>Ga0163215_101761_pt1 | contig 10003 bp, 11 predicted proteins | sample SynspAceP_FD_185934 | JGI IMG/M metagenome (GOLD analysis project Ga0163215, IMG submission 185934) | Saline lake microbial communities from Ace Lake in Antarctica - Synechococcus sp. Ace-P (Hybrid Assembly) | ecosystem: Environmental > Aquatic > Non-marine Saline and Alkaline > Saline | place... | reverse complement strand
CAGCACCTATTCCCAAAATCAATCAGGCCAGTGGGGCTGCCCTCCAGACGGGCATGCCCGTCTTCTGTCCAGCCCCACCGGCCAAGGTGGTTGTCGGCACCGGCCAAGATGGTTGTCGCTCATCACCCTTGAGAAAAGCGATGCCGCGCCCGTCAGGCAGCATCAGATCCAGAAGCACCAGATCATAGGCGGCCCCGACCATGGAATCTGCGGCGGCATCAAGGCGGACCACCCAGTCCACCGATTGGCCATCTGCGACGATCTGGTCACGCACAGCGGCCCCAAGAATGGTGTCATCCTCAACAAGCAAAACCCGCATAATTGTTCCTGTTTCCTTGATCCTATGATCGTTCATAGACCAGTTGGCTGACCGCAAGCTGACGTCAATCAGCGCCCATGCTTCAGGAAGCCGTCAGGTTCATCCTCCAAGGTCCACCGATATGGCCGCAACGAGGAGTTTGGCCCATGAAGACGACATTCACAATTCTGGCTTTTCTGGTGGTCTTTCCGGCAGGGGCAGCGCTGGCTGACGATGATTGCTTTGTTCCTATGGCGGACTGGCAACCGCGTGAGGCGGTGGCGCAATTGGCCAAAGACAATGACTGGACCTTGCGGCGCATCAAGATTGATGACGGCTGCTATGAAATCGATGGCCGCGATGCCCAAGGGCGCAGGATCGAGGTGACGGTTCACCCCGCCACACTGGAGGTTATCGAGATCGAGTTTGAGGATGATGACGACGATGATCGCCGTCGACAGGACCGTGGGGAGCGCAGCAATGACTGATCTGCCCACGCCTCTCGTCGCAGCCGCACAGTCTGACGCAAAAAGCAATCTGCGGGTCTGGGACCCGCTTGTCCGCATCTTTCACTGGAGCCTTGTCGCTGCCTTCCTCGTGGCGTGGTTGAGCGCCGAAGAATTGCCCACAGTCCATGCATTTGCAGGGTATTCCATCGCAGCACTTGTCGCGTTCCGCCTGATCTGGGGTCTTGTCGGCAGTCGCTACGCGCGCTTCACGCAGTTTGTTCAGGGGCCTCGTGCTACGCTGGCCTATCTTGGTGACATGGCCCAAGGCAAAGAACGACGCTATCTTGGGCATAATCCCGCAGGGGCGGCAATGGTTTGTGCCCTTCTCGTGACATTGACAGGGACGGCGTTGACCGGCTGGCTACTGGAGGAACCGGCACGCCTGTCGATGCTGCCGGAGCTGCCTCAGATTGTGGCGCCTGCCTTCGCTGACGATGATGGGGGTGCGTATCGCGGTGCGGGGTTCGAAGTCATGGAAGACCTGCACGAAGCATTCACCAACTTCATGTTGCTGCTTGTGACACTACATGTTGGTGGTGTCGTTCTGGCCTCCTTCCGGCATCACGAAAACCTGGCTCGCGCCATGGTTACTGGCGACAAGCGCCAGCCCGGACCCGGCGATATTGCCTGAGTTCTTTTTCTTTCAGTTCCCATGGCCGACTGTCCCTTCGGCCCAACTGGCCCCGCGTCTGATGCGGGGCCTTTTTTCTGACGGCAAGCTGAAGCGCGAATCAATTGCCCGTCAGGTGGTGCTCAGGTCGATGCACCAGAGTGGTCGCATCAGATGAAAGGAAATCCTGTAATGAAAAAGACCCTTGCCCTTCTTGTCGCCTCGACCGCGCTGACCGCAACATTTGGCCTGCCTGCGTCAAGCGCATCGAATTCGAGCGCTGACTATGTTTCGCAGCCTTTCGCCGCAATCTTTGCAGCAGAGGCGCAGCCTATGCCGTTTGTTCTGATCAGTGATGACGATGACGACGATGATGACAGCAAAAAGCGTGACCATGACCGACTTGGGGACGATGACGATCATGATCGTAGCAACGATGATGATGACGACGACGATCGCATTGACGGCGCGCGAAACGCTGCACCCGCAGGCACAGTCGCACCTCCGTCAAACGGACTGTTCGGGACGGGTGCCCCGCCCAAGGTTCAAATGAATTGAACCGGCCCATTCTTACCGTCTGAAAAGGACCAAAATCATGAAATCCCTTCTTGCAATCCTTGCGCTCAGCACAGCCCTGACGGCTCCCGCTCTGGCGATAGCGCGTCCGGTTGCTCTCACCACGACCATGAACAATTACGGCGGTGATGATGCCTATCTGGCGCTTTATGTCACCGATACCAGTGGCGCCTATGCGGGCAGCCTCTGGATGGCTGGCGAAAAGTCAAAGTATTACGAACATCTGAACGACTGGTACCGCGCGACAAACGGCGATCCGGCGCAGATCGACGGCATTACCGGTGCCAGCGTCGGTGCGGGACGGTCGCTGGAAATCACGCTCGATCTTGCCGACGCGCTGTTCGATGCGGGCTACACGCTTCATATAGATGCCGCGGTCGAGGATATGCGCGACAGCCCCCAAGAGATTTCTGTTCCGCTTACGACAGAGGGCGCAGGAACACCAGTGCCGGGGCGTCGCTACATCGCCAGTTTCACCTACGGTATGTAAGGAGGAGACAGGGCCATGATCCGTGCTTTTCACCGTTGGCCGGGTTTGCTGGCCCTTGCTCTTGTCACGATCCTTGCACTCAGCGGTGCAATGCTGGCGGTCTTTCCGGCTTTCGAGCGGGTTGCTGCGCCACAAGCCGAGCCAAGGCTAAGTTTAGCGACGCTGGCCTTGCGTGTGCAGACTGCCTATCCCGGCGTCGAGCAGATCCGCCGTGCTCCGTCAGGGCGGATCACAGCCTATTGGTTCGACGCGAACACGCCCGGCGCTGCTGTCATCGATCCGGCGACAGGGCTGGGCGTTGCCTCGGCTGATCCGAACCAGACCCAGCGATGGCTGACCAATCTGCACCGCTCGCTGTTTCTGGACGACACGGGCCGAATCGTCATGGCGGTGGGAGCGGCGGCCATGCTGCTGCTTTCCCTGTCGGGCATTGCACTGATTGTGCGTCGCGTGGGCGGTTGGAGGCATTGGTTTGTTCGGTTGCGCGGGCCGCTGGCCGGTCGAATACATGTGGAAATTGCGCGTCTCGCCGTGTTGGGCCTTGTCCTGTCCGCCGCGACCGCACTTTGGATGACAGCGTCGACCTTCGATCTGCTACCCGATGCGGCGGCCAAGCCTGCATTTCCTGCCGATGTCAGCGGCGAGATGAGTATCGCGCTGTCCGAGATCGCATTGCTGCAATCAACGCCTGTGGGCGAATTGCGCACGCTGACCTTTCCGGCACAGGATGATGCGACGGATGCATTCTTGCTCAAGACGGACCTTGGCACAGGTTATCTTGATCAAGGCACGGGGCTGACACTGTCTTGGGTGGATCTGTCGGGTTGGGCGCATCTGACCGAGGTGATGTATATGCTGCACACAGGACAGGGCGCGGCAGCGCTCGGGCTGGTCCTGGGGCTGGCGGCGCTGAGCGTGCCTGCCATGGGGGTGACCGGTGTACTGGTCTGGTGGAGTGGTCGGCGCGGGCGGCCGCGCATCCGGGGCAACAGGCCAGCAGGACAGGCCGAAACGATCCTGCTGGTGGGCAGCGAGGGGGGTAGCACATTCGGGTTCGCTGCCACGCTGCACACAGCCCTGACCAAGGCAGGGCAAAGCGTTCATCTGGCGCCTATGTCGGCATTTGCACCGGCGCATTACGCCCGCGCGAAAAGGATCATTGTTCTGGCTGCTACCTATGGCGATGGTGCTGCACCCACCTCGGCCAAGGGCTTTCTTGACCGTCTGGCTGCCATGGACCAAGCGCACGCTGCACCGCTTGCTGTATTGGGCTTCGGAGACAGCAGCTTCCCGCGCTATTGTGCTTTCGCGCAAGCCGTATCGGCCACTGCGAAAGAGAAAAACTGGCCAGAATTGATCCCCTTCGACACAGTGGATCGCCAATCGTCCCAAAGCTTTGCGCGCTGGGGGCGAGCACTTGGACATGCCATGGGGATCACGCTGGAACTGACCCATCAGCCGGTTCTTTACGGGACACAATCCCTTAAATTGATATCGCGTCGCGACTACGGGGCCGAGGTCCAGGCACCCACCGCGATCTTGCGCTTCGCCTTGCCGCGCCTGTCGTTTTGGCAAAGGCTAACAGGCGCGGGTTTTGCACGGTTTCAGGCCGGTGATCTGCTGGCAGTCCTGCCTGAAGGATCACCGGTGGCGCGGCTTTATTCTCTGGCCTCGGCACGCCGCGACGGTTTCGTGGAAATCGTCGTGCGCAAGCAAGCTGGTGGGCTCTGCTCGGGACAGCTTATGGCGCTTGAACCGGGTGACACGATTACCGCCGCCCCGCGACGCAATCCCGGGTTCCACGCGGACAAGAGCCGCTCACCGTTGATCCTGGTCGGCGCTGGCACAGGGATCGGACCGTTGGCGGGTATCATCCGTGGCAACACGCGTAAGCGGCCTATTCATCTGTTCTTCGGGATGCGGCACCCAGACAGCGACTTCCTCTACAGCCGCGAAATGCCGGTCTGGAAGGCAGAGGAGCGACTGACGCAGCTCGTTGGCGCAATCTCGCGCGGGGCCAAGCCCGAATATGTGCAGGACGCCCTGCGACGGGACGCGCCCAACGTGATCCGTCTGATCCGCGACGGGGCGCGCATCATGGTCTGCGGCGGGCACGGCATGGCCGCCGGTGTGGCCGATGCGCTGGCAGAGATCCTGACACCCACGGGGCTGACGCCCGCCCAACTGAAAGCCGAGGGACGTTATGTCGAAGACACCTACTGATATGATCCGCCACGCCTTGCATGGCCCCACCATGGGCACCCGCTGGCAGGCCTCATTCTTTGCGCGTCAGAGGGTCGACCCAGAGCCGGTACGCCTTGCCTTGCAATCCGCCGTGGATGAGGTGGATAGCCAGATGTCCACATGGAAGCCGGACAGCGATCTGATGCGCCTGAACGCTGCCCCTTTGGACGTTTGGCATGCGTTGCCTGCACAGCTGATCACAGTCCTGAGTCTGGGGTTGGAGATCGGGCGCGCATCGGACGGTGCCTTTGATATCGGGCTTGGTGATGCTGTGACGGCCTGGGGCTTTGGACCGGCCAAGGCAGATCCCGCGCAGATCCGTGCGGCAATGGCGGCACAGCGTGTGCCGGCCCATGAGGCGCTTCTGATCGACCCCGCGGCGCACAGGGTCTGCAAGACCGCGCCCATTGCATTGGATCTGAACGGGATCGCCAAGGGCTATGCTGTGGACCGTTTGGTCGAGACGCTTATGGCACGGGGTATCAACGCGGCATTGGTCGGGATCGACGGCGAATTACGCGCACTGGGCCTGCGGCCGGGTGGTGAAGCCTGGACCATTGCAGTTGAGGCTCCTGACGCAGAGCGGCGTGCGCCACGGTCGATCCTGACCCTCGAGAATGCGGCGGTCGCGACATCGGGTGATTATCGCCATTGGGTCGAGGTCAAGGGACAGCGGCTATCACATACGATGGACCTTCGCCTTGGCGCACCCCTGCCACGCCCGCCCGCTTCTGTGACCGTTGTGGCGCCTACCTGCGCCGAGGCGGATGCCTGGGCGACGGCATTTAGGGTTCTGGGTCCGGACGCGGGACGTGCACTGGCCACCGAACTTGGGCTCGACACGCTGTTCCTGCTGCGCGATGCTGACGCCAGCATACGAGGTGTTGGTGCCGGACAACTTTTTTCCGGTCGCACCACTGTGCAGGCCTTGGCTCGGGAGGCTTGAAACCTTGTGAAAACGTCCGACACAGACCGTTTGAAGACCGCAATCCTATTTCTTGCCTTGGCTGGCTTTTTGACCGGGCTTGCCCTTTATTTTTCGGGCAAACCGGACATCGCAGATACCATCTGGTTCATCGGCGTCATACCCGCAATCGCAGCGCTCTCGGTTGAGATCCTACGTAACTTGAGGCGAGGCGAAGTTGGCCTTGATATTGTGGCGGCCCTGTCCATGTCCGCGGCGTTGATTTTTGGCGAGACGCTGGCGGCGGCGGTCGTTGCGGTCATGTATGCGGGGGGAACTTTTCTCGAAAGTTTTGCCGAGGGTCGCGCCCGTCGCGAGATGCACGCGCTTTTGTCCCGTGTACCACGGTCGGCGACCCGTTACCGGGACGCAGGGCTCGAGGATGTACCACTGGACCAGATTGCATCCGGTGACCGGCTGTTGATCCGGCAAGGTGATGTGGTGCCAGTTGATGGCAAAATCACATCCGAAGGGGCCTTTGTTGACACGTCTGCCCTCACGGGAGAATCCTTGCCTGTAAAGCTGCCCTGCGGCGCCGACGCCATGAGCGGGTCAACCAATGCGGGCGAAGCGTTCGATCTGACAGCAACCCGACCGGCGCGGGACAGCACCTATGCCGGGATAGTCCGGTTGGTCGAAGCGGCGCAGAAATCCAAGGCGCCGATGTCACGGCTGGCAGATCGGTGGTCGCTGGGGTTTCTGGCCGTCACCATCGCAATCGCTTTTGCGGCATGGTGGTTCACCGGCGATCCGATCCGCGCGGTGGCCGTGCTGGTGGTGGCCACACCCTGTCCGTTGATCCTTGCTGTGCCGGTGGCATTGGTCGCGGGCCTGTCGCGGGCGGCCCATTTCGGGGTGCTGGTCAAGGGCGCGGGATCACTTGAAGCGATGGCGCGCATCCGTACGTTAATCCTCGACAAGACTGGCACGCTGACCGATGGGCGGCCACAGATCGTGTCGATCGACAGCGCCGCGGGCATGAGCGAAGACCAGATCCTGCTCTATGCTGCTGCACTGGACCAGGCCTCGAAACACCCGGTCGCACAGGCGATTGTTGCGGCCGCCAAGGCGCGGGGACTGGCGCTGCCGGTCCCTTCCGAGGTCGCCGAGATCCCTGGAGAAGGCGTGATCGGCAGCGTCTCGGGTCATGCGGTCATTGTGGGTGGTGATGGATTCGTCGCAAACCGTGTTGGACGATCATCCGGGGAGCATCCAGAAATTGCGGTCGGGTCAGTCGTGGTGGTCGTTGCGGTGGACGGTCATATCGCCGGACATCTGATCATGTCCGATCCGCTGCGTAAGGGGGCAGCGCAGATGTTGGAGCATCTGCGCGGGCAAGGTATTTTGCGCATCCTGCTGGCGACCGGCGACCGTGCTGAGGTAGCCGAGCGGGTCACACAGGGGCTTGGGCTCGACGGGCTACGCTCTGGATTGACGCCGGATCAGAAAGTTCTTCTGGTGCTGAGCGAGCGCAAGAATGGGCCTGTGATGATGGTCGGTGACGGTGTGAACGATGCGCCCGCGCTTGCCGCCGCCGATGTCGGGGTCGCCATGGGAGCCCGCGGAGCCGCCGCCTCGGCGGAAGCGGCTGATGTAGTTTTGTTGGTGGACCGGCTGGACCGGATAGGACCGGGCATCGAGATTGCGCGGGCCTCGCGCAGGATCGCCGTTGAAAGCGTCGTCGCCGGAATAGGCCTGTCGGTTCTGGGCATGATCGCGGCAGCTTTTGGATATCTGACACCAGTGCAAGGCGCGCTCTTGCAAGAGGTGATCGACGTCGCCGTCATCCTGAACGCCCTGCGTGCGCTGCGGATATCGCCAGCGGCCAGCGCCAGCGGCCAGCGCTACTGATGAGCCATCTGCTGCTTCCCTCCCACTATCAAAACCTGTCAAAGGAACAACGACATGAGCCGTCTTTCGCATTCCGAAGTGCACATGGTCCACCGCATCGGCTGGCTGCGCGCGGCCGTATTAGGCGCAAACGACGGTCTGGTCTCGACATCCAGCCTTGTCGTGGGCGTCGCCGCGGCGGGTTCAGACAAACCCGAAGTGCTGATTGCCGGTCTGGCTGGCCTCATGGCCGGGGCGATGTCCATGGCGGCGGGTGAATATGTCTCGGTCAGTTCCCAGACCGACGCAGAGCAGGCGGATATAGCGCGTGAAACACGTGAACTGGAGGAAACGCCGGAAGCCGAACTGGAAGAACTGACGCAGATCTATGTCACGCGTGGACTTGATCGGGATCTGGCTGCGAAAGTTGCCTTTCAGCTGACCGAACGCAACGCGCTGGCCACTCATGCGCGGGACGAACTGGGGATTTCTGAGACAGTAACGGCACATCCAATACAGGCAGCGGTCGTTTCTGCGCTCACCTTCGCCGTTGGTGCGGTGATCCCATTGATCATCACAGTACTGGCGGCAGAGGCACAGATTTCAGTCTGGGTGGCAGTTACTACCCTTTTAGCCTTGGCTGTTCTGGGAGCGAGTGGAGCGTCCGCTGGCGGCGCGGGACTCGTTCGCGGTGCATTCCGAGTCACGTTGTGGGGCGCCTTGGCAATGGCCGCAACTGCTGCTGTGGGCATAGTGTTTGGTGTGAGCGTCGGATAGCGAGTCGGTGCGTGTTTGTCGCAAAGATGTAGATCGTTGATCTGATGGAGGAATTAGTGAAGTTCACCCTCCTGACCTTTGAGCGCGCGAACTGGCCTGCGCTATTGGTGGCACTCTGCCGCTGACGCTACTGATCTTGGAAGAGCCTGCAAACCATCTTCATTTTGAGGTACAGAAGCGTTTGAAGCGGCGCTGACAGGCTTTCATGGGGCTGTCTTGATCGTCAGTCACAATTGAGAATTCTACATATCGCTCAGACCCGAAAGAGTTATCAAGTTAATGGGATGACGTCTTCGTCTCGCTCTGGCGTCCCCCAGCCTTCGAAAAATTCTTGCGATGGATGAATGTCCGCTCTGGTGACGCTGCACCGCAGCGCTTGACGATAAAGCAAATGGCAGGTTTGGGCCGAGTTGCGTCGCCCCGATACCAACGGCAGAGATTGGCCGTTCGCTGCAATGTTCGCGAAGATCCACACTACGATAGTGGTAGCAACTTTTAGTTTTCTGATTCTCGTTCTGTTTGGTACAATTCGACTATGGGAGATTATTCATTTCTTTTCAGGGCCTTCATTTCGGCTTTTTTCCTTGGTGGAGTCGCCTCCCAGCCCGCCGTCGCACAGGACGCTGCCGTTGGACCTGGAGCACACGGTCCACTACTCTACCTTAGTCAAGCAGAGTGTCTGAGGGCGAAAGCGAACATGTACCTTGATGCGATTGGGAGCGGGCCGAGCCTGATCTTTGTTGGCTTCTGCGAGGATGATGTCGTCAAGCCGGCTCCAGGACAGATCAGTTCCGGTAGTACTTTGAATTCGCTGCAAGACAGCGTCATCCGCTTCACCGAAAAGCAGATGCGGGATCTGCCGGGGCTCGGCAACCTTCCCGCCAATATGAGGGCCGTAGTCGTCGTTCTTTCGCGGGAGCAGATCGTTTGTATTCGCGACAGGTTCGAAGTTGTGGTGGACGCTAAAGAAAGCACTCGCTTCACTTGGAAAGGGGATTCAGGTGAAATGGAGGACAAAGTGGCGGAGCTCAGGTTGAATGAATGCGGGCGATAAAAAGTCGGAGCAGGCCCAGCAGGGATCGACCTCCAGGCGCTTCATCAAGCGTCTTGCTACCATTGAGATGGCCCAATTCATCGCACTCCTCTTTGCAGGCGCCTACGCCGTGTTCGAACTATCGCTCACTCGGAAAGACCGACATGTCGATACCGCGATGTCGCTGGTGCAAGAGTTCAGCCAAGGCCAACTTGGTGAGAACCGGCGCTTTCTCAACGACCGATGGTATTCCCATTGGGATGACGTGCGCCTTTTGCAGGAAGCCGGCTACGGCGCGACAAGCGCTCCCATACAAGCGTTTGTTGCGAACACGATCATTGGCGGGTTAGGTCCAAACGGACAAAAAGAGGCTCGGCTCGCGATTGCCGAAATAACCGATAGTCTCGACCGCTTGGCGATTTGCGCGGAGCCTCCGTTCAATCTGGCTATCTTCAACATGTTTGCCCAGTGCGATCCAGATACCATCAATCAGTCGATCTGCGAATATGCTACGAGTTTTTATGAACTCTACAGCCCACTCATAGATGTAGAGCGTCAACCACTTTGTCCGCGCGCGACAACCATCTTGGCCGGTTTTCAGGCCGCTGAGGTTGGCGTTTTGTTCGGTTTTTCGGGTTAGGTCTCTCCTTCGTTTTGGTTGTCGGTGATGGT
>Ga0163215_101760_pt1 | contig 10006 bp, 8 predicted proteins | sample SynspAceP_FD_185934 | JGI IMG/M metagenome (GOLD analysis project Ga0163215, IMG submission 185934) | Saline lake microbial communities from Ace Lake in Antarctica - Synechococcus sp. Ace-P (Hybrid Assembly) | ecosystem: Environmental > Aquatic > Non-marine Saline and Alkaline > Saline | place... | reverse complement strand
GGGTCACTAATTTTGTCTGCTTGTCCATGACGACATCATGCAGAATATCATAGGAAAAGCCGTGCGACCAATTGACTCGGAAGGCTATAAATACTCAGCTCAATTCAGGCGTATGAGTATAGTTAAGGATCGCCACTCATTAAATCCAGTAAGTTCATCTGCATCGGCACTGCGCAGCCAGTCACTTGCGGCAAACCTCCCGCCAATTCTCAAGACGCGATAGACTTCTTCATAAAGCGCAGATTTGTCTTCGATGTGGATCAACGAGTCTTTGCTGAAAACAATATCAAACGCCTGATCTTCGAACGGTAGCGGGCCCGGATAGACAAGCTTAAGTTCCACAACGCTGCCCAAGCCCGCGTTCCGAATGTTTTCTTGCCCCCTCTCGACAAGGTAGGGCTCGACATCAATTCCTACGATTTGCGCGGGCGAAAGATTGCGAGCAATGACGATGTCCGGCCCACCAATTCCACATCCGAGGTCGAGCACTGTCATGCCCTCAACGCGGATATTTCGCAGGATTTCCTGTACCTCCTGTGGTCCGCCAGGCGAGAGAAACCCAACGCCCCACTGCATCTCGAGCTTGGTCACGAAATCAGGCGGGTATGAAGTTCCAGACAAAACTGCTTCTCCCAAGCGTAGGATCGGTCTTACGACCATAGCACACATAGGCTGTTTCACTCCAAAACAATCGAGATGTCAGAAACGAGGTAGATTGTCTGACGTCAGCGCCCATGGGACAGTTTAGGCAGACCAAGGACAAGTGGGAGCACCCCACCGCTCCTCAATGTCTCAGTTCAATACGCCAGAGCACAAATTTCTGTATCGTGCCGTGGCGGCTGCATAATTCGCCAAGCTGGCAGGTCAAAGTTGACCAAGTCACTACTCTTTTACACCTGAGGCACGAAGTCCCGCTTCCAGAGTTACAATATCTTCATTTTCCTTGAACGGTAGTGATCGAAAGTGACCGAATGGTAGCTTCAATTGCTTGATCATATCTTCGAACTTCCTGGATTTGGTGATCGATGGATCAACTGAAGCAGCAACGGCATAGACCATTGCATGCCATGAACTATTCGGTGATCTCTCGTGTGCCTCTTGGGAAAATTTAATTGCAGCATCGGTGTTGCCGGCTAAGATCCAAGCCAAGCCAATTAGTGACTGAAAGTATGGATATTGTAGATCAATCTCGGTGAGGCAAACATAGGAATGCAACCGTTCTATCCCGGCAATAGGTGATCCCGAAAAAATATCACTCGTTGCCAGCGTTAGATGCGCCAAATAAAAATTCGGATTGATCGCCAGAGCGCGATCGCTATCAGAACGACATCCACCGTGGTCTCCCAGTAACCAAAGCCGCAGGTTGGCCCGGGTGCGAAACGCAAACGCGGACGATGCGCCAATAGCAACTGCCTTGTCCGCCAATGACATTGCCCAGTCCGCATCTTCCTTACTTGTGTGGCTTACGATGAGAGGGTGCATTTGCGTAGCCGAATGAGCCAGAAGTGCAAGCGCCTTTGGATCTTCGGGCGATATCTGCACGGCGGCTTGCATGGCGGTGCGGGCAATTACCGTGTCCGGGACGGTAATGCGGGCATAGAAATAATGTGCTTTTGCCAGTAATTGCTGGAAATCAAGTTGTTCATTCGGAATGTTCGCATACTTCTCGCCGTCGTAAGCAATGACACGAATTCGCAGAACGCTGTTGATTTTTCGTGCCACTTCTTCCGCAAGCCGGTCGATATCTGAAAGGTCTCCGCTGAAAGACTCCGCATAAAAGTAACCGTTCGATTGTACTCCTGACAGCGACAGGAAGAGTTTGACTTGATCACCGGAAACTCGAACGCGACCGTGCACGACATAATCTGCCGATGACGGATTGCCGTCCGTCGTGAAGACTCGAATACCGGAGCGTGGTGTCATGATTAACACCAGTTTGTCTTGAATATCTTCTGCGAAATCCCGGGATGTCTGCGAAGTTTCTGTGCATGAAATTTTGTCGATTAGGATGCTTGGCTTTGGGCTGGTAGGTGGGGCCGGTTTTTCAATATTTAGAGTGTAGCCGCCTCCAATGACTGTGCGGATGATTTGTCGGTCAGTATCATGTATCGCTTTTCTGATGTCCTTGACGCATTGGACGAGGCTGTCGTCGGTAACTGCTTCGATCCCGCTCCAGACCGCCTCGATCAACGAGTCCCGGGAAACGACCTCTCCCCGCCTTCGCGCAAGTTCCGCCAGAACGCGCATCGATTGCGACCGCAGGGGCAACGTTGCGCCTTTCGCGTCGCGCAGTTTCAGGTTGCGCAGATCGAGGGTGCAGGACCCCATAAAAAGAAAGTTGTCATCTGTGCCGTCCATCTCGTCGCCTCGGAAAGAAGTGCTGGTCCCGATACAGGTTGGTAGCAATAGATCGATTCATGTTAGCACAGTTTCGGGCCGCGAGGGACGGTCTTGTCGGCGCGCCCGCCCACATCAGGGAGCGCAGAACTCGCAGTCAACGGGAGTGAGAAACAGCATGCGTTGGTTCAGCGTAAGGTTCTCGAGTCCGGCCCCTTCCCAGTCAGCGCCAAGGGTTGCGAGCGTTCTCGGTGCATGACTGGCGGCCAGGAAATAAGCAGCGAGATATCCCTCGGTAGGTGCTCCTACAACGACGTAGTCCTTGCCTTCGTAGGTGAAGGCGTCGATCTCATCTATTCTCAGGGTGCTACGGAGCCCGTCGCTGGACCCGGCGAAAGGGCCGTTGATCTGCACGACATATTGTTCCGCTATGGCGGCAGGACCCGCAAGACCTGTGGTCAAGGCAGTGATAACAAAAAGACGCTCGAACATAGTATTTCTCCTAATTTGACAGGGCCGATCGCGATGATCGCCGGACTATGTTCGCCGATTGCCGACCCGCTCGCAGGAAATCCGCCCGAAAATGGAACGAAACTAACCGAAATCTCCCCCGGCGAGCCGCTTCTGAATAGTCCCATTGTTTGATCTGCTTGCTCAATTACGGTTGATAAACACACGATGGCAGCCGCGACGAAAGGATATCCCGCGAAAGGGCTGTGTGCGACTGATAAACGGCTTTGTAGCGCGCAAGGCGGCGGTGACGATCAGGCAATAGCCCCGCCCCTTATCTACCGGGGTATTATGCCTGAATGTTTGGCTTTCAGTATTCTGTGGGGTGATTTTACACTACGCGCCTTGGCACGATCCTGAGAGCCCGCAATGCGTTGAGGATAACCGCCACGTCGATCAACTCCTGCAGGAGCGCGCCCTGCACCGGGGACAGGTAGCCGAAGGCCGCGGCGATCATACCCAGGACCGATAGACCAATCCCGGCAGCGACGCTTTCAACAGCGATGCGGCGGGACCGTTGCGCGATCTCGATCCCCGGCAGAAGGCGATCCAAGTGATCGACCAGTAGCACGACATCCGCCGCTTCGGCCGAAGCAGCCGCCCCACGCGCGCCCATTGCGACACCGATGTCGGCGGCAGCCAGCGCGGGCGCGTCATTGACACCGTCGCCCACCATCATGACCGGGCCGTTCTTCCGCTCGGTCAGGACCAGCAGGACCTTCTGGTCGGGAGTCAGATCGGCGCGCACAGCATCGAGGCCAAGGCCGGCCGTCACGGCCTCGGCAACGGCGCGGCGATCGCCTGTCGCCAGCAGGATGCGGCCGACGCCCAGACGTCGAAGCCCTGAAAGCAGTTCGGCCGTGCCAGCGCGCAATGCGTCGGCCATCACGATGTGGCCGGCGAGTTTTCCGTCTATGCCAAGGGAAACGACCACCGATCCCGCCTCGACCACCGTGCTTTCGGGGTCGGCGACGCCAAGCTGCGTTGCGACAAAACCCGCGCCGCCTACCACGACGCGTCGCCCATCGACGGTGCCGACAATGCCCTCTCCTGGTACCTCCACCACGTTCTGAGGGATCGACAACACGGTACCGCGGCTCCGCGCCGCTGCGACGATAGCCTGTGCGACCGGGTGTTTCGACGCCTGGTCGAGGGACGCCGCGAAATACACGATGTCCGCCTCGGACATGTCGTGCTGCCTGTCGATCGACACGATCTGCGGGCGTCCGTCCGTCAGTGTGCCGGTCTTGTCCAGGATCAGCGTCGTGATCTGGGCCAGCGCCTCAAGCGGCTTCGCGCCCTTGATCAGCACCCCGAAGTGGGCCGCTCGCGAAAGCCCGGCCACCAATGCCACCGGAACGGCGAGGATCAGCGGGCACGGCGTCGCCACCACCAGCACCGCCACTGCCCGGATCGGATCGCCCGTGAACCACCATGCGGCGGTTGCCAGCGCGACGGTCACGGCGAGGAACAGCAGTGAGTAGCGGTCGGCCATCCGCGCCATTGGCGCTCTGGACTTTTGCGCCGCCTTGACCAACCGGACGATCCCAGCATAGGTGCTGTCGGCCGCGCGGCGCGTGACCCGCAGATCAAAGGCCTCGCCCGCGTTGGTCGAGCCGCTCATTACGTCCTGCCCCCGCGCCAGCTGGGCAGGCATCGACTCGCCGGTCAACGCGGACTGGTCGAGAATCGCGCCGGCGCTCTCGACCGTCCCGTCCACGGGGGTCACATCGCCCTGCCGGATCAGCAGCAGATCGCCCGCCGCAATGTCGTCGAGGGGCACCTCATCAAGTGTGCCATTCCGATGGCGCGTAGCGGTTCGCGGCACGCGGGACAGAAGATCGCTCATCTCGCGCCGCGCGCGACCCTGCGCGAAACTCTCGAGGAAGGTGCCGCCCGAATACATCAGCGCGACGACTGCCGCCGCAAGGGTTTCCCCAAACAGCAGCGCCGCCGACATTGACAGCGCCGCGACGATGTCCAGCCCGACCTCGCCTTTGGCAAGGCTGCGAACGATCTCGAAGCAGAGCGCCAAAAGGACCGGGACGACACCGGCCGCCCACGCGATCCCGGCAAGGTCCGGCTGCCCCACCAGCCAAAGGACGAGGCCAGATACCAAGCCAAGCAATGCGAGGCTCAGCAGGGCGACGTTCAGGCGATCATGAAACAATGGTGTCATCTGGTGCATGTCCCGGCGACGAATCACGCGCTCGGGATCCAAACGGATCTCGAACAGCCGTCCCACTCTCGTTTCGCGAGGATGATCGCCCTCACGATCAATGAAGAGAGCGCTCAAATTACTTATAGGCGTCAATATCGCGCCCTCCAAGCTTCCTTTTACCTTCAGCGCTGTCGCCCAGGCATCCGCCTCGGCGCAGGTCCGGGCCACGACGGTCACCGAGGCGGGCAACGCGATCAGTGGGGCATTGCGTCCGGGGTCCATGGTGTGCGCCAGGCGGCGGCCCTGCACCTCGACCCAGTACCGGTAGTCAACCGAGGTCGCCACGGCGGTGTCCTGAAGCGCGAGAATGCGCGCGCATATCGCCATCGATGGCCGACCCCGCGCCAGCGCGCCCAATCCTTGTGCCCCAAGATGCGATAGCGCTACACCCGGCCCGTAGAAATCCGACGCCCGCACCGCCGCGACGCGAACGCGCCCAGTCTGATGCGCCGCCAGGCGACTTGTGTCCAGTGATAGAAAGGGAGCGCCGCGCTTGCGTGACGTCTTAGCCGACCGCCTTGATGCCCAGGAGACACGCACACTCTTGCATGACATAGATACCTGGCTTGCCGATGATTTGGGCAAGGCGGCTCTTGAGCGTGCAGAAGAAATGTCTGAAGGACTGCCAGCTGGCACGGCCTTGCAGGGTAGCGAGCTGGTCTCTCATGTACGCAGTGAAATCGGCAATTGGATTGAGCAAGTGGCGGGGCGCTGGTCCAGTATTCAGCATCGATACGAGCTTGCTGAGACCGAACAGGCGACCGCGGATACTGAAGAGTTAAAGTCCCGCGCATTGGGTCGAATGAAGTGGGCAGACGGAGAGAAGAAGCGCTATCTTGATCGTTTGCTTGTCGAGAGCTTATCGCGCGCCGCTGTTATTCCAACGTATAGCCATCGCCAGGATTCTTGCCTACGCGCACGGACAGCAAAATGTCTCGTTCATGATGACAACGATCCGCCGCCAAGCGGCGAGCAGCCTGTACGGTCTTGCGCCGCTTCTCGCAGACATGCTTCACGGAAAGCTTGACCAATTGGAGCTGATGGAAGCCAGCGACAATGATAGCGATGGGGACCTCCGCTTCGTCGACCAGGTTCGGCCTGATATCGAGGCAGTGCTGGCACAAGCAGAAGCTCTCGATGACGAGGATCCCAAGGCCGATGCTTTCTTGAGGATTCTGAAGGACAAGAGCGGTCGTGAAAACAACAAGGCGCTGGTATTTAGCACATTCCGCCATACTCTCCGCTACCTCCTGAGGCGCACAGAGGAAACGAGCCTGCGGGTAGGGCTTGTCCACGGCGATGTGCCAGATGATGAACGTGCAGAGCTTCGCCGGCGCTTTGCACTGCCGAAGTCTGAGGGCAATGCGATTGACGTTCTTCTCTCGTCAGAAGTCGGCTGTGAAGGTCTCGATTTTCAGTTCTGCGATTTTCTCGTAAACTACGACCTTCCCTGGAATCCGATGCGCATTGAACAGCGGATCGGGCGAATAGATCGCTACGGCCAGAAGAGCGAGACCGTCGCTATCGTAAATATGGTGACGCCTGGAACCGTCGACGCAGACATTTATGATCGCTGTCTGTGGCGGATCGGCGTGTTTCATCACGCTGTCGGTGGTAGCGAGGAGATACTCGGGGCAGTCACAAAAGAGCTCCATGATATTGCCGAAAGCTTCACCCTAACGGCAGCGGAACGAACAGAGCGGCTACAGCAGCTGGCTGACAATGGAATCCGACAGATTCAAGAGGAGCAGCAACTGGAGAGTCGGCAGTCGGAACTATTCGGCCTGAACGTTCCGAAGCAGTCATGGAAGGACGAAATTGAAGCTGCAGAGTCCTTCTGGCTTTCACCAACTGCCATTCAGGCCTGTGTTGGCACCTATCTGGCAAAACACTTGGGTGAAGACTCCAATCACTTGCTTGGGGAAAAGCCGTTGAAGACACTACGCATAAGCCAATCTGCTCGGGCGACCCTTCTTGACGAATTCCGACGACTACCGCGATCAACCAAACCGATTGCCCGTGATTGGGAAAAGTGGCTGGCCAAACGGCTGATGACGGACAGCACACGGCTTTATGTTGATGAGACCACAGCCCCCGTGCTGGATCTCGGGCGCGGCGGCACTTAGCGGCTGTTTTTGACGGTCGATTTCGGGATTGAATCAAAAAACGGCTCGGATTTCTCCGGGCCGTTTTTCGTCTTCCTTGACCGGAACCTAAACCGGCAGTCAGTCGCGCGCAGATGGATCGAAATTGCGATCTAGCGCTGCACGAACTTGCCCCGATGGCGTAATGCCATATCGACCGAGTATCTTTAGATTATCATGCAACTTAAGTTGTATCAAGCATATCAGGCCAGACCTAACCAAAAAGGCAGGTTTTGCATGGGGCAGAGCTAAAGCAGCGCGGCCGAGCACCAGGGCCAGAAGTCGAATAGAAAGCCACCATTTCAAAGGTGCCTAAGCTGACAACGTCGTCACGTAGCCCACCACCAGCAAGCGCAACTGCCAGCTTGTCTTTCGATACATCAATCCCGACATAAATCGTTGGTTGTTCTTTCGTCATGCCTTCCTCCATCGCTGATAAACGGCATTCGCCGTAATGCGATCAGAATACAGACTGATCCCTCAAACGCGTGCCGCTAAAAAAGACATGCGGTCTTACAGCGATCCGACACCGCCAAGGGCTTCGAGGTGCTGCCCCGCAGATGGGTCGTCGAGCGCACCTTCGCATGGCTTGGCCGGTGCCGCCGACTGGCGAAGGATTGGGAAAAGTCCACCGAGAGCGCCGAAGCTTGGGTGCTGATCGCCCATATCAGGCGCATCACCCGCCTCATCGCAAGTGGCTGAATTTAATCATTCCATTTTGAATCGGACACTAAGAAGACGATCGGGCAACGTTGGATTACCGGTTCATGATGACTGGCGGCGTTCCAACGACAAATTTCGTGTCTTTTTGCGACGACCTCCCATCGCTAGCCTGAGCCCATTATCTTCCAAATAGCCCGCGCGTAACACTCTGTGCGCCAGCTTCGTTAAGGTGGTTTGTATCGTAATACAAGCTGCCTTCCGGACCATAGATGTCGCAAAAAGCCTCCCGGCAAAGCACTCCTTTCACCTCCAGCACTACAAAGCCGACTTCCCTCTTCAAACCAGAAACCATCATGTCGAAATAGGCTCGTTCTTGCTGATAATCAGCGATCTTCACACCGTCGCGCAAACGTTCAAAAGCGGCAGAAAAACCGGCCCAGTTTGCCATAGCCTGAGCCTTGACCGGATCGTCCGACGCCTCGGGGACCGGGCTGACAAGGTACACTGGCACTCCGTTTGCCTGATAGGCGCTTATGGAAGCGGCCAGATGGTACGTGAACTCCTCTCTGAAAGTGCTCATGCTGTCATAGCCACGCGGTAACCCGGCAATGTCGCGCCAATATGCCCTGATCCTGTCCTGGTCCGGATCGTTGAGATACCACGACCAACGCATGACATAAAAAACGCCGGCCAAGTTTCCATCACGCAATGTGGCAGCGTGTGCTTCATGGCTGAGCTTTGCGCACTCAGGTGAGAACACTCCAAGACGGCCAACGCCCGAGCCGATAACCGGGCATTCAGCGTACCAATAGTGACGCATGCTCAAACCGCTGGAACCGAGAACATTGGCCAGTTGGTTTGCAAGTGAATCCGAATGGGAATCCCCCATCACCGCAATATACGGTTGATCTGCCGGCCCCGCGGCGCAGGAATAACCAAACCGTGTCAGCTTTCCATCCAAACAATCAGCCCGCATTGGGTTGATGTTGAACCGGGCCGCCCAAGCCGCAAGCGCATCCGGTGGCAAACGGTCACGAGCGCCATCGGTCTTTTGGATGTGGTTTGACATGCCCAACGCCAGCCCGAACAAGGCAACCGAAATGAAGATCACATGCGAAATCTTGGCATTACGCCAACTTTGCATGGGCGCTTCGAAAGCACTGTAGAATAAAAGGCTAAAGAGAATGGCTACAACAAACTTGACAAGATCAGTGCCCGCCCCCAATCGAATACCAATATAATCGAACAGGATAATGAACGGGTAGTGGGCAAGATAGAGGCTGTAAAGCTTCCGACCGAAAAATGCGGCAAAATCCGATTTGGTCGCCTTTCTCACGATTTTAGTTTCCGGCCTGAGCAATAGCAAAGCAAGGGTGCCTATCACGGCAGGCAAGGTGATTAGGCCTGGACTTGCCGCCTTATTGTTCAGCAACAGGACCGACGCAAAAATCAGCGCGATACCACCAACCAAACTTAGATCATTCAAAATCGGTGGCAGATTAGGTGATCTGACAAAGACCAAGGCGGCGACAACCCCGATCAAAAACTCCCACAAGCGTGTATCGAACATGCTGTAGCTCGCGCCAAGCGCATTCGGATCCGACGACATGTTCTGTGCTTTGAACAACGAAAACCCGATCAACAAGATCAGAACGGCCAGCCAAAGATAACGCCGCCAAATCAATGCGGGGATCACAAGCGCAGGTGTGACGATGTAAAACCACTCTTCCAGAGACAGGCTCCATGCGTGCAAAAGCGGCGCATTCTCCCCGAGGGCATCGAAATAATTCCCGAGGGTGAGCGCGTAGAGATGGGCCTGCAAGAATAGAGTTGCCTGGGCTGATCTGGCCAAAGCGGCAAGGTCATCCGGCAACAGGATGAACCAAGCCGCAACAAGCGTCACCAGAACCGCCGCGCCAAGGGGAATGACAATCCGGCGAACCCGGCTTCCATAGAATGACGCAATCGTCCGGAACACTCTGGATGACAGTTGAACCGGGCGTCCCGAGGTCGTGTCTCGGAGTTGGTGGAAATTTGAAGTTGGCGTAATCTCCGGGTGAACCAAACCCACCCAAACGGCGGTTGGCACCGCCACAGGAGATCACGCCATGACACAGAATACAGACACCAG
>Ga0163215_101758_pt1 | contig 10007 bp, 11 predicted proteins | sample SynspAceP_FD_185934 | JGI IMG/M metagenome (GOLD analysis project Ga0163215, IMG submission 185934) | Saline lake microbial communities from Ace Lake in Antarctica - Synechococcus sp. Ace-P (Hybrid Assembly) | ecosystem: Environmental > Aquatic > Non-marine Saline and Alkaline > Saline | place... | reverse complement strand
ATTACCGCCAGAATAAGTTGCCAAATTTTGATACCAGTAGGTTCTGGTGTTGAATTTCTATCAATTTTAAGCTGCTGCAATAACTCACTTTTGTCGTTCACAATGATCCCTTAGATGACGGTTTTGCCTAAATTTTACACAATACAATCATGACACAAAAAAACGATGAACAAATAGGTCAAAAGTCACAACTTTGTTATGACAATTGTCACAATAAGTAAAATAGCGGGATACGAGGGGCGAGAGACTGGAGACTGGAGACTAGATACTAGATACTAGATTCGAGATACTAGATTCGAGATACGAGCAAGAGAAGTATTTGGTTGGATGAGCCGGCAGTTTTGCCCTCCCCCTCGTAGGAGTTCCCGGTAACCGGCTTGGTTCAGGGACGAATAAATCAACAACAAATGTTGATTTCACAAACAATGCCAATTAATCAACGAGGTTGATTTTTCGCAGCTGATAACATCCGTTACGGAGCAGCTCCTACGCAAGAGCCGCGCCCCTCGTAGGAGTTCCTTTAGGGACGAACCAATCAACCGCAGATGTTGAATTATCAACAATGGCCATTTATCAACGAGGTCGATTGTTCGCAGCTAACAACATCCGTTACGGCAACTCCGTTGGGGAGCAAACTCCTACAAGAGCCTTCCTCGAAGGAGTTCCCGGTAACCGGCTTGGTTCAGGGACGAACAAATCAACAACAAATGTTGATTTCACAAACAATGCCAATTCATCAACGAGGTTGATTTTTCGCAGCTGAAGCAGCTCCTACGCAAGAGCCGCGCCCCTCGTAGGAGTTCCTTTAGGGACGAACCAATCAACCGCAGATGTTGAATTATCAACAATGGCTATTTATCAACGAGGTCGATTGTTCGCAGCTAATAACATCCGTTACGGCAACTCCGTTGGGGAGCAAACTCCTACAAGAGCCTTCCTCGAAGGAGTTCCCGGTAACCGGCTTGGTTCAGGGACGAACAAATCAACAACAAATGTTGATTTAACAACCAATGCAAATTCATCAACGAGGTTGATTTTTCGCAGCTGAAGCAGCTCCTACAGGGACAAACCAGCCATAAATGTTGATATGCTGGCAATGTGCATTTATCAATTTTCAATACAAAAAAAACCGCGTTGCTGGAGGGCGAACGCGGTGAAGACACACACTTGGGATTGGAAAAATTTACGCTGCTTTGTTTTGTTTACTTGGCACGGTTTGACGGATTAGGTAGTCGAATGCCCCTAGAGCGGCATTGGCCCCATCGCCCATGGCGATGATGATTTGTTTATAGGGAGATGTGGTTACATCACCTGCGGCAAATACACCAGGAATAGAGGTTTCGCCTTTATTGTTGACTACCACTTCGCCTCGTGGGGTTAATTCTATATCGCCTTTTAACCATTCAGAGTTGGGCACTAAGCCAATTTGTACAAAGATGCCGGCTATCTCAACTTTTTTGCTGCTACCATCGGTTCTATCGGTATAACTTAAGCTGTTTACTCGCTCGCCATCACCGTGCACTTCAGTGGTTTGAGCATTTAAGATCACGCTGATGTTACCCATGGATATGGCTTTATCTTGTAATACTTTGTCGGCCCGTAACTTACTGTCAAATTCTAATACCGTTACATGCTCAACAATGTTGGCTAAATCAATCGCCGCTTCAATGCCTGAGTTACCACCACCGATAACAGCTACACGTTTACCTTTAAACAGTGGACCATCACAATGGGGGCAGTAAGCAACACCTTTACTGCGATATTCTTTTTCTCCCGGCACATTCATTTCACGCCATCTGGCACCAGTAGCAAGAATGACAGCCTGACTGCTTAATGTGGCACCATTGGCCAATTCAACATGAATGACATTACCTAATTCACTGGTCACACGGCTTAATTTAACCGCTTGATTATCAGCCATAATATCAACTGGATAGTCGCGCACATGCTCTTCTAAGCCTGCAACTAACTTTGGACCTTCAGTAGCTTTGACCGAAATGAAGTTTTCGATGCCCACTGTTTCAGCGACTTGGCCGCCGAATTTGTCAGCCACAATACCGGTGCGCAGCCCTTTGCGGGCGGTATAGATTGCCGCTGCGGCACCCGCAGGACCGCCACCGATAATCAGCATTTCAAAGGGAGCTTTTTGCTTTAATTGCTCAGCTTGTTTTTTGCCTGAACTAGGATCAATTTTTTTCAATACTTGCTCTATGGTCACGCCGCCTTGACTGAAGGACTCGCCATTGAGATAAACACTGGGTACGGCCATGATATTGCGTTTGGTGACTTCGTCTTGAAACAAACTGCCATCTATCATGGTGTGAGTAATGTTGGGATTAAGTGCTGCCATCATGTTAAGGGCTTGCACCACGCCTGGACAGGTTTGGCAACTGAGTGATACAAAGGTCTCAAACTCAAATTTGCCTTCCAGAGCTTGAATAAATTCGATTTGCTCTGCTGATAATTTTAAAGGATGACCACCGCTGTGCAGCAAGGCTAGCACTAAGGACGTAAATTCGTGTCCTAGCGGAACGCCAGCAAAAGTAATACTGGTGTTATTCGTTGTAGACACCACTTGCATTGAAGGAACACGCACGCTGCTGTCTTGTTGTTGAACCACTTTAACCAAATCAGAAAGCTGCGCAATTTCATTAGCCAATTCACTGATTTCATTTGATTTTTTTGGATGCGCGGTGGCATCAAGGGCAATATGTAATTGCACTTCTGTTTTTAAGTTTTGTAAATAGGCTTTAAGTTGCGTACTTAATTTGGCATCTAACACGTTAGACCTCCTGTGCTTAGGTTTGCTATAAATTTGACCCCGAAGTGACCGCTTCTTGAGACAGCCACCTCGGTTTTTTTATGTCAGTTTAGATTTTACCGACTAAATCTAATGAAGGAGACAAGGTTTCTTCACCTGGCTGCCATTTAGCGGGACATACTTCACCATCGTGGCTTGCAACGTATTGTGCAGCTTGCACTTTGCGCAACAATTCAACAGCAGAACGGCCAATGCCCAAATCATGAATTTCAGCGACTTTAATCACGCCTTCTGGATTGATAACGAAGGTACCGCGCAATGCTAGACCATCTTCTTCGATCATTACGCCAAAGTTGCGAGTAATTTTGCCGGTTGGATCGCCTATCATTGGAAAAGTAATTTTGCCAATGGTCTCAGACGTATCGTGCCATGCTTTGTGGGTAAAGTGAGTATCAGTAGACACTGAATAAACTTCGACGCCCATTTCTTGTAATTTAGCGTAATAGTCAGCCAAATCGCCTAATTCTGTAGGGCAGACAAAAGTAAAGTCAGCAGGATAAAACATGAAAATAGCCCACTTGCCCAGTACATCTTTTTCAGTTAACTCAACAAACTTACCGTTGTGGAAGGCATTCGCTTTGAACGGTAATAAGCTCGTATTGATAATTGTTTGATTCATAATAATTCCTTATTGATAAGTTTGGTTGGAGTAAATCTCAGGAAGGATAGTACGTGTTAGGGCCACACTATTAAAATTGATGTATTAGATTGATTTAATCGATTTATTGAATGAAGCATTAAACACTGACTGAAGCCATAAAAAACCCGACTAATACCAAGTCAAAAACCACTGAGTTCCGGCGCGCCGATTGAGAATGTAATTTTAACCACACTAGTGGTTAAATTAACCACATTTTAGTTAATAGAATACAACGCACTTGTTCTCACTCATAAAAAACCTCTACCCAAGCCAAATAAAATGCATAACCACATGATTTAATTGATTATTTTTAAATTGGCATTGTCATTGCTATATCTCGCTCAGGTAACACAAAAACACACCAACAGCACATAAAAGGAAATATTATGAAAAAATTAACTCAATCTATCGCTATCATCGCTCTTACTGTTAGTTCAATTAGCTTAGCTAATGCTCAGAGTGAGTTTGTTGCAGGCAACAACAGTAGCGACACAAAAATATGTATCATTGCTGCCGAAGGCAATCGTTTAAAACTGTTAAAAGAGTTGCAAGACACGGGTATGAGCAAACGCTATGTGGCTGAAAAAATTCAGTGCAATGAATTAAGCTTTGTTGACTTTGTTGAACAATATGGCAAGAACGTTGATAAAATTAACAACTTCATTACCAAAGGCAAATACAGCGAGAATATTATTGTAGCCAGTGTGGCCGCGAAGTAAGCAAAACTGTATTTATATTGAAGCGCAAATCTGCCCCCTATTGTGCAGACTTGCGCTCCACTTTGACATCAAGCTCTCTTATTTAACAATGTCTTGGTTTAATGCACTGGCAGCTTGTTCTAAACTGCCCAAGTTGATGACATGGGTGTAGCCCGCTTCATTTAATAGAGCCATCGCTTTACCTGCCCGATTACCACTGCGACAAAATACCGCGATAGCTTGGTTTTTATCTAAATTTAATTTGTCAATTTCAAGCACTATGGTTTCCCAGGGGATAAGCTTTACGTCTGCCAAATGACCCGCTTGCCACTCTTCATTGGTTCTGACATCAATAACCACTGCTTCTGATAGTTCAACAATAGGCTCTTGAGCCTGCCCAGGACCACAGCCACCTAACAAAAAGAAACTCACCACTAGCGCTAATATTTGTTTCAACATTGATAACCTCAGCAGATAAAATAATAGTTTGAATATTGCTATTCAAACATGGTCCGTAACGAGACGGAATAAACACTACATAAGCATAAAACCTGCAGCAATAGCGGTCATGCCGATGACTAACCAGCGATAGTAACGTTCAGGTATGCGTTTTACTACACCAATACCTGCCCATGCACCCACTGCAATAGCGGGTAAACATAGCAGATTGAGTAAGAATGAATCAACACTAATGCTTTGCCAACTCACAATATGGAAAGGCACTTTAAATAGGTTAATCGCTAAAAAAAACCAAGCAGAAGTACCGATATATTCATTTTTAGGCAAGCGCATACTGAGTAAATACAAGGCCATCACCGAGCCGGCAAGGTTACCAATCATGGTGGTAATGCCACCTAAGGTCCCCATTAAAATAGCAAACCATAAATAGTCAGGGATATGGTCTTTATTGGCTTTTTCCATCCACAACATAATACCTAGACTGATGAAGATAATCACACTCATAACAGTACGAAACACCTCATCATCTATGGTGTTGCCCAACCACGTACCAATCACCACACCAATTGCCGCAGAGGGAAAGAGTTTGATTAAATAATTCCAGTTTGCATGGCGATGGTAATACTTTACAGCGAATAAATCGGCCATGATGAGCATGGGCAACATCAAACCTGCTGACATTTTGCCGCCAAAAATAATCGCCAGTAAAGGCACAGCAAACATCGAACTACCATGTACGCCAGTTTTTGCCATACCAATAAAAAAAGCTGAGACCAAAAGAAGGGCTAAGGTGGTGTAATCCAGTGAATATCCAAATAGTTCTATCATAAAATACTTGTTTTTTGAGACGTGCTACATCAAGTTGAATGGAGTATTCTGATTTGAAACAGACAGAACAACTGAGATTTTATACTTTAGTCATATTGCCGCGTACTGGGCTATGACCAAGCTTAGTCATAATCAACGCCGACAACTCTCTTAATATTTTTTAGCCAACTTCACTCGGCTCTCACCTTGGTAAGCGGATAATACTAAGTTTAGCAGCGGCATTTTAATATGACTTATGAGCCTAGGGTGAACACGTTAATCCCCTTGAGTCAGCTAAGCGGCGCTTAGCCTCTCTAGACAAGTCCATACCGCCTAAAGAAAAATCGCTTGAGCGCCCAGAGCTGTGAATATATTAATTTAATTCAGGGCTAATATGATGTTACTGAAAATCATCACAAAATCTATGTACTGCGTCTTTAGCAAAATTTATTTGTCCTACATCTTGCGTGCCTTCTGCCTCGACTAAATTCAGCTTAGCTTGTTGGCATTTTATTGGATTAGGTGCCTTTTCTTGCTCTGCTTTACCTTGGCTTGCCTTAGCTGCTTTTGCTACTGCCGCCGCCGTAGGCATTTTTTGTTCTTCAACAGGGACTGACTGACATGCACTCAATGCCGCGATAAAAGCGACCATTATTATCTTTTTAAACATAATTCATAACTCATAGTAAGGGGAAAAAAGACTAACAACCACTATCGGCTGCGATCTGTTAGTTAACGTTAAAATACTTTGCAAGTTTCTGCGTAAGCTCACTTTTATCACAATAGAAACCTTGCAGAATTAACCAATCTAAGGCTTCTTGTTGATTATCAAAATATTGCACTATCAAACCCGATGACGGATAGATTTTCATAAATTGAGCTCTAGCAATAGCGCGGATTGAACTATCACTCACTGTCAATGCAACATGGCTTAAGCCTCGTTGACAACTTTCAAGCACCGTTTGCGCGATCAGATGTTCAGCAGCAGGGATCAATAAACTCTCGCCTTGCAATATCACTAAATCGGCCCATTGTTTTCCGAAAAAAGGGCATATTAATTTAATATATTCACGATTAAATTGGCGAACACACTCGGCATTCCAAGGACCTGTTGCAACATTAAACATAATGTTACCTGACAAAACGAGGTTAAAATCACCGTGAATGTTGCTCAATACCGCTCCTTTACACTCTGCAAGTTGCCTGTAATGTTATATTTTATGCTTTTTGTGAGAATAATGTCAGCTATTAAGTTGCGCAAATTTAGCGTTAAGACATTGGGCTAATTCACTCGCTGTCATTTCTATTTCCAAACCGCGGCGTCCGCCACTAATAAAGATAGTAGAATAATCCTGCGCTGTTTGGTCAATAAGGGTAACTAGACGTTTTTTTTGCGCCAAAGGACTCACCCCGCCCAATACATAACCTGTACTGCGCTGTACGTCCAACTTATTTGCCATCTCAGCTTTTTTGACTCCCAGTGTTTTAGCTAGGTTTTTCATACTCAGCATTTGATTCACTGGGAGAATAGCACAGGCCAATTGGCCTGAATCAAGCACAACCACCAAGGTTTTAAATACCCTGGCCGGTTCGAGTTGTAATTTTTCTGCCGCCTCTAAACCATAACTTTCATGTTGAGCATCATGACTATACTCATGCACCTGATGAGGTATTTTGGCTTTTTTAAGTAAATTAACCGCTGGCGTCATAATGTTTTTATCTCTTATCTTGTATTTTTTTGTTCACAGCTAATAACATCCGTTAGGGCCATGCCGTTCACCGGAAGCTCCTACAAGACCCCTCCCTTGTAGGAGTTCCTTTAGGGACGAAAAAATCAACCACAGATGTTGATTTCACAACCAATATCCATTCATCAACAAGGTTGATTTTTCGCAGCTAATAACATCCGTTACGGAGCAGCTCCTACGAGCCCCCTCCCTTGTAGGAGTTCCTTTAGGGACGAACAAATCAACCACAGATGTTGATTTCACAACCAATACCCATTCATCAACGAGGTTGATTTTTCGCAGCTAAAGCAGCTCCTACGAGCCCCCTCCCTTGTAGGAGTTCCTTTAAGGACGAACGAATCAACCACAGATGTTGATTTCACAGCCAATATCCATTCATCAACAAGGTTGATTGTTCGCAGCTGAACTGAGCCGGTCACCGACAGCCCCCACAAAAGGCTAAACACTTTTTCTTACCCATATCCTGTCTTTATCTTTTCCTCTGTGAACTCTGTGCCCTCTGTGGTTCACATGCTTTTTTTGCTTTTGCTTTTGCTTTTGCTTTTGCTTTTGCTCGTAGCTCGTAGCTCGTAGCTCAAAAACCTTAATTTCTTCTCCACAAACAATACAATTCAATATTACGTTTTAATTCTCGTAATTCTGATAGTTGCCCAGACGCGACTGATTTATCTAGTTGTTGTTTTGCATCTTCACATTTTTCACCTAGGGGTTTATTACCTGGTATTGTCCGCTCAGATGGGTCAGCCGAGGCCACTTTGGGCTCGGCACATGCGGTTAAACAGAGTAATAAGAGACCAAGTAGCATAGTTCTGGAGTGCATATATTTCCTTAATGAAACGTTAAAACAAGCAGACCAAAAAAGTGATTTGTCTATTTGGATTTAGCCAAAGCAGGTAATTCTCCTGCTAAGCCCATAGCATGTTTGACAAGAGAGCGCTTGCTCTGTGATAAACGATTAACACTGGCCAAGCCAGCATCCCGAATCAATTTTTTTCCACTGTTGGTGCCACTAAACAAGCGTTTAAGCCCTTCCATTGTAGCGATCATTTTTACTGCTTCGGTTTTACGCCAGCGCTCGAATGGGCGTAAATTTTTAGCTAAGGCAAAATCTTTATCGGCCTTAACCAGTGCTTCAATTTGCTCGGCCAAAGCGGCAGCATCCATGATACCCAAATTGGCACCCTGCCCTGCAAGTGGATGAATAGTATGGGCTGCGTCACCTACAATCGCCACGCCATCCGCTAACCACTGGCGGGCGTAGCGCATTTTTAATGGGTATGATTGGCGTTCACTGACCAGTTCAGTCAGGCCTAATTGATTATCAAAGGCCACGGTTAGGGCTTTATTAAAATCATCTGCTGGGAGTTGCAATAAACGACTCGCCTCAGTTTCATCCTGAGACCATACAATTGAACAATAGTTTGCTTGCCACAGTGGTAAAAAAGCCAAAGGGCCGGTTGGCGTGAATATTTGTCGAGCGATGTTGTTGTGTGACACAGAGGTTTTTACCGTCGCCACAATAGCATGCTGATCATAGTCCCAATATGTCAGTGGAAAATTTGCTTGTTTTCTAACCAATGAGTTGGCGCCATCAGCACCAATAACTAGCCGAGCCGACAACATGCGCTCATCACTTAGACTAATAAAGTTACCTTGCGATGATAAAGCCAATTTATCTATTTGGCAGGCAGAATAAAGAGTAATAAAACCAGCCTCTACTGCTTGTTGCCAAAGGCTCGCTTGCAGTGCTTGATTTTCGACGATGTAGCCTAAATAAGCATGTTCGACGTCTTGTGCATTAAATTCAATATGGCCAAAACTATCTCGCTCCCACACTGACATGCCACAATAGGCGACACTGCGTTGTTGGGTAATCTGCGCAAAGGCACCTAAGGCCTGTAATACGTTTTGTGAGGCTAACGTTAGCGCGCTGACTCTGTTTAGAGGTTCGCCCTCGGGCACTTTGGGAGGTGGCTGACTATCAATCACTGCAACCTTTAGCCCGCTATTTTTTAGGGCTAGGGCTTGAACGAGGCCAACAATTCCAGCCCCAACCACAATTATATCAAAGGATTGCATGGCGATTTCTGCTCGTTGTATTCATTGTTAGAGGTTTATGCAAGACTGCGCCATCAGCGCTTCAATATCAATAACTTGCTTGGGTGTGGTCGCCGTTAAATTGTCATAACCTTGGGCGGTAACCAGCAAGTTATCTTCTATTCGAATACCTATTCCTTGCCAAATAGGATCGACGTCAGCGTCGTCGGCGACATATATGCCCGGTTCAACGGTCAGCACCATGCCGGCTTGCAAGGGCCGATCGTGTCCGCCTTGTTTGTAATGCCCTACATCATGCACATCGAGTCCTAACCAATGCCCAATGCCATGCATAAAAAAGTCTCGGTATTGCTGGGTTTCTAGATTAAACGCCAGACTTCCAGACAATAAACCCAGCTCAATTAGACCTGCGGTGAGCACCTCAATAGCGGCATCGGCGACTTGTTTCATGGTATTGCCGGGTTTCACTGTATTGAAAGCGGCCAACTGCGCATCAAGTACCAGTTGATAAAGCTGCTTTTGCGGCTCAGAGTACCTGCCTGAAACAGGAAAAGTACGGGTGATATCGGCGGCGTAACCCTGTAACTCGCAGCCCGCGTCAATTAAGACTAGATCACCTTTTTTGAGTTCTTGATCATTTTGGGTGTAGTGTAAAATACAGCCATTGTTACCGCTACCGACAATAGTGCCATAAGCAGGATGTTTGGCGCCGTTAATGGCAAAAACATAATGCAGTTCTGCCTCAAGATGATATTCGTTTAAACCTGCTTGGCAGC
>Ga0163215_101756_pt1 | contig 10030 bp, 8 predicted proteins | sample SynspAceP_FD_185934 | JGI IMG/M metagenome (GOLD analysis project Ga0163215, IMG submission 185934) | Saline lake microbial communities from Ace Lake in Antarctica - Synechococcus sp. Ace-P (Hybrid Assembly) | ecosystem: Environmental > Aquatic > Non-marine Saline and Alkaline > Saline | place... | reverse complement strand
CTGACATGATTACACTCTCTTATTCATTGCCTATAAAATTGAGCGCACATCATAACATAGCCAGAAACTCAGAAGATATTCCGCGCCTTAAATCATCCTTATCAAAACTTTATCTATTACCCCCATAGATTTATTAAATGATATTCATTATCATTAAATAACTAATTACTCATTCTGGAGCACACAATGAAAACCAAAAGCTTTGTTCCATCCACCAAAAGATACAACAGCACTAAGAAAACAACCGATTATTGGGGAATATTGTTTGTTGGTTTTATCTTTTTATCATCCATAAGCTGTTTTTTATTCGCTAACAATATCAATCAACACCACTCTCGCAACGTATCAGACTCCATAGAAGCACCAAGCAACAGGATGATTGACATAGGTCAGAAAAGAAAAAGCTAAAAGGAATAAGCTATCAGTACATAAAAAGAGGATCTTGCCATGCTACCTAAAATAAACACGATTATTTATGCCTGCGATTTAGAAAACCAAACACAAGCTGCCATGGAGCTTGTGTTGAATTTGGCCAATTTACACAAAGCAAAAATAATACTAATGCATGTCATGGAACCGCTAAATACTCAAGCATCTAACATGATCAGCAGCTACATCTCTGAAGAAGTGATCGCTTCTATGCGCAAAGATGCCCAAAAAGACATTCATAGCCGTATGGAAGAAATGCTGAACAACTATATGCAACAGCATGCGGAAGAACTTTCTACTTTAGAATACCCACCTGAGATACTCACCACCAGTGGTGCTCCATCAGACTGCATTCAACAGACAGCAAAAGCTCAAAATGCCGATTTGATTGTTATGAACAGCAGAACGCACAGTCGATTAGGGCAAATGATTCTCGGCTCTACTGCAAATAAAGTCATACACAGCAGTACGATTCCCGTATTAGTCGTACCGATAAAATAGCAGTTTACTCTAGCCACACTCCTCGCTCTTAGATACACTTACTGTATATATAACCAGTAAGTGTATCTATGATTCTTTATATTGCAGAGAAACCCAGCCTTGCACGTGCCATTGCTGCCGCCCTACCGTCTCCTCAGAAAAAAGAAGAAGGCTGTATTTGGCTGCCAAATGGGGATTGCGTCAGTTGGTGCATAGGTCACTTACTCGAACAAGCAGAACCTCATCAATACAACCCTGCTTTTAAAGCTTGGAATATAGATCACTTACCCATTATTCCAACAGAGTGGCAGTGGCAAGAAAAAACCAATACTAAAAAGCAGCTTGGCATTCTGAAAAAGCTCATCAAAAAAGCGACACACCTTGTTCATGCTGGCGACCCAGACCGAGAAGGGCAACTTTTAGTCGACGAAGTTCTTCATTACACCAAAGTTTCGAATCAAAAACTAAAAGAGACGCAGCGTCTTTTAATCAATGATTTAACACCCTCTGCTGTCAAAAAATCGTTGTCAAACTTACGCTCCAACAGTGAATTCTCGGCCTTGTCTCGATCGGCACTTGGCCGTGCTCGTGCTGATTGGCTATTTGGTTTGAATCTAACGCGCGCTTATACCATTAAAGGACGTCAAGCAGGTTATCAAGGCGTTTTATCGATAGGGAGAGTACAAACCCCGGTATTAGGACTTGTTGCTGCCAGAGACAAAGAAAGAGAAGCTTTTGTTCCTAAAAATTTTTATCAGGTATGGGCAAGTTTACAAACTCATCAAGGCATTGAGTTCCAAGCCAAATGGCTGCCAAGCGAATCTTGCCAACCCTATATGGATGAAGAAAATCGAGTATTGAGCTTACCGCTTGCACAAAATGTTGCCAATCGCATCAGCAATAAACCAGCGCTTGTGATTGACGCCAACTACAAGCAAAAAAAGCAAGCGCCGCCATTGCCCTACAGTTTATCTGCACTGCAAATTGAGGCTGCCAAAGCCTTCTCTCTTTCTGCTCAGCAAGTATTGGATATTTGCCAAACACTGTATGAACGCCATCAGATGATCACTTATCCAAGATCAGACTGCCGTTATTTGCCAACCCAACAACACAAAGACGCACCTGCGATCATTGCGGCACTCGTTCGTTCTGGCGGTGAAATACAACAAGGCGCACAAAACGCCGACGCCTCGTACAAAAGCAAAGTATGGAATGATAAACAAGTCACCGCTCACCATGCGATCATCCCAACGACGCAAGCCTACAAAACCTCGTCATTATCCAAAACTGAAACCTCGGTATTTAACCTGATTGCCCGACAATACCTAATGCAGTTTTACCCAGAATACGATTACCTCGCATCCTATATTAAATTGGAAATCGAAGGCGGTCACTTTGAAGCAAAAGGCAACACACCTATTTCACTCGGTTGGAAAGCGCTTCTACCCAATAAAGTAAAGAGTCAAGATTCAGATGAAGAAAACCAAAACACCTTACCAAAGCTAAAGAAAGCAGAAGCGCTATGGTGCACGAAAGGGCAAGTTCAAGAAAAAGTCACCACGCCCCCCGCTGCCTTTACGGATGCAACCTTACTAGCGGCTATGACGGGAATTAGCCGCTTTGTCACCAACAAAGACATTCGGGCGATTCTAAAAGAAACCGATGGCTTAGGCACTGAAGCCACACGCGCTAGCATTATAGAGCTTCTTTTCAAGAGGAATTTTTTAATGAGGCAAGGCAAACAAATTCACGCCAGCCAGACAGGTCGTGCTTTTATTGATTGTTTACCAGAACAATTGGTCACTCCCGATATGACCGCTCAATGGGAATCGACGCTTAATGGCATTAGTCTTGGTGAAGCCAGTTATCAAGATTTTATGACGAACTTAGAAGGGAATTTAAATCAACTATTGAGTGCTTCCCGAGATATGCCAACCTCAGCATTACAAAATCTACCACCACCAGCGAAAAATCCATTTGCCAAACGAAAAGGCTCAACCAATAGAAAATCAACAGGTGCGCACAAAACCACCAGTGCAAAAACCACCAGCTCAAACGCAAGAAGACGCCCAAAAGCGTCTTCTTAATAAAGCAGTCTTCTCAATAAAATTCGATCTACGTATTAACCAACCGCTAGCCAAACACCAACGCCAATCATTAATGAACCAGCAATGCGATTCATAATTCTTACATTACCACTTTGCATTAAAATCGACTTAAGTGTTCTTCCACCCGCCGCATAAATAAGTAAGCACGTCAGTTCAAGTGTTAGGATAATCGTAATCAGCACAGCTAACTGACTTGTAAGAGGCTGACTGGCATCCAAAAAAGGTGGCAATAACGCGACAAAAAATGCCCAGCCTTTAGGATTCGCTATCGCGGTTACAAAGCCTTGCGAAATCAGATCAATTCGTGAGGCAGATTTGGTGTCACTAGCGTCCGCTTTAATGGCCATTTTACCTTTAGATAACCACATTTGAAGACCAACAAAAGCAAGATAAGCGCCACCGATGTATTTCAGTACGATAAATACATTAGGGTAATTCAATAATAGTGTCGCCACACCAATCGCAGACAAAATAGCCACGGTTGCTACACCGACAAGCTCACCTAGCATCATCCAAAGCGCGCGTTTTATGCCAATTGTCATGCCTAATGTCATCGCCAATGTCATGCACATACCTGGGGTAATAGACACAAAAAAGAACGTCGGTATAAATGCAGAAAGAAGCGCAAGATTCACAAAAAAATCCTTATTACAATGAGGTTATATGGAAAAAAAACGACATGATTTGTAAAAATCAGTAAGAAATATCTATTCGAATGAATAAATCACGATGATGAAAAAACAGTCAGAAAATTAAAAACGTTTTTTTGTTTGAAACGTGGAGTCTTCTATAAACTTACTCCATTCATCGTCTAACTCTTCTTCGCCTTCGCCTTCCATTCTTTTATTCATTTCTTCTTCGGCTTTTTGTAAAGCAAGATCATCTTCAATTTCTTGAAGTAGATCTTTGATTTTAAGAATAACAGGCTGAGCCTCAAGCGATTCTTTGATCGGCGCTAATTGAGAAAGAGCCTCTTTATACATATCAACAGCCGTCTCCATTTGGCCACTCAAAAATGCCTTACGAGCAAGATAAGAATGATAATCCGCATTAATTTTATAATGATAAAAATTTAGTAATTTGCCATATCGATGTACGACATCTGAACTGATAGATTTTTCTTTTTGAGACAACACTAAAAACGATTTAAAAGATTCAAACAGGCGCTTTACTTCTAGTATCATAAGCTCATCATTCATCGGCTTAGCGCGTCTTTTCTGCTTACTTACTTGAAACTCAGACATTTCTTCCGCTAAATGACCACGACGACGAGTCAGGGTGACATCTGGCTGAAGCTCCAATAACAAATCGTAAATGGAAATCATGCGAGAGAATAACCACAACCTCATGTCTTTGGGCTGATATTGAGGTGGCATTTCATCGAGATACCGACGCACTTTACGCAATTGATTATTAAGCATTGCTACTTTACGCAGTTTCTCCAATCGTGCCTGCTCTTTTAACTGAAGAAAAATTGCAAAGGCAATAAATCCACCGATAACGAGCAAAAGTACAGTAATGGTAACAGCAGTCATATGATACGTAGTCTACCTTGATAAGGTTTATAGCAGGATAATATCCTATTCTGCTTCTAAAAGGTTAATGCAATAAAACTCGCCAACTCACTTCAACTCGGGTTCCGTTTTATCTTTTTTTGAAAATAAGACCTTTTCAACATCCTGTATCATACTTTGTAGGCGTACCACCTCTCTTCTCGAGCTACTCACGGAACGATTATTTTCTATTAAAGACAAAGCAATGCGATATTTTTCTAATGCTTGCCCTTTTTTATCATTGTCTAAATCCAGTCCAGCCTGTTTTACCAGTAAATCACGATAAGCTAATGCATGAGCATATCGAACCAAAACAATATGGTGCTTAACGATTACTCGACTGACGACGCGATTTTCAGGAATGTTTCTCATTTCTCTAAGAATGTACTTAAGCGCACCACAAACTTGATCAAACTGTTCTTGGCTCCCTACACGCTCCCGAGCCACTTGTAGTCGCCCTGACTTTAATTCAGTCAATAAATGTACCAAAAAAGCCTGTTTCGACACAAATTTTGACTGATAATTAGCCTTTTTCAGCTGACCTATAACATAAAGTAAATATTCCAAGAAAAAAACTTTGGTCTCTTTCGTTAAATAGCGATCCGATATCATTTCTAAGGAATAAAGCAACCGCTCACTTCGACTCGATAAACGAGAAAGTAGCTTTTCTCTTAGCACTCTTTGCTGTTTTTTCCATCGGAAAAAAACTGGAAGCAGGCAGCACAAAAACAATAAAACAACTGAAACTGAAATTAACATATTTGATTTCACTACTTAATAAGCGTCTAACTCTGACTTTCTTAAAAAAAACAAATAAGTGACGTACTTTTATATAACACTGAGAACGCTATGAAAACAAAAAAAGATCAGAGAATCTGATCTTTTTTTTTATTCTAAACTTATTTATCGAGCGACCGAAAAACCAAGCAGCATATAAAAAATCATAGCAGCCAGTAAAGCGGAAGCAGGAACAGTAATTACCCACGCTGCAGCGATACGTAATAGAGCTGAACGTTTAACCAATTCTTTCTTCGTGGCTTTCTTCAACCCTTTACGCTCTGAAGAAGAAATAGGTGAAGACGCTCGCGCCGCTTTCAACTCTTTCAAAATACTGCGTTTCTCTTCTACGTCTGCCAACTTGAATCTTTTCACAAACTCTTGAGTCTGCTGTCCATTAAGACCCGCTAACTCAGAATGAGAAGTAATAGCCGCCAGCTTTTTCTCGTATGACAGTTTCAAATATTCACGTAAGAAACCGACGCCAAAAATACCGCCAACAGCAATATGTGTAGAACTTACAGGCAAACCAAGCTGAGACGCAATAATGACGGTAATCGCAGCGGCCATGGCAACACAAAATGCTCTAGTCTTGTCTAACTCTGTAATTTCAGACCCTACCGTCTTAATCAGTTTAGGCCCAAACAAGGCAAGACCGACTGCGATACCTAGACCACCCACTACCATGATCCAAAGAGGGATTGAGGCCTTACTAGAAACAGCACCTGTCATCAACGCATCATTAATCGCGGCAAGAGGCCCAATAGCATTGGCAACATCATTCGCGCCATGAGCAAAACTTAACAACGCCGCAGACACAATAAGAGGAAGGGTAAATAAGCTATTTACAGCATCTTTATTATTTTCCAACGCCGATGCCGCTTTTTCTACCATAGGTCGAACAATGAAATAGACGGTCAGCGCGATCGCAAGTGCAATAAGGCCCGCAGTAACAAAATCTAATTTCCAAATTTTCTTCAAACCTTTCAAAATTAGATACGTTGAGAAAGCCCAAACCATGAACGCAACAAGCAAAGGTACAACCTTCTTCGCGGATTCAATCATGTCACTTTTGTAGGTAATTGAGCGCTTGATGTACATCAAAAACAAAGCCGCAATCACACCACCCAACACAGGAGAAATGATCCAACTTGCAACAATAGCAATCAACTTATCCCAGTTTGCAATATCCAAACCACCAGCAGCAACACCAGCCCCCAGGACACCACCGACAATTGAGTGTGTTGTCGACACCGGAGCGCCAAGATAAGTGGCTAAATTAAGCCAAATTGCACCGGCAAGTAAAGCCGCCATCATGACCCATATGAAGGTTTCGGTATCGCCTATTGAATTCGGGTTTATGATGCCGTTCTTAATGGTTCCAACAACCGTACCACCAGCAATCAAAGCACCAGCTGCTTCAAAGACAGCGGCAATTAAAATTGCACCTGTCATAGACAACGCTTTAGACCCTACCGCTGGCCCCACATTATTGGCCACATCATTGGCACCAATATTCACTGCCATATAAGCGCCGATAGCCGCAGCTATCGCTAAAATGGATAGATTAGAAACCCCCATTCCATTAGATGATGCATAAAAACCAGCGGCTAACACAAACGCTAAAGCAATTAATACACGAACAAACTCATGACCACTCAATAAAGTGGATTCTTCTTTCGGGCTATTTGTAAGATCCATACGGGCTCTTCTTTCTATAATTAATCTATACCAAACCGTTGTTAGTTGAAGGGACTCTACATTAACAACGCCATGCTGATCCTAGCATCTCGAATTCATTTGGCTCTCAATTTATCCCGTTACATTTCGGTAAAATGTAAATTTTGCGTCATTCTACACTGCGAGTCTTTAGATAAAAAGACCTAAAATCATTGATAACAACGACCCAAAAAAGAACAAAAAAAAGTGCCTCAAAAGGCACTGAATAAAAATATACTACAGAAATATGACCGTTTTGTTACAGTCTAAATAACCTGACTAGACGCTATTCACATAGAGCAATAAATACAGAACACTTAACACTCAATCACATTAACCGCCAGTCCACCGCGCGACGTTTCTTTGTACTTATCATTCATATCTCGCCCTGTATCGCGCATAGTACGAATTACCTTATCTAAAGATACGTAGTGTGTTCCATCTCCTCGAAGCGCCATACTGGCAGAGTTAATGGCTTTCATAGACCCCATGGCATTACGTTCAATACAAGGCACCTGCACTAACCCTCCAATAGGGTCGCACGTTAATCCTAAATTATGCTCCATACCAATTTCAGCGGCATTTTCTATTTGCTCAGGAGAGCCCCCAGTAGCAGCGGCCAAACCAGCCGCAGCCATAGCGCAAGCCGATCCAACTTCCCCCTGACAACCCACTTCAGCGCCAGAAATTGAGGCATTCTCTTTAAACAAAAATCCAATAGCCGCCGCTGTGAGGAAAAAATCAATAACGCCCTCTTCGCTAGAACGAGGACAAAACTCCCAATAATAATGCAACACTGCTGGAATAATACCTGCTGCGCCATTTGTGGGAGCGGTTACCACTCGACCACCGGCGGCATTTTCTTCATTCACCGCCAAAGCATAAAGATTCACCCAGTCCATTGCGCCCAGTGACGGTGTGATCATATCCATACGTGTTTTGCTGGTTAAATCCCTATACAAACTTGCCGCTCTTCGCTTTACCTTCAAGCCACCAGGCAAAATACCTTCATTTCGAATGCCTTGCTGTACACATGCTTTCATTGCAGACCAGATGGAAAGAATCCCCTGTTTAATCTCTTCCTCTGTTCTCCAATATTTTTCATTCTCCATCATAATCTGTGCAATGCTCTTGTCTTGTGTTCGGCAAAGCTGAATGAGCGTTTCGGCATCATGAAAAACATGAGGAAGTTCAGTCGTATCTTCAACTAACGCCACATTCCCGTGTTCGTCTTCTTGGACAATAAAACCACCACCAACAGAATAAAATGTCGCTTGATGAATAACTTGATCGTTAACATCAAAAGCCACCAGAACCATGCCATTCGCATGAAAATCCAAACGATCAATACGGTGATAAATAATGTCTGTGGCAACATCAATATCGATAGCTTGTTGAGCTAAAAGGTTAAGCTGCGACAGAATCTCTATTTGCTTAACGCGCTCACTCACACCACTTGGGTCAATTGATTCCGGCAGCTCACCTTCCAGCCCCATTAATACCGCCGCTCCAGTACCGTGACCTTTGCCTGTAGCACCAAGCGATCCATATAGATCTACTTTCAAGCGAGTAACTTTCGATAATAAATGTCGATCTTGTAATTGGTGAGCAAATTGATTCGCTGCCACCATAGGGCCAACAGTGTGAGAACTTGACGGTCCAATGCCCACTTTAAACAAATCAAATAAACTGATTGCCATAACCTTTTTCCTCTGTCGTCAGGTGTTCACCCGTACGACGATCAAAATACAAAAATACGATAGTACTAATGAACGAAATTATCACTTAAGGGATAAAGTTTCCAATCGGAAACAAGTATTTCTCATTATATTGAAGCATTAATACAAAATTAGGCAGTTTTATGGCGCGATAAGATAAATACACAAGCAACGTAAGAATCAAATAGAAAAGTAAAATGACTAAAATCAGACATCCACAAAGGCTTCGCAACTACACTTCCGTATCACTTTTGAAGAATAAAAATTGCCAAACGACAAATAAGACCTACCTTATTACCGGTCACTTATGCAAGATCCGGAAACAGGTCTGTATATTTTGAACGACGCTGGCACTATTATGACCGCCGATGGTTCTTCTGGCGTCGCGTTAACGTCGGCGGCATTTGGCTCTGCGTTTAGCTGGTTCCCAGTTTTGTTAGCGGTTGCGGTTATTCTATTCGCCTTCTCGACTATGATTAGCTGGTCTTATTATAGTTTAAAAGCATGGACGTATTTATTTGGCGAAGGTAAAAATGCCGAACTGACATTTAAAATAATTTTTTGTGTCTTTGTTGTGATTGGAGCCGCGACAAATCTAGGCCCTGTTATTGACTTCTCTGATGCCGCTACCTTTGCCATGGCTGTTGCGAATAGCATTGGCTTGTACTTCCTAATGCCGATTGTCAAAAGAGAGCGCTTGTCTTACCAAAAGCGCTTAAAATCTGGTGAGATTATTAAATTCAAGGATCGTAAAAGAACCACCAAGTAGTTCAAAATAACCAAATAGAAAAATCCCCACTAACGAAACCGTCAGTGCGGATTTTATTGTCAGAAGTACTCAGTTCAATGTTGAAATAAACAGGTTAGAAGAAACCGAGAGGGTTAACATCATAGCTGATCAGCATGTTCTTCGTTTGCTGATAATGCTCTAGCGCCATCTTATGGGTCTCACGGCCAACACCGGATTTTTTGTAACCACCAAAAGCAGAATGAGCAGGATACTGATGATAGCAATTCATCCATACACGGCCCGCTTCTAGGTTGCGCCCCATACGATAAGCAAGATTTGTGTCTCGCGTCCACACCCCCGCTCCAAGACCAAAATCACTGTCGTTTGCAATGGCAAGCGCTTCTGCTTCATCTTTAAAGGTCGTAACACTGACAACAGGACCAAAAATTTCTTCTTGAAAAATACGCATGTCGTTAGAGCCTTTAAATAATGTTGGCTGGACATAGTACCCTTGAT
>Ga0163215_101755_pt1 | contig 10030 bp, 14 predicted proteins | sample SynspAceP_FD_185934 | JGI IMG/M metagenome (GOLD analysis project Ga0163215, IMG submission 185934) | Saline lake microbial communities from Ace Lake in Antarctica - Synechococcus sp. Ace-P (Hybrid Assembly) | ecosystem: Environmental > Aquatic > Non-marine Saline and Alkaline > Saline | place... | reverse complement strand
AACTCGTAAAACAACGCGCCTTGTGCTTCTTGCTTCGGTCCTAACATCGTCAATCTCCCGCCTTTACAGGTAAATTGAATCAGCCACGGCGCATCTAATCAACAAGAGTTTTTCAACAGAATTCGCCTATTCTGTTGAAAACTCCAAAAATGGGATTTCTAAAATTCCCGCCAAAAGCACGCCGTTGCGAATGCTCAAAGAAGATTGCCCCGAAGAGACGCTACAGCGCTTTAAGCCCTCTTTTGGCCGAACCCCTCGCTGTGGTATCAAAGCTGCGCTGTGCGGAGACATATTTTCGATATTTCTGCTAAAATGTGAGTTTTTCAACAGAATACGCCCAAATTGACTGTGGGCGCTGACGGCCCGGACAAGACCTTGGCCGAGATCAGAATCCTCATAACAGCGTACCAGAACCGGCCACTCCCGCGCAGTTTGGCATTCTTTAGCGAGTTCAGTCGATAAAAAAAACGGTGCACTCGTGAGGTGAGCGCACCGCTAAAATATGTACACGCTACAGCAGGAACTGCAGCGCACCTCTTTCGTTGCAGCATGCTCTCGGGCGAAGATGAAAGCTTGCTGCGAGATCGTACCGGGGTCTCTGGGAGGAGAAAGACCGTCACCAGATCTGTTTTTCGTCGCAGTCAGAGCTGCTGCACTGCAGCAACCAGAAATGCGGCAACGCGGCTATCTAGTCAGCGGGATGATGGAATTTCTGGCCATCAAGGCACTGCTTGCGCAAAGATTGTGCCAAGCATGCCTGGCCGACGTCGTTTTTACTGACGTATCGAAGAAATCAATCTGGGCCACCAAGACGTATCAGGGCTTAACCAGTCCTTCGCTGATGTCGCGGCTAACAGCAGGTTGTAGCTCTTTATTGCTAAGTGCCACCCTTCAGCAGCCCCTGCGGCCAAAATCGACGGGGGACAATGTGTTCGGTTATCCGACGGACCTCGGCTGAATAGACGTTCACGAGAGAAAAGGGACCGAATGCTCGGGAGGAAATGAAGATGTCAGCCTCAGCAAACCGGGTTCCGGGAGGACGTACCTAAAGCTTAGTTGCAAGGCATACTCTGGGAGGAGCGAGCTCCGAAACCTTGCCATGTACCCTCCATGGGCCGGGCATCAGCTCCGTGAATAATTGCACGCGCGTGGCGCGCAATATATCGTTCAAAGACCGTCATATTCATGTGCGACCAAAAATCTAGCATGACGCTTGACCTCACTTCGGGTGATCCCAATTTGCGTCAGCTCTTTGTCTGACATTCTGCGCAGGACGGACTCCATCCGGCCAATCTGCAGGTTAGTCACAAAACTCGCCACGCCCTTATATGACGTGAACGCGCACATTATGCCGAACGATGCGACACGCTGTCCTGCGTACCGCAATTGCGGCCAGAGGTTCGGAATGACAATAGCACTGATATCGTTTTTCATAGGGTTAGACCTTCATCAATTTTTCGGTTGCCAACTCAGAAGCACCCAAGCGAGACATCCCTAGGTCCGCGGGTTTACTGTCTGTAAACTCTGATCGCCGTATGCTGTTTCATATGCGATTTCCTTGATGGACAACCGTGAGAAGCCGAGATCGGCAAGTTCGCGGTCGGACGAGCATTCAAGTTCGTACAGTGTCTGAAGATAGCTGCTGCGCCGCGAACGGCGTTCTATCACTGCCTTTTTACCTGCGTCGAACCATTCGCGAAGCCGAACTCCGGGGTGAAGAAATTCTGCAGCGTAGGTCATCTCTCAAACTCCTGTACTTATTGGTGTGCACCGTGCGCTGTTGTGAGCGCTGCCGATCCACTAGCATTTAAGGTAGTGAAATGCTGCGCCTGCACAATGGCCACGACGCCAATGCCGCCATGCAGCAATTGCATAGGTGCAGAGCGCGGCGAATGACTCCTCTCCGCCCCTCCTGTTGAATGCTGCGTCGCGCGTTTGATATCCTTGACGATCTTCTCGCCAGGACTTTTGCGTGTTCCGGTTGTCAGTCTCATGTCCCACTCGTCAGTGTTTACGATGAGCCAATAACACTCTCTTATCAAATACCGCTATTTGGACCCCTAAGCCCTGACGTCAGACAGACCAACCAAGACCTCAGGGGGATCGCGTTTGGGTTTGTCACGCCGCATCTAGAGTGAAAATCATCGAAACCTGACCACGAACACAACGAGAGAGCAAAACGGTTCCCGCTATGTTCACACTTTCAACACTCAGATTTCCAAACGCGATTGCCCTGAACAGCATGAGCAAGGCGGAATTTCTGAAACTTCAGAAAGACGCCAAGCGGGCAATGAAGTCCCTCGAAGATCGGCGACGCAGCGAGGCCAAAGTGAAAAAGCTCGGCTTCAGTATCGCCGAGTTGTTTGACGGTAAGTCAAAAGCAAAGAGCGCGGGTGCGCCGAAGTATCGCCATCCCAAAGCCCGGCCATGACTTGGAGCGGTAAACGCAGGCAGCCTGCTTGGTTCAAAGAGTACATCGCAGCTGGCGGAGATGCTGGAGCCTTGGCAATCTGACGACAGTGGTCTCTGGTTTTTCATATGAAGACAGAGACCAATTCACCCCAGAAAGGACGCTGCGGAACATTGTAGACACCACCGTTTCTGTGTCCTAATGACTAAGATTAGTTGGACGTAAAACTAAATCAAATCACAATAAGGTGAGATCTATGACGCCCAGATAATGCGTGTTCAGCACTGCTCAGCTTGCCAGCCAAGCAAAGTGCACTAATTTAGGACTGTGATGCGTTTAAGGGATCTATGATCATGCCAGACAAAGCTAACCGACCAGGAAACCGGCTCATGGATCGACCTGAGTACAGGTCAAAACAGCTACCGCTTACCTGCAAGTCAGACATTAGCGTATTTGACGCAGTAGCTAAAATGGCCGAAAAGAACTTTGGGGCAATTGTTGTAGTAGACATTGAGAACAAAGTTATTGGTGTTGCTACCGAACGAGATGTAATGAACAAATTGGTTGCAAAAGGTTTGGATCCACATAGCACATTATTGGCTAAAATTATGACAGAAAATCCAAGGGTAGCTCGTGAAACTGATGATATGCTTGACTGGCTCAGGATCATGTCTAACGAGCGGTTTAGGCGGTTACCGGTAGTCGATGATGATGGGCGTATTAAAGCTGTGTATACACAAGGCGATTTTGTTTCCTACACATGGCCAGATCTAATGTATCAAATGAAAACCATCGCGACAGCAACTGTGAGTAAAAATTTCGCAATTTTTCTAATTGGTGGAGGTATTTTACTGTATTCTATGGTCATGGTTATAGTTATTAGAATGGTCACCTAGTAATTGCGTCTATTAATTGTTCCGAACCTACAACGAGATGCCGATTTTGATGATCGCGTTTGCGATTGTGACCACCTGACGCCTACCAGTTTCCATGAAGTCCCCTCTCGTGAACGCAAACATGCAATGCCGGAGGGTGCTTGGACCATTTGCAGTAAATGCCCCGCGATACGCTTTCGCGGAGGCCTAGCCCTTGCGCCGCTGTCCTTGCCCCGCAAGCCGTCCCTGACCGCCCGATTTTTTTCTTCGAACGACTACTGATTGCGGATGGCTCACTTGATATCCTTGACGTCTTCTCGCCGGGCCTTCGGCGTGTTCCAGTTGTTTGTCTCATGTCCACTCACCAGTGGTTACGATGAGCAAGGAATATTCTTTATCAAATTTCACTATTCTGACCTACAAGCCCTGATTTCGGACAGATAATGTCAGTTCATGGGATTGCTTCGATACTACAAAATGAGTTGGCGATGATCCACAAAACAGGGTGGACGCATCATCAAGGCCAGCTCACGATTACGATTCATAATGCCTTAACCAAGTTGTTTTTGCGGCGTTGAAACCTATCGACAAGAAGCATGTGAGGGATGGTCAGAGCGGCCAATCCTATAAAGATTGTTTGCGAAACGCTCTCCACTGTCGAACCCGCATTGAAGCTATCCAGAAGCAGAATGCTCGATACTGCTGCAAAAGCCGTCACCGCAGATAATAGTCCTGAAGTAAGTAATGCGCTCTTGCGGTCTTTCAGCGACTCGATCGTGACGACAGTGTGCCGTACGGAGTGCAATGCGCAAAAATAGACGATGAAGTATACAAGCGGGGCTAGAAAACCTGCTGCAAACCATATCGCTGCCTGTTCTACCGCGGCGCGGGTTCGTGTTACCGGTTGTAGGATTAGCATTCCGATGGACATCGCCAACGCTATGCCGCCGGTAATTGCCAGGCAACTCGTCGCAAGGTATGCTGCAGGTTCAGGAGCAAGATATTGGAAGACATGCGCGACATCATCGGGATGGAACAGCGCAGGGGCCCCTATGGTCGCAGCACCGCCAGACCAGCGAAGAGCGAAGGGACCATTGGGCCAATCGCCAGAAAAATGGAAAGCCGAATAAATTAGAAACGCGAACAACGACAGGCTTGGGAGTAGCACCCAGACAAGCACGACCAAACCAGCAATACTTAAATACAAAATTGAAAACCTCGCCTTTCCGCGCCATCCCCGAAAAGGCCAAAGTGCCTGAGCAATGGGCAAATCAAGGGCGCCATGCGGTAGGCCAAATACAGCAACGAGTGGCACAAGTAGCAAGACCTGGGTCGTCAGATCTGGCTCTATCAGGCCTGTCATGACAACTGCGAATGCCGCTACGCCGACGAACAGCCAAGTTTGCCAGACGCTGGAATTGGTCATACTGGGAATACTGCCGCGCGCAAGAAAGGCAATGGCGGTAACGACGCCATCACCGAAAAGCGGTCAGATGCGCGGGTCGATCCTGACAGGAATCTTTCCAAACGATCTTTGGGCGCATTTCTAAATAGCGTCTCTATCAGCTCAGGTCCGCGCGCAGGTGCACCCGTCAGGACCTGCAGAAAAACGCGGTCCATAAAACGTGTCATCGGCCCATCAAGCCCAGTTTTTCGCCGATGCCCAGTGATGAGCTCAGATGCCACTTGATCTGCTTGAATCTGGTTGCGCGCGAAAGCGTAACCGGTTGATGGCCGTGCCGCCCCCCCACCTAGCCCCATCCGAATAATACCTTGCGGTCCAGGATCAGCAAAACCCACTTCCATTGGTAAAGCCCCCGCTTCGGTTCGGAGTATTTCTGTTTTGCCCGGATCAAGTGCGTCTATCTCTGCGTTGAGCCAGGGTTCGAATATTTCGGTCCCAGGGTTGTGGGGCGCGAAAGAGGTTACTTCAACCAATGCGCGATCTGAAGCAAACGGTAGGATGTAGACAAAATCAACGCCCGCACTGCGCGCCGGACGAAAATGCATTAACTGCACAACGTCGGAATCGAAGACGGGACGCTCTGTTTGGATTTCACGACCCAGAAAGAACTGACCATATGAGGGCACACGCGTCGGCGGGCGCGTGTCGACCACGGTCTTTGCCGTCAACGCCCCTGCATCCGTTTCGATCCTCCAGTTCTCGCCCGTACGAACAATGTCATTGGCAGTGATACCCATAGATAGCGATGTACCCTGACCCTGTTCGATGCGCTCACATGCGCGGGTGTAGAACGCGCCGGATTCTACCGTCTGATACCGCAGATTGGTGGACGTCCGCGTGGTGCGTCGGTGCGGTCCTGCCACCGTCCACGATGCCCACTCTTTGCGCACGCAATCCTCAAACGGATCGCTGCGGGTGCGCCAGAAACTCCAGGCGCGATCATCAACATATTCAGTGCGCGGCTCAATGACACGAACCGATAGATGACTGTTCGCCAGACGAACAGCGAGACTGAGCCCCGCGCAGCCACCACCAAGGATCGCGATATCAACGTCAGGTCTGGACATGCGCAGACGTGCCTTGCGATTTCAGTGGTCGGGTTGTTTCACGCATGAGGGCTACAACGACAAGGCCGACCTTACGGTCAACCGGAACCACCGCACGCCCCTGCAGCGGGGCATAGTCGCGACGGCGCAATACAGTTCCAATTCCAGCGTACATCGCAGCAGCCGATGCAACGGCAAGACGCAGCCGTATAGGCAGTGCGACAAGTCCATCACGACCCGACCGGTAAAGATCGTCGGCCCGGTCTAGTAGCTGTGCCATGCATTCCGTGGCTGCAGCGACGGCCTCCGGTGTACCTGACGCAATGGCCTCCGGCGGATATGGACAGAGCGTATAAGGCAGATATCTTCGCCCAACGCGAGCATCCTCGGCCACATCGCGGCAGATGTTGGTCAGCTGCATGGCCTTGCCCAAATCGGCTGCGGTCTCGTGCCAGCGCCTCTCGACATCAAACAGCGCGCAGATCATGACACCAACCGTGCCCGCAACCCCCATACAATAGGCGTCGAGCGCCTTATCATCCACGATGCAGGTGCGTTCTGTATCTGCCGCCGCCGCCACCACAAGCTGGCGCAGCGCCTCCAGCCCGTCAGGCCGCCCTGAAAACAGTGCACGGCCCTCGGCAGCGAGCGGACTTTTCGTGTCAGAACACTCCAAGTCCGCATGCAACCTCTGCAATTCGATTCGAGCTACATCGCCTCCGATTTCATCCGCGATGTCGTCAATGGTACGGCACAGAACGTAAAGGCGCGCAACTCGAGCGCGGTCTGGCGGCGCCAATAATCGTGCGGCCGGAGCGAAACTGCGCGCATGACGCGCCATCGTTGCTTCGGGGCTCATGTGACGACCTCTGCCGCTGGGATCAGATGTTCAAGAACCTTGGCCGACGAAACGACGCCAGGCAGGCCCGCGCCGGGATGCGTTCCCGCCCCGACGAAAAAGAGGTTTTGCACCCCTTCGCCGCGATTGTGGAATCTGAACCATGCCGACTGAGTGAAGAACGGCGACAGCGAAAACCCAGCGCCATCAACAGACAGATAGTCGTTCTTGAAGTCTTCCGGCGTCATGACAAATTCCGCCGTGATGTGATCCTTCAAGCCGGGCAGCATCGAGGCGTCCAGCGCCGCAACGATCCGGTCGCGCAGCTTAGGCCCATCTACCGACCAGTCCTGCCCGCCCGCCAGATTTGGCACCGGGCAAAGGACATAGAAGCTGTCGCATCCATCAGGCGCAAAGCTGGGGTCAGTGGCCGTGGGACGATGCACATAAAGCGAGAAGTCATCGGCCAGTTTCTTTTTCTGGAAGATATCGCGCAGCAGGCTTTTGTAGCGCTCACCGAACCAAACAGTGTGATGCGCGACATCAGGCCAAGTCTTCGTTGCCCCGAAATAAAGAACGTAAAGACCCATTGAAAGCTTGGAGATTTTCACACGCAGCTTTGCAACATTCGAGACCTGCGACGCAGGCAGCATCTCGCGGTAGACGTGAACAGGGTCCATGTTGGAGACAACGAGGTCCGAGTCCAGCTCTTCGCCCGTCTCAAGCACGACGCCCGTCGCTCGGCCATCCGCGACCTTGATCCGGGAAACTGTTTCGCCCAACGAAATTCTGATCCCTTGCTCTCGCATTAACTGCTCAAACGCATCCACAAGAGCGCCGGTGCCACCCATCGCGAACCAGACGCCATGTTCGCGTTCGAGATGATTGATCATGCCGTAAATTGCTGTCGTCGAAAAAGGATTACCGCCCAGTAATAGGGGCTGGATCGAGAATGCTCTGCGCAGCCGGTCATCTTTGAGGTGACGCGACACCATCGACCAGACGCTTTCATAGGACCTAAGACGCAGAAGGTCAGGGATCTGCTCGATCATGAAGGCAGGTGAATGAAACGGGACATCCGACAGGTCCGTAAAGCCTACATCATATATTTTCTTGGACCATGCCCCCATACGCCGATAACCATCGATATCATCCGGAGACAGGCGGTCAATTTCAGCCTCGGTCGCCTCTTCGGTCGGGCCGTAGTCGAATGTTTCGCCGTCGTGGTAATGAAATCGGTACCATGGGTCTGGCTGAACCAGCGTCACGTAATCGGACATCTTCTCGCCAAAAAGCGTGAACAGTTCTTCGAACAGATGAGGGGCCGTCAGCACTGTCGGGCCCGCGTCGTGTCGAAATCCGTCCTTCTCAAACACCTGACCCCGCCCGCCCAGACGCGCACAACGGTCGATTAAATGGACATCATATCCTTTGGCACGCATGCGCAAAGCCGCTGCGATACCGCCAAAACCCGCACCAGAAACGATGACCGACTGACTGCTCGAAAAAAAAGTATCACGCGGCATTTTGAAGTTCCTTCAGTTGGGCTTCAAGTCGGGTGGCAAGGGCCAAAAACGGCGCGCCCGAGTTGCGTGGCAGCGCGCGCGCGTCTTGCCTGGCGGATATCAACGCGACCTGCGCACGCGAGCGGGCAACCATGCTGGCCGTGGCAGGGTCGTGACCTTCCGCCTCTAGTGACAAGCAGATATTGGTAGCGCCGCTTGCGCGGTCTGCGGCCCTGTCGGCAAGGTCATCGATTGTCTGATATGCAATCGCGATGGCGCAACCGGCACGGATTGCTACCTCTTGGCCCGCTGCATCGGCTGCGATCAACGCAAGCCGGATCGGCAACGCCAAAAGCGGACCAGACTTGTCTGCAGCAATGGCTGCGTAATCTTGTGATGAATGGTTATTGACGCTGCAATCTTGCGCTTGGCCACTGATCGTGATGGCAACTGCGTCGTGCATCGCGCATAGGGCCGCACCCGCATTTGGATGTGAAGCGATTGTTCTGTAAGCCGCCGAGATCAGAAGATCGCCAGCCGATATTGCTGCGTCGCGCCCATATCGCGACCAGACTGCTGGCCTGTTGCGGCGCATGCTATCGCCATCCTGCAGATCGTCATGAACCAGCGAAGCGTTGTGAAGAAGCTCGGGAGCCGCGGCGCAGGCCAGTGCCGTTGTCGGTGATAGGTCAAGTGCGGCGGCGGCCTCCATGCCGATCCGTGCTCGAACACGCGCTCCCCCCGCTGCCAGGTGATACCGCGCGGCATCGGCCACCGGCGACGTTGTCTCGCAGATGCAGCGCAACATGTGCGCGTCCACATCCTCAAGCGAGACGGTCATCTTTGAGATGGTGTCGAACATTCCTTGGTCCCGATCTGATGAGAAAAGGGGACCGCCCCCAGCACGTGGGAGCGGTCCAGTCTATCATTCTGCGGGAACTGCTTTTGCCCCGCCGCCCTGGACCGGCTCTTCGCTCTTGCGCATTGCAATCATGAAGATAAGCACACCAAAACCGGCCTTCGCGATGATATCGGCAATGGTGTAGCCGACTTCGACAACAACTGTTGCTGTGGCACCCTCAAGGCCGATTGCGCCTGCAAAGTAGACGACCGGATAGAATGCCCAACTGGCGACAGTTACGTTCCGCGCGACTCGTACGAGGCCCCTTGCGTTCTCTGGCTGGCTTTCGATCGCCTCGCCCAGGCCGACGTACAGTTGGTAGACAATCCACAAGAACGGAACCATCGACAACAGGCCAAAGATCCAGCGAAGGCTGCCCGAGTCTGACACTTCGCCCGGATACCCCAAGGCAACCATCAGCAGTGCCGCAAGACCAAGGCTGGTCGCACGTTTCACAGTCTCGGATCTGGTAAGGCTCATCACTAGGATCAGCTCGACCAGAAGAAGCGGTACAGTCAGAAGCCAGTCAACATACCGGTAGGCTGAGTTGAAAACCATTTCTGTCGGTACGTGGACACCCTCCACGAGAGAGTATGCGTCGCTCCAGCTCTGACCGATGCGCCAGTAGTGGTAGGCCGCAATGAAGGTCACCAAACCGGTAACCACAAGTGCGGTTTTGTATTGTGCTTTCACCTGACCGATACCCAGCCAGAAGAAGAGCGTTGCTGCAGCGAGCGTCGCGAAGCCGAACGAAAATGCGTTATAAATCAGGTCATATTGACCTATTGATAGGTTTTCCATGTGTTGTCTTTCCTTGGTGATCTAATGAGAAAGGAACGTAGTCTGCACTGACGGTATTCAATCGCATACACCCGCGGCAGGATGACGCAGGTATCGTTTCTTCGCATGTCAACCTAAAGCGGAAGCGATACTCTCCCTCCCATGGTTCCTCCCCGGCCCTATTCGTATACGGGGGGGCGCAGCGCGCCA
>Ga0163215_101754_pt1 | contig 10044 bp, 7 predicted proteins | sample SynspAceP_FD_185934 | JGI IMG/M metagenome (GOLD analysis project Ga0163215, IMG submission 185934) | Saline lake microbial communities from Ace Lake in Antarctica - Synechococcus sp. Ace-P (Hybrid Assembly) | ecosystem: Environmental > Aquatic > Non-marine Saline and Alkaline > Saline | place... | reverse complement strand
GTCCGGGGAAAGATCATCAATCTCAGATAGCCAGGCTAGATAGTCGTGATGGTCCATGCGCGCCTCCTGCGTTCATGTTCCGTTATATCGCATCAGAGAGTGCATAGCTAATGCGAATTGAGCCTTTATAAATGGCTTGCCAAGTTTGGCGGCATGGAAGTGTCAGATGGTTGTCATTGACGCGCCATTGGTCCGAGCGACACTGACGCCAACCCGACATGAGCCGCAGCAGCGCACGCGGCGTGAAACCGCTCGAACGTGCTCTGGACGCGCAGAAGTCTCTTCCTGCGCTCGCTGTACAGAACGCATGGGCGCGGTTCGCAGTGCGGTCCGTCCGCGTCGCAGAGTGTTTCAAACAACTGCCATTCGGTGCCGCGCGCCTCAGAGCTCGGATCGGCTGCGATGATGCCGCGCAGGGATTCCAGCGATGCGTCATCGCGAGGATCGAACGGATCGCGCGCTGCGACCCGGCGCAGGGTGCGGTTCACAGAGCCACATTCATGGCTGCTACAGCCCAAGCTGACGGCCGCAGCCATCTGGCCGAGCTCCCGACCGAGCCGGACCGCGATTGCCGCCAGATCATCGAGTGCCTGCGGGGGTGTTTGCCTAATTTTCATCGGAACCTCTTCGTGTGCGCAACCACAATGGCCGGGCGTCAAGGTTCGATCCCCGACGTGGGAACCGAGCGGGGTGTCAGGCTGCAAGCGATGCGCGGCCATGATTGCTACGAGATTGGTTGTCTGCCGCGGCATCCAGTTCCCGCAGCAGATCGTCGAGCATGTCCGTGAGCCGGCCGATAGTCTCCACCTCCGCCAAACCCGGGTCGAGGTTTGAAAAAAGTGCTGTCTCGATGTTGTCAGGATCACCGACGCTCTCGAGCGACTACAATCGGTGAATGGCCTTCAACTCCCGTCGGATGTGATGGTCGACGCGGCGCGCCTTCGCGAGCCGCTCGGTGCAGGAGGTGACGCGCCTCTCGGCAGCAGGGCCGCCCAGCTGTAACGCCGCCAGCGCAAGGTCGTGGTCGTTTGAGAGGAAGAAACGGCAGATCCGCTCGATAAGATCGAAGCGGGCTTCGGTGGAACACGTATCAAACGTGATGATGCTCGTTTAGTTTACGCTGCACCTATGCGGCAGCTTCAAGTCACCTGAATCGCGCCGGGTAGTTTCACGGTTTGGCAGCGGCCTTGCGGACCTGTTCTTGCCATTTCTCGGCGGGCTCAAACTCAACATTGGCCAGTTCGCAAAAATACGAAGCGGAAATCGCAAACACACGGGTAATTCTGCCAAGCAGTAATCAACGACTACGCCCCAAAGCCTGAAACCCGACATCAAGGATAGATAATGAATCCCGAACCCGCCCGCTCTCTTCAACCACCCCGACGGCTATCTTGATGTAATATGAATCAACGGATCGATCTTGGTCCTCTTGCTTCGAAGGTCTATCTACCGAGCATGAACAATGACTCTCCAAGAGGTCGGCAGTCGCGCCGTCAGACGCCGCAGTACGGCGCACCAAGGTTTCTCTGGATCCTCGTGGGCATCATGACAGCGATCGAACTGGTTCTAAGCCTGTCGCAATCCGGTATTTTCGGGTCGGAGAACCTACGGTGGCACGCCTTCCTGCTCGGAGCATTTTGGCAACCAGTTTTCTCAGGCGCAGCGCTGCCAGCGTACCCGGGCCAGACCGTGTTGATGTTCATTACTTACGCTTTTTTCCATGGCGGTTTCATGCACCTTGCACTGAACGGTGTCATTCTGCTGTCGCTGGGAAAATTCCTCTCGTCCCAGTACGGCACGGCCAAGACGTTGCTGGTGCTATTATTGTCAGCGGTTGGGGGTGCTACGTGTTTCGGGCTGCTTTCGGCCAGCGCCGCACCGATGATCGGCGCGTCAGGCGCGGTCTTCGGCCTAATCGGCCTTTGGCAGGCCACAGAATATCGGATGCGGCGACGATCAGAGCTCTCTTTGCAGCCAGTCGTCATGGCCTTCATGGGACTTGTCGCCGCCAATATCGTCATTTACCTCGCTCTCTCTGGCGGACTCGCCTGGGAGGCGCATCTCGGCGGATGGATCTTAGGTTGGTTGTCTGGCCAAAGTTTCGCGCGGCGCTGAACAGCATATTAGTCAGCAGGAATGACGGACCTGTTTGGCGCAACACGCAGACGCTCGCATCTGTCAAGAACGTCGTATCCTTGGCCACACTGACCTGAATCAACGACAGGCCGGGGATTCCGCATCAAAATTATCAATAATTCGGGCGCCTGATCAGGGTCGAGGGTGCAAAGAGCAGGAGATGCGGCGCACATTCGTTTGGGGAGGACGATGGAAAAGACAATCATTTTCAAGAATGCCTTGCAGAGAACCGCGGAAATCCTTCCGACAGGCTGGGAGGCCGCGCAGGCGCGGCTGGAGGGGCTTCCGGGGGGCGGGCTAAACATGGCGCATGAGGCTCTGGACCGGCATGTCGCTGCGGGTTTCGGGGCGCAACCTGCCTTGATATGGTTGGGCAAGGACGGTACGCGGCAGGTTCTGAGCTATGCCGATTTAGCCGCCGACGCCGCGCGCTTTGCCCATGTCCTGCGCGCGCATGGAATCAACCGTGGCGAACGGTTGTTCCTGCTATTAGGCCGAGTGCCCGACCTTTTCGCCGCCACGCTGGGCGCCCTTAAGGCGGGCGTGGTGGTCAGCCCCCTCTTTGCAGCTTTCGGACCCGAACCCGTGCGTGCGCGCACCCAGATCGGCGCGGCCTCGGTGCTGGTGACGACCGCCCAGAACTACAACCGCAAGGTGGCACCGTGGCGCGCCGAAATGCCGGGGCTGAAGTTGGTGCTGATCATCGGTGATGACGCCCCAAAGGGCTGCGTGGCTCTTGGCCCTGCCATGGCGGCAGCCCCCAAGCACTTCGACACCGAAACAACCGGCCCCGAGGACATGGCGCTTTTGCATTTTACCTCGGGGACCACAGGCCTGCCCAAGGGAGTGGTGCATGTCCATCAGGCAGTGGTGGCCCATGCTGAAACCGGGCGGGTGGCCCTGGACCTGCGCCCGGGCGATATCTACTGGTGCACCGCCGATCCGGGCTGGGTGACTGGGATGAGCTACGGCATTATCTCGCCATTATGCAACCGCGTTACCATTGTGGTGGACGAGGCCGAATTCAACCTGGAACGCTGGTATGACATCCTCGAGCGCGAGCGCGTGCAGGTCTGGTATACCGCGCCCACTGCCATCCGCATGATGATGCGCGCTGGCGCCGAAGTGGCGCAGGGGCGGGATTTCTCAGCCCTTCGCTTCCTGGCCTCGGTGGGTGAGCCACTCAACGCCGAATGCGTGCTCTGGGGGCAGGATGTCTTTGGCCTGCCCTTCCATGACAACTGGTGGCAGTCTGAAACTGGCGGAATCATGATCGCCAACACGGCACGGATGGACATCAAGCCAGGTGCCATGGGCAAGCCCCTGCCGGGGGTCGAGGCCGGAATCGTCAGCCTGGACGGAGACACGGTCACCGAACTGGCTTCGGGCGAGATCGGCGAACTGGCCCTGCGTCCCGGCTGGCCTTCGATGATGCGCGAATATCTAGGCCAGCCCGAGCGTTACGCCAAAGTTTTCAAGGGCGGCTGGTATCTGACTGGTGATCTGGCCATGCGCGATGCGGACGGCTACTTTTGGTTCGTCGGTCGCGCGGACGACCTGATCAAATCCGCAGGCCATTTGATCGGCCCGTTCGAGGTGGAAAGCGCCCTAATGGAACACAAAGCGGTTGCCGAAGCCGCCGTGATCGGCGTGCCCGACGAAACCGCGGGCGAGCTGGTCAAGGCTTTCGTCACGCTGAATGCGGGTTTCGAGGCCGATGATGCGCTGGAACGCGAATTGCGCGGCCATGCCCGCAAACGCCTTGGCCCTGCCGTGGCCCCGCGTGCAATCGTCTTCCGTGACAGCCTGCCCCGCACGCGCTCGGGCAAGATCATGCGTCGCCTGTTGCGCGCCCGCGAACTGGGTCTGCCCGAGGGCGATCTGTCCACAATGGAGGGGGATGCGGAATGACCACCAAGGTGAAACTGGACCATGCCCACGCACTGGACCTGCTACGCGGCATGATCCGCATCCGCCGGTTCGAAGAGAAATGCTACGAGCTCTATACACAGGAACAAATCCGCGGCTTCCTGCATCTTTATGATGGCGAGGAAGCTGTTGCAGTGGGCGTTTCAGCTGCACTGGAGGAACGCGACCGCGTGGTCTCCACCTATCGCGAGCATGGTCACGCACTGGCACGCGGCATGAGTATGGAATCGGCATTGTCCGAGATGTATGGCAAGGCCACTGGATGCGCCGGAGGGCGCGGTGGGTCCATGCATTTGTTTGACAAAGAGACCAACCTCTATGGGGGCAATGCCATTGTTGGCGGCGGGCTACCGCTGGCGGTTGGGCTGGGCTTGGGCGATGCCATGCAGGGCCAGGACCGGGTGACAGCCTGCTTTTTCGGCGACGGAGCACTGGCCGAGGGAGCATTTCACGAATCCATGAACCTGGCAGCGCTGTGGAAATTGCCGGTGTTCTTCGTGCTGGAAAACAACCTCTACGCCATGGGCACGGCTGTGAAACGGGTTCAGGCCAACACCGATTTCACTGCCCGCGCTGCGAGTTATGGCATGCACGCCGAAACGGTGGATGGAAACGACGTGGTGTCGGTCGAGGCCGCATCCCGCCGGCTGGTCGAGGCGATCCGTGCGGGAGAAGGGCCGCAGTTCCTGCATTGCCGCACCTATCGCACCCGCCCGCATTCCATGTTCGACGCCGAGAAGTACCGCGACAAGGCCGAAGTTAACGAATGGCGCAAGAAAAGTCCGATCACGCGTTATCAGTCCTGGCTACTGGGCAACGGGTTGGCGCATCAGGAGGAAATCGACACGATCGAGGCCGAGGTCGAGGCCCAGCTGAATAACGCTGTTGCCGCCTGCGAACAGGCCCCTTGGGAACTGGTGGAAGAGCTTGAGCGGCACACGGTAGCCGAAACCCGCCCCACAGCGCCCAAGCCCGCAAAGCCTGGCCCCATGGTTGACAGCACCTACCGCGAATGCTGCCGCGCCGCTATCACCGACGCGCTGTTGCGTGACGACCGCGTGTTCATGATGGGAGAGGATATCGGCGCCTATGGCGGCTGTTATGCGGTGTCCCTTGGACTCTTGAAGGAATTTGGCCCTGCGCGAATCCGCGACACGCCGCTGGCGGAAGGTGGCTTTACCGGCGCGGGCATTGGCGCGGCCTTGGCGGGCATGCGCCCTATTGTCGAGATCATGACGGTCAATTTCTCTCTACTGGCGCTGGATCAGATCCTGAACACAGCGGCCAGCCTGCGCCATATGTCTGGCGGGCAATTCGGTGTGCCGCTGGTGATCCGCATGCCCACTGGCGCCGGACGACAACTGGCGGCGCAGCATTCTCACAGCTTAGAGAATTACTACGCTCACATCCCCGGTCTGCGCGTTGTCGCCCCGGCAACACTGGAAGATGCGCGTGGCATGCTTTGGACAGCGCTGCAGGAACCCGACCCGGTGATCCTCGTCGAGCATGTGATGCTGTACAACATGGCCGGACAGATCGCGGAAAACGCAGGGCCTGTAGATATCGAACGCGCCGTAGTGCGGCGCAAGGGGCGCGACGTGACATTGATTTCCTGGTCCTATTCCCTGTGGAAGGCGCTGGAGGCTGCCGAGAACCTGGCCAAAAACGGGATCGAGGCCGAGGTGATCGACCTCCGCAGTCTGCGCCCTATCGATGACGAGACCATCATGGCATCGGTCGCACGAACCCGCCGTGCGGTGGTGGTGGATGAGGGGTGGCGAACCGGCTCGCTGGCCGGCGAGATCGCCGCGCGGGTGCAAGAGCATTGCTTCTGGCATTTGGATGCGCCCGTGGGCCGGGTCTGCTCGGTTGAAGTCCCGATCCCCTACCCGAAGCATCTGGAAACCGCCGCACTACCACAGGTGGAAGATATTGTGGCAGCGGTGAAGGCGCTGCCAGGAGTGGTGAAATGAGCATGTTCGTAATGCCATCGCTGGGCGCCGACATGGAAGAGGGCACGCTTGCCGAATGGCTGGTCAAGCCGGGGGACAAGCTGGCACGCGGCGATGTCGTGGCGGTAGTCGAAACCCAGAAAGGCGCCATCGAGATCGAGATATTCGAAGCAGGCGAGGTGGCGGAACTGATTGCCGAAGCGGGTCAGACGCTACCGGTGGGGGCACCATTGGCGCGCATCCGCAAACCGGACGAGGCAGACAAGGAAGAGCCCGCACCCGAACCGACGCCAGCAAAGGTAGCGCTCCCGTCGGAACTTGAGCCAATGCCGGAACCAGCGCTCATGCCGTCCCCCCTGCCCGTGCCTGACCCCGTGCCGGGACAGGGCGCGCTGGCCTCGCCCGCCGCCAAGGCGCGCGCGGCAGAAGCAGGGCTCGACTTGGGCACCATTACCGGTTCCGGTCCCGGCAGGGCGGTGCTGCTGGCCGATGTGGAAAGATACCTCAAGGACGCCCCTTCAGCGAAGGACACGCTGCGGGAATCCATCGGAAAAACCGCAGCCAAAGGCAAGCCTGGCCTCGACATGGCACAGTTGCGCCGCGCCATCGCCGCTGCCATGAGCCGCGCCAAGCGCGAGATCCCCCATTTCTACCTGTCGCACCGCATTGATCTGCAAGCGGCACAGAACTGGCTGGCAGGAACCAATGCCGAGCGCAGCCCCGACCGGCGCCTGCTGATGGGGGCGCTGCTGATCCGTGCCACGGTCCTCGCGCTGTCCCGGGCACCCGAACTCAATGGCCGTTTCGAAAGCGAGGATTACAAGCCAAGCGAGCCCATCCATTGCGGCATGGCAGTTGCGATGCGCGGCGGCGGGCTGATCGCGCCAGCAATCCTTGACGCACAAGAGATGGGAGTTGACGATATTATGGCGGCGATGCGGGATATCGTCGCCCGCACCCGCGCAGGGCGCTTGCGCAATAGCGAGGTCACGCTGGGCACTATCACCGTCTCCAGCCTTGGTGAAACCGGCGTTGATGCGCTGTTCGGGGTCATTTACCCGCCGCAAGTGGCGCTGGTGGGCTTTGGCGCACCGCGCATTGAACCCATAGTCCATGATGGCGCGGTTGCCGCCCGGACCTGCGTTACCGCCACACTCGCGGCCGATCACCGCGTCAGCGATGGCCGCCAAGGCGCCGCCTTCCTTGCTGAAATCAGCAGACTGCTGCAGGAGCCAGAGACACTATGACCCCCGAAGAAATCCGCGCCGCCTTCATTCAGGATCTGATTACGGTCGCTCCGGACATCGATCCGGAAACCCTTGAAGATGAGGCGCATCTGCAAGACGATCTGGGTCTCGATTCCATGGATTTCCTGAACCTTGTCAACGCACTGCACAAGCGCTTTACCCTGCCGATCCCTGAGACCGATTACCCCGAATTGGCCACCACGGTGAAGGCTGTACGCTATCTGAGCGGGGCGCTGGCAGGCTAAAGGGGTTACTAAAACGTGCGGGGGCGAACTCACCCGTCGCAAGGCATCCATTGTCGGTTATGAAACCACGGCGACAATAGAATGATGATACGTATTCAAATTCCACCGGCAACCAATACCGCAAAACAGTCTATTCCCTCCACTCTCGTTCGACGTGTCGGACGTTTTAACTGTGCGAGGAAAGAAAGAGCGCCATAGGTAAATTTAGGCTGATCCCATATCGCCTTCACCAAGATACCAAGTTTTCAAACAAAATCGCTGCCTTGATGAAAGGGCTGGACGAAGCTTGAGCACTGTCCAAATGTTCAATCGGATTTGGGGGGGATCGGATTTAGAATTCTGATGCTTCACGTTATTTGTGTGCTGCTTCTTCTGGCTTTTGACAAGGTGGTGATCTTTTCGTCAGAGCCAAGACAGGCTTGGATTGTGTCCAGATCAAGTGTTTCTTCGACTTCCAACAGAGTGATCAGTTTCTCGATCTGGTCTCGGTGTTCCTCGATCAAGCTGACAGCCTGTGTCTCGGCCTCATGCAACATAGCCATGACCGACTGATCGATACGCGCTGCCGTCTCGTCCGAAAAACTTCGCGGCTGCGCGATTTGCTGGCCGAGAAACGGGTGATCCTCGCTGTCGCGCAGATCAATGGGTCCAATACTCGGATCCATGCCCCAGCGTGCCACCATTGAGCGGGCGAGAGCAGTCGCGCGTCGGATATCATCGTCAGCCCCCGAACTGACCGAGCCGAGTAGAAGTTTCTCTGCAGCCCGCCCGGCCAGAAGAATGATCAACTGGCTCCGCAGAAATGATTCGGACAAGGTATGTCGATCATGGGCGGGCAACACATGCGTGCTGCCAAGGCTGCGCCCACGCGGTATGATCGTGACCTTATAAATCGGATCGCCACCGGGATTGTAGAAAGCGGCCGCAGTGTGCCCGGCCTCATGGACCGCAAGCCGATGCTTTTCATCGGGCTGGATCGCCAGTGTACGTACCGTGCCCATCATTACTTTGTCCCGGGCCTCGTCCAAATCGGCTGGTGTGATGTCAACAGCGCGGCGACGTGCGGCGGTGATAGCCGCTTCGTTCAGCAGGTTCTTCAGATCAGCCCCCGAGAACCCCGGTGTTCCAGCTGCAACCTGATCAAGGTCGACATCGCTGCATATGGGCAAATTCTTGATATGCACATCAAGGATCGCCCGTCTTGCGACCTTGTCGGGCAATGACAATGTCACGTGCCGGTCAAACCGACCGGGACGCAGCAGTGCTGGATCAAGCACATCAGGCCGGTTGGTGGCCGCCAGAACAACAACAGCTTCCCGCTCCGTGAAACCGTCAAGTTCTGCGAGTATCTGGTTCAGAGTCTGCTCCCGTTCGTCATGGCCGCCCCCCAAACCCGTTCCGCGCGTGCGCCCGATGCTATCCAATTCATCGATAAAGATAATTGACGGAGACTGCTTACGGGCCTCCTCAAACATCTTGCGTACTCTACCCGCACCAACGCCAACAAACATTTCTACAAATTCGGAACCGGATGTCGAAAAGAACGGCACGTCCGCTTCGCCGGCCAAGGCGCGTGCCAAGAGGGTTTTGCCAGTACCGGGCGGCCCCATCAAAAGGACGCCACGCGGCACTGTCGCTCCGACCTTCTGGAAACGTTCGTGATCGCGTAGGAACTCGACCAGTTCGGAAACCTCGCATTTGGCCTCGTCTTGCCCTGCCACATCGGCGAAAGTCACCTTGCTGGCTGTTTTCGTCGGTTTTGATGACCGGCCGCCCAAGAAATCACCAACCCCACCGGGAAATCCACCGCCAAGGCCCCCGCCCCTCATCATGCGACGGCTCAGCCAATAGTAGAAGGCGATGATCAATAGCCATGGAAGCACCCACGTCAGACTTGATGGTGTCCGAGGTTCAACGGCAGTGACCTTGACGCCCATTTCCTCAAGCAGTGGCAGCAGGTCAGGATCTGGCTGCTGCGGCGTGATGGCACGCACTCGATTGACACCTTCTGCCGTCTGGCGGTGCAGAACTGCGACAACTGCCGTTTGCTCAAGAGTTGCATGTTGCACGTCGCCGTTTCGTATCAGCGTCTTGATTTCGCTATAAGAAATAGTCTCTGGGGCGCTTGAATCGTAATTGGGTTGGAAAAATATCAACACGAATAGCATCATCACGAAAACGACTGGCCATAGAAATCGCGTCAAAGTAGATTTTTCTGGTGTCTCCGGTGGTATTGCGTGATTGCTCATGATGCCTCGCCATATCGATTTCGCATTTTCTGGCCTAAGGCGATTGTTTGCCTACATGCCAAAAGATACGCGAGGTATAATATGTATGTATTGACGCAGATCAGATAAGCCGCAAACTTGGTGCCGTATCAGAAGAGCAGCTTAACCTACGCCAGATACTGTCCGGCGGATGAGGATTATTTCAGACCCACGAGTTTGACGCGTATAAGCAAATGACTGCCCAGATCAAATGTGAATTGATGCAAATCAATGCACAGTCTTTGAAAAATCGCTAAAGTGTTTCTAA
>Ga0163215_101753_pt1 | contig 10045 bp, 10 predicted proteins | sample SynspAceP_FD_185934 | JGI IMG/M metagenome (GOLD analysis project Ga0163215, IMG submission 185934) | Saline lake microbial communities from Ace Lake in Antarctica - Synechococcus sp. Ace-P (Hybrid Assembly) | ecosystem: Environmental > Aquatic > Non-marine Saline and Alkaline > Saline | place... | reverse complement strand
TTAAAACCTCAAATTACCTTGGAATGAAATATGTCGGCAATTTACATACTGTTAATGACAACCTTATTGAAGAAGAATTAACAAAATTTATTGAATATATAAATGCGGAAAAACAACGACCCGCTAATCGAGTAGACGGCCGTGAGCTATAAGCCCACGGTGCGCCTCTCACACCACCAAGCGTACGGGTCTCGTACTTGGCGGTTCATTGAATTTGAGGTTGCGTTTTTAAGTAGTAGTCTAGCATCGATTTATACCCTCTCCGCCTTAGTCTTGATAAAGTTATTGTAGTTCGCAAAATTGGACTTTGGGCTACAGCCCAGCCTCCCATTCGTGTTCTACTCCAAGCATAAGCTTGCCCTTCCTCTATCCCTAATCGTATTAGGTTCTTACGTTTCCGCTCTAACTTTTTCCAGTCGTGCCAGATACAATATCGTAGTCGATTGCGTAGCCATTCATCCAGTGCTTTAAGTTTGGCCTGAATACTTGCCAATCGGTAGTTGTTCACCCAGCCTTGCCACACTTGTTGTAGCTTCTGCAATCGTTCTTCGAGTTTGTAAGGCAATGTTTTCTTGGTAATTGCTTTAAGCTTACGTTTCAAACTCTGCCAACTCCCCTGCTTTACAACTAGTTGATACTTGCCTTTCTCACCCTTTTTGTAGGTCGGGGTAAACCCATGACCTAGCAACTCAAATGTGTTGGGTCTATGAATGCCGCTTTTTGCTCGATTGATGGGCAAGTCTAGTTTCTCTTTCAAGAACACATAAACTTCATTTCCCAGCTTCTTTGCTTCTGCTTTTGACTTCGCATAAATGCTAAAATCATCTGCATAGCGTACAAACCGTAGTCCTTTACTTTGGAGTTCTTTGTCCAATACATCGAGTAATATGTTCGATAGTAACGGACTCAGTGGGCTACCTTGTGGTACTCCTTTTCTGCGTTGCTGCAACTTCCCTTTTAAAAGAATTGGTGCTCGCAACCATTTGCGGATTAGCCATAAAGTCGTTTCGCATTTGACTTTGTTGTAGATCAGCTGTAGTAGTTTATAATGTTGCACTTCATCAAAGAAACTCTTCAGGTCAATGTCTACAATATCCTGATAGCCATCATTGATGTATTTCAAGCTTTGCTTGACTGCCTTATGAATGCTTCTCTGTGGACGAAAACCATAGCTTTGCTCTTCAAACTCTAACTCGAATTTTGTTGCTAGTTCTCTGGATACCGCTTGTTGCAACCACCTATCGACTACGGTGGGAACTCCTAATAAACGGGTCTTACCGTTTCCTTTGGGTATTTCTACTCCTTTGATAGCTTGCGGTACATACTTCCTGTTCAGCAGGGATGTAATCAGCGCTTCGCCTTTAGCTTCTCTATAAGAGGCTAATTCGTAAACACTCATCTTGTCAATACCTGCGCTCCCTTTGTTTCGCACTACTTGGTAGTAGGATTTTGTCAGATTGCGCGGATGTAGTACTTTTTCTATCATTACTCTTTCTCTGTCATCTTAAGCAAGGGCTATCCGTAGATTCCTTTGCGAATTTGGACGCATTTCAATGTTCAGTCCTTCCCAACTTTGTGAGACCTCCGCTTTTCACAGCTCGTTTGCCCATTGGTACTATGACTTCTGCTGACTTCTCTTCAACGTACTCGACATTTAGAGACCTCCCTCGGTAAGATGAATATCCTTGTATGTATCCCTGCTACATCTACTATTTCGGCATTCTCTCCTTTTGATTTAAATCAATCAGAACTTTGGACTTCGGCAGCATGTGGTACCTCATCCAACCTAATAGCCTCCGTATGTAGTTCCTGTTCGTCAGTACACATACCGCAGTCTGGCTTACTTCACTGCATGGATCACTCCAAACCAGCTTGCCACTTGCTTGGCTTAGGGACACGACTGCCTCGCTTACGGGACTTTCACCCATTGGAACGACCATCTTTTTGGCCTATATTCATCATTCAAGGCACACACAAAGTGTATAGTTAATGGCGGTTTCGTGCTGAAATTCAATGTTTTAGCATTTAACAAACCAAGTTCTAAACCGAAAGTTAAGTACTTCTAAATCCGCCACTACCCATACACTAACCGGTTAGAGAAGAATTCGCTTCGCTCTTCTTCTCTAATGTTCCGGGCTAAGTTCAGGAGCTGCAAAGCAACTCTTCCTAACCCTCACTAAATTCAATGGGTAAAACCAACTGAACTTAGCCCGGAACATTGTGCTTCATGCGAAGAGTAACTTCATTGCTATCAAGTTATACTTAGAAAGTTTTAATAATTAATGCTTATGGAAAAAATTGACCGCTTTGACAAATCTATTAAAGTAATACAAGCTTTAGCAATAATTGTTGGAATCCTGTTTACCTATTTAGAGTTTACGAGATATAATGACGAGAAAATCGAAAGGGAGAAGGAACGAAATGTTCAAACAGCAAAAGAAATAAGAATGTATTTTTACCAACTACAGCTTGATTTTTATACTGAAGCTGTGGAAGCCACTGCAACACTAGCAACCGAAAAAAAGGACACAGAGGATTACCAAAATGCTAGAAATAACTTTATGCGACTGTTTTGGGGACGCTTAGCAATTGTGGAAGAAAAAACTGTTGAAGCCGGGATGATAAAATTTAAAGATTTATTAGAAAATTACGAAAGTCCAAATGGCAACGTGACCCAAAGCGAACTGGAACAGGCTTCTTTGAAACTTGCTCATGATGCCAGTAGGTATACAATTAGTGTATGGGTTGATAGCTCTGAAAGAAATAATTATAATCGGTAGAACCTTAAACACAAAAAAAGCACGAAAGCACAACAATGGGCATAAAACATAGGGCGGACAGCGCTCTCCGCAAGTTTCACCTCGTTCCGAAGGTCCACCTTCGGGATGCAGTCAAGAAGCTCTAGCTTCAAATATTTACTTTCAAACTGTAAGTAATTGCTCTCCAAACAGTCCTACTTCGCTTAACTCCTCATCTCCAACATTTCCGTTCAAGTTGCAAGCAACTCATCCCAACCCTAACTAAATTCCGTGGATAAAACCACTGAACATAGAAATGAAATGTTATGCTTCACTATGATCAACAAGCAAGCAATAAACAATGATAAAATTCTTTAGAAAAATTAGACAAAAAATGCTGACTGAAAATAAATTCAGTAAATATCTGATATATGCGATTGGTGAAATTATCCTTGTGGTTCTCGGAATTTTGATTGCGCTATCCATCAATAACGCCAACGACCTTAACAACCAACGTCAACAGGAGCTTACCTTGCTCACTGAAATGCGTCATAACCTTCAATTAGACCTTAAAGATCTTGATTATAACATCAAGGGGAGTGCTGACCGAATTCAAGCCAACGAGATCATCTTGAAAGCATTACAAGAGAGGTTGCCGATGAATGATTCCTTAAAACCATACTACGGAAACATCCATGGTAATTTTCAATTAAGTAACAACACTGCGGCCTGGGAGAACCTTAAATCTGTAGGAATGAATCTGGTTTCTAACGATTCACTCAGAAATGTAATCTCCAACCTGTATGCAGTCAAGTACACCTACCTCAAAAATATTACAAAAGGAGTGGACGATGGTCATCAATGGAATACCTTTTATCCACAGTTCCTTGAGTTGATCAACGTAGATCAGTATTGGGTTTCCGCTGAGCCAGTAAGTCATGAGGCATTGATGGATAATCGAAAATTCCAGGAAACCCTTAAGATGAATCTCTTTATCCGCAACTATATGCTGGATCAATATAAAACAATCCACAAGAATGTCAATTCCCTTTTAGACCAAATTGAAAAACATATACTAGAGTTGAACAAACAATGATAAAATTCTTAAGAAAATCACGAAAGCACAACAATGTATATAATCCTTGGATTCAAATTGAGACCAAGAAGCTAGTCTACTAACAAAACGAAAGAGCATTATGGGATCACATCCAATCAATTTGACCGTACGGTTTCTTCTTGAAATATTTGCGCTTGTGTCTGTAGGTATTTGGGGTTGGAAATACAGTGACTCATGGCTACGGTACGTTCTTGCAATTGGGATACCTATTATTCTTGTAATTATATGGGGAACATTTGCTGTACCTAATGACCCGAGCCGTTCTGGCTCCGCGCCCATTGTAACACCAGGGGTAATCCGCTTAATAATCGAATTTTGCATTTTTGCCTTTGCTACATGGTCACTATACGATATGGGATTGAATAAATCCAGTTTGGCCTTTGGTATCATTGTAGTTGTTCATTATATAATATCCTATGATCGCGTCATATGGTTGATGTCTCAGTAACAGAAGGACTAAATAGAAATAGATAAAAGATTTGATAAAACATTAGCCTAATGAATAACTTAATAGTAAATATTTTAAAAATTGGAGGCATAGGATGCTTGGTTTTTACTGCTTTTATTCTGTTTATGGCTTATACAGGGATTGCATCAGAAATGAGAGATGAGGAAGGGAATTTTAAGAAGAAGCGAAACTTAAAAACCATCCTTGGTGCAGCTTTTTTTATTTTCTTTTTGATTGGATTATTGTACGTTGGCAATCTGTCTTTGATGGAATCTGCAGAAGAATCGCCAGGATTGTTACTGTTTTGGATTAATTCATTTGGTATTTTCTTTCTAATACATCTATATGATCTAGTTATACTAGACTATTTTGTTGTTATAAAATGGCATCCCAATTTTTTGAACCTTCCAGACACTGATTACTACAGAACCTTTCGACCACACCTTAATGGGTTTCTAAAAGGCATTCCTATTGGGGTTGGAGCTAGTTTTATAACCTCAATTCTAACAATAGCAATAAATTGAACTACACACAACAAAACCTATAAGCAATAGGTAAAACCAACTGAACATAGCCTGGCACGTTGTGCTCCATCAAGAAAAAAACAAAATACCTGAAAATAAATTATGCTCCCTCAATCATAACTGCTCTTCCATCAAAAGAAGTATCACTTAGGCAATCCACAAAAAACTTAGCGACATCTGAGCGAGATATGAATTTTGGAAAAAACACCGTAGGTTTATCTATGATGTGATATTTTCCTTTGCCCGTTTTATCCGTAAGCCCAGCAGGTCTGATAGCAACAAAGGGAACATCTTTTTCTTCAAGTACGCGTTTTTCTGCTTTTTCATAATCTGCCCAACCCTCTTTTCCATTGAAAAGTCGAAGCAAAAATCCAACAAACCAAGAAGAACCATTTACTCCAATACTGGAAATCATTAAACAGCGTGGCGGATTAGGTTGGTCGGATGCAGTCAACATAATATTGTCATGGGCTTTTTCCATTATGAAGATTTTTTTCTTCGGTGGGTTCCCTATACAGCTGACAACAATATCAACTCCTGACACAGCCTTTGCTACATCATCATAATTAGTCGCATCTCCTTGAACAACTTCAACGTTCGAATTATTTGCGTGTTCATAACTCTTGGCACTATATAAAAATGCCTTGATTTTATAACCGGCCTCCAAAGCTTGATTGACGAAATGACTGCCTACATTGCCATTTGCGCCGAAAACTAAAACTGTTTTTTTCATTTTTAGATACTTTGTCTAATGAAATAAAAAGCAGCAACAAGTACAAGAACGACAATAGGTCCAACCATTGCAGCAAAAGGTTCACTTGCTTTATATTGTAGAATTAATTCCACTACTTTCAGAACAACAAGGAGCAAACAAGCCCAAGGCACAAGTTTGTCAAAGAAACTGCTCTTATTAAAAAGACTGTAAAGAATAACACCAGCGGCTCCCACTTCCAATCCTCCGAATGCACTCATAAAAGGTTTAGCGACACCCAATTTATTCATCCAATCCATAGCCATTTTGCCACCAAGTTGTTTTCCAATTCCTGCTGCCATTTCGAAGGCAACTAATCCAAGACTAACTAGCCAAAATAATATCTTCATTTTTTTACTTTTTGAAAATTAACGATGATGCAAAATTATGAAACATTAACTATATAATATATAGCACTATACCAAAGTATAGTATAACTTTGCAAAAACGGATAGAAATGGATAAAGCTTTAAAAGATAAAATTGAAGAGTTCAAGAGTTACAGAATAGACAAGCCTCCTTTGGAAATAATCGAACATTACCGAAAAGATTTACAAGCGATTCAAGACGCAATGGAAATTGTGCAAGGCAGGTGGAAAATACCTATAATTTCGATACTCTGTAATGGAGAATTTAGATATTCTGAATTGGAAAAAGGATTGCCAAAAATAACTCCGAGAATGTTATCAAAAGAATTGAAAGATTTAGAGATAAATGAATTGGTAAAAAGAAAAGTGTACGATACCATTCCAGTAAAAGTAACTTATAAACTTGCGGATTATGGATATACACTCGTACCTTTAATAATAGAATTGACAAATTGGGGAAAGCAACATCGAGATTACTTAATGAAAAAAAAATGACGAGAGCACAATCGAGTAGGCGGCTGACAGTCAGATGACTGCCAGTGCACCTCTCACACCACCGTACGTACGGGTCTCGTATACGGCGGTTCGTTAATTTAACCGTTGTTTATGATAGTAATCTAACAGGGCTAGATAACCCCGTTGTTTTAACCGTTTTACTGTTATGGTTGTACCTAGTATCGGACTTTGGGCAATCGCCCATCCTCCTTTTCTACTTCGGCTCCATGCATACGCTTGTCCTTGGGGTACTCCCAGTCGCAGTAGGCTTCGCCTTTTCTTCTCCGGTTTCTTCCAATGATGCCATATACAGTATCGAAGTCTATTTCTAAGCCATTCATCTACTGCTTTTAGTTTGGCATGGATAGATGCCAATTTGAAGTAGTTCACCCATCCTCGTATTAACCTATTCAGCCGTTGGATACGCTCATCTAGGGACATAGGATTCGTTTTGCGGGTTAGCTCTTTAAGCTTTGCTCGGAGCGCCTCCCACTTCTTCTTTCCTACTACCAGTTGATACTTGCCTCGTTCTCCTTTTCTGTAACTCGGTACAAAAGCGTATCCCAGTATCTGAAATTGGAGCGGGCGACGTATCCCACTTTTCTCTCGGTTAATCGGTAGGTGTAACTTGTCTTTAAGGTATCTAAAGATCCTGTTTCCTACCCGTTGGGCAGCGTTCTTACTTCGCAAGTAGATACTAAAATCATCGGCGTAACGCACGTAGCGGTGTCCCCGTTTTTCCAGTTCTTTATCCAGCTCATTGAGTAGGATATTGGAAAGTAGTGGACTCAAGGGGGAGCCTTGTGGCACTCCCTTTCTTCGCTTTTGTAGTTTGCCATTGATTTGTATCGGTGCTCTTAGAAATGAGCGCAATAACTTCAATGTACTTTTACAGGTCACCTTCTTGTATACTAGTTCTAAGAGTATGGCGTGGTTTACTTCATCGAAGAAGCTCTTCAAATCTATATCTACCACATACGCATATCCGTCATTGATATACTTTTGGGATTGTTGTACCGCTTGATGGGCATTGCGCAATGGGCGGAATCCGTAGCTGTGGGACTGGAACTCTGGCTCAAATAAAGGCTCTAACACTTGGTGTAGCGCCTGTTGAAATACTCTGTCTGTGGCTGTTGGCACTCCGAGTAGTCTCGTTTTACCACCACTCTTGGGTATTTCCACTCCTTTAATTGGGCTGGGTTGGTAGGTTCCTGTCCGTATCTGTGCTTGCAAGTGTTCTCCATGGGTTTGCAGGTGTGCTTTTAGGGCGTTCACGGACATACCATCTACTCCTCCTGCTCCTTTATTGGTGTACACTCGTTTATAAGCAAGATTCAGATTCGGTTTGTTTACTAATGATTCTATCATCTTTTATTCTTGGCGAGCTCGCCTACTCCTAAGCTATTCAACCACTCGGAGTACTCTCCTTGACATGGCTCAACTCTTAGATGTATTTGAGTTCTATTAACGTTCCGTCCTTCGTTCCATCAACCTTAGGAACTACTATGACTTCGGCTGACTTCTCTGTTTGGCTAATTCTTAGCCCACAGAGACCTCCCACGGTAAGACAATTAGCTTTTGGTTAATATCTGCCTAATCTACTACTTCGGTCTTTACTGCTTGGGGCGTCACAATGATGTGCTTGCTTACCCGACCTCGTAGCCTCTTATTAGGTTCGTGTTCCTCAGAACCAACCTTTGTAGTCTCGCTTACTTTACTGTATACCTCGCGGTAAACCAGCTTGCGACTTACTAGTGTTTCCCAGCGTTAATCCAGGCACACAGAGGACTTCCACCTCATTAGCTAATCCAATACCATCACTGATATTGGTTACCTTCTCCCAATTAGCTATTTTGAGAAAAGTTTGCCATTCGTGGCACACACAAAGGCTATGACGTTCATGGCTGCTAAACGCAGCCACGCCGCATAATCAAACCGTTGTGAGAAATTTGAATAAAATGAAATACCTAATTATCAGTCTGCTACTTATTTGCATTAGTTCTTGTCAATCTGAAAAGAACAACGTTGTAAAAATCGTATTCAATGTTGATGTTTCTGAAATACAAGCTGAGATTGAAGATGTTAGCACACTTGGAATCTCAGGCTATCGGCCACATTTGCTACCTAGAAGGGTTTTTCCGCTCAAGGCACAAGGCGATGGGATTTATTCAGCTGAGATGTCATTTGATAAAGAATTCCTGGGCGATACAATAACTTACTGGTACAGCCATGGTCTGATACATTTAGAGAACCTTTCTTATGGACAAATGGGGTACAGGAAAGTTATTATCGGAGCTGAAGATAAGGAACTCCCAATAGTAAAATGGGGGGAGATAGAGGCGACCAAAGGTATGACAATTTCCAGTCCACGAATGATTGTAAGGCAACCGGACAGGGAAGATGAAGAAAACTATTTAGCACAATCTTTTATTGGAATTACAACCGATGGTCAATTAAAAAAAGAGCTCTATTCAATTCATGAAACTGGTTTACCTATAGGAACTATCAGAACCTCAGTTGTGAAATTTTTAGATGCATTGAACCAGGAGCAGAAACACAAAACTATGTTTCCTATTGATGCCACAGAATGGCAAAGATGGTCGAATACTGATTTTTACAGGAGAAAAGGAATCTGCCTCTGTGACTTAAATGAAGTCCAGAAAGAATTGGCGATAGACATTCTGAAAGGAAGCCTGAGCCCCATGGGATTTGAGAAGTCCAATAATGTCATGAAGATGGAAGCTTATTTGGGGCGTATTGTGAATAAAACAGAAAGGTTCAATTCTGATTTGTATTGGCTCACAATTATGGGTAACCCATCGGAAACAGAACCTTGGGGTTGGCAATTGGACGGACATCATCTGGTCATAAACTATTTTATCCTAAACGATCAGGTGGTCATGACTCCAACATTTATGGGCTCGGAACCCGTGTACATCGAATCCAGCGAAGGGGAAGGAACCAGAACTTTTGAAAAAGAAGAAAACCTTGGACTTGAATTTTACAATTCCTTAACAAAGGAGCAACGCATAACTGCAACTCTACATGATAAAAAGGAATTCAACTTTATCCAGACCCAATCATACTCTGATAATAGGATTATTCCTTATACAGGAATTAAAACAACCGAATTAGATCTTAAACAAAAAGAACTACTTGTTTCACTTATTTACGCATATGTTGGGAATATGAAAGCAGGACACGCAGCGGTAAAAATGAATGAAGTAAAAGAGCATTTGGATGAAACTTATTTTTCGTGGATAGGCAAACCGGATGATGTCCATCCTTTTTACTATCGCATTCACAGTCCTGTAATATTAATTGAATTCGACCATCAGAAACCCATTGAACTTTCAGGTGATAAACCGACAAGACAACATATTCATACGGTGGTAAGAACACCAAACGGAAATGATTATGGAAAAGATTTGCTAAGGCAACATCTAGAGGAAGAAGAACATCACCATGAATAACTTCTCACAATCGAGTAGACGGCTCCGCCAGATAAACTGACGGAGTGCGCCTCTCACACCACCGTACATACGGGTCTCGTATACGGCGGTTCGTTATCCCTCATTTCAACAGCTCTTTTCACCTGTTGAAGC
>Ga0163215_101752_pt1 | contig 10057 bp, 7 predicted proteins | sample SynspAceP_FD_185934 | JGI IMG/M metagenome (GOLD analysis project Ga0163215, IMG submission 185934) | Saline lake microbial communities from Ace Lake in Antarctica - Synechococcus sp. Ace-P (Hybrid Assembly) | ecosystem: Environmental > Aquatic > Non-marine Saline and Alkaline > Saline | place... | reverse complement strand
CTGTTCAAATATGGTTCGGGCACCGGCTCCAATTTCTCCCACCTGCGCGGCGCAGGCGAAAAGCTCTCGGGCGGCGGCAAGTCGTCGGGCCTGATGAGCTTCCTCAAGATCGGTGACCGCGCTGCCGGCGCCATCAAGTCGGGCGGCACCACGCGCCGCGCCGCCAAGATGGTGGTGGTGGATATCGATCACCCCGATATCGAGGAATACATCAACTGGAAGGTCAAGGAAGAGCAGAAGGTCGCAGCCCTGGTCACCGGCTCGAAGATCGTCGCCGGTCACCTTGCTGCAATCATGAAGGCCTGCCTCAACTGCGAGGCCGACAACGACGCCTGCTTCGACCCCAAGCAGAACCCTGCCCTCAAGCGCGAGATCAAGGCTGCCAAGAAGGATCAGGTGCCTGAAAACTACGTCAAGCGCGTCATCCAGTTTGCCCGTCAGGGCTACACCGACATTGAATTCAAGACCTACGACACCGACTGGGATTCGGAAGCCTACCTCACGGTTTCGGGCCAGAATTCCAACAATTCGGTCTCGATCAAGGACGACTTCCTCCAGGCCGTTGAAACTGATGGCGACTGGGACCTGACCGCGCGCAAGGACGGCAAGGTGATGAAGACCTTGAAAGCGCGTGACCTTTGGGAATCCATTGGCCATGCAGCCTGGGCCTCGGCTGATCCGGGCCTGCATTACAACACCACCATGAATGACTGGCACACCTGCCCGGCTGAAGGCCCGATCCGCGCCTCCAACCCGTGCTCGGAATACATGTTCCTTGATGACACCGCCTGCAATCTGGCCTCGCTCAACCTGCTGCAGTTCAAGGATGCCGACACCAAGCGCATCAACATTGCCGATTACGAGCATGCCGTCCGGCTTTGGACCATTGTGCTTGAAGTCTCGGTGATGATGGCGCAGTTCCCCTCGCACCAGATCGCCGAGCGGTCCTACAAATACCGCACCCTGGGTCTGGGCTTTGCCAATATCGGCGGGTTGCTGATGACCACCGGCATTCCCTATGATTCCAAGGAAGGCCGCGCCATCTGCGGCGCGCTGACCGCGATCATGACCGGCGTGGCTTACGCCACATCGGCTGAAATGGCCGGCGAGATCGGCGTCTTTGCCGGTTACAAGGAAAACAAGAAGAACATGCTGCGGGTGATCCGCAACCATCGCCTCGCCGCCCATGGCAAGACCACCGGCTACGAGAACCTCTCGGTCAACCCGGTGGCACTGATCCATGAGGATTGCCCCGATCAGGATCTGATCACCCACGCCACAGCGGCCTGGGACAAGGCGCTCAAGCTCGGCGAGAAGCACGGCTACCGCAATGCGCAGGCAACCGTGATTGCGCCCACCGGCACCATCGGCCTGGTGATGGATTGCGACACCACCGGCATCGAGCCTGATTTCGCGCTGGTCAAGTTCAAGAAGCTCGCTGGTGGCGGCTACTTCAAGATCATCAACAACGCGGTGCCCGAAGCGCTGCGCACGCTGGGCTATTCCGAAGCCCAGCTGGCCGAAATCGAGGCCTATGCCATCGGTCACGGCAACATCAACCAGGCGCCTGCCATCAATCCCGGCTCGCTCAAGGCCAAGGGCTTCACCGACACGCAGATTGAAACCATCAACGGCGCCACCAAGGCTGCTTTCGACATCAAGTTCGTGTTCAACAAGTGGACGCTGGGTGAAGAGTTCTGCAAGGACGTGCTGGGCTTCACCGACGAGCAGATGAACGATTTCTCGTTCGACATGCTGTCGGCCATCGGCTTCTCGAAGAAGGACATCGAAGCCGCCAACATCCATGTCTGCGGCGCGATGACGCTGGAAGGCGCACCGCACCTCAAGACCGAACATTATCCGGTGTTCGATTGCGCCAATCCGTGCGGCAAGGTCGGCAAGCGCTATTTGTCGGTGGAAAGCCACATCCGCATGATGGCGGCTGCCCAGCCGTTCATCTCCGGTGCGATCTCGAAAACCATCAACATGGCCAACGACGCCACCGTTGATGATTGCAAGAACGCCTACATGCTGTCCTGGAAGCTGGCACTGAAGGCCAACGCGCTCTACCGCGACGGCTCAAAGCTCTCCCAGCCGCTCAACTCCTCGCTGATCGAGGATGATGAGGACGAGGATGACGCGGTCGAGGCATTGGTGGCCATGCCCGCCGCGGCCCAGGCCGTCACCGTCACAGAGAAGATCGTCGAGCGCGTGGTCGAACGGCTTTACCGCGACCGCGAAAAGCTGCCCAACCGCCGCAAGGGCTACACCCAGAAAGCCGTCATCGGCGGCCACAAGGTCTATCTCCGCACCGGCGAATTCGACGACGGCCGCATCGGCGAGATTTTCATCGACATGCACAAGGAAGGCGCTGCCTTCCGTGCGATGATGAACAATTTCGCCATCGCCATCTCGCTCGGCCTGCAGTACGGCGTGCCGCTCGAGGAATATGTCGAGGCCTTCACCTTCACCAAGTTCGAACCGGCCGGCATGGTTCAGGGCAACGACGCCATCAAGAACGCCACCTCGATCCTCGACTACATCTTCCGCGAGCTGGCCGTCTCTTATCTCTCGCGCCACGATCTGGCCCATGTCGACCTTTCCGACTTCGGCAACACCGCACTTGGCAAGGGCATCTCCGAGGGCAAGTCACAGCCGTTCTCCAAGGGCCTGACCCGCGGCGCATCGCTGAAAGTCGTCACCGGCGCCAGCGTCAGCGGCACGGCTGAGCCGAAAGGCCAGGCAGCCCCCGCCAAGGCAACGCCTTCCGGCGCCTCGGTGATCACCGCCTCGTTCTCGGCAAAAGCCACAAGCAGCAGCAAGTCCTCGGGCAATCTGGCGGTCAAGTCCGACCCGGAAGCCATTGTCTCCGAAGACACAGCTGTCGCCTTCAAGCGTGATTACGAGGAACGCGCCGAGGAACTGGCCGTCGAGATCCAGGTTGAAGAAACCCTGTTCACCGACGAAGCAGCCGACAACGCAGCCGCAGCCAAAAGGCTCGAAGTCGAACGCCGCGCCAAGTCGATCATGCAGGGCTACACCGGCAACATGTGCACCGAATGCCAGAACTTCACCATGGTGAGGAATGGCACCTGCGAGAAGTGCGACACGTGTGGAAGTACAAGTGGTTGCTCTTGAATACTCTTCTTACTCCTTGCGCAGCTCGCATTCGGCGAGCTGCGTTTAAAGAAAGTGCTATCCGCCTTCAGGCGGATTCCGCATAGTCTTGGCTGATCTTTGGCGAATTGCTACTGATATCGTCAGAGATCAGCCAAGACCCATTTACCCATAAATTGACGGCCGACAGGCCGCCCTTTTCGGCGAAGCCGTTTGGGACCTGACCGAAGGTCGGGCTTGAAGTGTTTGCCATCTATTCCTTAAGCTGTGGGTATAGGCTTGCGCACGAAGTCAAATGGTTTTGCAAAAACCACCTTCCATATACTGAGTGGTGCCAATTGTCTGTTGTGGGAACATTCGGCTCAGTGCGCGGCGTAATCGCCATGGAGTAGATTATTGTGGCCAGTGATTACCACCTCAGCAAACCGAGCCCCTCCTAAGCCACCATCAACGTTTGTTTAATCCGTCACATCGTTTCGCTTTTGTCGTCGGCAGCGGGGGCCTTTTCGTATGTATTGATTAATCAAAGTCTCACCGAAAGGGCGGGCCCTAGAAAGGAAATTGGCGTCTAGTTTCAATCGAAGCCCGAAGCCATAAACTTTCTTCCGACACGTCACCCCCATAAAAAATGTCGCCCCCTGCCTCAGAAAAATCGCGAAACTGTCGATGGGCTTCCGTTGTCATACCTACCGGCCAATGCACCCACGTGTACCCACGCAGGTTGTGTGCCTATTTTGAATGGGATTACGGCCGTTGACAAAGCTCCTGAGTACCTGACGCGACAGCCGAACCAAAAGGGTGATGGATGATTGAGATCATCGACGAGGCGAGCCCAAGCCGAAATGGACTAAAGGATTTTTATATCCATGCCGTGGTGCTCCGGACGCCAGCGGACTCCGGCACCTACGATCTCACTGCTTTCGGAATTCACGGCTATGAACTGGATATTGTGTTCTTCGAGAATCTTTCGAAGCCTGTCGCTCGCCTTCGCGGTCAGCGGCTTTTTATCAAGCTCAAAATCGCTCAGTGCCTTTTGCGTCACGCCCGACCTGCGCGCGAGTTCTACTTGGGTCCACCCGAGCAAGGCTCGGCCCGCACGTATGAGATCAGCCGTCAACAAAGTCGCCATGTCGTTCAAAGACCGGCTTCAATCATTGATGTCAATAATTACGTAATTTACGTCTTTTAAATATTTACATACGTTAAAAATAACGTATTTAAAGACACTGCTCATGACGAATCATTGAGCTGTCCACTCCAGCATCGTGCACTCAGTGTTTGCATCGATGCGTCACGACCTAAGCCATCAGTTGGCGAAATAGAGGTGTACGATGAACATCAGCGGAAGACTGCCCAATGAGGACGAAATCAAGACGACGGCGCGTAACCTGCATCGGTTAGCTGATGATCTACTCAGCACACTGAATCCGGGTTTTCCGCGTGGGTTAAGACCCGAGGTAACGCTTCGAGATTGGAGACTCGCAAATCGGGCCAGCACTTGTCTGCAGGGTGTCGTGGAAAACCATCCAGTGATCGATGACGGCTTTGCACGGACCTCACAGGTCTTTTTTATAGACCCTATAGCTGGCCTCGCGAGGACCTACAGCCGTTGGTACCGTCTGCTTGGCATTGAGCTGCCAACCGATCGTCCCTTCAATTGATCCCAAGTGAGGGTTTTCTCATGAAACAGCGATTCTCGAAATCGGTGACGTCTTTCCCCATGGCAATGGCCTATTGCCATCTCGCTCGTGTATTCCGTCCTTTCAAGGGCCGCAGTGGCATTAGCTTCCTTGCAATCTTAGAGGTGCCTGACGCCGAGTTGTCATACTATTACAATCGCGCTGCTGAACTATTGTTGGCTGGGAAGCCCTCATATAAAACCCGGCAAATTGGAAACCCTGTACTTGTTGAGACGATCAAGCGCGGCTCTGCCAAATTCGATCGCATCCTTGTCGATAGCGAAGAACACCGACCCACTGTTTGGGTCTTTGAATGCTTCAAGGACGTTCCCCCTGAATTTCGCGCTGCCGCTGATATCTATGAGGTCATCGGCCAGCCAGATATCGAGGTTTGCCGCGCCGCCATCTATCAGATGACCGGTACGCTGGCTTCGGACCACGATGCGCGATTTGTTTTGAAACAGTCTTGGAAGCGAAATGCGGCAGCGTTCCGCCGCGGACGATCCCTGCAAAGGACACTACATCTGCTTCGTCAGCCGCCTGTGTTTGCCAAACCATTCCCTGCCGGCGAACCATCCATCAATATAGAAGAACTGGTGGGGTATGAAGAGGCTCGAGATTGGGGGCTTAAGCTTATCAAGGATATCGCGGATTACCGCGCTGGCCGCCTCGATTGGTGTGATGTCGATCCGGGCGTCTTACTCTCTGGGCCCCCTGGAACCGGAAAAACACGCTTTGCAGAGGCTCTCTCCAGGTCGACAGGCATGCCCTTGATCTGCGGCTCCCCAGGCAAATGGCAATCGGCCGGGCATTTGGGTGACTATTTGGGAGAGATACGAAAAGCGTTCGATGAATCTCGAAGTAAGGCCCCGGCAATATTGCTGATCGACGAAATCGAGGGTTTTGGAAACAGAAGCAAAGCAGACCGTGAGAATCGAGACTATCAATGCCAAGTCATCAATTTCGCGTTGGAATCCCTGGACGGGGCGGTCAGTCGAGAAGGTGTGGTGGTAATCGGCACCACCAATTTTCCAGAACGCCTTGATCCCGCTTTTCTGCGCCCAGGCCGTCTGGATCGGCATATCCCGATTTCACTTCCCGACCCCGACGCTCGAATTGGCATTCTCGAACAATACCTTGGTTTCAAGCCTTCCACCGAAGAGACTGACACCGTAGTCCTGATGACTGAAGATTGGTCCGGTGCCCAATTGAGGCAACTCGCACGCGATGCCCGCAGTATGGCCAGACGAGAAAACAGATCAGCAGTAGGCACCGACGTACTTGATAATCTACCAGAGCCCCTACCGATGCCAGCCGAACGCCTAATGGCGACTGCAACGCATGAGTGCGGCCATGCAATTGTCGGCCTTTCGGTAGGTCGACAGATTGAAAAGATCGAAATCTTCAGTCACTTCTCTCCGAACTCAGGCAGCCTACGGCTGGGAGGTGTTCACTTCATAACCCCGACGCTGCAGCGTCGAACTATAGCTTACTATCTCGACGAGATTGCAATTGGTTTAGGCGGAATCGCCGCCGAACTGGAGATTCTTGGGAGCTATGATGACAGTTCCGCCGGACAGCCAACCTCTGATCTACCTCGCGCCACTCATCTGGCCACACTCATGGAAGCGGTCCTTGGAATGGGCGATACGCTTATCTCGGAGACATGCGAGGACGAAGCTGATCTTGCTAGTCTGCGGCTGCGAAATCCCAATCTTTGGAAAAGGGTAGACGCGGTCCTTATTGAACAGATGCAACGCGCCATCCGTTTGATCAGGTTGAATCGCTCTACCATAGATGCGCTGGTTGAAATTATTGTAAAGAAAAAGAGCATGTCTGGCCAAGAGCTCCAGGCCTTCATACTTGAAAGAGTTATCGAGTCAGACGAACCCGCAACAGCAGACTCGTGCGCCGACCACGATGCGGCTCGATTGATATGAAGCTCTGGATATTGTCTGACCTTCATCTTGAAGTCGCCACCTTATATGAACCTCTTGATATCCCGGACGCTGATGTCTGCGTCGTGGCTGGCGATGTCCTGAACAAGGGCATTTTGCCCAGCATTAATTGGTTGGCAGAAAACATTGGGGTGCACATGCCCGTGGTGTTCGTGGCCGGCAATCATGAGTTCTACAAATCGTTCATGACCGAGAGTTTGGATGCAGCTTCAAGGATCGGCTCTGGGGGCGGCGTGCATTTTCTCGAGAACAGCTGCGTCAACATTTCGGACGTCACTTTCTGCGGTGCTACACTTTGGACGGACTTCGACCTGTTTGGCCAAAATTGGCGCGAATTGGCAATGAGACGCGTGAAGGTCGCCATGAACGACTACAGCCAGATCAATTTGCAAAAGCAGCCATATTCAGGGCTGCAGCCCATCCACACATATATGAAACACATCGAGAGCCGACGATTTCTTGAACGTGCTATTGAACATTATCAGGGCAAGAAAATCGTCGTGGTGACGCATCACGCTCCATCCATGAGATCAGTGGAGAGTAAATACCGAGACGACATTGTTACGACTGCGTTCGCGTCCGATCTTGATGGTTTCATAGAAGCCACGAAGCCTGCATTGTGGGTGCATGGACACGTCCATCATCCAATTGATTACGTTCTGGCTCGAACAAGGGTCGTTGGCAATCCAAGGGGATACCCGTACGAGACATCTTTTAGTGCATTCCATCCAGCTTGGATTGTTGAGGTCTGACCGCCATTAACCTCAGACCAAAGTTGCCACCGTTCGGGAGATAATCCGGTTTTTCATTGAGCCTGTATTAAACCAAGTATCAAATGGCCTGCGACCTCATAACGTTGCAGATTCAGGTTTGCGAGTGTGAGGCCAACCTTGGTACACCGCTATGATGCGGATATGCATCCTCGTAATATGAGACATGCCACCAATGTCTTGGGGAAAGCTCCCAGCATGACCGCTGAATAGTGCAACGCCGTGCCGGGTCAAATGCCCTTGTTTTATTTCTTATCGCTGATTTGCTTGAGCAAGGACTCGGCACTTCGTAAGCCGGGGTCAGCGTATTCAAGCGCCCCAACATAACTGGCATTCACAACGCCGTTCTCGTCCAGATGACCGGAACAATGCGCTTTCGCATTTTGCTGCGTTTCTCGGTCCTTAAAAACAACATATAGCGACCCAAAAACATAACCGTCGCCTCTTTTGAAAGAGCCGCTTTGCGGATTGATTTCACCGTCGAACTTCGCAGCCAGCAGGACCACGAAAGCGAGCTGACGTATGATCTCATCGCCTTTCAAACGCACGTCAAAATCGATCCGAGACATTGTCGGAGAGGCCGTCCATTCCATGATCGATTTCTTCATTTCGCCGCCCTATGCTTCACCACTAAAACCGCACGCGCAGACCCCTGTGGCGACTGTTTCTTGCACAGTTGCAGCACAGCAAAGGAAAATAGTCCAGCCGGTTGGTTATATCGGCGTCTCCGCGCGCCTTTTTCACTTCAATTTTGTGCACAGCTACTCAGAACATCCAGAATGGAGGTCACTGGTCTATTATAACAGGCCTCTCCCCTGAAACGCCAGCAGGAAGAACAGCTTAACGTAGAGCGACTTGGGGGATCGAACTCCTGCGAGCATCGAGAAAATTTGCAATCCTAAATGTCGAGAGTTAGAGAATGGGGTTAACGTAGAATCGGACCAACAGCCTTGAGTTCAAGAATTATTCCTTAATCTCAGATCACTGTACGGACCGAAAAATAACGGTCGGTCATTCTGCAAATTTGATCATGTTGGGGAAATCGGGACACAATCCTGGAACATTCAAATATCAACGTTGGGCGACAGGTGTTTTGAAGAGCTAGCGGGATACAGTTGAACATCCCGACAAAACCGCAATGCATTTCAACACGAAATGCGCCACTTGAAAGCCCTGGAGAAATCAATGAATGATAACCCTGGTTTCCGTCAGACATGGTTGTGGCGGCACGCCTTCGAATTACCCCATGCAGACACCCTAGCTTCCGAGCAGGAATACTTCCGTGACCAGTACCTACAGATGAGAAGCAAAGCGGAGCAGCTTGTTGCTCGCATAGCCGTCGACTTGCCAGGCATGACTGTACATGACCTAACGCACTTGGATGCATTGTGGGACACGGCTTCGCTTGTGGCAGAAGGGGCAATAAACCTCAATCCTGCCGAAGCCTTTGTTTTTGGCGCAAGCATCTTACTTCACGACGCTGGGATGAGTCTCGCGGCATTCCCCAATGGCATCGATGAGATCAAAACGACCACGATCTGGAAGGATGCCGTTGCTCGTAGCGTTCTTGTGCATCGTGAGGGTGAAGATCACACTGCCATCCCCCAAAATTTGTCGCCCGAGGTCGTCAACCAGCTCATACCAGATGTATTACGAAGACTACATGCGGAACAGGCGGAGCGGCTAGCCGAACAGAGTTGGGAAATTGATGGCATTCGCTATCAGCTAATTGATGATCCTGATTTACGTAGCTTTTACGGACCTACCATCGGTCAGATCGCGCACAGCCATTGGTGGTCGGTTTCGAAAGTGGAAACTGAACTTAGTGGCGACCTTGGCGCTTTGCCACAACATACACGGCACCTGATTGACAAGGTTAAGCTCGCCTGTCTTCTTAGAGTGGCTGACGCCCTTCACATCGATAGTCGCAGAGCTCCTAAATTTACCCGAGCAATTACCAAGCCTAGCGGCGTCTCTGCCTTGCATTGGGCGTTTCAAGAACGACTGGCACGACCCCATATCGAACTCGACACTGTGGTGTTCACCACGGGTCAGCCGTTTGATAGAATCAACGCAAATGCCTGGTGGCTGGCATACGATACCATTAGCATGATTGACCGTGAGCTTAGCGACGTGGACCAACTTCTGCGCAGCCGCGGTAAGGAAGTGCTCAAGGCCCGTCGCGTGAAAGGAGCAGGCTCGCCCGAAATGTTGTCGCGCACTGTAAAAACAAGAGATTGGAGACCCGTCGACGCGCGCCTTCAGATTTCGGATGTTCCGAGGATTGTTGAGACACTCGGCGGCTCAAAACTTTATGGAAATGACCCGACCATCCCCTTGCGCGAACTTATTCAAAATGCAGCTGACGCTGTGCAAGCGCGCCGACGGTTCGAAGGACGGACCGACTGTCAACGCCGGAGTAAAATCCGGCCACGCGGCGGTGTAAAAGTCGGCCAGTTATGGTGCGCGCATGAGACCTCCGGGAGGGCGTAGCCCGAGCGGGGGTCTCATGCGCGCACGGTGATTTTCTGAG
>Ga0163215_101751_pt1 | contig 10062 bp, 8 predicted proteins | sample SynspAceP_FD_185934 | JGI IMG/M metagenome (GOLD analysis project Ga0163215, IMG submission 185934) | Saline lake microbial communities from Ace Lake in Antarctica - Synechococcus sp. Ace-P (Hybrid Assembly) | ecosystem: Environmental > Aquatic > Non-marine Saline and Alkaline > Saline | place... | reverse complement strand
GTTAGTGACGGGATCAAATGTTCCTGGATAAATGGCTTTAGTATGCATATAAAAACTATTAACAACGATAAGTAGCCTTTAGGCTAACTTAAAGACCTACCACTAAGCCAATTTATTTAAATTGAATCGCCAAAATTCTGTTACGGATTGATAGAATCATATCCTTCCATACACCATTGCCATTGAGTTTCCTGCCAAAAAAAACCGGGGTTTTTATTTTTTTCCTTACGTAAAGAACGCAGCAATCGTTGCAAATTTTGAGCTTTCCAAGATTCACCACCTTGTATTTGGCATTTATCAAAATCGATTAACCATACCTTATTGTGTTTATCGAGCATAATATTGTGAATGTTCAGGTCATGATGAAAAACCTGTTTGTTGTGCAGTTGTTTAATCAAAGTACCAATTTGCTGCCAAATATTTGAACTCAGTGGTTGGCCATTCAACACATTAAAGACATCTTGCGCCTCAGGAATTTTTTCTAAAATAATATCTGCTGTATACACTAGCCCACGTTTGTTTATCTTGGCTGCTGCAGCTCTAGGTACCGGCAAGCCCCAACTATACATAGTATTGAGAAGTTGCATTTCTTGCCAAGCACGGGTGTGATGCAAGCCGGTGTAGAGATATTGATTGCTTAATAATTTGCCAATTAAACCGCCACGACGATAGTGGCGTAGGACAAAGTCACGGCCATTTTCTTGAAAAAATGTTGTTACGCCGCGGCCCATAGCTTGACCGATAACCTTGTGTTGGTCGTGCCAATACTGGGGACTAAACATAGCAATAGAAACATTAGCTAATAAATTTTGTTCAAACAGTAAGACACTGTCACCAATAGTTTTTTGCTCAATGTTTGACATGCTATTATGCAGATTCCCAATAAAAAGAGCCTTATTGTAAATTAATGACAAAAATAGTCTCGATTTTCTGGAAATTTTAAACCATCTGAACCCGGCTTAGGTCAATACGCAGGATAATACGACATGAGTAAAATAAAACACGGGGCGGCGTCATCTGACGAAGTTGAATTAATCATTGGCAATTCCAATGCTAACTTTTCAGGTGTTACCTCCACTATGTTGCAGGTTTTGTCTTATCAACGCAAAATGATCAAGCTACGTGTCATGGGCAAGCATTTTTTAACTGATCCAGCCTTGGCCATTAGTTTTTGGCAAACTGCCTTAATGTGCCGCAAACCACTGAGCAATGGAAAATGGCGAATTTTCCATGCACGGCGTGTAGATGAAATGATTCAGGGTGTAATTCTTAAGTATCTATTTAGAGCCAAAATAAAACTGGTTTTCAGCTCTGCAGCGCAACGCCATCGCTCCGGTTTAACCTTGTGGCTAACACGCCAGATGGATGGTGTTATTGCAGTGAGTAATCGCTCCGCCTCTTATTTAGTAGACCCTCCTGCCATGGTCAACCCCCATGGTGTGCAAATTAACGACTACGTGCCTGCTGAAGATAAATTAGCGGCTTGGCAAGCGCTCGGCTTTGGTGGTAAATACGGTATAGGCATTCTGGGTCGAGTGCGTAAACAAAAGGGAGTCCATTTATTTGTTGAGGGCTGTATCGCTGTGCTCAAACAATACCCCGATTATAATGCAGTAATTGTAGGTGCTATTTCTGGCAGCAATAAAGACTTTGTCAGCCAACTTAAAGCTAAGATTGAGGCGGCGGGTTTGAGCGAGCGCATCACTTTTACCGATGAACTTGCCTTTGAAGAGATCCCTAAAATATTCAGTGCTTTGAGTCTGGTTTGCGCATTAAGTGATAACGAAGGTTTTGGCTTGACCGTATTAGAGGCCATGAGCAGTGGCGCAGCAGTATTAGCGACTCAAGCGGGTGCGTGGGAAGATATTATTCGTCCTGGCATTGACGGTTATATTGTGCCGATTAACGACCCACAAGCCGTCATAGATAAAATGGGCCTACTACTGGCTGATCCGGAGACTTTATTGGAACTGGGGCGCAATGGTAGAAGCAATGTAGAACAACAATATGGGGTTGAACATGAGGCGCAACGATTGCTTGATTACTTTCGTACCTTACAATAAACCTAATACCGCTAAGGTATGATCAATCGCGCCTTTATTTTGATTAACTACTCGTTGTCCTGCCTCAGCTGCCTGCTGACGCAGAGACTCATCATTCAGCCACTGCTTACATTGCTCTTGCAATTCTTTGCTATTGTCGATAAAAACTAGCGCCCCTGCTTGCTGCAGCGTCTCACAGATGTGTGGATTATTGTAAATTGACCGCCCCATTAATACAGGCACACCTAAAGCCGCAGGCTCCAAAGCATTATGTCCGCCCCGAGGGGCAATGCTACCACCCACAAAAGCAATCTTAGCTAATGAGTATAATGCGCGCAAAAGCCCCATTTGATCCGCCAACAGGACTTGGGGCATTTCACCCTTGTGCTCTGCAACAGAACTGAGTCGAACAAAAGCAATATTTTGTTTAACGAGTAGTTCATTAACGGCGGCGAAACGTTGTGGGTGACGGGGAACAATAACTAATAATAAATTTTCTTGCTGTTTGGCTAAAGGCAGATAGGCATCGAGCATTAGTTGCTCTTCAGGTTCGTGGGTACTTCCAGCAACAATAAGTGTACGTTTTTCAAGATGAAACATATTGCTTATCTTAGTGGCTTCAGCAAGGTCATTGGCGCTGATTGCCAAGTCAAACTTCATATTATTGGTGAGTATTACGCTTTTTTCAGTGGCCCCAAGCTTTAGGTAGTTGTCTAGATCTCGCTGGCCTTGGGCACAAATTGCAGATAATTTGCGCAATAAGGGCTGTATCAACCAGGCAAGTTTCAAATAGGAATTTGTCGACTTTTCACTCATGCGGCCATTGATCAAAAAGATAGGCACTTGTTTACGCCAGCAATAATGACAAAGATTGGGCCACAGTTCCATTTCAGTAATAAGCATCATACGGGGTTGTATTTTTTTTAATAAAACTTGGATGAATAGCGGAAAATCATAGGGTAAATAAAGATGCTGCACTTTTTGCCCAAATAATTGTTTAACTCGCTCACGACCTGTCATCGTATTGGTGCTAATCGTAATGGCAGTCTTAGGATGACTGACTAACAAGCGCTCGACCAATTGCTGTACTGCTACGACCTCACCCACCGAGGCACAGTGCAGCCAAAATCCACCTTGTTTAATGTGTTTATGACCCAGACCAAAACGCGATAAATACTCTTTTGCAACGACTCTATTAAATTTAGTAAAATTAATTAGCCCATTCACTGCCAATATAGGTAATAATAATAGCCATATTGCTGAATAGAGATAGCGGCTTAACTCTTCTTTGAAGCTTAATTTAATCAATCTTGGCCTTTAATAAAGTTCCGTGGGTACCGGTGTAACTTTAACAGATTTCACAACAGGATAACTACCGTATTATAGAATTCAGGCCTGGTGATTAAAGGCTAAGAGATTGAATATTAAATTAATTGTTTTAATTGACAGCAATTATCCTAGGATAAAATAAACCTTCTAGTAGGAGTGCAAATTTGAAATACAGCGTCATGCCTAATAAAGGATGGTTATTTAATTTACTTTTGTTACTCAGCTGCGCTGCCTCCCCTGTCTATAGTGATGACACTAAGCTTCATATCATTGCCAACCAATCTGTTGAGGTTGACAGTCTCGATCAGGATCAAATCAGACGTATTTTCACCATGTATCAAACCAATTGGCCTAACTCACAACCTATTGTGGTCTTTGTGCTGGCCAATCAACATGCAAGCCATCAACTCTTTAGCCGCGAAGCCCTGGGATTATTCCCATATCAACTCGAACGAATTTGGAACAAACTTATTTATTCAGGTTTAGGAGAAGGACCTATTCGACTACAAAATGAAACGGAAATGTTAACTAAAGTACAGCAACAACCCGGTGCCATTGGTTATCTCATAACAAAGGACTTGCCCGCTTACATCCACACTATTCAGCTTGCTAAGGAGCAATAAACGATGCCTTGGTTATACCTAATCCTGCTGATTATTAGCCTACCCACCTTAAGCGCCGAAGAACTTAAAGTTCACGGCTTTGTGGCACAAGGGATAATCCAAGCACAGGACAGCAATTTTGTGCAGAACGATGGGGATGTTTCCCTCAAATTGACCGAAGTCGGTTTAAATGCTTCGTATAAAATAAATAACCAGATACGCGTCGCTGGCCAAGGTGTTTATCTAAATGGCGGAAATCGCTATCCAGAAGGTGGGCGAGTTGACTATTTATTTGTTGAGTGGCAACTGTTAAGCAATGCTGATTGGCAACTCAAGTTACAACTAGGACGGAATAAAAATTTTCATTGGCTTTACTCCTCGACCCGAGATGTGCCCCATACGCGCCCGTCCGTTATCTTAGCTCAGTCTATGTATTTTGATGCGTTTCGAGATTTTGCACTGGGGGTAGATGGTATCGTTGCTGTAGTTAATACCCAAAATGATTGGGGAGAATGGGACTTTAACTTTAGCTATGGTTCTACGCCGGTTAGCGAAAAACAAAGAAATAGACTACTAGGCATTAATGCTAATGGTGAATTAGAGCATGACAAAGATGTGCAAGGGAGTGTGTATTGGCGTCCCAAACTCTCACAGTGGCAATTTGGCTTATCATTGTTAGATGTCCAGTTTAGTTATCAAGCCGCCAATAACGACATCTTTTCTTCTGGAGTCAGTAAAACTGAACGCATTAATCTACACTTTTTATATCAAGGGGAAAACTGGGAGTTTGCCTCAGAATTAGTCAGGGAAAAACCCGAGTTAAACGGCTTATTCACCCCAGACTATAATGTGAAATACACCTCTGAAGGTGGTTATATTCAAAGCCGCTACTTTTTGAATCCCCAAGTTACCTTAATGACACGACTTGATATCTATGACAGAGACAAAAACGATCGTAGCGGTATTAAGCTTGAGCAGATATCAAATGGCAGTATTCCACGTTATTTCGCTTACATGGATCAACTCACATTGGGACTGACCTGGAAATTTGCCAAAAACATGCAGCTACAAAGTGAGTATCACAAAGTAAAAGGCACCGGGCATTTAGCCCCCTACTTAATCCCCAACACTGAATTTAATGACCATGAATATTGGGATATGTGGGCCATTCAGCTTATGTATTGGTATTAGTGTATGCGTCGTTTTGTTAGCTTACCCTTCAAAATCATGAGCTTAATCATTGCATTTTTGTTAATTGCCAGTATTTCGATGACTTATTTATGGATAAATAAAACAGATAACGATTACCTATCTCAACAACAATTGATGCGCGAACAAGATCAAAAACAGTTTCAACTGATTCAAGACATGCTACGTAGCCGAATCGAATCGTGGTTTGAGTCTTTTGTACATTTTCAGCATGACAGCACTGATACCGTTAATGCCATTGCTTTGTTCTTACAAGAGGAATCTGAATATTTCAAAATAAGCTGGCAAATCAATAATTTATGGCTAACAGGACGTCAAGGTGAGGTGTTTTTTACTACGACTGACGCCGTACCAGACTTTGTTAAAAGTGATGCCAACATGGTACTCGAACAACAAACCTCTCTGTCTTTTGTCAGATGTTCTAGGGAGTGTCAGCAGTTTATTAGCATGCCGATTTTAATTGATAGTTCGCAAGTTATCGTGCTGACCATTAGTAGTTCATTAATGGAAGCAATGGCCGCTCTCCATCAAACCACCTCAGCTGATATGGCCATCGTTAGAAGCTCACTAGGGGAGCAAGCTGGCGATAAAGTGCGAAACTTAGTGGTCAATCCTCCCATCAGCAACGCCAATAAACAATTTATGCAGCAAGTACTGAAGCAAGTACCCGCTAATTTAGCAATGAATGTTTTGCTTACCTCTGGTTATAGACTTAATACGAACAGCAACGACCTGCTGCTTAATTTAATTCCTATCGATGAAAATATGCAAAACAACCTGTATTTACTAACCGTGCATGATATCAGCGCCGTAAGTAAAGCTCATCGTGCCTACCGCGCTAAGGTCATCTTGATATCGATTTTAGTTGTTGCCCTGTGCGCCACAGCTATTTGGATATTATCCATGCAGTTTCGACAACGCTTGTTAGCCGTTACTAGGATGCTACCGCTATTAGCACAAAAGAAATATGTTGAATTTCGCCAATACAAACAGGTCAATAGTCATTATTTTTCAGACGAAATCGAAATATTGCAAGATACCACCTGTTTGTTAGGTGAAGAGTTAGAGAAACTAGATCGCACTATAGCAGACAATACAAAAGCACTAGAAACCATCGCTCTGTACGATAGCTTAACCGGTTTACCTAATCGTAATATGCTCAATCAACAGCTTGCTAAACTACTTGATGAACTAAGCATTGAGCCGGCTAAACTTGTGCTCCTTTTTATCGATTTTGACAAGTTTCGTAAAGTAAATGACAGCTACGGCCATCAAATCGGCGATCAGTTTCTTATTCAGGGTGCCAAACACATACAACAATGTTTGCAAAAAACTGATTTATTGTTTTGCCTTGGCGGCGATGAGTTTGTCATAGTTTTTAAAGACAATGACAATCAAAGTCGATTGCACTCGCTGCCCAAACAGTTGATTCAACATTTCCTAAAACCCATAGTGGTGGGCGAGCGTCAGTTTTATTCCTCTTGCAGTATTGGAGTCACCAGTACTGAAACTCAATCAATTTCAGTTGACGAGCTGACTCGGCAAGCCGATATCGCCATGAAAGCCTCAAAAGATGCTGGTAATAGCAAAATCACGCCATTTAATAGCCGTATGCTCAGGGATGTATTGCGCAAAGCAGAAATTGAAAACGAGCTCCGCGTTGCATTAAGCAATGAAGAGCTTAGCTTTGCTTTACAAGCACAAATCGATATTAAAAGTAAAAAACTCTTGGGTTTTGAAGCACTCATCCGCTGGCACCATCCGAGCAAGGGTCGTATCGCACCCGATGAGTTTATCCCTGTGATTGAAAACTCAGAAAGTATGATTAACTTGGGCTATTGGGGACTAAAACGAGCCTTTATCATACTTGAGCAATTAGACGCGATTGCTATGCCCGGTTTGAAAGTCGCGGTTAATTTATCCGCTAGCCAGTTTTTAGACCCACTGCTCATTCCGTTTTTAAAACAGCAACTGATTACTTATTCCCGTGATGCATCACAAATTGAATTGGAGCTAACCGAGCAAACTGTAGTTGCCGACATACAGCAAACTCTAGATACCATGCACGCATTGCGCGAGCTTGGGTTTACGTTTTCAATAGATGATTTTGGTACTGGTTATTCGTCATTATCTTACTTACGTCAAATGCCCGTTGAATATATTAAAATCGACCGGAGTTTTGTGTCCAAAATGCACAACAACAATGCGGAAATGAAAATCGTCTCCTCCACGATTGCCATGGTCAATAAACTCGGCATGCAGGTTATTGCTGAAGGTATTGAAACTGAAGCACAGCTGGAGATCCTCAACATCATGGGATGTGATATTGGCCAAGGATATTTTATCTCTAAACCTATTGATGAAAGTGAAATTTATGCCCTACTCCCGAGCAAAGTGAAAAATGGAATTTGGCTTACTACTGAAGATACGGCAAACTAAAAATCGTCGATGCCTTGTAAAATTCTAGTGACAGTACGACCCGTACTTAAGCAAAAAATTTTAAGCTTATATTAGCTTCTACTGATTGAATACCAGTAGAATAACGGTCTTTCTCTTTGACGGATAACATGATGAAGCAAGATTTTTTTGAGCGATTACAACAACAGATCATGGACACAAAAGCCCAAGGTTTGTATAAAACTGAACGTGTTATCAATTCTAGTCAACAAGCTGACATTACCGTTAATGACACACAACAAGTTCTTAATTTTTGTGCCAACAATTATTTAGGTTTAGCCAATCATCCAGCACTAATTGAAGCCGCTAAAGAAGGTTTAGACTCTCATGGTTTTGGTATGGCATCGGTACGCTTTATTTGTGGCACCCAAGATATTCACAAACAATTAGAAACTAAAATCAGTGATTTTTTGGGCACTGAAGATACTATTTTGTACCCCTCTTGTTTTGATGCCAATGGCGGCTTGTTTGAAACTATTTTAGACGCCGAAGATGCCATAATTTCAGATGCATTAAACCATGCCAGTATTATCGACGGTGTGCGTTTGTCTAAAGCCAAACGTTACCGTTACGCCAATAACAATATGCAAGAGTTAGAAGCTCAGCTCATTCAGGCTGACGCAGATGGTGCACGTACTAAACTTATCGCCACTGATGGTGTTTTTTCTATGGATGGGGTTATCGCCAACTTAAAAGCGATATGTGATCTAGCCGACAAATACCAAGCACTGGTTATGGTCGACGACTGCCATGCTACCGGTTTTGTTGGTGAAGATGGCCGAGGAAGTCACGAGTATTGTGATGTCATGGGTCGAGTTGATATATTAACCGGCACCCTAGGTAAGGCATTAGGCGGTGCTTCTGGCGGGTATACTTCAGGTAAAAAAGAAGTCGTCAGTTGGTTGCGTCAGCGTTCACGTCCCTACCTTTTTTCTAATTCTGTCGCGCCTCCTATCGTTGCCGCCTCCCTCAAAGTGTTTGACATGATGAGTGATGGCCGAGCCTTGAGAGCTCAATTAAATCGTAATAGTAGCCATTTTAGACAGCGTATGAGTGATGCAGGTTTTCGTCTATCCGGCAAAGACCATGCGATTATTCCTGTTATGTTAGGCGATGCTAAACTTGCTAGTGAGATGGCCGAGCGCATGTTACAAAGAGGCATTTATGTGGTGGGTTTTTCCTTCCCGGTGGTCCCCAAAGAGCAAGCTCGAATTCGTACCCAAATGTCGGCAGCCCATAGTCTAGAACAAGTTGACCAAGCGATAGATGCGTTTATTGTTGTTGGTAAAGAATTAGGAGTTATTGCATGAAAGCCTTAGCTAAATTACACAAAGAAAAAGGCATTTGGTTAACTGAATGCGATATTCCCGAAGTAGGCCATAATGACCTGTTGATAAAAATCCATAAAACCGCGATTTGTGGTACTGATATGCATATTTATAATTGGGATGAATGGTCACAAAAGACCATCCCAGTGCCTATGGTCGTTGGCCATGAATATGTTGGAGAAGTAGTTGCCTTGGGCCAAGAGGTCAGAGGTTTTACCATCGGCGACCGCGTATCCGGTGAAGGACATATAACCTGTGGACATTGCCGTAACTGCCGAGCAGGACGCAGACATTTATGTCGCAATACCACGGGAGTTGGCGTAAATCGGCAAGGCGCTTTTGCAGAATACCTCGCGATTCCAGCCTTTAATGCCTTTAGAATACCGCACAATATATCCAGTGATTTGGCGGCCATTTTTGATCCCTTTGGTAATGCAGTGCATACGGCTTTATCCTTCGATTTAGTCGGCGAAGATGTATTGATCACCGGCGCTGGTCCCATTGGCATTATGGCAGCTGCCGTTGCTAAACATGTTGGTGCCCGTAATGTTGTCATCACTGATGTAAATGAGTTTCGCTTAGCACTGGCAAAAAAGATGGGGGCCACTCGAGCCATTAATATCAATCAAACTAGCTTGAAAGAAGTGATGAACGATCTCGGTATGACCGAGGGATTTGATGTCGGCTTAGAAATGTCTGGCGTACCCACTGCTCTGCGGGATATGCTCGCCCACATGAATAATGGCGGTAAGATTGCGATGTTAGGCATTCCTCCTAGCGACGTCGCCATTGATTGGACTCAAGTTATTTTTAAAGGTTTAATAATAAAAGGCATTTATGGTCGTGAAATGTTTGAAACTTGGTATAAAATGGCCAGCCTGATCCAAGGTGGATTGGATTTAAGCCCGATTATTACTCACCAGTTTCCAATAGAGGAATTTCAACAAGGTTTTGAAACTATGGGTTCAGGTCAATCAGGTAAGGTCATTCTTAATTGGCAGTAGTAAGGTCGTTGATGCCATACCCATTCATCACGACTAAGACAGACTAGGAACAAAACAATGATGGAGCAATTTGCCCATATATCAGTACAAG
>Ga0163215_101748_pt1 | contig 10079 bp, 5 predicted proteins | sample SynspAceP_FD_185934 | JGI IMG/M metagenome (GOLD analysis project Ga0163215, IMG submission 185934) | Saline lake microbial communities from Ace Lake in Antarctica - Synechococcus sp. Ace-P (Hybrid Assembly) | ecosystem: Environmental > Aquatic > Non-marine Saline and Alkaline > Saline | place... | reverse complement strand
CGCACCTTCATCAACTGGCGCAAGGTAAAGTCGCTCAGGAAGGACCTCGAGACGCAGCGGATGGCAATCGTCGATACTCTTGCCGCCGAAGATCCGGCGGAAGCATTCGAGGTTATCTGGCAGTTTCTCGCCTTGGCTGATTCAGTTTTCTCTCGATCTGACGACGGCAGCGGTGCTCTGATTGAGAGTTTCCATCAGGCCTGCATGGATGCGGGCGTGATCGCAAAACTGGCCGATTTGAACACCGATGTGCTTGCCTCGAAGATCTTCTCGGCTTTGCAGGACAACGGCTATGGCCAGTATGACCAATTGATTACGGCGATGGTGCCTGCGCTTGGCGAGGAGGGACTGGGACAGCTGAGGGCATTGTTCGTGAAGTGGTCGGAGGAGCCACAGGAGAGATCAGCTGAGCAGGATCGCCAGATCAAAGGGTGGAGCAGCAAAGGACCGGTCTACGAGGACGAGATCTACGGCAATCACCGCGACTTGACCATACGTATCGCCTTGCAGGAAATCGCCGATGCCCTCGGGGATGTCGATGCCTATATCTCTCAGCAACCGAAGGCCACTCGGAAAGTGCCGATGATCGCAGCAGATATTGCCAACCGTCTGCTCACGGCCGGACGACCAGAAGAGGCACTCACGGCCCTGGATGAAGTGGATAGATCGGACAGGTCAGACATTCCGTTTGACTGGCAATTGGCCCGGTTACAAACGCTGGAAGCGCTCGCGCGTAGCGAGGAGGCGCAGGCCTATCGATGGATGTGTTTCGAGCGGTCGCTGAACGACCAGCACCTGCGAGATTTTCTGCGCCGTCTGCCAGACTTCGATGACATGGAAGCCGAAGAACGGGCATTCAACTACGCGCAAGCTTTTCCGGACGCCAACCGGGCTCTGGCATTCTTCCTGCTTTGGCCGAATTTGAAGGAGGCTGCCAAGCTCGTCACGGCTCGGCAGGCCGAGCTCGATGGTGACTTGTATGAATTGATGACGCCAGCCGCCGAAGCCCTGCAAATGAAGTATCCGCTCGCGGCAACCATTTTGTTACGTTCCATGATCGACTTCACGCTCGATCGCGCCCGATCCAGCCGCTACAAGCATGCGGCGCGGCATCTCGCGGAATGCCTGGCGCTTGCTCTCCATATTGATGATTTTGGCAACGGCAAGTCCCACGACGCCTACAGTGCCGGGCTCAAATACAGGCACGGCAAGAAGCATGGATTCTGGAAACATATCGGCTAGAAGGCCCACCCGGCAGAGAAACCTCTTTCTGTGCCTCCGAGTTTTCCAATCGGCGTCATTCCAGCAAAGCCATGGCGCGCTTGAGGTGTTGCCGCAGTCGAGGTGCTTTCCTGCTCACCCCACCGGTCTTCAGGGACGCTGCTGACCGTTGCCGAAGACGAAATACTTAAAACTCGTCAGCTGCTCTGCTCCGACGGGGCCCCGCGCATGCATCTTGCCGGTTGCGATGCCGATTTCGGCCCCCATCCCGAATTCGCCACCATCTGAAAACTGGGTCGAGGCATTGTGCATCACAACGGCGGAATCGACAGCCGTCATGAAGGCTCTCACCGCTGCCATGTCTTCAGCGATGATGGCGTCCGTATGCCCCGAGGAATGTGCCTGCACAAAGCCTATTCCTTCTTGCAAGCCGCCGACAATTTTCACCGAGATAATGTTGCTGAGGTATTCCGTGTCCCAGTCCGACTCGGTTGCAGGGGTCATGCCCGGCATGATTGACCGGGCCTCCGCGTCGCCGCGCAACTCGCAATCGCCGAGCGCGTCTGCCAGACGCGGCAGCACCTCAGCTGCGATAGTGCGGTCGATCACAACGCATTCGGTGGCGCCGCAGATCCCGGTTCTGCGCATCTTGGCATTCGCCACGATGCCGACTGCTTTTTCGAGATCGGCGCTCTCGTGAATATAGCTGTGGTTGTTGCCGTCCAGATGCAGCAAGGTCGGCACCCGTGCTTCCTTCTGCACAAGTGACACCAGCCCGCGTCCGCCACGCGGGATGACAAGATCGACACAGTCGATGCTGTGCAGCAGGAGTTTCACCGCTTCCCTGTCGCGGGTGTCGACCAGTTGCACGGCGTCCTCGGGCAGGCGGGCGGCCTTTAGCCCCTCAGCCAGGCATGAGACGATGACGCGCGACGAGTGCAGGCTTTCCGACCCGCCGCGCAAAATGACGGCATTGCCGGACTTCACGCACAGCGCGCCTGCGTCAGAGCCGACATTGGGACGGGATTCATAGATCATGGCGATAACGCCGATCGGCACAGTGACGCGGTCAATCTTGAGGCCATTGGGCCGGTTGAAGGTCGCGAGAGTGCGGCCAAGCGGATCGTCCTGTCCGGCAATCGCATCGACAGCGTCCGACATGGCGGCGACGCGGTCCGCAGTCAGCGTCAGCCGGTCGGTGAAGGCCGGGTCCTTTCCACTGTCGCGGATGCTGTCGAGATCCAGCGCATTGGCTTGCAAGATCTCGGTCGCGCGGGCGCGGAGCGCCTTGGCGGCCTCGGTGAGCGCCAGATTGCGCTGCTGCGAATTGGCCATTGCGAGCTCACGCGATGCGGCTTTGGCGCGGCGGCCAAGGTCCCCGACGAGGGTTGCGACGTCCATTTTCTCTGTATTTGTGCTCATAGCGTCCATTCTGTGTGTCTCCAGGGCGGCGGTCCAAACGCCGCTTTCTATTTCAGTTCGGCAGCACGGTGATAAGCGGCCTGCACAGTGTTCTCGAACAGCGCGTCAAGCTGGCCGTCGCGCATCAACTCGGCCAGACCGGCCTGCGTGGTGCCGTTCTTGCTGGTCACAGAATCTCGCAGCTCTTCGAGTGTAGCGTCCGACTGGCGTGCTGTTTCAACCGCGCCGCAGATAGTGTCGAACACCAGGGTTCGCGCCGTAGACTGATCAAAGCCGACGGATTTGGCAGCTTCGACATAGCTGCGCATCAGTTCAAAAACATAGCCCGGACCGCTGCCGCTGACAGCTGTCAGGCGGTCGATCTCGTCTTCGCTCGCCAGTCGCACACAGCTTCCGGTCTCGGCGATCAGCGCGGTCACGTCAGTTATCTGCTGCTCGCTACAGGCGCTGTTGGCATAAAGGCCGGAAACGCCAAGTCCGACCATCGCGGCCAGATTGGGCATCAGACGGATGATCGCCACGTCGCCCACAGCCTCAGCAACCGTGGCGACACTGCAGCCGGCGGCGATGGACACGAAGCAACCGCCCGGTTTCAAGGCATGTGCGTAGTTCGGCAGGACATCCACGATCATCTGCGGCTTGATCGCGATCAGCACCACATCAAACGCTTCGGCAGGCACGTCCGCCGCGGCGGTCACATGGGTGACCACGTCAGGCAGGTCCGTGGCGGCAGGGTCGGCGACGGTAAATTTGTTGGCCTCGTTGGTGGCCCACTGGCGCAGCATTGCGCCGCCCATCTTGCCGCATCCAATCAAAAGTATGTTCATATTCGTCTTCCTTTGCTTCGGCGGGCTCGTAAAATATCGCGCTGCAACGCAGCGCGTTTATGTCGAATCCCCAGGCTCTTAATTCGTCATCTGGCGCCTGTGACGCACCTCTTGGGGCGGTGCGCAGCGGCGAGCTGTTTGCATTCACATCTCGTGTGCGTGCTATAGAGCACCTATGCATCAAAGAGGGCAGTGCTACAGGTGTGCGTCGCAAAACGCAAACCTTGTGCATTTTCACCTTTTAAAACAATATGATATCGGAGACGTACATTGCTGAAAAAAAAGAAGATCGTCGTCAAGATCGGATCCAGCCTGCTGGCGAACAGCGATAAACTGACCCTGCGCTATGCCTTCATGAACGGACTGTTGAGTGATCTTGCGCAACTGCAAAAAGAAGGACACGACATCATTCTCACCTCGTCCGGATCGGTGGCTCTGGGATTGAACATGATTGGCAAACGGCCGGAGGATGCGGGCATTCTGGACAAGCAGGCGGCCGCCGCCTGTGGCCAGCCACTGTTGATGAATGCCTATAGGCAGGTCGCCTCTGAGCATGACATGGATGTCGCCCAAATGCTGGTGACGGTCGAGGACATGGAAGAACGGCGTCGATTCCTCAACATCAAGAACACCATGTTACGGTTGCTGGAAAACGGCATCATGCCGATCATTAACGAAAATGATTCCATAGCGACACACGACCTGCGGGTGGGGGATAATGATCGGCTGTCTGCGAAGGTAGCTCAGATGGTCGAGGCCGATCTCCTCGTCATTCTGACCAGCGTCGAGGGCCTCTTCGACCGTGATCCATCAGACCCCGACGCCATATTCATCTCGGAAATCGAAGATGTTAGCGAGCACCTAGAGTCGACCACCGGCATCAGCGCATTGGGCAGTGGCGGCATGTTGACCAAGATGCAGGCAGCGAACATGGCGCAGAATGCGGGTGTTGAGACAATCATCGCGGATGGGATCATCGAACGGCCCGTCTCCTCTGTGCTCAAAAATGAGCGCCGTTATACGCGGTGTCTTGTTACAGGAGAAACGGCATCGCCGCTCAAGGTCTGGCTCTCCAACCGGTTGCAGGTCGCCGGCACGCTGGTCGTTTCCAATGAAGTGGCCGCCTCTGTGATAGCGGGCGACTGCGGAATCACCCGAAGCGACGTGATTTCGATCCAGGGGGATTTCACCAAGGGCGATGTGCTGCACGTCTACAACGAAGATGGAGAAGAGGTCGCCCGCGGCCTGACCAACTTCTCCTCCGAGGAGACGATGCTGATGGCGCGCCATCTCGATATGCCAGTCGTGGATTTGATCGGCTACAAGACCAAGAGTGATATCATAGGCGCCGAGAACATTCTGGTGCTTGAAGGAAACCATCTCCCGCATGACGCCCTGGAGGACGATCAGAAAATCGTGATACCGGCGTAGTATCAAGCTGCCTTGTCGACTGGCTGTTCAACGATCGGTCCAAGTGCCGCTGCCTGGTGCGCAGCAGGGGAAGCGGCGGAGGGTGAAATGTCACTCTCTGCCGTCACCCGTTTTTGTCGGTCAGGGCGTGTGCTTGCGAGCCGGTGGATGCAGTGTCACAAAACGCTGCAATTGCCTCAAGCCACCTGACGCCAGTTTTCCGCACGGACAAATTCCATCAGTTTTTCCGACGACATTGGCCGGGCCAGAGCATAGCCCTGAAGCGTGTCACAGCCCATGTCACGCAGAACAGCCGCATGTTCCATGGTCTCCACACCTTCCGCCACCACTTTTATGCCAAGTGATTGGCCAATCTCGATAATGGAGGCAACCAGGCGCCGCTGGCTGTCTGACTCGACAATCGGGAATATCAGCTGACGGTCGATCTTCAAACGGGTTGGCCGCACCTGGATGAGGCTGACAATTGACGCAAACCCAGTGCCGAAATCGTCGATTTCGATGTCGATTCCCATGGCCTTGAGCCGCTCGATATTGGCAACGATTGTCTCGTTCTGGTCGTCGAGGAAGATCGATTCGAGAAGTTCGAATGAGAGCGTACCGCTTTCGATGTCGATGCCATCCAGGCTTTCGATGAGGTCGGATTCGAACAGCCGTCCGGCTGACACATTGACCGACATCTTCGGGATCGAGATCCCAGCCGCCTTCCAGCGGGTTGATTGCCATAGCGTTTGCTCAAGGATCGATCGGTCTATGAGCGGCACGACGTTCAACTCACCAGCGGTCTTGAGGAAGGCGTCGGGTGCAAGCAGGCCCTCGGTCGGGTGGTTCCACCGCGCCAGTGCCTCGACACCGACGATATCAAGTGTTTTGGCGTCGAACTGCGGTTGGAAATAGGGCAGGAATTCCTTGCGTTCGAGGCCGTTGAGAATATCGTCGGCAACCCGCTTGGTGCGAATAATTTCGGCTTTCAGCGAGGCTGTGAAGAACTCGAAGCGGTTGCGACCGTTGTTCTTGGCCCGGTAGAGTGCAATGTCGGCATCTATCAGCAAGCGTTTGCCGCAAGGATCATCATTTTGATCAACCGTGGCGATTCCGATGCTGACCCCGAATCGGCATTCGTGGTTTTCATAGGGAACCGGCTGGCGCATTTGTATAATGATGCGGTCGGCAAGGGCGGCCAATTGCGCGTCGCTGATTTCTGATGTGGTGGCAATGACAAACTCGTCTCCACCAACTCGGGCGATGATGTCGCCGGGACGTGTGTTCGACTTCAGCACGGACGCGGCATGGACCAGCATCGCGTCACCCGCCGCGTGTCCCAATGTGTCATTTATCTGCTTGAAGCGATCAAGGTCGATATGCAGCATGGCTGTGACAGTGTGCTCACCATCATTGTTGAGAAGGCGTTCGTCGATGAACCGCCGATTGGGCAAGCCGGTAAGGCTGTCATGCAGGGAGTTGCGCTCCATCTGTGCGCGGGCGTCCTCGAGTTGATTGCTTCTCAGTTCGGCATTCTGCTTGGCGGCAAGCAACCGGGTCTTGAGTTCGACATCGGCGGAAACATCCCAGTTCACCCCGACGACATAGCGGCGACCGTCGAAATCGTGCTGTACCGCGCCTATCGACCTGATCCAGCGTGTGATGCCATTGGGGTTGAACACACGGAATTCGGACGTATAACTGCCATCGGTGGCGAGCAATTTATTGAACTCCGCTTCAGCCTTTGCCCGGTCGTCCGGGTGAAGCTTCAGCGTCCAGTCGTCAACATGCAGTATATTGCCAAGTTTGACCGGGTTTGCCTCATTTGTGTAGAGCTCTCGCATCCGCTCGTCCCAGGTCAGCTCCGAAGTTGACGGGTTGAACTCCCACACACCTATTTTCGAAGTGTTCAAGGCAAGCGTTAGTCGATGGGACAGCCGTTGCATGTCGATCTGGCTGCGCTTGAGCCTGTGGATGTTAGTCCGGCGCTGGTCATAGAGGGACCCGGCAATTGAAATCGGTATCACCACCAGCAATCCGGCGAGCAAAATCAGTGCTCTGATAGTCCAGGCGTTGTCGGGAGTGCGGGACCAGCCTCCTGCGGGAATCGCAGCAAGCTGCCAGCTGCCGCTTGGCAACGTTACCTCCGACAAGACCGGGTTATCATTGAAAATATCGGGTTTTCCAAAGAATACCGGGCCCTCGCTGCCGGTTTCGTCCTTTCCGGAAATTGAAATCTCGATCGGCATGTTTAACGAAAAAAGTCCGCTGGCGGCATAAAGGCGATCCACATCAACGACTGCCGATACGAGTCCCCACAAATGTTTGGTACCGTCGCCATCGTCGACGAAAACCGGGAACCGGCCGATAAAGCCCTCTCCGCCTTGCAGCAGGCTCACAGGACCTGCCAGCACCAGTTTTTCGGTGTCGACTGCGCGCATCGCTGCCTCGCGTTGCGCTTCGTTTTTCCGGTAATCCAGTCCGATGGCTTTCTCGTTGCCCTCGACCGGATACATCAGGCTGATCACCAGACCAGGTGCTCCGGCAACGCTGCGCAATTGCGAGTGATCGCCGATAAGCCCTGAGGCGATCTTGCTGAATTGTTGTTGATCCATGTCGGGTTGGCTGGCAATGACAGACACCAGCCCGCGGGCCAACTGAATATTGCTGCTGATATTGCCTTCCAGCTTTGCTCGGATCAGACTGAGCTGCTCGCTTACGTCGGCGCGGAGGGCTTGAGTGTAGACAATACGGTTCTGATGCTCGGCGAAAATGCCTGTGGCCAGAGTCACTGTCAGCGCAATGCCTGCAGCGAAAAAACTTGGGCGTAGGAGGAAATGCCCGTGCCGCAGGGATTTCTTGGCATTCTTCAGCATTTTTGTCTCCGACATAATGGCACCGCTTGCATAGCGTTTCCACTGTCCCGCGCGATCCAGATTGTGCAGAATAATTAGCGGGCAATCAATAAGAATTGGCTAAAATAGTCTTTAGCATGGGCTGGGTAACCTGAAACTTGCTTGCGAAGCGCTTCGTCAGAAGCGCTCCCCACATGATTTGAGCGTAGGTCTTCCGGCCAAACCCTGCGGTCTTGCCGGATCAGGGCGAGATAGCTTTCGGCGATTCCATTCGGATCAAGCATCAATCGCGGCTTGTCGGACGGTTTGTTGCGCCCCGGATCCCACAGCGCGCCAAACCCGCCAAGCGTTATTTCACATGCTTGCGCCAGTCATGCTCTTCGGCAAAGCCCAGCATGTCGCGGATTTTCTTGTTCGAATACAGTGCTTCATGCTCGCCCATCTCGCGGCTGAAGGGAACGCCGGGAAAGAACCGCTCAGCAATATCTGCTGTCGGCATGTCGACGGAGTTGGTGTCGTTGCCGGCATTGAAGATCTGATAGCCCAGCCCGTCGGTTGTCAGGCACCGATCGACGATCTGGCCAAGATCGCGTGCGTCAATGTAGCAGAAAATGTTGCGGCGGCGCACTTCCGGATTGGCGAAGAACCCGGGAAATCGGTCATATTCATCCGGCTCCATCACATTGCCGATGCGAAGCGCGTAAATGTCGAAACCCGAGCGGCGCTGGAAGCTGCGCGCGGTCTGCTCGTTGACAACTTTCGACATGCCGTAGGAATCCATCGGATTGACGTCCATGTCTTCTTCCACCGGCAAGGAAACTGGGCTGACCTCGCCATCAGCGAAACAAACCCCATAGGTGGTTTCGGACGAGGCGATGATGATCTTGTTGATGCCAAGCTTCACCGCCGCTTCGATCACATTGTAGGTGCCCACGGTGTTGATCCGGAAGGTTTCGTTGTCGGGCCTGATGAGTATTCGCGGCACGGCTGCGAAATGGACCACGGCATCAAACTTCGGAACGCCGGTTCCGGGCTCCAGCTCATCGAAATTGGCGTAGCTGGACATGACATTGAACATCTGTCCGGAATCGGTGATGTCGGCGGTCAGATTGTCGACGCCCGGATGATCAAGCGGAGTCAGATCGACATTGACCACATGATGGCCGCGATCAACCAGATAGGGAACGACGTGCCGTCCGGCCTTGCCGGATCCACCTGTGAACAATACACGCATTGCTATCTCCTCTTTTGGAATTCGCCTGAGCCAAAGCTCAGACACTGCGTCCTGCGGCGGCACCGGAAGACCAGGCCCATTGAAAATTGTGACCGCCAAGATGGCCGGTGACATCCATCACTTCGCCGATGAAATGCAGGCCGGGAACCAGTTGGCTTTCCATGGTTTTCTGATTGATCTGAGCCGTTTCAACACCGCCAAGCGTGACTTCGGCGGTTCGATAACCTTCGGTGCCACCGGGCACGATGCGAAAATTCCTGATGCCAGCCACTATCTCTTCAATTGCAGCATTGCTCAAGTCCGCCAGTTTTGAGGGTGCTGAGCCAGCTTCGCTTCCGAGTTGCTGGGCCAGCCGCTTGGGCAAAACCTCAGCCAACGCGGTCCAGACTGATGCCTTGGGACGCGTTCCGCGTTCGGTCTTGAGATGCGCGACCAGATCGATCCGGGGGGCGAGATCGACCGTCACGGCATCTCCCTCGCGCCAGTAGGATGATACCTGCAGCATGGATGGGCCGGACAGCCCGCGATGGGTAAACAGCATGGCTTCGTCAAAACCAGCGCCGTTGCAGGACGCACGAACATCAAGCGAGACACCGGACAAGGCGCCCCAGCTGTCGTGCATGTTGGAAGCCCAGGTGAAAGGCACCAGCCCGGCACGGGTTTCGGTGATCTGGTGTCCGAATTGCCGGGCGATATCATAGCCAAGCCCGGTGGCGCCCATTTTCGGGATCGACTTGCCGCCGGTGGCGACGACCAGCGAAGCGGAATGCCAGACCCCTGCGCTGGTACGGGTCTCAAAGCCTGCATCCAGCTGGCTGATCTCCAGAATATCCGTCGCCAGGTCCAGCCGTGCGCCAGCGTCACGCATGTCATCGGTCAGCATGGAGATGATCTCGCGCGCTGACCCGTCACAGAACAATTGCCCCAGAGCCTTTTCGTGAAAGGCGATGCCGCGGGCTTTCACCCGGTCGATGAAATCATGCTGGGTGAAGGATTTGAGCGCCGAGATGGCAAAATGCCGGTTGGCCGACAGGAAATTGGCTGGCGTGGAGTGCACATTGGTGAAATTGCAGCGCCCTCCACCAGAAATCCGGATCTTCTCGCCCGGAG
>Ga0163215_101747_pt1 | contig 10105 bp, 7 predicted proteins | sample SynspAceP_FD_185934 | JGI IMG/M metagenome (GOLD analysis project Ga0163215, IMG submission 185934) | Saline lake microbial communities from Ace Lake in Antarctica - Synechococcus sp. Ace-P (Hybrid Assembly) | ecosystem: Environmental > Aquatic > Non-marine Saline and Alkaline > Saline | place... | reverse complement strand
GGCGCCGAGGTTGCGAAACAGGCTTGCCGGATGCTCGCGATTGACAACCAGCAGGTCGAGCATGCCGTCCATGTTGAAATCATCCACCACTGCCCCGCGCCCGCGCGTATCGAGTGCTATTCCGGCCTCCATGCCTTTTTCGTGAAAGACCCCGTCAAAACCGCCCAGCAGCAGATTGTCCGGATCGAATTGCGCGAAATCCGGCATCGCTTGCACGTTGCCCTTGGCGATGAACAGATCAGTCATCGTGTCATTGTTGACGTCGGCAAACTGGCTGTGCCAGCCGGTTGAGGGTTTTGCATCGCCACCGGTGTAGGGCCGCTGTGCCGTGGCGCCCATCTCAAAGGCGATGTCACGATAGGTCGGGCGGTCCTCACCGCTTTCGTCATCAAGTTTTTGGATCTTGGTGTCACCCATCGAGGTCAATGCGTATTCCGGCAGGCCATCGGCGTCGAAATCGGTTTCGGCGATTCCCATTCCCCAGATTGTCAGCCGTTGCCAACCCTGTGATGCGGTGTAAAGCCAGGGCGGGCGTCCCTCGGCCATCTCCCACAATTGCTCTTCGCCGCCACGGTAATATTGCCGGTCATTGGTGATCCTCAGATCAGGTCGCCCGGTGCGGTTCCAGTCGGTAAACAGCACCGACAGGGCGCAGTAGCCCGGTTCCAGCCGCAAGGAATCCGAATAGTCCGGCTCGGCGCCCGCACGGGGACGCAGCAACTGGTTGGGTTCGCAGGTTCCAAACGGTGTTCCCGGCGCTGACCGGTCGACATAATTACCGATGGCGATTGTGGGGAACGTGCTGTCTTTTTCCCATATCGCCGACAACCCCGTCGACCATGCCCGCCCGCCATCAAATCCGAACGCACGGTTGGCTTTTTCGAATTGGCAATCCGGGCCACCCTTGAGCACCAGATTACGACCGAGCCGCAATAGCACCAGATCCATATGCCGGTCATTGTCGATATCCAGCGGGTAGGTGCCGAGCACGCCGGTGAGATCTTCCGGATCCAGCCCGGTCTCGATGGCCTTGAAGGCAAGCGCCCCGCCGGCCTTGCTCTCATTGACGAAAAATTGGGTTGGGCTGGCTCCGCCGGCCATCACCAGATCGGGAAGGCGGTCGCCATTGCAGTCAAAACTGGCAGCGCCACCGCCGACAAAAAATTCCCAGCCGCCGGTGTAGCTGTGGGTGATGCCGGCGCTTTCGGCTTCCTCGTGCAGGATAGGCACGTCTGCGGTAAAGCTGGGGTCCGCCAAAACCGGTGAGGCCGAGAGCCAGAGCGCGCTCAGGGTCAGGAGAGTGCGTGTGTGCATCATGGGATAATCACCAGGGTTTTCAGAAACGCGATCAGTGCCGATTTGTCGGCGTCGCGTGCAGCGGCATAGGCGTCGCGGGCAACGCGTCCTGACCCGCCATGGGCGAGAATAATGTCATCAAGACTGCTGAAATCATTGCGGTGCCCATAGGGCTGGGTCGAACCGATTCCCCAAAGCTCAGCGGTCTGGAAAATATTCCTGTCGACAAAACGTTGCGACAGAAGTTCATTGCCAAGCGCATCGATCTGGTTGTCGGTCATGACATGGCGTTTCAGATCACCGAACAAGGGTGCAAGCACTCGGCCTTGATCGTCGCGTGGCAAGGTCTTGGCCCAATCCATCAAGGCGATATCGTAAACCGCGGTTGCGCCAACCTGCCGGTCATTCAGCGTGCCAGCCAGATCAAACGGTCCGGGATCTGAAAAGGACAGGTTTTCCAGCGGCAGGGCAGGGCGGTGACAGGTTGTGCAGCCGAGATCACCGAAGACAGCTTCGCCATGGGATGCAGCTTCGGCCCAGCCATCCACTTCGGGAACCTTGCGGACTGGAACCGGCAGTGTCGCCTGCCAGGCCACCAGAGCCGAAACATCGGCTGCGGAAATCTCCGAGAATTTTTCGTCGCCATCAAAATCGTCCGAACCGGTCCAGCGCGCACCGAAGCGTTCATCCGGCTGCATGCCGTGATGCTGGTTGAGCGCATTGATGGTGAATTGCCTTAGCGAGGTCATCACGCCCTTCTGGCTGAAGGGGCGAATGACCAGATCGGTGTCGACGCCATCGAGTTCATCAAGGTTGACGGAGCCATCCGCGTCAGCGGAAATGAAGCCGAACTCGACACCTTTGGAGACCAGTTGAAGCCGCATGGTGGCGCCGGTTGCGCGCGCTTGCGACAGCGCCTCATTGCGGACGGCCTGAAGCTCGCGGCTCATTTCGCGCGCCAGCAGTTCAACCAGTCCGGCGCCAAAAATATGGTTGGTTCCGCGCTCGCTGGAGAATTGCGGATCAAGTGAATCGAAATCGGCGCTCTCAAAGCCCTCCGAAGCAAACACATTGGCGACGAAATCGCCGGCTCCGCCAATCGCGGGTTGGTTGTGACACGAGAAGCAGGATCCGGCATCCGGACCGGCTGTCCGCATGAAAATTTGTTCGCGCGGGTGCTTTCTCCGGGTCGGATCAATTGCCTGGGTTGCCTGCGGCCGGCCGACGCCGTCCAGCGTGGTGAAGTGCGCGCCAAACAGCGCTTCGCCAGCCGCCCTCAGCTTTGTCAGCTCATCTTTTGACAACACACCGGTGGGCATTTCCCCGATTGTACCGAGTGCTTGTGTCCGTTCGGCCCAGGGCTCGTCTGCCAGCGCTGGCGCGATCGCGGCCCCGATCGAACCAATATTCAACGCCAGGACCGCAGCAAGCTGACTTCCCCATCGCCCTCGCCTTGTTGAGTTCGTCATTCGGCTCCCCCTTGCCCTGATATCTTGGGCGCAATTACATCGCGGTCTATCGCCGCCATTGTGTGATTTAGATGGCCTTCGAAGACCAGTCGCTCTTCGTCGGCAGAAACTGAAATCTCGGGTGGACCTTCAATCCGCACCCCCAGTGAAGCCGACAGGCCCAGATCAATGCCCGGCCGCATCAGATCGAGGAACCGTATGCCCGGACCGGTAAACACGATCGGCATTTTCCCGTGAAGGCTGATCAGCCGGGCCAGTCCATTGCCGAGCGCGGTTCCGGCCTGACGAAAAGCAAATTCCGCCATGCGGTCGCCCCGGCGAGCCAGGACTGCAATTTTCTCGACTTCGCGGAACGGCACAAAACTGGCCGGGATGGTATTGTGCGGCACCTCGAAGGCAGTCCGCAGAATCGCGTAAAATCCTGCATAGGCCTCGATGCAGCCGAGCGATCCGCAGCGGCACAGCGCGCCGCCATGGGTGTGGATCATGTGACCAAATCCGGGGGCTCGGGTTAGCGGCGTCTCTGATGTTTCGGCGTGCACGACGCCAAGGCCGATGGAGTGACCCAGCGACAAAGCCGCCAGACGCGGGATCGGATTGCCTGCCTCTCGGCTCAACGATGAGTGAAGGGCGCTGGCCACCAACAGGCTCTCGTGGCTGAGCGTAATCTTGGCGCTCCAGTCCGGCTCCAGTATTTTGCGCATGTCGACCTGCTGACCGCCCAGCACCGGTGACCAGAGCAGGGAGGTGTTGTCGTCGGCTACCAGACCTTTTGAGGAGACTGATATGGCTTTCAGGTCGTCGCGCGAAACTCCGGTTCGTTCGGCCAGACGCTGAAGCGCCGCGCGAATGTCGTCAGCGAATGCTTCAACGCTCTGACCCGTCTCGTCGCGCTTTTCCTCAATCCGGTCGATCAACGTCCCCGAATAGTCCACCATCGAATATTGAAACATGTCCGAGGAAATCCGCACAAAGGCAGCATAGGCTGCGGAGCGTCGCTGCTTGAAAAGGATACGTGGCCGTCCACGTCCGCCAGCTGGCGGCGCCTCAGACCGCTCGATAACGCGTTCGTTCTCCAGCCCCTGGGTGATTGCCGAGACAGTTGCGGAGGCGAGCCCCGTTGCAAATGCAAGGTCGGTGTGGGCCTGACCGCTCTGCCGACGCAAAGACTCAAGCACAAGCGTACGATTTTGCTGGCGTATGAGTTCGGTGCTGGACTTGGTCAGCATCGGCGTTCAACTCGATCGTCATTGCTTTCAACCCGGGTAAACCAATGCCTCAACCCCCGCGATTGTGCGCTCGGGCATACTTGGCAAGGCGTAGACAGCATCTTCATTGGTCTGTAGTTCCGGGCTCGCCCGCGTCCGGTGACGCAAGGCAGGGATCGAGAACGACGTGGGTATCATCCTGGATTTCCAGCGCACCGGCCAGCACCACCGTGTCGCCAAGCTTCATGTCGTTGTCGGAATAGGTGACGCACATCACTCGGATGCCAGGCTCATCGCAGACAGCGAGATACCATAAAACCTCATCGGTCTGGATCAGGGTCAGTGGCCCCGATATCCAGAGGTCCGTGCGGGTTTCGGGTGCAGCAAATCCTTCCAGGGATGCGCCGAGGGTTTGGCAGGTCGCAACTTCAGCCGGGCGCATCTCCGGCCCGGCTAAGCCTGGTCTGGTCGCATATTCATTCATCCCGGTTTGTGCACGGCTCGCCGTCGCGCCGGCACAAAGTGTCAGGCACGAAACTGCGGCTGCAATGCAACCAATTGCAGGTCGTTTGCCGGGCTGTTTACGGCCAAGCTTGTGCGTTGACGCACTACACATATGTGGTGTCCCGTTTTGTCACGGCGTTTCCCAAAATCCAGAATTCCGCCATGCCTTCTCCCTCGGGCAAGCGCATCTACCATGCTGTCTCGCCACCTCTCTCCCTTACACTAATGCGTCTCGTTGCTCTCCTCCATCGAGTCAAGTTGACAGCGCAGAAAAACCCTGCCAGTTATTTTCTCGAGTGTCGAGAAAAAGCTTGCCTTTTGTTTGGCGCTCGTGCAGTTGAGCATTTGACCGGGCAGGGGAGGCTCCGTCCGGCAGGTATTTTCCTTGGGAGGACAACATGAAATCCATTATTCATCTGATGGCCGGATCGGCTATCGCGCTCACCATGTCGACGGCAACTTTTGCCAAGGATATGGTAATCGGCGTTTCCTGGTCGAACTTCCAGGAAGAGCGTTGGAAGACTGACGAAGGCGCCATGAAGGCAGCGATCGAAGCCAATGGCGACACCTATATTTCAGCTGATGCGCAGGCTTCGGCAGCCAAGCAGTTGACCGATGTGGAAAGCCTCATCGCACAGGGTGCAAATGCCCTGGTGATCTTGTCCGTTGACTCCGGCGCCGTTGGCGCAGCTGTCGACAAGGCCGATGCAGAAGGTATTCCGGTGCTTGGCTACGACCGTCTGATCGAAGATGATCGCGCGTTCTACCTGACTTTCGACAACAAGGGCGTCGGCCGCATCATTGCCGAAACCGTCAAGGCTCAGCAGCCTGAAGGCAACTATGCCATCATCAAGGGCGACAAGGGTGATCCGAACGCACTCTTCCTGCTCGAAGGCATGATGGAAGTCATCGGTGCGGATGTCGAAGCCGGCAAGATCAAGATCGTCGGTGAAGCATTCACCGATGGCTGGAAGCCGGACAATGCTCAGAAGAACATGGAGCAGATCCTGACTGCAGCCGACAACAATGTTGACGCGGTTCTGGCGGAAAACGACGGCATGGCCGGTGGCGCTATCGCAGCGCTTGCCGCACAGGGTCTCAACATCCCGGTCGGTGGCCAGGATGGTGACCATGCTGCGCTCAACCGCGTTGCCCGTGGCACCCAGACTGTTTCCGTCTGGAAAGATGCACGCGCACTCGGCAAGGCCGCTGGCGACATCGCCGGAATGCTTGCTGACGGCAAGTCCATGACCGACATTCCGGGTGCTGTTAAGTGGTCCGGCGGCGCCAATGGCGTTGAGATGAACGCCATCTTCCTTGCGCCAACACCGGTCACCAAGGACAACATCAACGTTGTCATCGACGCCGGGCATATTGCCAAGGACAAGGTCTGTGAAGGCGCCATCGACGGCGTAAACGGTTGCTGATCAATCATCAGTCCTGACACTATCCTGCGCTGGCGAGCTTCGCCGGCGCAGGTTGCTCTTCACCGGTAAGGTTTGGGGCAAGGGAGGTAACCGCGCCGGATGGGAGTTCTTGCCGGTTGCGGGAAAATAATTGCTTGAGGATGGGGGAGTCCCGGTGAGCCAATCAACGACAAAGACAACTGCCGGCGCTGGCCGCGTTGAGAACGAGGGAGTTTTTTCCAAGTTCCTGCGTGCCACCGAAGTCGATGTGCGGCTGCTGGGCATGATAGCGGCCTTGATAATGATCTGGGGCGGGTTTCATCTCTATGGCGAGATCGTTCTCGGACGTGGATCCTTTCTTTCTGCACGAAATCTCTGGAACCTGTCGGTTCAGACAGCCTCGATTGGCGTGATGGCGACCGGCATGGTGCTGGTGATCGTCACCAGGCATATCGACCTTTCCGTCGGTTCAATTCTTGGTTTTTGCGCCATGATGATGGCCATCATCCAGGTCTGGATCCTGCCGGAATATCTCGGTCTCGGGCATCCGATGATCTGGATTATTACCGTGATCTGCGGGTTGCTGATTGGCGCCGTTATCGGTGGATTTCATGGCTACCTGATTGCCTATCTCGGCATCCCGGCTTTCATCGTCACTTTGGGTGGACTGCTGGTCTGGCGCGGCGCCGCGTTCCTGCTGGCGCGTGGCGAGACAATTTCGCCGGTGGACAGCACCTTCACATTGCTGGGCGGTGGCCCCTATGGCGCCATCGGATCGACAGGCAGCTGGGTTGTCGGCATCATGATTTGCATCGGGATCATTGCCCTGTTGGTGGTTGGCCGGCGGCAGCGCAATCACTATGCTTTCCCCTTGCGGCCAATCTGGGCAGAAGTTTTTCTGGGACTGGTCGGTTGTGGCGTCACAATTGGCTTCGTCCTTCTTGTCAACAGTTATCCGTGGCCAATCGGCATTGTCAGGCAATATGCCGAGGCCAACAACATCCAGACCCCGGCCAAGGAGATCTTCATCTCGCACGGTTTTGCCATTCCGGTTCTTATACTGATGGGGGTCGGCATATTCATGACATTCCTGACCTCGCGGACTCGCTTCGGGCGCTACGTTTTTGCGATTGGCGGGAATCCTGAAGCTGCCGAACTTGCCGGTATCAATACGCGCTGGGTGACAGTCAAGATCTTCGCGCTCATGGGATTGCTGTGTGGATTGTCGGCGGTGATCGCCAGTGCCCGGCTTAACTCGGCGACCAACAATCTCGGCACGCTTGACGAGCTCTATGTCATCGCCGCGGCTGTGATTGGCGGCACATCCTTTGCTGGCGGCGTTGGCACCATCTATGGCGCGATCCTGGGTGCAATCGTAATGCAGTCTTTGCAAACCGGAATGGTGCTGATCGGATTTGACGCCGCTATTCAGCAGATGGTGGTGGGCAGCGTGCTCGTCTTCGCCGTCTGGGTTGACACCATGTACCGACGCCGGGCGAAGTAGGGAGAGCCATTATGTCAGACATTTCCAAAACGACGCCCTTGGTCGAACTCAGGGACATCTCACTCGCCTTCGGCGGCATCAAGGCTGTGGACCATGTCTCGATGGATCTCTTCCCGGGAGAAGTGGTCGGACTGCTTGGTCACAACGGCGCCGGAAAATCGGTTCTGATCAAGATCCTGTCGGGTGCTTACAAGCGTGACTCCGGCAAGATCTTCATCGAGGGCAAAGAAGCCCAGATCGACAACCCGCGTGACGCCAAGCGCTATGGCATCGAGACGATCTACCAGACGCTGGCCGTCGCCGATAATGTCGACGCTGCGGCCAATCTTTATCTTGGTCGTGAACTCCAGACCGCCTGGGGCACGCTCGATGATATTGCCATGGAAGTCGAGGCCCGCAAGGTTATGGGACGGCTGAACCCGAATTTTCAGCGGTTCAAGGAACCGGTCAGCAAATTGTCCGGCGGTCAGCGTCAATCCGTGGCCATTGCCCGGGCGATCCTGTTCAATGCGCGCATCCTGATCATGGATGAACCGACAGCAGCGCTCGGCCCGCAGGAGACAGAACAGGTCGCTGATCTGATCAAGCAGTTGAAAAAGGAAGGCCTTGGCATTTTCCTGATCAGCCATGACATTCACGATGTCTTTGATCTCGCCGATCGGGTCAGTGTGATGAAGAACGGCCAGATCGTCGGTCACGCCAAAACCTCGGATGTCACCAAGGACGAAGTCCTGGGCATGATTATCATGGGCAAATGTCCGCCCGGAGCGATACCGGGGCCGGGCGCTCTTCAATCCGCCTGATCAGACGGAAAAAACCGGGGCTATCTGCTCCGGTTTTTTGTTGCGTTGCGGTGTGGGGGCTCAAAGGATGCAATGTGACGAGTTCGTGGACCGGAAAAACGCGTTAAATAACAGTGGTTTCCCGAATTTTACTGAAAGATAAAGAATCTTCAAAATAGTTGTTGCAATGCAGCATGAACGATACCATATTGGTTTCAACGCCACGCCGAACTTCTCCTCCTCCCAATTCGGCATGGCATAAGTCGAGATGATCTGAACCGGGATCCTCCTCCCAAGCACCGGTCTGGACATCGCGACGACATAAAAACGCCTGCCAGGTTTCAATCTGGCAGGCGTTTTGTTTTTCGCAGATATAGATTGCCGCCCGAACGGTTGTGAGCGCCCTATCTGTCGGTCGGGAAGAACCTGGCCTTGTGCTCATGCGCCACCGTCGAGATGTGGTCCGCCACCGTGCGCACCCGCGCCAGATCGCGGGCGGATTCATGATAAACCATATAGTAGGATCGTTCGATCCGATGTTCTGGTAGCAACCGCACCAGATCCGGATCAAGCCCGGCGATATAATCATGCAGGACCGCGATACCGGCGCCTGAGCGCACCGCTTCGGTTTGCCCCGTAGCGCTTGAGATCTCGAACTGCGCCGTCCAGTTGCGCGAGATGTCACGGGTGAAATGCAGCGACGGCGAGAAAATCAGATCCTCAACATAGCTGATCAACCGGTGGGCCTTCAGGTCATCGGTATGCGCCGGTGTTCCGTATGCCTCGAGATAGGATCGTGAGGCGTAGAGCGACAGCGAATAGTCAACCAGCTTGCGAGCTACCAACCGGCCTTCTGCGGGGCGTTCGATGGTGATGGCAATGTCGGCTTCGCGTTGCGACAGCGAGAAACTGTGCGGCACCGGCACCAGTTGCAACTTCAGGTCCGGATGTTTGGCGATCAGCTTGCCAAGACGGGGCGCCAGAAAGGAAACGCCGAAGCCATCCGGCGCGCCAATCCGCACCGTACCTGAAATGGCGCTGTCGGTGCGGCCAAGGCTTGCCTGCGCAGCCATCATCTCGGCTTCAACACGTTCGGCATGGGCCAGAAAGGCCTCGCCTTCGCCGGTCAGCCCGCAGCCATTGGTGCGGCGGACGATCAATTGTGCATCAAGTGCGGTCTCGAGCGAGGTGATCCGCCGCGCCGCAGTGGCGTGATTGATCCCCAGCCGCTTTGCCGCCGCCAGGATCTGCCCGGCCCGGGCAACTGCCAGAAAAACCCTTATGTCATCCCAGTTCATGCCATTGCCGCTTTCGTTGAGGAGGGGGCGGCAGGGGAAAGCCTTCACGCCTCATTATCCGGTTTTGCGGCATTGCCCCGGGGCGGTCAAGACCGCCCCGGAATGAGCGCTGCGCGATTGTACCGCACGGCGGGAGCGGAGCTTGCTAGCCGTGGGCGATCATCACGTGACGCACGGCCGTGTAATCCTCAAGTGCATACATCGACATGTCCTTGCCATAACCCGACTGCTTGATCCCGCCATGCGGCATTTCGTTGACCAGCATGAAGTGGGTGTTGATCCAGGTGCAGCCATATTGCAGCCTGGCTGCACAGTTCATCGCCTTGGAGATATCCTGGGTCCAGACCGAGGATGCCAGGCCATATTCGGAATCATTGGCCCAGCTGACGGCCTCGTCTGCATCGGAGAACCGGGTCACGGAAACAACCGGTCCGAACACTTCGCGCTGAACGATTTCGTCGGATTGCAGCGCGCCGGCGATCAGGGTTGGCTGATAGTAGAAGCCATTGCCGTCGCCCGGCTTGCCGCCGGTGGTGACATCGATGTGCTTCATTTCGGTGGCGCGCTCGACAAAGCTGGCCACCCGGTCGCGCTGCCGTTTGGAGATCAGCGGGCCGATCTCATTCTCACAATCGTCC
>Ga0163215_101745_pt1 | contig 10109 bp, 9 predicted proteins | sample SynspAceP_FD_185934 | JGI IMG/M metagenome (GOLD analysis project Ga0163215, IMG submission 185934) | Saline lake microbial communities from Ace Lake in Antarctica - Synechococcus sp. Ace-P (Hybrid Assembly) | ecosystem: Environmental > Aquatic > Non-marine Saline and Alkaline > Saline | place... | reverse complement strand
GGCGGCGATCTGGTCAGGCGGCACCGGTTCCTCGAACCACAGCGGATCGGCAGCCTCGATGGCGCGGGCCATGCGGATGGCGCCGGCGGCGGTGAACTGGCCATGGGTGCCGAACAGGATGTCGGCGCGGGTGCCCACGGCTTCCCGGACCGCACGGACCATGCGGGCACACAGATCGATGTCAGTCAGCAGCGGCTGGTGGCCGCCGTGAACGCGATAGGGACCAGCCGGATCGAACTTGACCGCGGTAAAGCCCTGACGCACTGCCTCCAGAGCGGCGGCGGCGGCGAGCTCGGGATCATTGTAAACATTCTTCGGGCTGTCGGTGGACAGTGGATCGGCGCTGCCGCTGGCCGGATAGAGATAGGTGTACGAACGCAATCCTTCATGAACTCGGCCGCCAAGCAATTTGTGGATCGGTTGGCCAGCTTCCTTGCCGATGATATCCCAGCAGGCCATCTCGAGTGCCGAGCAACAGGCCATCATGGTCATGTCCGGGCGCTGCGAAAAGCCCGACGAATAACAAAGCCGGAAGAAATTCTCGATGTCGTGCGGATCGCGGCCAACAAGATAACGCGACGCCACATCCTCCATCAGCTTGGCAGTCAGATGCGGATCAAAGGCCGCGTCATAGGCTTCGCCGTAACCCACCACGCCGCCATCAGTGGTCAGTTTGACAAACAGGAAATAGCGGCCGCCGGTCTGCGGTGGCGGATTGGCGACGACAAAGGTCTCAACGTCCGTGATTTTCATGGCAGCCTCCGGCATTTCAACTCATTTGCGCGCAATCGATCAGGTATGGTCGGCAAAATCCAGTGCGCATGAGCCCACAGCCCAAAAATGCCTGTTGGAATACAAAGCTCTAAGAGAGGGCAAGCACCGGGCAAGCTTGGCCTGACAGGCTGGGGTCAGCAAAGGCCTCATGCGAAGAAACCTGATGATCCAACTTTCCATCTGCCTGCCCACCCGCAACAGGCAGACATACTGCATCGAAACGATCCGCGCGCTCGCTGCCAGCGACCGCACGGATTTCGAAGTTCTTGTCGGCGACAATTCCGATGACGGCTCGGTGCTGGCCGGTTTTTTTGCCCAGGATTTCAACGATTCCCGCTTCCGGTTGATCGGACCTGAAGATACAGTGCTGTCCATGGTGGACAATTGGGAACGGTTGGCGTCGCAAACCAAAGGCCGCTGGGTCTCGGTGATTGGCGACGATGATTATCTCGATCCGAAACTTGTGCTCATTCTCAAATATTACGAGCGACTTTATCCTGAAGTTGAGTCCGTCAGCTGGTCACGGATGCATTTCAATTGGCCGGACAACCGGCCAAGCCCAGCGATGTCGGTTCTGCCGGTCAACCATGACACCCTGATGGTGCTCAAATCCCAGGTTCAGGACCGTCTCTATCGCTGGTCTGTAGGTACACGCCGCCCCTCCGGTGGGTTTGGCGCCTATCACGGCGCAATTCGTAAATCGCTGATGGAGCGCATCAAGCGCAAATATGGCGGCCGCTATTTTGAACACCCGAATGTCGATTTCGACAGTTGCTGCAAAACCGTCCACGAAGCCCGGATGCTGGTCCATTGCAACAGGCCATTCTCGGTTCTTGGCGCCTGCGCAGCTTCAAACTCAGCGGGAACAAAATCGCAGAAAGTGTTGATGAAGCGCAACGAGACCTTCAAGAAAGAGGCTGCAGGCACAATCGAATTGGATCAACCCTACTTTCCTTTCCCGTTCGCCGGCAAAGGCTCGTCGCATTGTTCCATTATTGCCGCGACAACAGCCTGGTTCTGCCAAACCTACGGCATTGACCTGACCGGTTTTCCCGAAAACTTTGCGCGCGCAGCTATGGATGAATGCCGCTCCACTGTTTCGGAAGACGACTATGATGGCAAGGTCGCGTATTTCCGGCACGGCTTTGACGTATGGGACGGCGGGAAATGGCGAGATTGCTTCAAGCCTGAGCCATTTTTCACCAAAGCGTCAGTCAATGAAGTGTGCGGCGTCATAGGGGGCGAACTCTACATCCGCGAAGATACGACCCCGGCTCAAACGCCTGCCGAATTCTATCATTTCGCTGAAAATGCGATCATGCCGATAGCACTTGTCGCAGCAGGCACAAAGGTGTTTGCACGATGACGCGATTGACCATCTGCATTCCCACCCGCAACCGACAATTCTACGCGATGGATGCCGTGCGGCACATGCTGGCATCAAACCGGCAAGACTTTGAAATTCTGATCGCCGACAATTCCGATGATGCCGCGCCACTCCATGAGTTTGTGAAAGAAGCCAATGACACAAGGCTCAGACTGTTGCCGCCGGAGGATCAGGTTCTGTCAATGCGGGCAAACTGGGAGCGGATTCCGCCGCACGCCCGCGGCGAATGGCTCAGCTACATGGGTGATGACGACTACATTGACCCTGAGCTGAGTGACGCGCTGCGCGTGACCAGCTTGATCATGCCGAATGTTGACGCCTTCACCTGGGGCCGTTTCCATTACATCTGGCCCGACGCGCGCTCTGGCACCGAAATCATCAAGATACCAACAGGAAGTCATCTGGCCCACTTTGGAAAAAAGGACCTGATGCGGCGAATGTTCTACTGGGAAGGTGCCAAGGACCGCCCGGCCTGTTCGTTTGGCGTCTATCACGGCGCGATCAAGAAGGAGCTCCTGGATAGAATTCGTGATGCTTTTTCAGACTGCTATTTTGAACATCCCAATGCGGACTATGACAATATCTGCAAAACGGTGATGATGGCAGATTGTTGCATTTTATGGGAGAGGCCGCTCTCCGTATTCGGCGCCTGCAAGGCATCCAATACAATAGGGATTCGCAATCGTGATATCGGAAGGAAGAGGCTTGAAACCTTTGTCAAGGAAAGCGATTCCGAGCTGGAGGCGCGTGACTTTCCCTTTCCCATAGATATCGGCATCACAACCCATGTGGGCCACACGATCGAATGGTTCAAGCAACGCTACGACATTGAATTGAGTGGGTGGGAAAGCAATTTCATCAAAGCTTGCGTCAATGATTGCGAGCAGCTGGCTGATCGCGACTGGTTTGATGAGAAAAAGCAACGCTACAGCCAGGCAATTAAAGCCTGGAGAGGAACCGAAGCGCTCAAACTGTTCAAACCGGTTTACCGCTACGGATCCGATGTCCCCAAATTCATGGGCCATGGCGAAGGAAGCCTCCATTTGAATATGGAAATCGGCAACGCCCAATCTGCAGCAGAGTTTTACAACCTCATAAACGGCATGCTCTTCCCGGTTCACCTACTGGAAGGCCGGTTAAAAGACACGTAGGATCAGGGTGTGCCATATTGTTTGCGACGCCTATGTCATCAGTTCGGGCAGCAACCGTCAGATATCATCAAATACAGATAAATCCGCATGCGGCTCGTGCATCCGTAAAAAACGGGCCGGAACTCCGACAACAATCTGGTTATCGTCAACGTCTCTTGTGACAACAGCCCCGGCACCGACATAGGCTGCCTTTCCAATTTTCAAATTTGGCAGAACCGTCGCATTGGTGCCGATGGTCGCGTAATCTCCAATGTCGACTTTTCCGGCAATTGATGCCCCGCCCATAATATGAACGCCATTTCCCAAAATGCATTCATGATCAACGGTTGCATTTGTGTTGATGATACACTGATGCCCTATCCGTGAGAACTTATGCACTATCGATCCCGGCATCATCTGCAGACCATTGCCGACACTTTCGGGATCATCCAGAAGTGCGTGTTTGCTGACCAATTCAAGAGCATTGAGTCCAAGATCTTGCAGTTTGCGGGATATCAGGTAACGCGCATATCCATGCTCACCACCCACGCACGCAACAAAATGCGATACGCCATTGATCATGTCCCTGATCTGCTCTGCTCTATTAATGAATACGACGTCTGATTCAAATGGAAGCTCAGGCAACGCCGGATCACATATTGTCAGTATTTTTGCATCACCGCGCTCTTGATCCTCGATCATTTTCTGGATGACCCGCGTCATACTGCGCCCGCCCCAAAGCAAAATGGTCTTCATTTTTTACACCTTCCAAAACGCATGCTTTTAGAATCAGATACATCAACATAAGATCGAATCGCTCATGGTCCGTTTCATATTAGGCTGCACGGAAGACAACCGTGAATCGCCGCGTTGGAAATGGAGCCGAACCGGCGTTTTAGTCTAGCGGGGCACGTGAGATGCACTTGCATCCCACGCATAAAACCGGATGGAGTTTTCGAATGGGGCCACATGAAGCTTTCCGCACCGAAGTGGAGGAAAACATCACCGGATTGGTTGCCGACACCGATCTGCAAGCGCTCTCGCTTCATTGGCTGCTTGAGAGCGCACCTCACAAATGGTCCTATAATTTTTCCTGGCTTGGCCGTCCGGCGATCCAGTTTCCCAATGACACCTGGGCGCTGCAGGAACTGGTCTGGCAGATCAAACCGGACCTGATCATAGAGACCGGCATCGCCCATGGCGGATCGCTGATCTATTCGGCGTCGCTGCTGGCGTTGCTTGACCTGTGCGACGCCACCGAGAAAGGCGAAATGCTCGACCCGCGCAATCCGAAACGCAAAGTGCTCGGCATCGACATCGACATTCGTCCGCACAATCGCGAGGCAATCGAGGCGCACCCGCTGTTTACTCGCATTGACATGATCGAAGGCTCCAGCATTTCCGAAGAAACGGTGGCGCAGGTGCGCGAGATCGCGTCCGGCTACAAACGCATCATGGTATGTCTTGATTCCAACCACAGCCATGATCATGTGCTGGCGGAACTTGAAGCCTTTGCCCCGGTGGTGTCGCTGGGAAGCTACTGCATTGTGTTTGATACCGTGGTCGAAGACATGCCTGCGCACCTCATCGGCGACCGGCCATGGGGCCCGGGCAACAGCCCCAAATCAGCGGTTCACGCGTTCCTCAAGGATCATGCCGAATTCGAAATCGACAGTCGCATTGACAAAAAATTGCTGATCACAGTGGCGCCGGACGGATTTCTCAGGCGGCGCGAAGACGATATAAAATGATGGCACGCGAAACGCGATTTCCGCGATTGTCACCGTTTTTAACTATAGAAACAGCGAGATACACTGATATTCAAAGTTTCAATCGTTTGAGTAACTGAAAGCGGTGAATTGGCAAAAATTCCACTTTTTGCCTCCAAAAAAAGCGCTATAGAAATAGCAGGGGAAAGAGGGTGCAACCAAGCGCCCCCCATAAAAAGACAAGAGGGACAGCTGCCTCATGGAATACTTTCTGCAACAGCTTATAAACGGACTCACCCTGGGTTCGATTTATGGGCTCATCGCCATCGGCTACACCATGGTCTATGGCATCATCGGCATGATCAATTTTGCCCATGGTGACATTTTCATGGTCGGCTCGTTTATCGCGCTGGCGACTTTCCTGGCGCTTGTCGCTCTGGGAATTACGGCGTTACCGCTGATCCTGTTTCTCACGCTGCTTGTGTCCATGCTTTTCACCTCCGCCTGGGGCTGGACGGTGGAACGTCTGGCTTACCGGCCGTTGCGCGGATCATTCCGGCTGGCACCGTTGATCACCGCAATCGGCATGTCGATCGTGCTGCAGAACTTCGTACAGATCACGCAAGGCGCACGGGTCAAGCCGCTGCCGCCGCAGATCCAGGGCGGTGTCACGCTGATTGAAGGCGTGACTGAAAACGGCACCATTGCAGTTCAGCTGTCCTATATGCAGATGATCATTATCTTCACCACGCTAGCACTGATGATCGGCTTTTCGCTGCTGATCTCCAAAACCTCGCTCGGCCGTTCGCAGCGCGCCTGCGAACAGGATCAGAAAATGGCAGCATTGCTGGGCGTCAATGTCGACCGCACCATCTCGCTGACCTTCGTCATGGGCGCTGCTCTGGCTGCTGTAGCCGGCTTCATGTTCCTGCTGCTCTACGGCGTGATTGACTTTTACATCGGCTTCCTGGCTGGCGTGAAAGCCTTCACCGCAGCCGTACTTGGCGGCATCGGCTCGCTTCCGGGCGCCATGCTCGGCGGCCTGTTGATCGGATTGATCGAAGTGTTCTGGTCAGGTTACTTCTCGGTTGAATACAAGGACGTTGCCGCATTCTCAATTCTGGTCATCGTCCTGATCTTCATGCCATCCGGATTGCTCGGTAAACCTGAAGTCGAGAAAGTCTAATGAGTACCGCTCCGAAACCCGGCCTGATGGCCGAATCCGTCAAGGACGCGGCGATAGCGGCGGTTCTTGTTGCCGTGTTGGGCTTTTTCTTCCTTGCGCTCAGAACCGATATCGTTACCGGCGGTCTCGATCTGACCTACCGGTGGGGCCTGTGGTTCACTGCAATTGCGATTGTCTTTGCTGGCCGATTGCTCCTGAACCTGTTTGTGTTCAAGGCAAAAAAGCCGGTCACCAGCGAAATGAACATATCCGTTCCCGCCGGACTGACATCGGCAATTGGCAAAGTGCTTGGGCCGGTCCTGTTGCTGGTCGCGCTGACCCTGCCTTTCATCGTTATGGCAATTTACCCGGATCGTGATCGTCAGTTCATCGACCTTGCCATCCTGATCATGACCTATGTCATGCTCGGCTGGGGCTTGAACATCGTCGTCGGCCTTGCCGGTCTGCTTGACCTTGGCTACGTGGCGTTTTACGCGGTCGGCGCCTATTCCTTCGCGTTGCTGGCTCAATATTTTGACATCGGTTTCTGGACAGCGCTTCCGCTGGCCGGACTGCTGGCGGCAACATGGGGAATCATTCTCGGCTTCCCGGTGCTGCGCTTGCGTGGCGATTACCTGGCCATCGTGACGCTCGCTTTCGGGGAAATCATCCGCATCGTGCTGCTCAACTGGTATCAGTTCACAGGTGGTCCGGATGGAATTTCTGGCATTCCGAAGCCCAGCTTCTTTGGTCTGGAATTCTCCAGAACAGGCGGCTTCGCGGAATTCTTCAATCTTGACTATGATTCAATCCATCGCTTCATCTACCTTTATTATATTATTCTGGTGCTGGCGCTGATCACCAACTTCGTCACCTTGCGGCTTCGCAAGCTGCCGATTGGCCGCGCGTGGGAAGCCTTGCGCGAAGATGAAATCGCCTGCCGATCGCTCGGCATCAACACCACCAACACCAAGCTGACCGCCTTCTCGATCGGTGCAATGTTTGCCGGGTTTGCCGGGTCTTTCTTCGCGACCCGTCAAGGGTTTATCTCGCCGGAAAGCTTCACCTTCCTTGAATCAGCGATCATTCTGGCGATCGTGGTTCTGGGCGGGCTTGGCTCGCAAATCGGTGTCGTCATCGCCTCAGTGGTGATGATTGGCGGCATCGAGCTGTTGAGAAATCTCGGGTTCCTTAAGGAAGTTTTCGGGCCCGACTTTGAACCCACCCAGTATCGCATGCTGATTTTCGGCCTGGCCATGGTGCTGATCATGGTGTGGAAACCACGCGGTATCATTTCGAGCCGAAACCCTTCCGCGTTTTTCAAGGAACGCAAGAAGATCGGCTCTGACATGGTCGCTCAAGGTGAGGGCCACTGATGGAACCCGCAATGAAAACGACTTCCGCACACAACTGGGACGACAATGTAGTTCTGTCGGTCGAGCATCTGACCATGCGTTTCGGCGGCCTGGTTGCCGTCAACGACCTGAGCTTCAATGTCGGTCGCGGCGATATTACGGCTCTGATCGGACCGAACGGCGCCGGCAAGACTACGGTGTTCAACTGCGCGACCGGGTTTTACAAACCCACCGAGGGCCGCATTGTCATGCGCCACGGCAAAAGCATGCAGAGCGAAAAGATCGAAGCGCTGACCCGCACCGGACGCCAGTTCAACGATGATGGCGACGACCGGGTCTTTCTGCTCGAGCGGATGCCGGACTTCGAGATTTCCAAGCGCGCCAAGGTCGCCCGTACCTTCCAGAACATTCGTCTGTTCGGTGGGATGACCGCGCTGGAAAACCTTCTGGTGGCACAGCACAACCCTTTGATGATCGCCTCGATGATGACAATTGGCGGCATCTTCAATCTGCCGGGATACAAAAAAGCCAGGGCTGAGGCGATCGACTTCGCCGCCTACTGGCTTGAGAAAACCGGACTGATCGAACGGGCCGACGATCCGGCTGCTGATCTGCCCTATGGCGACCAGCGACGGCTCGAGATCGCGCGGGCCATGTGCACCCGCCCGCACCTGCTGTGCCTGGATGAACCTGCGGCTGGTCTCAATCCGCGCGAATCCACCGAACTCAACGATCTGCTGCAGTATATCCGCAAGGAACACGGCACCTCGATCCTGCTGATCGAACACGACATGGGCGTGGTCATGGAGATCTCCGACCATGTGGTGGTGCTCGACTATGGCCAGAAAATCTCTGATGGCAGCGCCGATCATGTGAAGAACGATCCGAAGGTGATCTCAGCCTATCTCGGTGTCGATGAAGATGAAGTGGCAGCTGTCGAGGAAGAAATCGATATGCCCGTCAGGCATACAGCGAAGAATCCGACCGAGACCGGCAAGGGAGGCAAGTCATGAGTAGCGACGAAAACCTCCTGACGATCCGCGGCGTCGAAACCTATTACGGCAAGATTGTTGCTCTGCGTGGCGTCGACCTAGACGTCAAGAAAGGCGAAATCGTTACCCTGATCGGAGCCAATGGCGCCGGCAAATCGACTCTGATGATGACGATTTGCGGCAGCCCACGGGCCCGTACCGGTGAGATTGTCTTTCAAGGTGAAGACATCACCCGCATGCCGACCCATGAAATCATCCGGATGGGCATTGCCCAGTCTCCGGAAGGGCGGCGTATCTTTGGCCGCATGACCGTGCTGGAAAATCTCCAGATGGGCGCTCAGCTGGTCGATGAGAAGCATTTTGACGATGATCTGAAACGTGTTTTCGATCTGTTTCCGCGCCTCAAGGAGCGCGCTGTGCAACGCGGCGGTACGCTCTCAGGCGGAGAACAGCAGATGCTCGCCATCGCGCGGGCCCTGATGAGCCGGCCGAAGCTGCTGCTGTTGGATGAACCGTCGCTCGGACTGGCGCCGCTGATCGTCAAGCAGATCTTTGAGATCATCAAGGAACTCAATTCAAACGAGGGTCTGACCGTGTTCCTTGTCGAGCAGAATGCGTTCCACGCGCTCAAACTCGCTCACCGGGGCTATGTGATGGTCAATGGCAACATCACCCTATCAGGAACGGGCGCAGAATTGCTTAAACGCGATGAAGTCCGCGCCGCCTATCTTGAAGGCGGAGCTCACTAATGCGTATCGCAGTAACACGGAGCTAAGACATGGAAAACGGCCTCTTGTGGGAAGTCTCGATTTCCGAGTTCATCATTGTCACTATGATCCTTGGCGGCGGCACTGCCTGGATGACCGGGCGGGCCGTGGCCTCGACCTGGAGAACGCCTTTGCAACTGGCGTGGTACATGGTGATTTTGAGCCTCGCGGTCCGCTTCATCCATTACGCGCTGTTTGAGGGAACGCTGCTGTCGGGCTATTATTTCGTGGTCGACTTCATCGTTATCCTGATCTTCGCGTTTCTCGGCATGCGATTTACCCGTGCCGGACAGATCGCCGAACAATACAGTTTTACCTTCATCCGTTCCGGCCCGTTTGGCTGGCGGCCAAAGGGCAATTAACCGCATTCGCAGGCGGCTCTAATTACCATCTAAAAAGATCTGTATTTATTCTCAAATATCGGTTTAGATGGTTGTAATCGGGGCACAATGCCCCCCACACCGGCGCCGAACATGATCAGCGCTTGCGGCCCGGTGACAGGAAACGAACAGGCGTTGCAGGGAGATAACATGAAGAAGATTCTTTTGGCCGGAGCCGCACTCGGTTTTGCAATGTCTTCGGCTTCCGCCGAGATCGTCATTGCCACCGCAGGTCCGATGACAGGCCAGTATGCATCCTTCGGGGAACAGATGAAAACCGGTGCCGAACAGGCTGTCGCTGACATCAACGCTGCAGGCGGCATCAACGGCGAAATGCTGAAGCTTGAAATTGGTGATGATGCCTGCGATCCGAAGCAGGCCGTTGCTGTCGCCAACCAGTTCGCTGGTAGCGGCGTGGTGTTCGTGGCAGGTCACTTCTGCTCAGGCTCC
>Ga0163215_101743_pt1 | contig 10150 bp, 11 predicted proteins | sample SynspAceP_FD_185934 | JGI IMG/M metagenome (GOLD analysis project Ga0163215, IMG submission 185934) | Saline lake microbial communities from Ace Lake in Antarctica - Synechococcus sp. Ace-P (Hybrid Assembly) | ecosystem: Environmental > Aquatic > Non-marine Saline and Alkaline > Saline | place... | reverse complement strand
AGGATGGTATCCAGCCGGTGTTTGAAAAGGCTTTGCTCGCCGCAGCGGACCGTTCCCGCGAACTGGCTGGCTGATAAGAGGGTTGCAATGACCGAGACGATCACCTGGAATGATTTCGAGAAAGTCGACATTCGCACCGGCACAGTGATCGCCGCCGAGCCGTTCCCCGAGGCGCGCAAACCGGCCATCAAGCTGCGGATCGATTTCGGTCCCGGCATCGGTGAAAAGAAATCGTCGGCGCAAATCACCGAGCATTATACGCCCGAAACGCTTGTTGGACGGCAAGTGATGGCGGTGGTCAATTTCCCGCCACGCCAGATCGGCCCGTTCATGTCGGAAGTTCTGACGCTCGGATTTGCTGACGGGAACGGCGATATTGTTCTTGCGGCAATCGACAAGACAGTTCCGAACGGCTCACGACTGATGTGAGCCTTCGTCGATGCTCTCAAACAACCTTGATGCCAAGACCGGACAGCAGCACGGCGGCCTGCTGCTTCGAGATGATGGCTCCCTTGAACCGGGAGGCATCGGCCAAATGAAGATTGCCGAGATCACAGCCTCTCAGATCGGCGCCTTCAAAGCGGGCGTGGGTTACATTTGCGTCCCGCAGACTGCAGCGCGTGAGTGTTGTTTCGCGGAAATCTGCTTCGGTCAGATCCGCGCCTTCGAAGTCAATTTCTTCGAGTTCGGACCGACGGAACGACAATCCGCGAAGCTGGGCGTTGATCAGCAGGCATCGCTCAAACTCGAGACCCAGCGTGCGCGTGTCAAGAATCTGCATGCCGGTGAGCTTGCAATCCTGGAACCGGGCGGCGGACAGGATCGCCCGGGTCCAGTTGGTGTTGTTGAGGTCGCAGGAGACGAAGCGGGCGTCGGTGAGATCGCAAGACGAGAAATTCGCACGCGCGGCACGGCAGCGTACAAATTCACAACTGTTGAAATCGATCCCCTTCAGCGCGGCTTCATAGAGGTTCCACCCGACAAGGCGAACCGGTTCACCATGCAGCCGCAGGACGGCCTCGATGTCCGCTCTGGTTGCGACGCTATTGGGGTCTGCGGCAATTTCAATACATGAATCCGTCAAGAGAATATCGGCCTTTGCAATTGGAGAGCTATCTCGTCAGTTCCAGCCGTACACGGCTGAAACCGCAGTAAGACCAGTCGTGTTTTGCCTGAGTGGGCGCTGTAACTCTTTGAATTAATGCATCTTCGTTATCGCTCAAATGAATGCATTTGAACGGGACATACTTTAGGCAGGCAGGCGGATGGTTGCTCGCAGGCCGCCCTTGGCGCTGTCGGACAGGGTGACGTCGCCGCCATGGCTTCGGGCAATGTCGCGCACGATGGCCAGTCCCAGTCCTGTACCCGATTCGTCCTGATTGCGCGCCGCATCCAGCCGGTAGAACGGCCGGAACACATCCTCGCGCGCGTCTTCCGGAATTCCGGGCCCGTCGTCATCAACGGATATGGTCAGCCATCTGCCGCGGTTCTGTGCATGAATGGAGACTTCGTCGGCATAGCGGCAGGCGTTGGACACCAGATTGGTCAACAACCGGGCAAAGGCGTTTGGCCGGACATTGATCTCGTCACTGCCCTCCACCGATCCCGTCACCGTGGTGCCGCGCAAGCGTCCGTCTTCGGCGATTTTCTCGATCACGCTGTTGAGGCTGACCGTGCCCACATCTTCTTCTGCTTCGCCACGGGCGAAGGACAGATAGCTGTCGAGCATCGACTGCATGTCGTCGATATCCTTGTTCAGTCCCTCGAGCTCAGGGCCGTCTCCGACAAGTGCGAGCTGCAGCCGGAACCGGGTGAGGATGGTGCGCAAATCGTGACTGACGCCCGAGAGCATGGCGGTGCGCTGTTCCAGTTGCCGCTCGATGCGTTCGCGCATCTTTATGAAAGCGACACCGGCGCGACGCACTTCGTCAGCGCCGCGGGGACGGAAATCATCGGGCATGCGCTGCCCCTTGCCAAAACTTTCCGCCGCTTGCGTCAGTTTCAGGATCGGCCGGATCTGGCCGCGCAGGAACAGGATTGCGATGGCCAGCAGCACCAGCGAGGTGCCGACCATCCACAACAGGAAGATATGGGTGTTGGAGGCATAGGCCTGGCTTCGCTTGGCGAAGACCCTGAGGATCTTGTCGTCGAGCTTGATCCGCACTTCGACGAGGTTGGAGTTGCCAACCGTGTCGATCCAGAACGGTAACCGGATCTGGCGCGTTATTTCCTCGGACAGGATCTGGTCAAGGATCGAGAAAAACGGTTTGGGCCGAGGAGCGGGCAGGTCGCCGGGCGGTTCGATGGCAATGTTGAGCTCGAGCCGTTCGCGGGCGATCCGGATAATCTGGTCATAGCCGGTGTCCTGCGGGAATGTGCCGAGAATATCGATGATGGCGGCGATGTCACGGGTCACGGCCATGGACAGCCGCTGGGTTACCGTCTGCCAATGCCGCTCCATGAACACGAATGCAATAACCGACTGCAACAGCACCATCGGAATGATGATGATCAGCACTGTACGGGCATAGAGCCGGGTCGGAATTCGCTTGGTGAACCAGCGCGTGAACCTGCGCAAGCCGCTGGGCGGATAGCGTTCATATTCCCGGCGGATGGAATCCATGCTGGTCATGTCTGTGCGTCCCATTCCTGGCTGGTCTATGTTTCGGTGAGGCCGGCCGCCTGATTACTTATAGCGTCGAGCGGGGGAGGACGGCTAGGGTTTGTGGAAAAGCAGCCCACTTATCGGCATTGAATATCTTATTTTTTAAGACTGCGAGCATCGGCTTGCCATTTCAACCAACTTGCATGATATTTCATATGTTGAAGTATGAATGAACCAACTGGGAGGATTGGACATGCAGAATCAAATCGACAAATCCGTTTCACGACGGTCGTTTTTGAAAAAGGGGTCGATGTTGGGAGGCGTGGCCGCCGTGGGCGCTTTGTCGGCGCCGGCAGTGCTGGCGCAGGCGCCATTGGTGGTGAAGATGCAGACCTCGTGGCCTGCCTCCGACATCTGGATGGACTTTGCACGCGAATATACCACTCGGGTGGAGGAAATGTCCGGCGGACGCCTCCAGATTGATCTTCTGCCCTCCGGTGCGATCGTCGGCGCGTTCCAGGTCATGGATGCTTGCAACGATGGTGTACTGGATGCGGCTCACACGGTGCCGGTCTACTGGTACGGCAAATCCAAGGCAGCATCGTTCTTCGGCACCGGCCCGGTCTTCGGCGGCTCGGCCACGACAATGCTCGGCTGGTTTTATCAAGGCGGCGGCGCAGAGCTATACCGCGAACTGACACAGGATGTGCTTGGCCTCAATGTCTATGGCTATATGGGCATGCCGATGCCGGCGCAGCCCTTCGGTTGGTTCAAGGGCGAAGTGAATTCGGTCGCCGATATCCAGGGCTTCAAATACCGCACCGTCGGCCTGGCAGCCGATCTGCTGCAGTCGATGGGCATGTCCGTCGCCCAGCTTCCGGGCGGCGAAATCGTTCCGTCCATGGAACGCGGCGTGATTGACGCCTTCGAGTTCAACAACCCCTCGTCCGACCGCAGGTTCGGCGCTCAGGACGTGGCCAAGAACTACTATCTCTCGTCTTACCACCAGGCGTCCGAAGCCTTCGAATTCATCTTCAACAAGGACTTCATGGACGATCTCGAACCCGACCTTCAGGCTATCCTGAAATATGGTGTCGAGGCCTCGGCCACGTCGAACCTCGCGCTTGCGATGCGCGAATATTCGAAGGACCTGGCAGAACTGCAGTCCGATGACGGCGTCACCGTGCATCGCACGTCGAAGGAAATCCTTGCAGGGCAGTTGGAAGCCTGGGACACGCTCATTACCGATCTGGAAGCTGATCCCTTCAACAAGAAGGTCATGGACAGTCAGCGCGCCTGGGTCGAGCAGGTCGCCTATTACGAGCTGATGAACGCGCCGGACCTCGGCCTGGCCTATGAGCACTACTTCCCGGGCAAGCTGAAGATGTAAACCTGACCGGTTAATTGCTGCAATGATCCGGCGGACAATGTTCCGCCGGATCTCTCTGGCTCGGAAAAGTGGTTGAACATGATTCAATATATCCGTTTTGCAGACACCTTGTCGGCGGTCTTCGGCAAGGCTTTCGCCTGGCTGATCATCCTGATGGCCTTCGGCACGGGATATGAAGTGGTCTCGCGTTACCTCTTCAACGCTCCCACACCCTGGGCGCTCGACATCTCATTTATCATGTACGGATCGCTGTTCATGATGGGCGGTGCCTACACGCTGTCGCGCGGCGGTCATGTGAGGGGTGATTTTGTCTATCGTCTCTGGCGTCCGCAGACCCAGGCGAGAGTGGATCTGGTGCTCTACCTGCTGTTCTTCTTTCCCGGGGTTACGGCGTTGATCGTGACGGGCTGGAAATATGCCTCGCGTTCCTGGGGCTATGGCGAGGTCAGCGTCAACAGTCCTGCGGGTATCCCGATCTATCAGTTCAAGACGGTGATCATGGCCGCGGGCATTCTCCTGTTCATCCAGGGGATTGCCCAGGTTTTCCGCTGCATTGTCTGCATGCGCACCGGCCAGTGGATCGAGGCCGATGAAGACGTGCGCGAGACTGAAGACCTGATGATGAAAAGGGCCGACGAGGCCGAAACTGGCGGACACATATGACCGACCCTCAAATTGCCCTGATGATGCTGGGCCTGTTCATCTTCATGGTGTTCCTGGGCTTTCCGATCGCATTTACGCTGATGGCCATGGGCATCGGCTTTGGCTACTACGCCTATTTCGACCCCTCGCGGATGTGGCGCTCCTATTTCCGCCTCGATGAGATGGCGAGCACCTGGGACAGCGTATCGCTCTGGATAGATGGGCTGTTCAATAACCGCATTTTCGACCTCTTCATCAATCAAACCTATACGGTGATGTCCAACGAAGTGCTGACGGCGGTGCCGTTATTCCTGTTCATGGGTTATATCGTCGAGCGCGCCAACATCGTCGACCGGCTGTTCAGCACACTTAATCTTGCCTCCAAGCGGATTCCCGGATCGATGGGCGTTGCCGCGCTGATCACCTGCGCATTGTTTGCTACCGCCACTGGCATTGTCGGCGCCGTGGTAACCCTGATGGGTCTGCTGGCGTTGCCTGCGATGCTGAAAGCGCGCTACGACCCGGCTTTCGCCTCCGGTATCATCTGCGCCGGCGGCACGCTCGGCATCCTGATTCCTCCCTCGATCATGCTGATCGTCTATGCCGCGTCGTCGGGGGTATCCATCGTCAAGCTCTATGCCGGTGCGCTTCTGCCGGGCTTTACCCTCGTCGGTCTGTACCTGGTCTATATTATCGGCCGTTCGCTTCTGCAGCCGAGCGTTGCGCCGCGACCGACCGACGAGGAAGTGCCAGATGTGCCGACCGGCCGATTGCTGTTCCTGATCGCCACTTCGTTCTTCCCGCTGGCGTTTCTGATCATATCGGTGTTGGGCTCGATCCTGTTCGGCTTGGCAACGCCAACAGAGGCCGCCTCGATTGGTGCGCTCGGCGGCATGGGTCTGGCTATCGCTTATGGGGCCATGACCTGGCAGCGGCTGCGCGAAAGCGTTTATCTGACGGTGCGGACCACGGCGATGGTATGCTGGCTGTTTGTCGGCTCCTACGTCTTCTCCTCGGTGTTTTCGTATCTGGGCGGCGAACAGATCATCTCGGAATTCGTCATGGGTCTGGACCTGACCCCGTTCCAGTTTCTGCTTCTGGCCCAGTTGATCATCTTCCTTCTGGGGTGGCCGCTGGAATGGTCGGAGATCATCATCATCTTCGTACCAATCTTCCTGCCGTTGCTGGCGATCTTCGACATTGATCCGCTGTTCTTCGGCATTCTTGTCGCGCTCAATCTGCAAACGTCATTTTTGACGCCGCCGATGGCCATGTCAGCCTATTATCTCAAGGGGATAGCACCTCCGGAGGTGAAGCTGACGCAGATATTCACCGGGGTCATGCCGTTCTTGTTGATGGTCTTCATCTGCATGGCGCTGATGTATACCTTCCCGCAGATCGTCTACTACCTGCCGGAACGCTTCTATGGCAAATGATCCCATGGCTATGATTGGCCTGAGCGCTTTGGAGGCGCGGGACAATATGGCCAGCGGCGCGCTGGCCGCCACCGACTATATGCGTAGCTGTCTCGACCGGATTGCAGCCGTGGAGGGTGAAATCCAGGCCTTCGAGTGGTTCGATGCGGATTTCGCGATGCGCCAGGCCCAGGGCGCTGATGCGCACCGCAAGTCGGGTCGGCCCATCGGGCCCTTGCACGGTCTGCCGGTGGCGTTGAAGGACATCATCGACACCCGGGGCATTCCAACGGCCAATGGCACTGTGCTTGATGCCGGTCGGGTTCCCGAGCGTGACGCGGTCATTGTCGAGAAGCTGCGCGCGGCGGGCGCCATCATCATCGGCAAGACGGTCACCACCGAACTTGCGTTCATGCATCCGGGCAAGACCCGCAATCCGGTCAATCAGGCGCATACGCCGGGCGGTTCGTCATCCGGCTCTGCCGCTGCCGTTGCTGCCGGCATGGTGCCGCTGGCTGTCGGCACCCAAACCGGCGGATCGGTGATCAGGCCCGCTGCTTATTGTGGTGTCACCGGCTTCCTGCCGTCGGCGGGCAGCATCCCGCGTACCGGCATACTGACGCAATCGCCGACGCTCGACCGGGTGGGTGTCTTCGCCCGATCCGTCGAGGATGCAGCGATGCTGGCCGAGGTGTTGTTCGGTCACGATGAACTCGACAAGGCGACAATTCCGGCGCCGCATCCAAAGCTGCTCTCGATTGCGTCAACCGACGCGCCGGTGCGGCCGCAATTCGTCTTTATCCGCACGCCCTACTGGGACAAGGCAAGCAAGGCTTGCCAGCTGGCGATGGAGGAGCTTGCGGAACATCTGGGCGAGGGTTGTTTCGAGACCGGCCTGCCGGATGCATTCAGTGAAGCGGCAAGCATGCGCGAGCGGATCAATCTGGCAGAAATGGCCAAATGCTACCATCGCTACATCCGTGACGGCGGCGATCAACTGTCGCCTCAACTTTCGCAAGCCCTCGAGAAGGGCGGCAAGGCGTTGGCGCATGACTATATCGCCGCGCTCGACTGGCCGGATTATCTCTATGCCGCCCTCGGGTCGATTTTCCAGCGCTGTGATGCGATCATCACACCCGCTGCACCCGGACCGGCACCAAAGGGGCTGGAGAGTACCGGCGATCCGGTGTTCAATGTGATCTGGACACTGTGCGGCACCCCAGCCATCACGTTGCCGCTGTTTGCCGACGAGGACGGGATGCCGATGGGTGTGCAACTTATCGGACCGCGCGGCGGCGATGCCCGCCTGCTCAGAACCGCCAGATGGCTGGTGAAGCATCTCGAAACCGACGGCCAGGGAGACTGACGACCATGGAACGGATTCTCACGATTTTCGCCTTCATCGTGCTTTGCGGCTTTCTCGGTGTGCTGATCTACAAGTTGCCAAGGCTCGATCTGGGCGTGGTGATTGGGCTGACAGTGATGATGGCCTTCTACGACCTGTTCGTTCACAAACGGCCGGAACGCTAAAGTACGTACTTCAATTCGAAGAGTTACCGCGCGCTTTGCGCACCCAATCAGATGCTTGGCGATGTAAACCGTCGTAAGATCAACACTGCACTTCAGATCGTCGCCTCGACACTCAGACGATAGCCGATGCCACGGACTGTCTGCAGCCAGACCGGATTGGACGGGTCTTCCTCGATCTTGCGGCGCAGGCGGTTGATCTGCACGTCGATGGTGCGTTCGCCAACTTCGACATCGGCGCCGACAAGTTCATGGCGTGGCACGGTGTCGCCGGCATTTTCGGCGAATGTCACCATGATCTCGCGTTCGCGGTCGGTGAGCCGAACCGGTTCGCCGGATTTTTTCAGCTCACGCCGGGCGATGACGAAGGTGAAGGGGCCGAACACCACCTGTTCGACCTTGGGCGTCGCCGGTTGGCCGCCGCGCTTGAGAATATTGTTGATTCTGAGCACCAGCTCGCGCGGATTGAACGGTTTTGGCAGGTAATCATCAGCGCCGGCTTCAAGCCCGTCGATCCGTGCATCGCCCTCGGCGAGTGCCGTCAGCATCAGGATAGGCACCGTCTTGATCTCGCGCAGTGACCGTGTCAGCGACAATCCGCTTTCGCCGGGCATCATCACGTCGATGATGAGCAGGTCGAAATCGATGCCATCGAGCTTGCGGCGCGCTTCGGCGGCATCGGCGGCGGTGGTGACGCGAAAACCCTGTTCGGAGAGATAGCGCGAGAGCAGATCGCGAATGCGGGTGTCGTCGTCAACGACGAGCAGATGGGCGGCGTCATCGCCGGGCAAGGAAGTGGTCATCGGTCTTGTCCCTCCTTCAAGTCGTTCCGGTTCGATGCCGGGTCCTGGACGGCGGTGTTGATCATGCCCGACAGGAATGTCGTGACTGCTGCGCGTCCGCTGTCATCCAGAGACTCAAGTGCATTGGCGATGCGGCGAGACTGTGGCCTTGCCAGCGCCAGTGCAAGATCCCGCCCGCGCGGTGTCGGGAAGAGCTGACGTTGCCTGCGGTCTTCGGGACCGGCGACCTGGGTAATGTAGCCTGAATCGATCAATTGCTTGAGCACCCGCGCCAGGGATTGCTTGGTGATTTTCAAGGTCTCGAGCAGGGCTGCAACTGTCAGTCCCGGTTCACGGTTGACGAAATGGACCACCCGGTGATGCGCCCGGCCAAACCCAAAAGTTCCGAGAATGGCATCGGGGTCCGAGGTGAAGTCCCGATAGGCGAAAAACACCAGCTCGATGATCTCGAAATCGATGCCCTCGTCATCGCCGATCGGATGGGCGCAAATTTCCTCGGATTTGGGCTTGATTGCGCCGACGCGGTTCATGACGACTTTTCCTTTCGAATACGTCAGTTATGTTGACATAAATTGGCGCAATTGCTAGCAATCAATTGCGCGCGAGACTGTTTGGTCTTGCCCTCCGGCTTGCCATTGCCCGTTCCCGGCGCCGTTTTCGGCACCTGGCCTCACGGTCACCGACACCGGCTTCAGACAACGATTAGCACGGCGGCCATAGCACAGCAGGCCTGCCGCTTGGAGGAAACGCGATGGCGTCCGTACCTTTTGACCAGCTCGAGGGTGAAATCTGGTTCAATGGTGAGTTTGTGCCGTGGAAGGACGCGAAAATCCACGTTCTGACCCATGGCCTGCACTATGCCAGCGCCGTATTCGAAGGCGAGCGCGCCTATGGCGGTGAGATCTTCAAGCTGACAGAACACACCGAGCGGCTTCACACATCAGGTGAAATTCTCGGCTTCAAGATTCCCTACAGTGTTGCGGAAATAGATGCGGCCTGCGTTGAACTGCTGTCGCGCCAAGGGTTCACTGACGCTTACGTTCGGCCGATCGCCTGGCGCGGTTCGGAGATGATGGGCGTGTCAGCCCAGAAGAACAAGATCAACCTGTCGATCGCGATCTGGCAGTGGCCGAGCTATTTCAAACCGGAAGAACGGATGAAGGGCATTCGTCTCGATCTGGCCGAGTATCGCCGCCCCGACCCGCGCACAGCTCCGTGCCGCTCCAAGGCGGCCGGTCTCTACATGATCTGCACCTTGTCCAAGCATCGCGCAGAAGAGCGCGGTTACGCCGATGCGTTGATGCTTGACTGGCGCGGCCAGGTGGCGGAAGCCACCGGCGCCAATGTGTTCTTCGTCAAGGATGGCAAGATCCACACGCCGACACCGGATTGTTTTCTCGACGGCATCACCCGCCGCACCGTCATTGGTCTCGCCAAGAAGCGCGGCTATGAGGTGATCGAGCGGGCGATCATGCCGGAAGAGCTTGACGGTTTCGAGCAGTGCTTCCTGACTGGCACTGCGGCGGAAGTCACCCCGGTGTCTGAAATCGGACCTTACAGCTTCACGGTCGGCGAGATCACGCAGAACCTGGTCAATGATTACATGGCCGAAGTTCAGCCCAAGCGCGCTGCAGCCGAATAGGTTTTTTGAATGGGTATTAAAAAGGCGGCGTTCCGATCGGAAGGCCGCCTTTTGCTTTGGCAGAATGCCGCTGTTACTTCTTCATGCTGCTCATGACCATGCCGACAATGCCGGCCAGCACGCCGC
>Ga0163215_101741_pt1 | contig 10160 bp, 10 predicted proteins | sample SynspAceP_FD_185934 | JGI IMG/M metagenome (GOLD analysis project Ga0163215, IMG submission 185934) | Saline lake microbial communities from Ace Lake in Antarctica - Synechococcus sp. Ace-P (Hybrid Assembly) | ecosystem: Environmental > Aquatic > Non-marine Saline and Alkaline > Saline | place... | reverse complement strand
CCCTCGGGAAATGTTTTTCCCGTTATTTTTGTTGCCGGTCTGATCTTTCGATTGCCGGTGGTGCATACTATTGACTAATTTTGCTGTGGTTGACCAGTGGGCTTTTTGATTTTGAGTGATAAGTGTCAAGCACGGGGGTGGATGGAAGCATACTATCCGGCTATCTAGGCTCTGGACAATGATCGCCGGATAGAACAAAGCTGTGGAAATCCGATTGTCAGCAATCATCCGCACCATTTTGAGGTGATGTTATGGAAAATACACCTAATTCGCGTCAGATTCTTGAAAAACTAATCTCATACCCGACGGTCAGCAGCGACAGCAATCTGCCGCTTGTCGAGTGGGTTGAGGCCTTTCTCGAGTCACATGGAATCAGGTCCGAGCGGATCATGGGCGCCTGCGGCACGAAGGCCCATCTCTATGCCCAGACCGGTCCGGATATCGACGGCGGCGTCATTTTGTCGGGCCACACGGACGTGGTTCCGGTCGAAGGCCAGAACTGGTCAACCGATCCCTGGACGCTGACTGAGCGCGATGGAAAACTGTTCGGGCGGGGGTCCTGTGACATGAAAGGTTTTGACGCGCTGGCGCTGCTCGCCATGGCGCGCGCCTCCACACGCCCGCTCAAACGGCCTTTGCAACTGGCGCTGTCGTTTGATGAAGAAGTTGGCTGCGTTGCCGTCGTTGATCTGGTCGAAACCATGCTCGGCGCCTTGCCGCGTGCGCGCGAAGTCATTGTCGGTGAGCCGACAATGATGCGGGTGGTTACCGGCCACAAGGGCGGCCTCGGCTATCAGGTCCAGGTTCGCGGCCATGAGGTGCATTCCTCGCTGCTGCCCTACGGCGTCAGCGCGATCATGCAGGCCGCAAAGTTGATTGAATGGGCCAACCAGCGCAATGCGGAAAATATGGCGCGCACGCCGTCCGAATTTGCCGCACCATTCGAACCGCCATTCACCACGCTCCATGTCGGCACCATCGAGGGCGGCACCGCCCACAACATCACCGCCAAGGATTGCCGGTTTTTCATCGAGTTCCGGTTTGTACCTGGTGAAAGCCCTGATGACTGGGCCGAAGCTTTCGAGGCCAAAGCGGCTGAATTGACGGCCGAGATGCAAAAAATCCATCCCGACACCGGGTTTGATCTCACCCGCGGATTTGCGCTTCCGGCGCTGACGCCTGAGACCGATGGTCCGGCAGAAACGCTGGCCCGACGATTGACCGGTGACAATGGCCAGCATGTGGTCAGCTACGGCACCGAAGGCAGCCAGTTCCAGACTCGTGGCTATTCCACCGTGATCTGCGGTCCGGGCGATATCGCCCAGGCGCATCAGCCCGACGAATTCCTATCGCTTGAGCAACTTGCGGCAGGCGAGGCGTTCATGGACCGGCTGCTGGATGCGCTGTGCACCTGAGGTGGGAAGCTTCAACGGTTGTCGAGATACTCGATCAGGCAGGGTCGCGGTAGCTCTTCGAGCGCTGCGATTAGCTCAGTTTGTGATGTCACCCGGCGTGACGGTAGACCATAGGCATCGGCCACAACCGAAAAATCCGGTGCCGAAGGCGTGACGCCGATCGGGGCAATGTCGGCCGACACCATCGATGTCTCGATTTCCATGTAACCCGCATTGTTCCACACCAGGAAGACCACATCGGCGGCGCAATCCCGGGCGCTGCCCAGTTCGGCAAGAGTAAACTGGAAGCCGCCATCGCCCAGAAGTGCGACGGCAGGACGTCCCGGGTGGCCGAGCGCCGCGCCAATTGCCGCCGGAGCCGCATAGCCCAATGTGCCAAAGCCAGTGCCGGAATTGAACCAGGCAGCTTCCCGAGGCGCGTCGACATACATGTTGCCGGCATAGATCAGTTGCGTCGAATCCCCGACCAGTGTGGCGTCAGGCAATATGCGCCAGATGTCCTGCACGAGCTCTATGTGACTGCTATATTTCGCGCCGATCTCGGTCATGGCGAGTTCACGCACAGCCTTGCTGCGCTCGGCCCCGTCACCGGTTGATTTTGACGCCCACGTCTCTTTCGTGGTGAGCATGTCCTCCAGGAAAGCGCCGAGATCCGCCATGACCGGCAATGCCGACAGCGGCCCGCGCGTCAGTTGAGCGGCGTCGATATCGACCCGGATATGGTTCGAAGGCAGCGCGAAGCCGCCATCCTCATACATGTCGTAATCGGTTGGCCCCAGTTCTGTTCCCAGAGCCAGCACCAGATCGGAACTCGTTAACAGATTCCGGACGCAGGCCAGGCTTGGACTTGCAGGCAGGTCGAGATCATGACCCGCCATGATGCCGCGGGCATTGGTGGTGCTGACGACCGGCGCATCAAGCGCTAGGGCGAACTCCTGGATAGCTGCGGCATGACCGACGGCGCCGCCGCCAATCAGGATGACCGGCTTTTTCGCGGTGGCGCACATGCGTTGAGCCGTCGTCAGATCCTCGGATGACGGACGCGGACGCGGCTTGGCCGGCATTTTGAATATCTGCTTTCCGGCAGGCAGCTTCATGATGTCGGTGGGGATTTCGATATGCACAGGGCCGGGGCGGCCGCTGGTCATGACGGTGAAAGCCTGTTCGAGAACATCGGACAGCTGTGAAGGATCGGTAAGGGTATAGGATTTCAGAGCCACCATGCTGGCAAGTCCGGACTGATCAGGCAGTTCATGCAGATGGCCGCGCCCCTTACCCAGCGTCGCACTCGCATTGACCCCGGAAATCACCAGCATCGGAATGCTGTCGGCCCGTGCCTGCGCCATTGCCGTGAGCGTATTGGTCAGGCCAGGGCCGGTGATGACAATACAGACTCCTGGTCGTCCAGTGACGCGTGCATAGCCATCCGCCATGAAGCCGGCACCCTGTTCATGGCGCGGCGTCACATGGCGGATCGAGCTTTCTGCCAGCCCGCGATACAGTTCGATGGTGTGAACCCCGGGGATACCGAAAACGGTGTCGACGCCGGCTTGCTCCAGCAGTGTAACCAGGGCTTCTCCAACAGTGACCGGCCGAGCGCTCATCAGATATTTCCTACAAAATGCGCGATGCGACGGCAGGCTTCTTCCACCGCCTCGTCTGGCACGGTCAGGCTGACCCGGACCAGCTTGCCGCCACTGTCGCCGAAGGAGGATCCCGGCATCACCGCTACACCGGCCTCGAGCAGGCGCCAGGCGAAGGTTTCGCCATCAAGGCCGGTGCCGGACACGTCGAGCACGATGAACATGCCTGCTTGCGGGCGGAACGGAACAATGCCATCGAGCTTTTCAAGTCTGTCGGCAATTAGCGTCGACCGGCGTTGGTAGGCTGTCCGCATCAGCGCAGACGTCTGCATGTCGGAAGTGAGCGCAAAAGCCGTCATGTCGGCGATGAAGGGTTGATTGCCAAACAGCATTGTTTCCGAGAACGGCAACAGCTTTTCGCAAAACTCGTGTGGGCCGACAGCCCAACCGCTTCGAAAACCAGGTGCCGCATGCGACTTGGAGATCGAGGAAACCGCGATCACCCGGTCTGCGAGATCGGGATTGTCGAACGGCGAGGCGAAAACGCCGTCAAACACCAGCTCTTCATAGACCTCGTCGGCTACAATCCAGAGATCGTGTTTTTGGCAGACTGCGCCGATCTTTGCCAATTCACCGGCTTCAAGCACGGCTCCTGTCGGGTTGTGCGGTGAATTCAACAGCAGCACCCGGGAGTGGGGCGTGATCGATGCTTCGAGATCTTCCGCTGTCATGCGAAAACCGTTCTCCGGCCTGAGCGGAACCGATTGCCGGTGCGCGCCGCTGGCGACGATGACGCCCTCATAGGTGGCGTAGAACGGATCGCCGACAAGCACGCCATCGCCTGGACCGGTCAATGCCATCATGGTCGCGAACAAGGCTGTCTGGGTGCCGGGAAAACACAGCATGTTGTCGGTGTCGATCCCGGCGCGCCGCTTTGCGTAGCGGGCTGCAATCGCCTCCAGCAAATTCGGCTCGCCGCGACCGCTGGAATAGCCGGTGCGCCCGGCCAGCATCGATTGATGACAGACTTCGAAGAGGCGCGGATCCGGCGGCAGATCCGGCTCGCCGATGGTCAGTTCGATGATATCGGCGCCTGCGGCTTTCAGTTTTCGGCAGTGATCATGGATGGCCCATTTGGCGCCGCCGGTATGGGCCATGCGCTCGGTAATTGCGGCATACTGCATTTTGCTATTCCCTGAATTCAGCCGGGTCTATTCCCAGCAGTGTTGCCACTGAATCGAGCGCGATCCGGACCACGTCGAGGCGTGTGAAATCATCGCCGCCCATGGATATTTCAATCCAGAGACCATCGAGCAGCGCATTGAGCACGATCGCCTGTCTGCGGATATCTTGTGCGGAGTTGGACGATCCGCGCTCGGCCATGACTTCGCCAACCAGCCGTTCAATCAGATCGCGAAACGTCTGGTAGCCCTCGCGGTGGACCTCGGCCATCACCGGGTCCGAATGCACCATGCCGATGAAAGCGGCCCAGATCGACAGAGCGCGCCCGTCGGCCACGGGCGCGGTAACGCTGGCGCGGATCAGCCCGGCGAGCCGTGAATGCGCCGATCCAGTGCCGCAGCCGGCTTCAGCCGCAGCTGTCAGGCCCGAAATGAACGTCCGATAGGCGGCCGCGACCAGGCGCTCCTTGTTGTCGAAATAGCGCCTGATCAGGCCCGGAGTAACGCCGGCGCGAGCGGCAACTTCGCGCACGGTTGCACCGGCCAGACCCAGTTCGGCGATGCTGTCGAGTGTTGCGGCAATCAGATCGTTTTGCCGCACCGCTTCGGGTTCATGGTGGAATGACCGCCGCGTCATCCCCGCCAAACCGGACGAGTGAGGCAGGTGGGGCCGCCTTCGCACGGGATGCACAGCGCATCGGCGCTGAACACACGTACGCGGCATTTGGCGTTTTCCATCAGCGCCCGGGTTTTCGGAAAGCCATCGACCATGAGCACGTCGCCCGGTGTCAGCGGCAGAACATTGAGGTTGAGACCGTTGGACGCGGTAAATTCGTCTGCGGGGGCTTCAAGCAGTGTGTAGCCACGGTCCTTGAGCAATTGCCAGAACGCGACGGGAAGCATCGGCGCGTAGACCAGCGCCAGTTTCTCATCAAGTGGTGAAACCACCGACATCAGATGCAGGCAGGCATCCGCGCCATTGCCAAGTGGAAGGTCGAAGCCCAGCACAGACACGCCGTGTGGCGCTAGCATTGCCGCCAATTGTTCAATGCCGGCCTGATTGGTCCGCACGCCGCGACCGACCGCGAGTGTTGTCTTGTCGACCCAGACACAGTCGCCGCCTTCCACCGCGCCAGGGGCTTCGATCCGGCCCAGCACCGGAATGCCAGCCGCTTCATAGGTGGCAGCATGCAGGTCGGGCTCAGCCATGCGCCCGGGCTTGCCCATGCGCAGGATGATCGCGCCGTGATCGGACACCAGCGACGGGTCGTGCGTGAACATGGCATCGGCAAGTCCGTCGCCATTGTCTTCGATCCAGATAATCTCGGTACCGCAGGATGCAACCAGGTCGGCAAAGACGCCAAACTGTTCAATGGCGCGCGCTCCGTCAAAGCCGGGGCCATAATGCCAGTCCGCGGCATTGGCCGAAATCAGGCTTTTGCCCGGCTTGCGCATCACCACCCGCAGGAGGGGGGCAGCCATTGATTGAGATCCGTATGTCATGAAGGGTCCGATCGGGTGAATTGCATTTTGCAAAATTATACACTTGATTAATTACCGCGCAAGGGCCACCATTGGACAACTTCGCGACAGACGGAGCAACAAAAGGGAACGTATGAGTAGTCCACAAATCGCGGCAGGGATCGGTGACGCCGAGTCACCGCCGGCTGTGCAGGTCGTCGATCTGCACAAGACATTTGGCCAGCTCGAAGTTCTCAAGGGTGTGTCCTTGACCGCCCGAACCGGCGATGTGGTTGCCATCATTGGCGGATCTGGATCTGGCAAGTCGACCTTGCTTCGCTGCATCAACATGCTCGAATTGCCGACCCAGGGCGCCATCAGCATCAAGGGCGAAGCCATAGAGATGCAGCCGGACGGGCGCGGCGGCCTGAAACCTGCCAATGCCGGGCAACTGCGCCGCATCCGCACCCGTCTTGCCATGGTGTTCCAGAGCTTCAATCTGTGGCAGCACATGACAGTTCTGGGCAACATCATCGAAGCGCCGGTGCATGTCATGGGTGTGCCGCGCGACGAGGCCATCGCCCGGGCAGAGGTCTTGCTGGAGCGTGTCGGCCTGTCCGACAAGCGCGATGTCTATCCGGCATTCCTCTCCGGCGGTCAGCAACAGCGTGCGGCGATCGCCCGGGCTCTGGCGGTCGAGCCGGAAGTCATGCTGTTTGATGAACCGACCTCGGCGCTTGATCCTGAACTGGTCGGCGAAGTGCTGGCTGTCATCGCCGATCTGGCGCGCGAAGGCCGCACCATGCTGCTGGTCACTCACGAGATGAATTTCGCCCGGGAGGTCGCCAACCACGTGGTGTTTCTGGCCGACGGGGTCATCGAAGAAGAAGGTCCGCCGGATATCGTCTACAGCGCGCCGAAATCGGAGCGCCTGCAAAAATTCCTCGCGACTGTTCAATAGTCCGGGGCGAATGGGCAAAGCCCGAATATGATAACCCGAATTCCATAAAGGGGAGAAACCATGAAGACCAAGATCATCACAGCCATCGCCGCTCTCGGCCTGACATTTGCTGCCAATGCCGCATCCGCTGAAGCCCTGCGCGTCGGCGTTGCCGCCGAGCCTTATCCGCCATTCACCGAGCCGGATGCTTCGGGCAACTGGACCGGTTGGGAAATTGAATTCATGAACGCCGTCTGCGCAGAAGCCAAGCTTGACTGCGTCGTCACCCCGGTGGCTTGGGACGGCATCATTCCTGCGCTCATGTCCAACAAGATCGACGCCATTGTCGGCTCGATGTCGATCACCGAAGAGCGCATGAAGTCGATCGCTTTCTCCGATAAATACTACAATACCCCGTCGGTGATCGCGACCGCCAAGGGCTCGGGCATTACCCCGGATGCCGCTGGCCTTAAAGACAAGATCGTCGGCGTTCAGGTCTCCACAATCCATCAGGATTATGTGACCACGCATTTTGGTGATGTGGCTGCAGAGATCAAGGAATACCAGACCCAGGACGAAGCCAACCAGGACCTGGCTGCCGGCCGTGTTGACGCCGTCATGGCGGATTCACTGGCGCTTGATGCCTTTGTCAAATCCGACGCCTGCTGCGAAATCGTTGGTGCTGTCGAAGACGATCCGGCCATTCTCGGTGCCGGCGTTGGCATTGGCCTGCGCCAGGGGGACGATGAGTTGCGCGAGAAGTTCAACACAGCCATCGCCGCCATTATTGAAAACGGCACCTATGCCGAATTCTCGAAGGCCTATTTCGACTTCGACATCTACGGCAAGTAATATGCGCTTAGCTGGTGCAATCGCTCCAGCCAGACCGGCGGGTTCATTCCGCCGGTCTGCACTGAGCGTTTCAGATGCTTGACTGGATAACAAATCTTTCAGCCTGGGAATTGTTGGCCTACGAGCCGCCGGGCTGGGGCGGCGTGCTGCTCCGAGGTCTGGCGGTGTCGCTTCAGGTGGCGGTCGGCGGCTATATTCTGGGTTTCCTGATCGGCATCGGCGGCGCCACCGGCAAGCTTTATGGCGGCCCGATCCTGCGCGACGTTCTTGATGTCTACACCACGCTGGTGCGCGCCGTGCCGGAACTGGTTCTCATCCTGTTGCTCTATTACGCCGGAACCGACGCCCTCAATCAATTGCTGCTGCTGATCGGCGCCGAGCGCACGGATATCAGTGGACTGGCTGCGGGGGTCTTCGTCATCGGTGTGGTTCAGGGCGCCTACCAGACTGAAGTCTTGCGTGGTGCTTTCAAGGCGGTGCCGCACGGGCAGATCGAGGCGGCGCGGGCCTATGGCATGTCGTCACTGCAAGTCCTGCGGCGCATTACCTTGCCCGGCATGTTGCCGCATGCGGTGCCCGGTCTCTCCAATCTCTGGCTGATTGCCACCAAGGACACGGCACTTCTGGCTGTCGTCGGGGTTGCGGAACTGACCCTGGTCACCCGGCAGGCAGGTGGCACGACCAAACATTATTTCACGTTTTTCTTTGCTGCGGGCCTGCTCTATTTGATGGTGACGCTGATTTCCAATGTCGCCATCCGGCGGATTGAACGCCATGCCCGCCGCGGCATGCCGGCGGTGCGCTGATGGGCCCGGAACTCAGAAGCTGGAAAGAGCCGCACCGGCTGGTGCTGCTGGCGATCGGTATCGGCATAATTGTTTTTGCGGCGGTGAATATGCGCTGGGACTGGCTGCCGCGTTATTCCGGCAGGCTGGTCACTGGCGTTGGCACAACTTTATGGCTGTTGTTTCTAACCAGTGTCTTGGGCTTTCTGATTGCAGTTCCGCTCGGTTTGGCCCAGGCGGCCGGCCCATTCTGGCTATCCGGGCCAGCGCGCGCCTTCTGCACGGTGATCCGCGGTACGCCACTGCTGTTGCAATTATGGCTCTTGTATTACGGCCTCGGCTCGCTGTTTGCCTATTGGCCGGAGATCCGCCAATCTTGGGCTTGGCCCTATCTGCGCTCGGCCTGGCCCTATGGAGTTCTGGCGCTGACGATGTCGTTCGCCGGATACGAGGGCGAGGTGATGCGCGGTGCCTTTGCCGGTGTGCCCAAGGGCGAACTCGAAGCCGCCCGCGCCTATGGCATGTCACCGTTCACCGCCTTCCGCCGGATCTGGTTGCCGCGCGCCATCCACCGGGCTCTGCCGACACTGGCCGGCGAAACCGTGCTGCAGCTCAAGGCCACGCCGCTGGTCGCGACCATCACCGTGGTCGATGTCTATGCCATCATCTCGCGTGTGCGGCAGGACACCTATCTGACCTATGAACCGTTGCTGTTGCTGGCGCTGATCTACATGATGCTGACCGGAGTTCTGGTCCTCGCCTTCCGCTGGCTGGAAGCCAAGGTGCCAGTTCAGGGCGGTTGACGGTTCCCGTGGGTCAGGCGGTTGCCGGCCTTTTCCGGCTCGCGCTCGGGGACACGCCGAATTGCCGGCTGAAGGCCCGCGAAAACGCCGGTGCCGAGGAAAATCCGGTTCGCGAGGCGATATCGGTCATGCTTAGCCTGGTGTCATTGACCAGCCGCCGCGCCGCCGCCAGCCGCAGCGACAGGAAATAGGAGCCCGGCGTCTCGCCCAATTGCCTGGCGAACAATTGCTCCAGCCCGCGCGCCGACATCGACACCCGCTTTGCAATCGCCGCGATGCTGACCGGCGCGTCGATATGGGTTTCCATGATCCGGATCGATCGGACCAGACGCGGGTCATGGTTCGCATCACCCAGAGTGACATTGACTTGCGGGTCACCAGCCGCGCGCAGATCGTCATGAACAAAGCTGCTGGCCACATCCAATGCTGCAGGATGGCCAAGCACCTTCCGCACCAGATCCACCATCAGGTCGAAGGTTGGAGATGCGCCCGATGTGGTGATGAAACGCCCGTCAGTGACGTAGCGATCGGGGCGAAGATCGACATTGGGGAATGCGGTAGCGAATTCCTCAAAATCCTCCCAATGGGTCGCAGCGCGGTGGTCCTCCAGAAGTCCGGCGCGTGCCAGAAGCCAGGCGCCCGATTCAATACCGATGACCACAGGTGTATTTCTTGCAGCCCGGTAGATATGCGCAATCAGCTTGCGGTCAGTCATCTGCGCCGCTCCGAAACCGGCGATGATAGCCAGCACATCGGGTGTCATCGCAGCAACATGTTTGCCCGAGACCGGCCAGGCGATGCCGGACGATGTGACCGGTGCTGTTCCGTCAACCGACACAAAACGCCAGTCGAAAACCGTCCGGCCAGCCTGCCTGTTGGCGGCCCTGAGCGGCTCGACGGCACTCGCCAGTGTCAGCAATGAACTACCCGGCACAACCAGCAGATCAACGCGCATGGGCGGCTTCGAATCTGAATTGGTTGGGAGAGCTTTGCTTTGTGTCATGTTTCCTTCGTAAATTGGAATACGTGGGGCTGCAAGCCAGTCATCATTGCACGACACTCAAGAGGAGGATTGACCGCATGCCATTGACCATGAATCGCGAGGTGTTCATCACCTGCGCTGTCACCGGATCCGGCGCC
>Ga0163215_101738_pt1 | contig 10184 bp, 9 predicted proteins | sample SynspAceP_FD_185934 | JGI IMG/M metagenome (GOLD analysis project Ga0163215, IMG submission 185934) | Saline lake microbial communities from Ace Lake in Antarctica - Synechococcus sp. Ace-P (Hybrid Assembly) | ecosystem: Environmental > Aquatic > Non-marine Saline and Alkaline > Saline | place... | reverse complement strand
CGGATCAAAGGAGGTCAGCCGCGCCGTGGCCGCCCAGGCGGAAGCGGCCACCGGAATCGGCCAGGAAATCTTCAAGAAAATGCTGCCGGTGCTGGCGACATCGATCATGGGCGGGTTGTTCAAGCAATCGACCGGGCAAATGCAAGCCAATGCGATGGGCGGGTCCAATCCGATTGGCGATCTGATCAGCGGGATGATGCGCCAGGGAATGGGCGGCGCCAAGGCAAAGCCGGCGCCTCAAGCTTCGCCAATGGACAATCCGTTGGGGCAAATTCTCGAAGGCATGTTTGGTGGCGCTCAAAAGAGCCCGCAGAAACCAGCCGGGGGAAATCCGTTTTCCGACAATCCTCTCGGCCAGATCTTTCAGGATATGCTCGGCGGCGCCATGGGCGGCGGACAGGCCCGGCAAGCGCCGGAACCGGAACAACAACCGGATCGGACGGCACCAGCGGCGAACCGTAATCCTTATGAGGATGTGTTCGGCAAGATGTTCGATTCGGGCAAAGAAGTGCAACAAGGCTATCAAAAGAACATGGAATCGATTTTCGACCAGTATCTTCAGGGCATGAAGCGCTAGACTATTTGATGCAAAAAACCCGGCCGCGCGGACTCAAGAAGAGATTGCGGCGGCCGGGTGAAAAGCGGGATACAGGGAAGTATCCCGCAGGGGACCTGCGAGAACGGTTCAGAGGCAGCTGTTTCGCCGCGCGCAAAACGCCAATTCGGCTGTTGGATCGGCGGTGAAGGGGACGGCAAATGCGCTGCGCAAATCATCACGGGTCAAACCAATATCGGCCAATTGATGATCCGAAAGCTGATGGAGTTTTCCGGCTGTGCGTCGATTGAGCAGCATGCGCACCAGAGCTGTCACCTTGCCGGAGACGGCGTAGGTGGCATTGACGAAAAACTGACCTGCATTGATGGAGCGGGCGACAGTCCGGGTGGCAGCAAAACTGCGGGCATTCATGGTCATATTCCTTGGTCATATGGCGCCGGATAATGCTTGGGCCAGCGCAAAACCCAACGTGCATCATCAATGTCTCAAATATCCATTGATCAGACCAGCGAATGTTTCTAATCTCTATCATCAAATTCATTGATAGGAGTCTGCCATGCCCGCGCCACTCGACATAGACCAGCTGCAGACCTTCGTGGCCATTGTCGACACGGGAAGCTTCACACGCGCAGCGGACAAGGTGTTCAAGACCCAGAGTGCGGTATCGATGCAGATGCGGCGCCTCGAGGAGCGCGTCGGCAAGACATTGTTCGTCCGCGATGGACGCCTCAACCGGCTGAGTGAAGACGGCGAACGAATGCTGGGCTATGCACGGCGCATCATCCGGCTCAACAATGAAACCATTGCCGCCTTTGATGACCATCAGCTGGAGGGCCTGATCCGGATTGGCACGCCGGACGACTATGCCGATCGCTACATGCCCGGTATCATCGCCCGCTTTGCCAAAACCAATCCGAATGTCGAATTGTACATTGAATGCGAACCTTCCAGCGAACTAGCGGCCAGACTGGCGCGTGGAGAACTTGACGTCGCACTGGTCACCCATAATCCGCGCGAACGGACGTCAGAGGTGGTGCGCACCGAGCCACTTTACTGGGTCACCTCCATGAACCATGCGGTGCATGAAGATGCCGTGGTTCCGCTCGCCGTTGGCCGGCGCTCCTGCCTGTGGCGTAACCTGGCCTGCTCGGCACTTGATTCAGCCGGACGTGACTATCAGGTGCTGTTTACCAGCTGGTCGGCAACTGTTGTCGCCTCGGCAGTGTTGTCCGGGCTTGCGGTCTCTCTGCTGCCTGAGTGTGCGGTTCGACCGGGCATGCGCATCCTGTCATCCGCAGATGGTTTCCCGGCATTGCAGCCGGCCCAGATCGGCCTGATGAAGCGTCCTGGCGCACCGGCTGCCTTGGTCAACGCGATTTGCGGACACATCGCGGCCAGCCTCGACAACATCACCCCGGTGGGCGCGGAAGACAAACCGATGTCAGGCGCTTCGGGCCCCTCTTCCCACAGGGTTCTCAAAGGACGCCCGGACATTGCTGCAATGCCTTCCTGGTAAGGGGCAGAGGCTGCTCGCCAGTACAGCCTGACATTGTGGAAAAATTCGGGTATACTCTTTGAGCTGAAAGCTGAGAGAGGAAATGGCATGTCGTTCATTTCATCCATTCGCTACATCAAACCCGATGAACACAGGGCTTTTGTCGCTGAACGGCTCAAGGCGCTCAAAAAGCAGCTGGATGAAGAAATTCTGGCGCCGGCAAGCGATGAATCACTGCGGCTGGCAACCTGGAACATCATGCATTTTTCCGATGGCGGCGCCTATGACCGTACGACGGAATCCCTGCTCTACATTGCCGAGATCATCGATCATTTCGATCTGGTGGCGATCCAGGAGGTCAATCACGACCTGAAAAAGTTCGAGCTGTTGATGCAGCGCTATCTGGGCAGCGATTGGGATTATATCCTGACAGACGCCAGCGGCAACCGTGAACGCCTGGCCTTTGTTTACCGCAAGGCAAAAGTGCGCTTCCTGCGCGAAGCAGGCGAAATCGTTCTGCCGGAGGGCCAGGAAATCGTTGCCCCGGATCAGGAAAACGCTACGCGCAGCTTACAGTTTGCGCGAACACCCTTTGCGGTCACATTCCAGGCTGGATGGTTTCGTTTCAAGCTTTGTACCGTGCATATCTATTATGGAAAATCCGGGGACAATTCGCCGGAAATGGAACAGCGCCGCAGCGAGATCGAGAAGATCGCAGTCTTTCTTGCCAATGTGCAGAAAACAGAAAAGCGAAGCTCGGGAACAGACGCCAACATGATCCTGCTGGGTGATTTCAACATCATCAGCCCCAAGCACAAGACCATGCAAGCTCTGCTTGATGCCGGTTTCAAGACCACTGAGGGTATTGAAAATGCGGCGACAAGCCTGTCAGGCAAACACCATTACGACCAGATTGTTTTCAAGCTTGCTGAGCGCAGGGTGAAGCTCGGAGCTTCGGGCGTTCTCGACATTTTCAAGAGTGTCTATCGCAGCGAAGATGCAGAGCATTATGCGACCAAATCAGGGATCAAGAAGATATCCCATGGCAGGGACGACACTCCCCGCACCGAAGAAAAGGCCATCGACTATTTCCGCAGTTATTACCGCAAGCACCAGCTGTCAGATCACAATCTGCTTTGGTGCGAGGTCAAGACGGATTTCTCAGGCCATTACCTCGATGCCGTGGCAGCCGGAAAAGACCCTCGCAACATGTAGACGCTCCGCGAGCCCTTGGGTGACGCTGAAATCAGGCGATATGGATGGCGAGCAGCAGCCATTGCACGAAGTTGATAGCCAAGCTCACGATAAACAAGGAGCGGCGGATTCTGATCCGGTTGGTGGTCAAATGCACGTAGGAATGGGCGACGCGCACGAGCACAAACGCCCAAGCCACGACGACCGCGGCCACTCCTGCACCGCCCGTCACGTATAGAGACAGGCAGGCGGCGAAGAAAAGAACTGGCAATTCGAACTGGTTGGACAGGTTGCGCGCAGCGGTGGCGCTCGGCTCCGGCTCAATCGAGGGCACCTTGAAATCCGAAACTTTGGCGACGCCAGCCTTCACGGCGCCGACCCGACGCGAAGAAACGATGATGTAGATCGCATAGGTCAGAAGCACCTGGGCCAGAACCGGCCAGAATATTGCAGTAGATGTGGTCATGATCACGGACACCTGAATTTTGAAGACCAGATATCCCTAAACTGCGGCTCAAAACAGCACAAGCGATGCATGAGCTCAGTTACCCCATAGATCCGAGGTGTTCAGTCGCCCGCCACAGGCAGTTGACGTCTGCTTTTCCAACAGCTGATCCAGAGCCAGGTTATCAGCCCGAAAGCCACGGCAAGGCTGGCGAATTTGCAGAAGGTGAGAACCCTGAGCACGAACACGAGATGCTCATTGAAGGCGACCTTGAGCGCAGTCGGTCCGAACATGGCGTCAGCAACAGCATTTTCGACAAAATCGCAGCCGAGATAGGCGAACGCCAAGGCGAGAACCAGACCCAATCCCACTTTAACCTGCACCGGGGTCTCGATGTTCTTTTGGCGCGCATAAAGGGCGGCAAAGGCGCTGAAACCGAGACTGACGGTCAGCAATGGCGGAAAAACCAGGTCAGTATGTGCGTGCAGGGCCAAGTACGCGGCCGATGCGCTCTGCCGCCCCTGTTCCTGCGCCTGTGCAAAATCGACGACAAAGGCCGCATGCAATGCACGCGCACCGGCGTCGTCATAACCCAGCGGGACCCCATCGGGCATTTGCAACCCGCCAAGCAAAGCGCTGATGGCTGGCGCCTCGATCAGCGCCATATAGGCGAGCACACCGGCAGTAATCAGGCATAAAAGCCAACCGGGCCATAGCCGTGTCATTACATCGCGCCGGGATAGTTGGGGCTTTCGCGGGTGATGGTGACATCGTGGGTGTGGCTTTCGCGCAGGCCTGCACCGGAGATGCGGACGAAAGTCGCCCGATCATGAAAGCTCTGCAGATCAGCCGCGCCGACATAGCCCATGGCCGCCTTGAGACCGCCGGCGAGCTGATGCAGTACGCCGGACACTGGGCCCTTGTAGGGAACCTGGCCCTCGATGCCTTCGGGAACCAGCTTGAGCGTATCGCGAACTTCGGCCTGGAAATAGCGATCCGCCGAACCGCGCGCCATGGCGCCGACCGACCCCATGCCGCGATAGGCCTTGAAGGACCGTCCCTGATGCAAATAGACCTCGCCCGGGCTTTCATCTGTGCCTGCAAGCAAGGAACCGATCATCACCGCCGACGCGCCGGCAGCAATCGCCTTGGCCAGGTCACCGGAATATTTGATGCCGCCATCGGCGATCACCGGAATACCATGTTTCTGCGCTTCATCAACGGCACTCATGATCGCCGAAAGCTGCGGCACGCCGACACCAGCGACAATGCGGGTGGTGCAGATCGAGCCTGGCCCGATGCCGACCTTGACGGCGTCGGCTCCGGCGTCGATGAGAGCCCGTGTGCCTTCTGCAGTTGCGACATTGCCGGCCAGAATGCGCACCGAATTGGAGAGTTTTTTGGCGCGGGTGACCGCGTCGAGAACGCGCTGCGAATGGCCATGCGCGGTGTCGATGACCAGCAGATCAACGCCAGCAGCAATCAGACGCTCGGCGCGTTCAAAGCCATCTTCACCGACTGAAGTTGCTGCGGCGGCGCGCAGCCGTCCCTGCTCGTCCTTGGAGGCATGCGGGTTGAGCTGCGATTTCTCGATATCCTTGACAGTGATCAGGCCAACGCAGCGCCCTTCGCCGTCAATCACCACCAGCTTTTCGATGCGGTGGCTGTGCAAAAGCCGCTTGGCTTCGGTCTGATCGACGCTTTCCTTGACCGTGACCAGGTTTTCATGGGTCATCAGCTCGCGGATCTTCTGGTCCGGATTGGAGGCGAAGCGCACATCACGGTTGGTCAGGATACCGACCAGAAACCCCGGTCCGCCGGTGCCGTCACGATGTTCGACCACCGGAATTCCAGAAATGCCATGCGCCTTCATCAGACCCAGCGCTTCCGACAGCGGCGCTTCAGGACTGATCGTAACCGGATTGACCACCATTCCGCTTTCGAACTTCTTGACCTGGCGGACCTGCTCGGCCTGCTCTTCCGGGGTCAGGTTGCGGTGAATGACGCCAATGCCGCCGGCCTGCGCCATGGCGATGGCCAAGCGCGATTCGGTCACCGTGTCCATTGCGGACGAAATGATGGGAAGATTGAGCTCGATATCGCGGGCAATGCGAGTCGCGATATTGGCCTGTCCGGGCATGACTTCAGAATGACCGGGCTGCAGCAGCACATCGTCAAAAGTCAGCGCTTCAATGCCTGTAATGGTTTGGATAATCTTTGCCATCGCCTGTCGGTTCCGTTCGTTCGGGGCCGGTCCGAACCGGACCGCCCGGTGCTATTTCGGGTCTTTGCGTTGGCAGCGGCAAGTACCATGCTTCCGCCGCATGTGAAAGAGCGCGGATGCGTTTGATCACCGAAATTTGCCGCAGTGCACCCATTGTGGACTGCGGGCAACACAAAGCCCTGCCAAATCGCAGGCAACCCACAATTGAGAACAGCAATTGTGATTGACTTTGCATCAACCAACCCGAGACTATGAAATTCCCCGACAGCGGCCAAACCCACGCCCGGCGGGACAACACCCGCCGCAACGGATACCCATAGTGAACCGCTCAATTCCGCTTGTCCTGGCTATCGCGCTTTTCATGGAGCAGATGGACTCCACCGTGATCGCCACCGCGCTGCCGGCGATCGCCACCGACATTGGCACCAATCCGATTGCGCTGAAGCTTGCTCTGACTGCCTATCTGGTTTCGCTTGCGGTGTTCATTCCGATTTCCGGATGGATGGCGGACCGGTTCGGGGCGCGGCGAATTTTTGCCATCGCCATTGCCGTGTTCATGGCTGGTTCGATTGCCTGTGCGGCCTCCACGAGCCTGACGGAATTTGTCATCTCACGGTTCCTGCAAGGGATGGGCGGCGCGATGATGACCCCGGTCGGGCGGCTGGTGCTGGTGCGGTCGACCAAAAAATCGCAACTGGTCAACGCCATGGCCTGGCTGACCATTCCGGCGCTTGTCGGTCCACTCGTCGGTCCACCGGTCGGCGGCTTTCTCACCACGTTCCTGACCTGGCACTGGATTTTCCTGATCAATATTCCGATCGGCGTGGCCGGCATTGTTTTCGCACTCACGGTGCTGCCAAAAGACACCAGACGAGAGCATGACAAGGTCGACTGGACCGGCTTCGTGCTTTCAGGTGCCGCGGCCTCGGGCATCGTTTTCGGACTGTCGGTCATCAGTCTGCCGGTCCTGCCGCCGGTCTGGGGCATTGCGGCAACAATTGGCGGCGTTCTGTGCTTCTTCGGCTATATGGCGCACGCGCGGGTGCACCCGAAACCGCTGCTCGATCCAAAGCTGTTCCGTAACAGGACGTTCGCCCTGTCGCTCATGGGTGGCAACCTGTTTCGCATTGGTGCTGGCGCGGTGCCGTTCCTGCTGCCGCTGATGTTGCAACTGGGTTTTGGAATGACGCCGTTCGAATCCGGTATGATCACCTGCATCTCAGCCGCCGGGGCAATCACCATGAAATTCATCATTCAACGTGTTCTCAGGTTTGGCGGCTTTCGGCGCATCCTGCTGTTGGCTGCCGGCGGTGCTGCGTTGTCGATCGCCGTCAACGGCTTTTTCACCCCGGCGACACCGGTAGTGCTGATCATGGTTGTGCTGTTTTTTGGCGGTCTGGTCCGGTCAATGTTCTTCACCTCGGCCAACGCGCTGATCTTTGCCGACATCACCGAGGACACCGCAGCCCAGGCAACCTCTATTGCCTCGGCGCTACAACAGGTCTCGATTGCGATTGGGGTGGCGCTCGCCGGCGGCATTCTCGACATCGTCACCACAGTCAACGGCGGCGAATTGACCCTGGGGGCGTTTCACATTGCGTTTTTCGCCATCGCGGCAATTGCGGCCTTTGCGATCCTGCCATTTTTGGCGCTGCCGCCGAATGCCGGCGAAGCGGTGTCCGGCCACGGCCTTGAAAGGGCCGGGGCGCGTGCGGCCTCACCGGTCCGCCAGTGATTCCCCGACGTGGCGGCCCTTGAAGCCCTTGGCGAGCACAAACATCTCCACCGATTCCGCCCGCGAAGACGGTGGTTTGATGTGGACTACGGATTTGAAATTCTGCTTGAGCAGCTTCAACAGGTCATTCTCGGTGCCGCCCTGAAAAGTCTTGGCGAGAAAATGCCCGCCCGGCGTCAGCACCTCGATGGCAAAATGCGCTGCCACTTCGCACAGATACATGGTTCTGAGGTGATCGGTGCGCTGGTGACCGGTGGTCGGCGCCGCCATATCTGACAGCACGACATCCGGGGCGCCGCCGAGCGCGTCCTTCAGCGCCTGCGGTGCTGCCTCGTCGAGGAAATCCATCTGCAGAAACTTGACGCCCGCCAGGCCATCCATCTCGAGAAAATCGATGGCCACCACCTTCGGATCCTCATCGGTGGAATCGGTGACCTGGGCAGAAATCTGAGACCAGCCGCCAGGCGCGGCCCCCAGATCGATGATCCGCTTGGCCTTGTCGAGAATATTGTGCTTGGCGTCGATTTCCAGAAGCTTGTAGACCGCGCGCGAGCGATAGCCTTCCTGCCTGGCCTGCTGCACATAAGGATCGTTGAGATGCCGCTCGACCCAGCGCCGCGACGACGCCTTGAGCTTGCTCTTGCGTTTTACCTTCTGACCGAGCTTGCGCCCGGTGGGTCCTGATGGAGGACGGGTCATGGCTTTTCCCCCTGGATAGAGCGCTGGTTACGGTATCGGAAATTGCGGCCGCTACGGCGCCAGGCGCCATCAGATGCCATCATTTCATTGAGCAGACCTTCACGCAGTCCACGGTCGGCAACGCGCATGCGCTGTGAAGGCCAGCGTTTGCGGATCGACTGCAGAATCGCGCAGCCGGCGAGAACCAGATCCGCCCGGTCCGCACCGATGCAGGGATTGGCCGCGCGGGCGTCAAAATCCCAGGACAAGAGGCGATCGAGCATGCGGTCGACATCATCATTGGAGAGCCACAAGCCGTCGACCTTGCGACGATCATAGCGCGGCAAATCGAGATGCAGGCCAGCCAGCGTGGTTACGGTTCCCGACGTGCCGAGCAGATGGATCCTGCCGTCGGCAACACCTGAAAACGCCGGCAGCGGCGGCGGGGTGAACTGGGCCAGCATCGCATCGACTTCCGCCACCATGGCCGCAAACACGTCCGGCGTCACCAGACAGCCGCCATGGCGCTCGGACAGGGTGACGACACCTACCGGCAGCGAGGTCCAGGCCTTGATATGGTCGGCCAATCGGTTCGAGCGATTCTCGGTCAGGTCAATCATTGCGATTTCGGAGGAGCCGCCGCCGATATCGAACAGCACCAGCCCGTCGGTGTCGCGCCCGACCAGCGAGGAGCAACCGGCCACCGCCAACCGGGCCTCTGTTTCGCGGGTGACGATCTCAAGCTCAAGGCCGGTTTCGGTGTGAACTCGCGCCAGAAAATCAGCGCCGTTGCGGGCCGAACGGCAGGCTTCGGTGGCGATCAGGCGGTGGCGCCGGACCGGGCGGTTTTTCAGCTTTCCGGCGCAGACCTTGAGCGCTTCAACGGCGCGGTCCATGGCATCGTCGGACAATTTTCCGGTGGCGTCGAGGCCCTCACCCAGCCGGACAATGCGGGAAAATGCATCAACAACGCGGAACTGGCCGGGCCGGGTTGGTTGCGCGATCAATAGCCGGCAATTGTTGGTCCCCAGATCCAGCGCCGCATAGAGATCATCGACCGGCCGCCGCACGGATGGCGCCACCATTGCGACCGAGCCACCGGCGCCTGCTGCATGCGGGTGGGCTGAGCCGATTGCATGGGATTTCTGTTGCGCCTGCCCCGGTGCTTTTTGCGGCGCAAGCGGCCGGCCCTGAATCTCGCGTCCGGATTTGCGCCGGCGGCGACGGCCTTTTTTTTCACCTGGCGCGGGCGCTGGCACAGAGGCAGTTGCAGCCGCGTTGGCAGCGGGCTGCCCGGTATCAAGTGCGTTTTCGGTTTTGTGCGCGGATTTGCGACGCCGCCGCCTGCGGCGTCCGACCGGCTCCGCACCGGCTTCCTTGTTGGCGGATACGCTGGCGGGAGCACGTTCCGATGGCGAACCATCAGGAACGGAGCCCGAGGCCACGGTTGTCCCGCGCCCTTGTTCCACACCATCCGTCGCTGCCTTTGCGGCGCGCTCAGATGGCCTTTCACCTGCCAGTGATACCCCCGCGTTTGGCATTTCGCCGTCCCGAAGGTCTTTCACGGTCTGTCCTGTCATGCGCGGCGGGCAAATGGCCTCGAGTCGCGCTTCACGGTTTGCTGTTGGACCGAGATTAGCAAAGCAGCGAACTAAACGCAAAACTCTTTTTGAACCCTGCCCGGAGGCACTGCCAAAGCCTGATCGGCGCCGGTTTACGGACCGTCGCAAACTTTGCACGAAAAATCGCGCAGACTGGGTTTGCATACTCGAAGTTTATTGGCTATAAGCCGCCGCGCTGGCCCAAATAAATTCCGGCCCGCCGATGTTGGGGAATAGGTTAACGGTAGACCCGCAG
>Ga0163215_101737_pt1 | contig 10187 bp, 11 predicted proteins | sample SynspAceP_FD_185934 | JGI IMG/M metagenome (GOLD analysis project Ga0163215, IMG submission 185934) | Saline lake microbial communities from Ace Lake in Antarctica - Synechococcus sp. Ace-P (Hybrid Assembly) | ecosystem: Environmental > Aquatic > Non-marine Saline and Alkaline > Saline | place... | reverse complement strand
ATCAGCCTTGGGCAGCAAGTCGCCCTTGCAGGCCATGAAAGACTGGCACAAACTCAAGCCGGAGCTGTTTAGGAAACAGCCATACTACCTTCCGGGATGTGACAGATATCTACGGACTCTCAGGACACTTCCTATAAATTCCCTGATTTGGGATGCCCGAATTGGGTTGATATGAGCGGACGCTATCAGCGCCTCGGCATGCCCTTAGTCGGTATTTCCGCTCCATATCCGTGATTCCATGTTGGCGCTCGAACAGGCCAAGGCCTCAGGCTGGCGTTGCAGGGTAGCCGGCTGAGGCCAACGCGGCTTGCACCTCTGCTGTCTCGGTCAGGCCGTCCAGTTTAATCTGTCGAGCCTCCATGTCGAACTCGATCCTCGCCTCGGGAGCGAGGGCATGGACCGTCTTTTCGACCGTTGCCTTGCAGTGTCCGCAGCTCATGTCGGGAATATGAAACGTTGCCATTTTGATCTCCTTCAGTTGGTATATTTATAGACCGACGCGCCGCAGCCGCAATGCGTTGGTGATGACCGAAACCGATGACAGGCTCATCGCCGCCGCTGCGATCATGGGCGACAATAGAAGGCCTGTGACCGGATAGAGCAGCCCCGCTGCGATCGGCACACCAAGCGCGTTGTAGGCGAAGGCGAAGAACAGGTTTTGCTTGATGTTGCGCAGCGTGGCGCGGGCCAGTTTTCGCGCCCGCACGATGCCCATTAGATCGCCGCCCAGCAGCGTGATCCCTGCGCTTTCCATCGCCACGTCGGCTCCGGTGCCCATGGCGATGCCGACATCGGCGGCGGCCAAGGCGGGGGCGTCATTGACCCCGTCGCCCGCCATTGCGATCTTGTGGCCGTCCTTGCGCAACGCGTCGATCAACTTCTTCTTATCTTCCGGCAGGACGCCCGCGCGCACCTCATCGATCCCCAGTTTCCCGGCCACTGCCTGCGCTGTGCGCGCATTGTCGCCCGTCGCCATAATAACGCGCAGCCCTTGCGCGTGCAGTTCGCGGATTGCCTCGGCGGTCGAGGCCTTGATTGGGTCTGCCACTGCGATAATGCCTGCAAGGGCACCATCGACCGCAACATACATTGCCGTCTTGCCCTCGGCACGCAGAGCGTCGGCCTTTGCTTCGGCCTGTTCGGTATCCAAGCCCATTTCCTGCATCATCGCCGTGTTGCCGAGAGCGACCGCGCGCCCACCGATGGTGCCGCGGACGCCTTTGCCAGTGACCGCTTCAAACTCCGCAGCCTCTTGCCGCGCGGCGCCCGTCGCCTCGGCGCCTTCCACGATGGCTTCGGCAAGCGGGTGTTCCGAGCCGCGCTCCAGCGCTGCTGCCAGCGAGAGAATGTCCGCCTCAGTTACAGTCCCTAGGGCCAAGGTATCGGTCAGCTTCGGCTTGCCCATTGTGAGGGTTCCGGTCTTGTCGACGATCAGTGTGTCGACGCCCGCCATCCGTTCCAGCGCCTCGGCATCCTTGATCAAGACGCCCGCCTGCGCGCCGCGCCCGGCTGCCGTGGTAATCGAGATTGGGGTGGCGAGGCCAAGCGCGCAGGGGCAGGCGATGATCAGCACCGAGACGGCTGAGGCGATGGCAAAGACCAGCGCGGGTTCAGGCCCGAAGATCATCCAAACGACGAAGGCAAAAATCGCCACGCCGACCACCGTTGGCACGAAGACCGCCGAAACCCGGTCGGCCAGCCCTTGGATTAGCGCACGCGAGCGGCGCGCGTTCGACACCATAGCAACGATCTGTGCCAGAACCGTATCTGCGCCGACCTTGCCCGCCTCGATCACCAGCGAGCCGTTTTTGTTGATCGTGGCTCCGGTTACCGCGTCGCCCGGACCCTTTTCGACAGGCATAGACTCGCCGGTGAGCATGCTTTCGTCCAAGCTGGACCTCCCGTCGATCACCACGCCATCGACCGGCACGGCGTCACCTGGGCGGACCCGCAGGCGGTCGCCTTCCACAATATTTTCCAGCGGCGCGTCGTATTCGGTGCCGTCTGGCAGAATCCGTCGCGCGGTCTTGGGCGCGAGATCAAGAAGGGCGCGGATCGCATCACCGGTGCGTTCGCGCGCCCGAAGTTCCAGCACCTGACCGACAAACACCAGCGCGATGATGACGACTGCGGCTTCGAAATACGTGCCGACCGTCTCGCCCATCCGGTAGGCCTCGGGAAACACGTCCGGCAGAAAGGTCGCAACCAGCGAGTAGAGATAGGCAGCACCGACGCCCAGCGAGATCAGCGTCCACATGTTGGGCGAGCGGTTCATCACCGAGTCCCAGCCGCGTTTGAAGAACGGCAGGGCCGCCCAGAGCACGATAGGTGTCGCCAGCAAGAACTCGATATAGCTGGCTGTCTGGTGCCCGATCCAGTCGCGCACCGGCAAGGCGACAAGTTCGCCCATCGTCAGAACGATAAGCGGCACAGCCGCCGCCGCCGATATCCACATCCGACGGGTGAAATCGGTTAACTCGTCGCTGGGCTCGTCTGAGGGCACCACCGGCTCCAGCACCATGCCACAGATTGGGCAGGCTCCCGGTGCGTCGCGTATGATCTCGGGGTGCATCGGGCAGGTAAACTGAGCGTTTGCGGGCGCAGCTTCCTTACGCCCGGCGGCGCGGCCTTCGGCGTAGAACCATGGATCGCCTTCAAACTTCGTCTGGCATTTCTCGGAGCAGAAATGGAAGGTTTTGTCTTGGAATTCTGTGTGGCGCGTATCTGGCCCGATCGCGACCGTCATCCCGCAAACCGGATCCTTGGCCGTCTCGGCCCCCTGCGCAATTGGGGACGTCGCGTGGCTATGATCGTGGTCCATGTGATACCAACTTTCTACGGGTGTGTTTCACCGTGAGCTATCCACACACTGGAACCTCAAGCCTTTTCTGAGTGCTGATCGTGATCGTGATCGCGTATGGGGTTGCGCGCGAGAAAGACGCCCACAAACAAGAACACGAGGGCAATTCCGATGACGCCAAGGATGACGATCAGCGGATCAGACTGCCATTTCATGGTGGCGAAGGCGGTCAGGACCACGGCGTCGAGCGCAATAGCCGTCAATATGACCCACCCCCGCGCCCCAATTTCGTGGCGCAGGTGTCGGTAGACGCCCGCGTGAATAATGATGTCCATCACGAGGTAGAAGAATGCACCGAGCGAGGCGATACGGCTAAGATCGAAAAAGACCGTCAGGATGCCTGCGATCACGACCGTATAGACCAGCGTGTGATCCTTTATCTTGCCGGGCATCCCGAAATGGCTGTGCGGAATCATCTTCATTTCGGTCAGCATTGCGAGCATTCGCGTGACGGCAAAAACGCTTGCGATCAGGCCCGAGGCCGTGGCCACCAGCGCCAGCGCCACCGTCAGATAAAAGCCGGTCTGGCCGAGTGCTGGCCGGGCGGCTTCGGCAAGGGCATAGTCTTTGGCCGCCACGATGCGGTCCAGCGGCAGGCTGGAGCCGACTGCGAAGGCGACAAGCAGATAGACGATCACGCAGATCGCGATGGACAGGACAATGGCTCGGCCCACGTTGCGGTGCGGGTTGGTGATCTCGGCCCCGCTGTTGGTGATTGTCGTGAAGCCCTTAAAGGCCAAGATCGACAGCGCGATGGAGGCTATGAAGCCGCCTGCGCCCGTATCCCCGCTGGTTGCCTCGAATGTGATCCCGCTAGCCCAGATGGCGGCTACACCAAACAGTGCAATGCCGCCGACTTTAATCACGGCCATGATGATCGACAAAAGACCGACCGTTCGGCTGCCGGATACGTTCACGAGATAGGCAAAAACGATCAGGGCGACGCCTATAACGGGGACGAGGAAACTGTCGGGATCACCGCCAATGGCCCGAAGCGTATAGGTACCAAAAGTGCGCGCGACGAGGCTTTCGGCGATGACCATCGACAGCGCCATCAAAAGGGCTGCGCCCGCCGCGACCGTCGTCGGCCCGTAGGCTTTCTTCAAGATCATTCCGATGCCGCCCGCAGATGGAAAGGCGTTCGACATCTTGATGTAGGTGTAAGCGCTAAACGCAGATACGATTGCCCCCGCGACGAACGACAGCGCAAAGAGCGGTCCGGCAAGTTCCGCAATTTGTCCGGTCAGCGCAAAGATGCCCGCACCGATCATCACGCCGGTGCCCATGGCCACCGCGCCCGGCAGGGTTATGCTGTTTCTCTTATAGTCGTCTGCCATCAATTTTCCTTTTCAGCCTTTCGCTTGGTTGCGATCCAGAGCAGGGGCAATCCGGTGACCAGACCGAGGCCGAGAACCGCCCATGTGGCATTGCTCAACTCTCCGCTGGCGGCGACAGTTCCAAAATGGGCAAGCAGGAAGCTCGCTGGCACAATTCCCGCCAATGTCGCCAATGCAAAACGCCAAGTGTGCAGGCAACTCAGGCCAGCCGCGTAACTGATCATGTCGAAGGATACGAAAGGCATAAGGCGGCTGGCAAACACCGTCCCTGTCAGCGCATTCTGCGACCCAAGCAGCCCTGCATCAACTCGATCGCCGAAGATGTGTTGCAGTGCACCGCGTCCAAGCACCCGCGCCAGACTGAACGCGATCACAGCACCAAGTTCCGCCCCCAGTATGACCTGAACAGTGCCCCATAGATGGCCGTAAGCCGCCCCTGCTGCCAAGGCAATCGGTGCGCTGGGTATCGGACTTGCGACTACCGCCACGGTCATGAGGCCAATGATCAGTAGCGGGCCCCAGATGCCCGCCCGTGCGACCAGCTCCTCAAGGGTTTCGCGCTCCATCAGGCGCTGTGCGTCGGCCAGAACCGACGGCACAAACCACCAAACGCCAAATACGGCGAGCCCGAAGACTACCGTAGCAATAAGGATGCGGGAGCGAGATCGCACCTCAGATCGCGTCGACTGCTTTGTTCAACAGATCGCGAACCTGACCCGCCACGGCATGCAATTTCGGGTTATCAATTGCCTGCATCGAGGCCACAGGATCGATTGCACTGACCTCAACCCCGCCATCGACTGCGCGCAAGATCACGTTGCAAGGCAGCATTGCACCGACCCGCGGCTCCATCCCAATGGCCTCAAGGGCCATCTTCGGGTTGCAGGCACCAAGGATCCGGTAGCTTGGCATATCAACATCCAACTTCTTCTTCATCGTCTCCTTGACGTCAATTTCGGTTAGAATCCCAAAGCCGCTAGCCGCAAGGGCGGCGCGGGTCCGGACTTCGATGTCGTCGAACGTGCTGTCGCTGAACATCCGATTGATCGTGTAATTCACTGAAAAATTCCTTCTTTCATGGGTTTAAGAGACGCGGACATGCCGCCGCAGCAACCCAATTGGCTGCTTAGGACAGTCCCGTATGAACTGGGGTGTGATCCGTGCGTGGGTCCGCCGGGAACACATTACCGTGTTTCTACCCCGCGATCCTAATCCAGATCAGGGTCGAGCGATCAAATCAATGTGCAGTAGGAACCTGATGCTACGCAAAAGGAATTTTACAATGAAGCTTAAAAATACTTTGGCTATTTCAAGCCTGACGGTTGCAATCAGCGGTGCAGCGACGACTGCCATCGCACAAGTTGGGGAAATCTCTGATCGCAACGGACTGTATTCGCATGGGAATAATATGATGTGGGGCGACAGCCAATGGGGAGGCTTCGGCATGTTTTTGGGGCCGATTTTCATGATCCTGATCATGGTTGGGATCGTCGCAGGTATTATCTATCTCTTGCGGCAATTTGGCGGTCTCGGGTCGGCAGGCAACAGCCATCTGGTGCATGACCGGGCAATGGTGCTCTTGAAGGAACGATATGCAAAAGGCGAGATCGATTCGTCGGAGTTTGAAGAGCGTAAGAAACTGCTTGCCGACTGATTTGTGGTCGCAGCTGACTGTTGCACAGAGGCCTTCCCGATCAGGGTAGCCTCGTGCGCCGACACATTAGACTATGCCGCATTGGTAATTCGGGTTGGCGAATAATACGTCTCTGAAAACGCAGGCTATTCTTCGCCAATCCGCATAGTATTGAAAGTTAAAAATGAAGCGACGCCAGTTCCTGACCTCATCATCTGCAACAGTTATGACAGCAAGCCTGCTCGCGCAGTTGCCGGTAGGGCGTGCCTTTGCCCAATCCGCGGCCCCCTTGACGCGCCTGTCGATGCCACCGCTTCTCGACACCCGGGCGACGGGTCGTCTGGCTCTGACGACGAAAGCTGGCAGCACCAGCTTTCTCGGCGGGCCCGCCACGCCAACTGCCGGGTTCAATCAGGAATATCTAGGGCCGACCATTGTTGTTCAAAACGGTGATCTTGCGGCCGAGGTGAACAACACGCTGGATGAGCCTGTCAGCGCGCACTGGCACGGCCTTCTGGTGCCGGGGCAGCATGACGGCGGGCCACATCTTGCCATTGCGCCCGGCACGACATGGCGACCGGAGATGAGCATTGCCCAGGATCCAGCGACGATCTGGTATCACTCGCATATCCACGAGCGAACTGCAGAGCAGGTTTATTTCGGCCTAGCCGGTGTCATACACGTGACGGATGGACAGGACGACGCGCGCGGCCTGCCGTCTGATTACGGCATCGACGATCTAACAATGGTTTTGCAGGACCGCCGGTTCGATGCGTCGGGCCGTATGGACTATGACCCGTCGATGATGGACGTGATGCACGGCTTTTCCGGCAATCGGATGCTTGTGAACGGTCAGGCGAGGGCGACTGCGGTTGTCCCGCAAGGGGTCGTGCGTCTGCGTCTGCTCAACGGCTCGAACGCGCGCATCTACACGCTGTTTTTAGATGACACGCGCCCTATGCATTTGGTGGCAACAGATGGCGGCTTCCTGCCAGCGCCAATTGCGCTTGACACGTTGCGCCTTGCCCCGGGCGAACGGGCCGAGATTCTTGTTGATTTTTCGGGCGGGGGTGCTCCGGTTCTTATGAGTGATCCGGGCCAATCATTCGGCGTCTTGCAGTTCGCAACGGACGCCAGCCTGCCTGCGCGGATCACGCGCTTGCCTGAGGAGCTAGACGGCGCTCCCGAGGATCTGTCAGGTGCTGAGGTTAAGACACGGCAGGTCTCACTCGACATGGGTATGGGTGGCATGATGATGGGCCGAGGTGGTTTTGCCATAAACGGACGTCCCTACGACATGGGGCGGATTGATTTTGAAGTCGCGTTGGGAACGGTCGAGCGCTGGCAGATTCGCAGCACGATGGTCGCCCATCCTTTCCACGTTCATGGTGTGCGGTTCCGTGTGGTGACAGAGAACGGGGGACCCCCGCGGCCCGAAAACACCGGCTGGAAGGATACCGTGCTTGTGCCCGAAGAGGCCGAGATCCTCGCCCGTTTTGACCAACCCGCAAGCCGCGAAACACCGTTCATGTTCCATTGCCATATTCTCGAACATGAAGACGCGGGAATGATGGGCCAGTTCACCGTTACCTGAGGTGGGCGTATGGCAACATATGAACGTATGCCAATCCCCGGCCGGCAGTATGACCCCTTGAGGTATCTGACCCTAAGGCGTTTGCGTTATGAAAGAGGTCGTCGGAAAACCTGCCATCAAAGCAGGAGCACGCGGCCACGTGACGGCCTTTCAACCAGGCCATTGCGTTCAAGCATCGCAAGCGCCCGATAGAGGGCTGGAGCCGTGACACCTGCATCCGTAGCGAGTGACTGAAGCGGTATATTTTCGGGAAGCCAGCCCTGTGCATCGACAAGTTCCGACAGCCGCGCCAAGACCGCCTCGGTCAGCGGCGATGTCGCCCGAAGTTCCAGTAAACGCCGGGCCTGCATCAGGCTTGCTGCGAGATGGTGCATAAGCGCTGTGGAAAGATCTGGATTTTCGACAAGGGCTGTAAGGACAGATGTTTTCCGGATTGTCGTAAGCTGGGTCGGAACGGCTGCTACAGCATCGCAGTGACAGGCGCGTGCAAAAAGCGAGGCCTCGGCGAAGGTCTCGCCGGCGCGCGCCGTATGTATCTTCACCGCCCGTCCTGAGGAGGTCCACCGCATAAGGTCCACTTGCCCGTCGAGCACCAGCGTAAGCCCCGGGGACGTATCACCCTGCCGGAACAAGGGCTCGCCGACAGCAAGACAGGTTGAGAAAGCCGCCGTGGCGGGACAAACGGCTTCTATGTTTGCGAAAAAAGCGGGCTTTGACATGATCGCGATCATATTCGACCGCTCTGCCGTTTGCTACGAACAAGTTCAGAAACAGCTACGGAGCCCCTCAAAGTGAACATCACCAACACAACACTCGCCGCGCTATCTGTCGCGCTGCTGACCACGGGCCCGGCCATGTCGCAGCAGATGGATCACGATGCCCATATGCAAAGCCCCCAGAACATCAGCATCCCGCGCGAGCCGGGTCAGGATGCGTTTGCCGCAATCGCCGAGATCGTGACTATCCTTCGGACAGACCCCGAAACCGATTGGGGCCGGGTGAACATCAATGCCCTGCGGGCCCACCTTGTCGATATGAACGCGCTCGTGCTTGGCGCGGTGGTTGAAACGCAGCCTCGACCAGATGGATTGACGATGCGTGTGTTGCTGGAAGGCTCGTCAGGCGATGCCGCATCAAGGATGGTTCCTGCACACGGCCCCGTCCTCGCTGCCGAGACCGGTTGGGCGTCGGAAGTGGACGTTGGTGTAAAGAGCCTTGCCTGGACGGTGACGGATCCGAGCGGCGGCAGTATCGCCGAAATCCAGGCTCTCGGTTTCTTTGGTCTTATGGCGACAGGCGATCACCACACAGTTCACCACATCGCCATGGCACGCGGCGTAGCTGCACACTGAGGCGGCAAAGCTACAGGTGATAGTTCGGCTCTGGGTTGGCTCAAGCCGAGTTGCCCTCCAGACCACTGCCGGGGTCGAAAAAATGGAGCAAGGGCGCGCTCATTCAGGGAAAGCGCTGGTTCTCGAAAGCAAACTCGACCAGTATCCCTAAATTAGGGGAGACACTTTCATGAACAAGTTTGTCTGGCTATTGGGATGCGCGCCATTCCTGCTTTCGGCCTGCGGCGACTTGGAAGGCGGGAACAACGACGGTTCCAGTGAATTCATCTCTGAATTGTCGGATGGCGTGCTCGCGATTGCCGCTCCGTATCAAGATCTCAAAGCTGTCCGGATCGATCCCGCTACGGGATGCTACATCTATCGCCACGTCGGACCGGTGGAGACGACGTTCCTTCCGCTGAAAACCGTGGAAGGCCGACCGATTTGCTCGCAACGAAGTGGCGAATTGCCCGTTAGCTGATCCTGCATCAGGATTAGCAGCGGCGCATTCCCTTCGGTCACATCAAATGCACCAGCGCTCAGCTTTGAGCGGTGATCTGATCTTCGGGCGCATACAGGTATGCTGTTGATCCGGCTGAAACCTGCCCATAAAGGCCGATGATGTGCGCCATCACCATACGAACACAGCCTGAACTTGCCCGTCCCCCGATGGATTGAGGTTCGGGCGAGCCGTGGATGCGCAAATACGTATCTCGATTGCCAACATACAGATAAAAAGCACGTGAGCCGAGCGGGTTGGTCGGCCCACCATCCACGCCGCCCGCGTGCTGTTCATATATGTCAGGATCTCGCTTAATCATGGCGGCAGTCGGGGTCCATATCGGCCATCTGGCCTTCCGGCGGATCGTGTAGGTGCCGGGCTCGTAAAGGTTCCCACGTGCGATGGCGACGCCATACCTCATCGCGGTGCCGTCGGTCCCGATATGATAGAGATACCTTGCCACAGCATCGACATGAATGTCGCCGGGGGTCAGGCCGTCATTGGCCTCGACACGGCGCGGTAGAAAACGCGGGTCCAAACCCCAAGGGTTAGTGGCAGCAGGATCATAGTTCGCAGGTGTTACCTGAGCATCCCATTGCGACCATTTCGAACTGTCCGATGTTGCCGCGGCCCAGCCAGCGCTGGGAATGGGGGCTGAAAACAACGCCGCAGCTGAGATAATAAAATGGCGTTTGGTCAACATGGCGAGATGATCCCTTTTACGGAGAATGGGTTAAGGACCAGACTCATTGGTATGTCCGCTCTAGTAAAGACACCATCACGTGTCCCTGCGTGAAATGAACTTAGGTGTCACATCCCGGAAGGTAGTATGGCTGTTTCCTAAACAGCTCCGGCTTGAGTTTGTGCCAGTCTTTCATGGCCTGCAAGGGCGACTTGCTGCCCAAGGCTGATTGCGGGAGCTGCTGGTTG
>Ga0163215_101736_pt1 | contig 10188 bp, 12 predicted proteins | sample SynspAceP_FD_185934 | JGI IMG/M metagenome (GOLD analysis project Ga0163215, IMG submission 185934) | Saline lake microbial communities from Ace Lake in Antarctica - Synechococcus sp. Ace-P (Hybrid Assembly) | ecosystem: Environmental > Aquatic > Non-marine Saline and Alkaline > Saline | place... | reverse complement strand
TTTTTCAGATCAGCCATGTTTTAGCTCTTTCCGTTAACGATATGTGTGTTCCAACGTGTAGTTTCAACCACAACGCCGATTTGACGATATTGTCGCTTACGCAGCCTTGTCTTCGATTGTCGACAAGATGGATGCGATGTTGCTTGCAGGTGCGCCAATGGCCCCCGCGATGTTGGAAGCGGGTGCGCCCAGCATACCGGCGAGCGTGGAGATAAGCTCCTCGCGCGAAGGCATCTTGGACACGGCTTCAACACCGGCGGCGTCCAACGCGTTCTCACCCATTGCACCACCGAGAATAACAAGCTTGCTATTCTCTTTGGCGAATTCCTGAGCAACCCTGGCCGCAGCCACAGGGTCCTCAGAGTAGGTCAGAACGGTCATACCCGTCAGAAGGTCAGCAATGCTTTCACATGGCTTGCCCTCAAGGGCGATCTTGGCGAGCCGGTTTTTGGCAACACGCACGGCCCCGCCCGCAGCGCGAGCGCGCGCACGAAGGTCCTGCATTTCAGCAACTGTCAGACCGACGTAGTGGGCAACCACTACAACGCCCGAGCTTTCAAAGATTTGGCCGAGTTCGTCGACCAACTGTTCTTTTTGTGCTCTATCCACAGTTTCTCTCCAAATTATTCGGAGGGGTTTGACCCTCCGAGGCTCGTTTCGTCGGGCGAATGCCCGACATCGGGTCCTTACGGGTCCTTCCCAAGACCGTCCGAGAGCAAACGCCCTAAGAAGATCATAGTCATTCCCCATCTCAGGCAGGAATTATGGGCTGAATTCACAACCCACCCGCCATCTCGGACGAAGCGCAAAAAGCGCACGACGAATCGCGCGCTATGATGCAAGGGCTGATGTAGTCGGAATGGAAGGTAATGCCAACAGCAAACTGCCTTGGCAGAGATCTAGGCGGAAGGCCTCGCACCTGCAAACTGAACGGGGCGTTTCGGCAATCTGGAACAGCGGTCTTCGGTCTAGGTTAGGATTACAATTTTGCACAAATCCAGCAAGGCGTCAAACTTTCCCGCCCAGACATCACCAAATGACAAAGAGATAGATCATCCAAAACGAAAAAGAGCGGGCACAAGGCCCGCTCTGTCTCACACGTTAGCTGTAGACGGCTTACTCAGAAGCAGCGCTGTCTACCGATACAGTCACGCCAGGGCCCATTGTGGAGCTCAGCGCGATTTTCTGCATATAGGAGCCTTTGGCGCCTGTTGGCTTGGCCTTTGCAACCGCGCCCACGAAAGCACGGATGTTCTGGACCAGCTTGTCCGCGTCGAAGGATGCTTTGCCAACGCCTGCATGGACAACGCCGCCCTTTTCAGCTTTGAACTGCACTTCGCCGCCTTTTGCCGCTTTCACAGCTGCCGCGACATCCATCGTCACAGTACCGACTTTGGGGTTTGGCATCAGGTTACGAGGGCCGAGCACTTTGCCCAAACGGCCCACAACAGGCATCATGTCAGGTGTCGCGATGCAACGATCAAACTCGATCTTGCCGCCCTGCACAATCTCCATCAGGTCTTCTGCACCAACGATATCGGCGCCTGCCGCTTTCGCTTCGTCCGCTTTGGGACCGCGTGCAAAAACAGCGACGCGCACGTCCTTGCCGGTGCCGTTTGGCAGACCGACAACGCCACGGACCATCTGGTCCGCGTGACGCGGGTCGATCCCGAGATTCATGGCGATCTCAACAGTTTCGTCGAACTTTGCGTTTGCATTGCCTTTGATCAGAGCAACAGCTTCTTCAACTGTCAGGTCTTCTTTTCCAACGAATGCTTCGCGTGCGGCGCGGATGCGCTTACCAAGTTTAGCCATATTACTTAACCTCGATGCCCATGGACTTTGCAGAGCCCAAAATGATTTTCATCGCCTGCTCTACGTCATTCGCAGACAGATCCGCCATTTTCGCTTCTGCGATTTCGCGCAGTTGCTTGGGCGTTATGGTCCCTACAGTTTCACGGCTTGGTGTCTTGGCGCCGGAATTCACTTTGGCCGCTTTCTTCAGGTAGTGCGACGCTGGAGGTGTCTTGATCTCCATCGTGAACGACTTGTCCTGGTAATAGCTGATCACGGTCGGGCAAGGCGCACCTGGCTCCAGATCTGCTGTCTTGGCGTTGAATGCCTTGCAGAATTCCATGATGTTGATGCCGCGCTGACCCAATGCTGGACCGACTGGCGGGGACGGGTTTGCTTGACCCGCTTTAACTTGCAACTTCATCGTACCGACGAGTTTCTTGGCCATTGGCCTTCTCCTTTGTCACCGGCAGGGTTGCCCCTGCCCTACATGACCCTGACGCGTCAGGGCCGTTTGCTAGCGTGGTCCGGTTGCCGCATCGCGATGCAGCGTCCTCCCACGAACGATTCGCCCCGCAGCAAAGCCGCATGGCGCAAGAGCTTGCCTCATAGGTCACTTCCCACGATAGATCAACATCATCTTTGCGGGATCCCGCTACACACAGACTGCCACATTCCTGAGGCAGCCAAACGCAAATGACGCCGACCTGAAAGGTACGGCGTCATTCAAGTTTATGCGATAAATTCGCGCGATTACATCTGCTTGTTGACCTGCGTGAAGTCCAATTCCACCGGTGTTTCGCGGCCAAAAATCGACACCATGACTTTGAGCTTCTGGTTATCTTCGTCCACCTGCTCAACCATACCGTCGAAGTCCTCGAACGGACCGTCGGCCACTTTAACCTTCTCGCCGATCTCGAAGTGGATAAGCGTGCGAGGCGTTTCTTCGCCTTCCTGGACGCGGCCCAGGATCGCAGTCACTTCGGCATCACGCATAGGCATCGGACGGCCCTGCGGCCCAAGAAAACCGGTAACGCGGTTGATCGAGTTGATGAGGTGATAGCCCCTGTCGGACATTTCCATGTGCACCAACACGTATCCAGGCATAAATCTCCGCTCGGTCGTGACCTTCTTGCCGCGACGGATCTCGATCACTTCTTCTGTGGGCACCAGCACTTCATCGATCTGGTCCTCAAGCTCCTGCTCCGCGACAGTCGTGCGGATCTGCTCGGCGATCTTTTTCTCGAAGTTGGAAAGGACGCTGACCGAATACCACCGTTTTGCCATTTGATCTTTCCGTCCTTGTCCTGAAGCACACTACCTGCGCTTGCGAATTCCTAAAATACACCGGGGCATCACCCCGAGCCACCTGCAACACCGATTCGCGCACAACTCGAATCATCGCACGCTGCGCCACAGGACAGGCTTGCGGACTAGCCCACACGCCATCGGGATTCAAGTGTTTGCCGAAGTTTTTGCGGGCATACGTTGCCCTGTACCTGCCGCTGCCTGGCGTTAGCCAAACATATTCAAGACGTACTGAAGCCCGCCACGGATCACGATATCAACCAGCGCGAAGAAAACAGCCGTCAGCGCAGCAAGGATAAACACCATCACAGTGGTCAGCATCACTTCGCGGCGAGTCGGCCAAACGACCTTTGCCACTTCGGCGCGGACCTGCTGGATGAACTGAAGCGGATTGGTGGTGGCCATGGATCATATCCTGAATTGTCTTCTTAGCTGCATCTAGCTGCTGCGGTGCGGTGATTCAAGGCTGCAATTTGCCCTGCGTCACGCACCGTTGCCATGCAGACCGTTCAGACGCCGCTCCATCGCTTGCGCATGACGGGCGTCCGCAGTGGCAATTTCGCCGAAGTCAGGCAGATAGAGGCCATCCACAGTGCCTTCAGGAAAGCGGTCAAGAACTGCATCCCATTTAACGGCAAAACTGTCCAAGCGCGCATGTAGGATCGCTGCGCGCTTGGGGCGGCGGTTGGCGTACCAGCGGCCCAGCTTAATCGCACCCTGCCAGAAGCCGTCGTATCCGGCGATCAGGAAGACACCTATCATGATTAACAAAAACAGGAACGTCAGGCCCATCACCAGCCACGGACGCGTCAACACCAACAGCGCAAAGACAGCAAGCGCGATGTGCCCGGGCGTTGGGCGATAAGCCTTGAGGCGGGAAAGCGCGCTGTTGCCTTTCGTCGACGCAGCTGGGCGCGGGGTCGGCTTCGAAGCCGCAGACCTAGGCGCTTTCTTGGGGTTCCGACGCAGGGAAAACAGGCGTTTGGCGCGCGCGGGACGCAGATCTTCCACGGGGGCACCCTCCGGACTGGCGAGCGGAGCAAAGGCCTCTGCCTTCTTGCGCGCAAGCGCGGCTTCACGTGGAGTTTCATGTTCGTCAGGCGTGACCGCAGTCTGGCTTCGCCCGTCAGAACGGCGCGGTGCGGGTGCCTCCTGCTCCGTCAGAATTGACCGGATCGCATTCAATGAATTTGCATCCAGCTCATGCTCCGTTACGGGTGTATCGTTGGATGAGTTTTCGAGCGTTGATGTCATCTGTCCGTACCGTTGCGCTGGGAAATATCTGGCACAATTGTCATTGATTTGCGGCACTTCAGTGAACACAAGACGGCAAATATATGGCATCTTTTCTGGTTCAGACACAGTCTCGCATGTCCGCGCAGTTTTGTTTCTGGATCGGCAGGTTTCCAGAGGAGCCTCTACGCGCGCACGGCTGAAATAGGGATCGTATCGCACGCTTGAGATGCTTTCGCCGCTACGAGCACGCCGACTTTCAGCGCGAATCTGACAGCTGCGCCGTCAATCGACAGTGTCCCGGGCTTGCGCTTTGATCTTGATTTGCCCCGTCTCAACCCAACCCGCCGATTTCGTTGCAGCGCTAGCCGCATGCGTTCACCACGTTCTCGCATTTGATATCGCTCTTTTCAGCATGGACGGTCCATAGGCTATCTGCGTCCCCATTTTGACGAGGCAAATACCGCCATCACCCCAGCTTCAGCCTATCGGGCATTCAAGATCACCCCGCAGCGCTAACAGTGGTAAATCGAGTGGCTTTTGAGCCTCATTCAACGTCTGCGTCATCTCGATGATTCGTGATCTGTGCAGCGGATTATAAGGTGGCGCCAGCGTCAGTTCGACAGAGAGCACGTTGGTCCAGCCTTTGCGATCGAGAGGATGGAGGGTCTATCCCACCGCCAATTGGTAAAGCCGTGCCTGAGCGCGCATTCGCTCACCCTCAATCTTCAGATTATCAGGTTACGATGCATCACTATTCGGCAACCCAGCCTTCAGGAAAACTTGCCCAATCAAGACACCGGACGCGCGGCCAGCGCCGATATCGCCTTTCGGCCTACCTGTAAAAGCGCCGTACCGCTGCGCGCGGTCATGTCGCGCACATAACCGCTGGTCTCGCCCATGAATTCTTGCGCGATTGAGAACGGCGTCGGCCAATCGGGACGCAACACCGCCTCTATTCCATCAAGGCCGTAGGTCAGCTCGGCATTATGCTTAACCGCGATGTGTTTCATACGGTTATTGTTGCGCATACACAGCATGTGCAGCATCCGGACGCCACGGTTTTGCGCAATCGCGAACACCCTGTCGAACAATGCGTCGCCTATACCGTGGTTCTGCCAGTCCTTCTCGACAGAAAAGGCGATCTCCGTCGCGGCGGGCCGAGCGTAATAAACGCCTCTCAGCTCGGCAATGCCACGCAATTTACCGTCAATCAGCGCACCACAGATAATGCTGTCATGTTCAAAGATTTCATCGACATATCTTGTGACTTCGCCGTCACTGACTGTCCCGCAAAACCGGTAACGGCGCGAGTCATCGTCAAGGCGCATGAAGTGCGCCAGAATTTTTGCTTTGTCACTGGAATGAAGCCGGTGAATACCGACGTTCAAGCGCTGCTTGATATCGTTCATGAGTCTGTTTCCTTGGCTTGCGCCTTTGGCCGCACTCTGGTCACAACGTGAAATCATCACAAAAATCGAAAACCAGAGCAGGCGGAGCCGACACCTTCGGGAGGAGGTGAAGATGCCGGCCCTGTGCAGGGTCCACCGCGGGGTGGCACCACTGCGCGCAACGGGTTCATCCGGGAGGAACGAGAACCGATGCGTTTCAAGCGGCCTGCTAACGTATTGTATGCAGGCCGTATTCTCTATTTACTAACCCCCTACTGGTCGTTGTCGAGCGCCATTATTTTGGTCGCGTATTCCGAAATCTCGGACCGCTTGATTCCGATTTCTGCCAGTTGACGATCGCTCATATGTGACAGGATCGATTTCACCCGTGCCAACTGAAGCGTATGAAAACCACTAGCGATCTTTGCGCCAAAGGTGCGCACCAAAGCCATGATTTCAGAGAAAGGCGCCGGTGCATGACCCGCGCTGGTGATGTCCATGCGATCAGTCATATGCAGTCTCCCGTGCAACACGCTTGATTGTGCAGCGCGCAATACCCAAATCCCCGAGCGAGCGGTCACTCAGAGCGGAAAGCTCGTTTACTGTGGTGCGATACACTTTGCGCCGTGCAAGCGCGGCTTGAAGCTGTTCAAATTTACGGTGGAAAAATGTGCGGCCAGCATCCAGACCGACATCAAGCCCAGCGTTTGTATATGTAGTTGCCATGATCTTACCTCGTCTATTGCTGCGATGCAGTATTTATGCTGCAATGCAGAGATAGGCAGAGAAGTTAGCGATCACAACGCCTGAAAATGGCATAGCTGCCATGCCATTTTGGAACAGCAAGGTTCAAACAATGGATTTATCTTCGCAAATGCTGATTTTTGCCACAGTTGTAGAGCGCGGCAGCATCTCTGCCGCAGCGCGGCAAATGGGCCAGACGCCCTCCGCTGTCAGCAAGCAAATCGGGCTGCTGGAAGATCAGGTGCGCTACCGTCTGCTGAACAGGACCCGGACCGGTGTGCTGCCCACCCAGGAGGGGCAGGAGTTCTATGAGAAATGCAAGGCGATGGCGGAGAAGTTCGAGGAAGCACGTGCTTTGGTCCTGAACCTTGACGGCGTGCCGCGCGGCAAGCTCAAGATAGGGTCCAGTGTGGCGTTCGGAAAATCGCAACTGCTGCCACGGCTCCCCGCGTTTTTGGAGATCAATCCCAAGGTCCAGATATCACTGGAGCTGACCGACCGCGATATCGACCTGCAAAGCGAGGGCTTCGATGCTCTCATTGGCTTCGCAGAGCAGCGCAAGACCCCCGACATTGTGGTACGCCGTATCATGCACAGCCGCCGCGCCCTATGTGCCGCCCCAGCCTATCTGGTGCGCTGCGGCACCCCGAGCAGCTTTGCCGATCTGGCACAGCACAACTGCCTACGGATCGCCGGCAACAGCCGTCGCAATTTCTGGAACGACACCGACGACATAGATGGCCAGCATTTCGAAGCAAAAGGCAGCTTTGAGGGGAATAGCACAGATGTGATTTTCCGCGCGACCCTCGCCGGAATCGGCATAGCCCGCCTGCCCTGCTACATGACTGATCAGGCATTTGCTTCCGGCGAACTGGTGCATGTGATGCCCGAATATGCACCGCCCAGTACCGACATCGCGGTCATGTTTGCCGCGCGCCGCAACCTCGCGCCCAAGACGCGCGCTTTCGTTGATTTTCTTGTCGGTCAGTTTGCAGAGGTCGTTGCTCCCGTCGGGTGACAGGCGGTCAGACGCCAGATCGTCTACTCACGCATATTTCGGATAGTTGCGACTGGTACGTGCTCAACTGGACAATAGTTAAGGCTCTGCCATCGTGTGCACGAGTGATCTCTGCCGACAATCAAATTTGAAATATCAGCCAGCCGCTGACTGCCTGCGCATGGCACACTTGCAGACGATCTGGTGAAATTGGCAGGGGCTGAGGGACTCGAACCCACGACCCTCGGTTTTGGAGACCGATGCTCTACCAACTGAGCTAAACCCCTATGCCGGTGGTCTGGGTAGTCTGGATTGCGCGCAGGATCAAGAGGGATCGCGCGCCTTATGAAGGAATTTCCTTTGATCGTGCCGGAACATCTTCATGGGCCGACACGTTTAGATGCCAAGAACGAAACAAACATTCCCAAGGAGGAGCGTAAAATGACACTCAACACACTTCACGATGTCTATCACGACCAACTTCAGGACATGTACAGCGCATGCAAGCAATCACTCGTCGCCACAACTGAACTGGGTCGCGCCGCAAGCGATAAAACGCTAAGCGAAGCGCTGATCTCTGGCACAAACGGTATCAGCGAGGGTTTGGACAAGCTCAAATCGCTTTGCGCTACCCACGACATTGATCCGGAAGGTGCGCACTGCAAAGGTATGGAGGGCTTGGCCCGCGAGGCAAGGGCGCATGGAATTGAACAGAATTTCGGTGACGACGCAGTACGCGACGCGATGATCATCACCCAATACCAGCGAATGGTGCATTACGCCTTGGCAGGCTACGGATCATTGGCGGCTTTTGCCAACCGGCTTGATCTGGATGAAGACGGTGCAATCCTGAAGGCCATGCTGGACGAGACTTACGATGGCGACCGGCACATGACCGACATTGCCATGAATCATGGCGTGAACGAAAAAGCAGCCTGACTTAAGGCAGATATCGAAGCACCCTTTGTTTTGCAGGGGGTGCTTTCCTCTTTTCAGGGTGTGATTGCGCCATTTCGGCTCAGGGCGCTACTTCCGCAAGCGCTGCTACATTGCCGCCGCAGATAAGCGCTTCATGCTTCAAAATTTTATCTATTGGCCAGTCCCACCACATAAGCTGCTCCAGAACTGCGATCTGCGCGAGCGAGAATCTCAGGCGTCTGACAGACGCGGGATTACCGGCCACTATACTGTAAGACGGCACGTCGCCCGAGACGACCGCGCCCGCTCCTACGATTACCCCGTTCCCAAGCTGCGCGCCCGGTAGTATTCGGGCGCCCTGCCCGATCCAGACGTCATTGCCAATCACTGTGTCCGGTCCGGGCAGTGGCATCGAAGCTCGCCCCTCCCGCGAACCGCCACCGAAAACGGCGAAGGGAAAGCTAGAAATGCCGTCATACCGATGATTGGCAGACGCCGTGATAAACTGCACGCCGTCCGCAATCTGGCAAAATCGACCGATTGTCAGACGCTCGGAGCTGAAGTCATAAAGATAAGGCGCGAGATGGGCGGCCCAATCAGCGGGTGGATTTTGCGCGCTGGCATAGGTGTAGTCGCCGACGTTGATACGCGCATGGGCGATCGCAGCCCTTAGAAACACCGTGCCCTTGTGCGGGGAGCCATCCGGAAGCCTGATAGGGTGAAGGACCGTCGGATCGGGGAATTCGTTTTCATTATTTTTCACGGAAGGCTCCTTGGAAACTCCCTTCCATTATACGCTGCATTTGTAGAGGGGCCAAGCAACGAGGACGCCCCCTATCGGTCAACTGCCCTCATAATCAAAAAGGCCGCTCCCCTAGGAGAGCGGCCTTTCGTGTTCATTGCGTTGAGCGGGTTGCCCCGCTTGGGCGCAAATTACTCGGTGATCTTGGACACAACGCCCGCGCCAACCGTACGACCGCCTTCGCGGATCGCAAAGCGCAGACCGTCTTCCATCGCGATCGGTGCGATCAGTTCAACGTTGAACTGCAGGTTGTCGCCCGGCATCACCATTTCTGTACCTTCGGGAAGCTGAACCGTGCCGGTCACATCCGTTGTGCGGAAGTAGAACTGCGGGCGGTAGTTCGCGAAGAACGGCGTGTGACGGCCACCCTCTTCTTTGGTGAGGATATACGCCTCGGCGGTGAACTTGGTGTGTGGCTTGACCGAACCCGGCTTACACAGAACCTGACCACGCTCAACGCCTTCACGGTCCACACCGCGCAGCAGTGCACCGATGTTGTCGCCTGCCTCACCACGGTCCAGCAGCTTGCGGAACATTTCAACGCCTGTGCAGGTCGTTTTCTTGGTGTCGCGGATACCGACGATTTCGATCTCGTCGCCCACGTTGATCACGCCACGCTCGATACGGCCTGTCACTACGGTACCACGACCGGAGATCGAGAATACGTCTTCCACGGGCATCAGGAACGGCTGGTCTACAGCGCGTGCCGGTGTCGGGATGTACTCGTCAACAGCAGCCATCAGATTGCGGATTGATGTCTCGCCGATTTCTGGCTGGGTGCCGTTCATCGCGTGCAGCGCTGAGCCGGGAATGATTGGAATGTCATCGCCGGGATACTCGTACTTGGAGAGCAGCTCGCGGATTTCCATTTCAACCAGTTCAAGCAGCTCTTCGTCGTCTACCTGGTCAACCTTGTTCATGTAGACAACCATGTACGGGATGCCAACCTGACGGCCGAGCAGGATGTGCTCGCGCGTCTGGGGCATCGGGCCGTCGGCCGC
>Ga0163215_101734_pt1 | contig 10196 bp, 10 predicted proteins | sample SynspAceP_FD_185934 | JGI IMG/M metagenome (GOLD analysis project Ga0163215, IMG submission 185934) | Saline lake microbial communities from Ace Lake in Antarctica - Synechococcus sp. Ace-P (Hybrid Assembly) | ecosystem: Environmental > Aquatic > Non-marine Saline and Alkaline > Saline | place... | reverse complement strand
TGAAAATGTCGCGGTCCCCTGTCCACGTTGCAGTTCGCGACCTGATACGCGACGGATTGCTGGAGCACGAAGCTGGCCGCCGGCCCAGCGTGTCGCAAATGACGCGCAACGATCTCAGCGAGATATTCGAGATGCGTTGCCTGCTGGAAGGAGAGGCCGCGTTTCGGGCAGCCGAAGGTATGGACCGGCAGACCATGCAGCGACTCGAAGCCGGCCTAGATTCACTCAGGGGTCAGTCCGAAAATGATGATTTGCTGATCGCTTGGACTGGTATCGACGATGCATTTCATGAAGCCATCGCGATTTCGAGCAATCATAAACGTCTGGCCTCGGATATTCTTCGTTATCGCCGCATCCACCACGCACTTAACTCAATTCGGATGCAGCCCAAACTTGTGGCGCAGGCCGCTGACGAACACCGGACGATCCTAAGGAGTTTGGCTGATCGCAATCGCGAAGGTGCCCGTAACAACATGCATCTGCACTTGAAAGAGTGGCAAGCCTATTACGTGCACCTGATAGCCACTGCTCCAGTAGCTTAGGTGTTCCATCCCGGACCATCACATTGATCCTCGGTAATCTGCTTTTTTCATGTCAAAATCGGTTCTGAGAGACATTCAGAACGGGGGGCTGCCATGCTGATTCAGCTTCACAAGCAAGCGACGACCACACCGAAGGTAAGGGCTGCAATTCAGGCGAGTGACGAGCCTGCGTCAGTTCTGTCGGAACGGTTCGGCAACTACGGAGCAAACAATCTATAAGTGGCGGTACCGTGATAGCGTACCCGACCGCAGCCACACAGCGCATCGGTTGCAGACGACACTGACCTCGGCACAGGAAGCTCTCGCCGTCGCGTTGCGCAAAACACTGCTCGTATCGTTGGATGACCTGCTGGCCGTGGTGCGGGAGTTCCTGAACCCAGATGTCTCGCGCTCCGGACTGGATCGGTGTTTGCGGCGGCTTGATGTAGGCAACCTGCGCGATCTGATGGTAAAGGTCGCCCGCCCCAAGCACAGCGGCTTCAAGGCTTATGAACCCGGATACATCCCAATAGACGTTAAATACCTGCCACAGATGGCGGATGAGACCTCGCGCCGCTATCTTTTCGTCGCGATCGATCGGGCCACCCGCTGGGTCTTCATCCGCGTCTACAACAGTAAGACGGCAGCCAATGCGCAGCGCTTTCTGCGGGACCTGGAGCGCGCGTACCCAATGCGGATCTGCACCATCCTCACGGATAATGGCAAGGAGTTCACCGACAGGCTCTTTGGTCTGCGTAAGCGGGCACATAGCGGATACCATGAGTTCGACAGGCTCTGCACCGATCTGGACATCGAGCACCGCCTGACCCCATCAAGATCACCGCAAACCAACGGCATGGTCGAGCGGTTTAATGGTCGCATCGAAGACGTGTTACAAAGCCACTACTTCCGATCCGGTGAAGAGCTGGAGGCTACGCTGCACCGATACGTCTGGCTCTGCAACCAGCAGCTGTCGCAGTCTTCCTTGGGCAGCAAGACGCCCTTGCAGGCGATGAAAGACTGGCACAAACTTAAACTAGAGCGGTTTAAGAAACAGCCGTACTACTGTCACGGATGTGACACCTAACAGCCGCAACTGCAGCAGTATACTTTTTTGCAAGGCTGATTCACGCCGTGGTTTTTATTGCCGGGTTTAAACACTTCATGGCCCGTACTTTGCTCTTTACAATATCTTGGTTGGCTTTTCTGGTGATTGCTATCGAGGTTCTGCGACACAGCGTATGACTTCAAAACGGTGACTTAAATGGAAGTGTACGATCTCAGTTCAGTGATAGTCGAAATATGATCGTCACCACCATATCAATCTAGAGGGGTCTGTTGCGATAATTCCAAATTGCGGTGAAATTACTTATTTGAAAAATTATGGTGTTTGTATGGCTCTGTTTCACAAAGCTTGTGATACCCGAGGTTCCCCTTTCCCCGGATGGATTCACCCCACGGCTTCTGTGACAGTGATGCCAAGGGCTGTGTAGCCGTTCATGACGGCGATGCGGACCTGGACTTCCGCGACCTGTCGGTCGAAGCCCCGCGCCGTGAGGCGCTGCCCCAGCAGTTTCACGCAGTGCCTCTTGGTCTCGACGCGGCTTCGGCGGTGGTATCCGCTCCAGTTTTGCCAGATCGCGCGACCGAGGTATCTTGAAGCTCGCAGCGGCTCGTTTCGCGCGGTGGCACCCGCTGTTGTTGGCTTCCAGGGCTTGGCGTTCCTGCGAGGTGGGATGATGGCATGGGCATTGCGGTCGGCAATGGCGTCATGGCATTTGCGCGTATCGAAGGCACCATCAGCGGTGACGCTGCCGATCTGCTCATCCGCCGGAATCTGGCTGAGCAGGTCGGGCAGGATCGGCGCATCACCGATGTGGTTCCCTGTGATTTCGATGGCTCTAACCTCCAGCGTTTCTTCATCGATTCCTGTGTGTATCTTGCGTCAGACGCGCCGTTTGGGACCGCCATGCTTGCGGGCGTTCCACTCGCCTTCACCCTCGACCTTGATGCCGGTGCTATCCGCTGCCCGGCAGGGCATTGCGCAGCAATGTCCCGAGAGGGGATCAGGAGGTGCAGTGGGCCGTTGGAACCACGATACGGGATGTTCACGGCCAGCGTCTTCTGGCGACGGCTCAGCGTGCTGAAGTCCGGTACGGTCCAGTCGAGATCGGCCAGCCGCAGTAAGCTCTCGACGAACCCCGTCGCCTGCCTCAACGCCATGCCGAACAGCACTTTCATGGAAAGGCATGTCTGGATGGCGGCGTCGCTGTAGGTCTGCTGGCGGCCTCGCCTGCCTGATGGAACGGCCTCCCAGATCATCTCGGGGTCGAACCAACCTCTCACACATGCAGGCATGTGTTGCCGGCCTACGGATTGTCAGCGAGCCTCGGCGCTTGAGCGCTGCATTATAGGCTGGCCAGTTTCTGGTTTTGTAGGTCGGGGGTGTCGGTCTGCTCATGCATCACAGCTACCACGCTGGATTCACGAGATGAATCCCTGACGGGATTTTTGCAACAGAGCCGTTCTGCAGGATACCACGGAATTTCCATTTAAGCGCGTTGCCCCTGAGAAGATCGGCTTTACCAAGAAAGTCGGCGGTGGACGCAAAGCAAAGGATCGCCGTCCTAATCGCGTGATGCTAATTGTAAGGCTCGCCGGACGCTTACGGTTCAATCAGCGCAACCGCACCTTAGCCAGCGGTCATAATGCAAATTTTAGGGCCTCCAAAAATCTATCCACAGATTGCTTGGGTCACCGTATCTTCCCGTTTTCTGTCCAATCAGTAGAAAGCAAAAGGTCGATATCCTGACTGCGATTTAGTCATCCAGTTTTCTGAGGAAACTGTCGAAGTCGGAAGGTGTGAGCGAAGCGGTTTCGGCCATTGCAGGAAAACATGAAAGCGCGATATCTCTTCGAAATGCTGTCAACGCACGAGCCCTCTCAGCGGCAATTTGGCTGTTCAACGAAGCAATATCCCCGTACTTGCGCGCGTGGCGGGGAACTGTTTCAGTCTCGCCACAAATGTCCGACATAAATAAAAACGCGACTTCTGCTGCGGGGCCTGATCCCAGCGAGATCGTGACAAGGCCAGAGCGGCGGGCGATCTCGGCCATCACGCGGGCTGTTACAAGTTCTGCCTCGACAGCAAAGGCCCCTGCGTCCTCAAGCCGTCGGAATTTCTGGTAGAGGTCTAGCGCCTCTTGAGCAGTTTTTCCAACCGCTCGCACCTGACCGACCCATGTGGATTTTCGCGGCACAAACCCGAGGTGACCGACAACGGGAATATCCTCGGATGCAAGCAGCGCAACGACCTCCAGACGTCGCCCCGTCAGAACTGCATCAGCGCCGTCAACCAGCGCGGCAAAGGCGGTGCGCAAGATCTCCTCATCAGTGATCGCGTTGGCGAACCCCAAAGCTGCAGTGATGAATGCGCTCGGCGCTCCTGCCCGCACAGCGCGGACATTGGCGGCGCGACAGACCAGCATTTCAATCCCGGCCTGCTCAGCTGCGCTCGCCTCATCCTCCGTTTCGGCGGTCACTTGGGCGAAGGTGCCATGGGCCCCCTTGCTGGCCTTCAACGACGCCACCGTGGCACGGCGGTCGCAAGCCTGCGACGCCCAACTGAAGATACGCGACATTCGGTGCCCTCTATTTGAGCTTTCTGGCGTATTCAGGCGGGGCAACGGTGCCAGGTTTGGAGAACCATTTAGGTACATCGACCCCGGAATAGAGCAAGATGTTGCCCCAAGGATCAAATGCGCCGGTCCGCACAATCACCTTCGCGCGTGACGCCATATCCGCCAAGATCGTCTCATGGGGGATCATCTCATGATCGGCATCGTCGAAGAGGTCTTTCACCAACTCCAGAAGCACAGGATTGTGGTCAGGCAAGGCGTCCGCGTAGCTGACTTTCTCGGCAATGAAGGCGGTTGAAACGGCCGACAGAACGGTACGAAGGTCTGGGATGTCTTGGGTAATCGCAAGATCGATCCGCCAAACATTTGACGGTATCGGGAATCCGGCATCACAGACGATCATCATGTCACCATGGCCCATTTGGGCGATGGCGGCAGACAACTCGGCATTCAGCAAGTCACCAGTTTTCATTGAGCGTTCCTTTGTCCGAATGGTTGGTCGCAGCGCTAAAGTCCGCCAAGTCGCGTCGCGATGCGAGGCTGGGAATAACGCCGAGACGGGTGCACGCATGGGCGCCTGCGGCGGTGCCGATCGCCACGCAGTGTAGAAGGGGATGGCCCTCGGCCAGTGCTGCTGCAAAGCCCGCGTTGAAGGCGTCGCCCGCGCCAGTTGTGTCGACCACATCGACGATGGGCGACGGCACGACGGCGTCTTCATCGGCGCCGAGGATAAGTGCGCCATCTTTGCCCATTGTTACGATGACGGTGCCGACGCCCCGGTCCCGCAGTGCCATGGCCAAATCGCGCGTCGGGGTAGGATCGTCGGCGGCAAGGCCCAGAAGGATGCGCAGTTCGCTTTCGTTCGGGGTGAGGTAGTCGACATTGGCAAAGGAGGTGTCGGGCAAAGCCCGTGCGGGGGCAGGGTTGAGGATGGTTTTGGCCCCGGCACGCTTTCCCAGTTCCATCGCCATACAGGCCGCCTCGGTTGGGATTTCCAGAACTGCCATTACGACATCGCTTTTAGCAATCATGTCGCCGGCGGCATGAACGAACGCGCGGTCCATAAGCTCATTCGCGCCCATATCGAGAATTATGAAATTTTCGCCCTCGGCGTTCAGAACGATAATTCCGGCCCCGGTTGCGCGCCGACCATCCTGGACGACATAGGTACTGTCCACGCCCTCATCTCGGTACAAATTAATGGCAACGTTTGCCAATTCATCGCGCCCAACGCAGGTCACAAGCCCTACGTTCATGCCTAATCGAGCAAGGCCAACGGCCTGGTTCGATCCCTTGCCGCCGGGCCCAAAGTCGAAATCGGACCCCAAAATCGTTTGTCCGAAAATCGGGAGCTCTGGCGTGCGGATCGTCAGGCCAACGGCAAAGCTGCCCACAACAGTCATTCGGGTCATGCGACTTCCTTTCGCTTTGTAGCTTCGCATCCATGTTCCGGAGGGCCTACGGCAAGGCCCATGATAAGTTTCTCCGTGATCTGCCCACCGGAAAGGTGCCCCGCAACGTAGCCCTCGGCCATCACGATCACACGGCTACTGTGAAGAACAATCTCGGGTAATTCCGATGAAATCATTAAAATCGCCAACCCATCGGCGGCGAGTTCTTTGAGGATTTGGTATATCTCGCCCTTGGCGCCAACATCAATGCCGCGCGTTGGTTCGTGCAGAATGAGGACCCGTGGGCCGTTCAACAATCCGCGTGCCAGGATGATCTTTTGCTGATTGCCTCCACTTAGCGTCCCGATCTTTTGGCCCAGCTCGGCCACACGGGCGTCCAGCTTTTTGACGTGGATAGCTGTGGCCTCCCGCATAGCACGCGGTTGTAGAAAACCGAACGACGTGAAGCGAGAAATCGACGATGAGATGGCGTTTTCAATGACGCTCATATCCAGTAATGCGCCTGCGCCGCGACGGTCGGCTGGCACAAGTGATAAGCCCGCCGATATTGCGTGGGAGGGACGATGTGGCTGCAACTTTATCCCACCTACAATGACCTCGCCGCCGCGAGGGCAGAGGCCGAAAATTGCTGCGGTCAGCATGTCCTTGCCGCTGTCGGGCAGTCCCCCGACACCAAGGATTTCGCCAGATTTTATGCTGAAGGAGGCATCGGTAATCTCGCCCGGTACTGATAGGCCTATGACCTCCAGAACGACCTCTCCCACATTCTCCGTCGCATCCGAACGGACGGAATATTGTTCATGTGCATTCAGTGTACGCCCGACCATATGCGTGACCAGCGTATCGATCGACACGCCAACATCAGCGGGGATTGTCGTAATCAACTGTCCGTCGCGCATGACGCTGATGGTGTCTGCAAGGTCCAGCACCTCTTGAAGATGATGCGAGACATAGATGATCGTGACGCCTTCGCCCCGCAGCGTCCTGACAATGTCGAACAGTCGTTCGCTTTCGCGCGGCGAGAGCGCCGAATTGGGTTCATCTAGGATCAAGACCCGGGAGTTTTGGGAGATTGCACGCGCAATCTCGACCAATTGCTTCTGCGCAACCGATAGTTTGGCGACAGGGGTATCTGTCTCAATCTCGGATAGACCAAGCCGGTCCAACGCAACACGCGCTGATTTGGCTGCGTGTTTTGGCGACAATGGCGACAGCGGCGCTTTCGCACCAAATGCGCTCAGCAGAACGTTTTCGCCGGCGGACAAGTTTTCGCACAGCGACAGCTCCTGAAACACGACGCTGATGCCTTGGGCGCGACTGACCAGTGGTGAGGTGATTGACGTCACCTTGCCATCAACCAACACTGCACCGCTGTCAGGCTGCAATTCGCCCGCGATCACGTTCATCATTGTGCTTTTCCCGGCCCCATTTTCACCGATGACAGCATGCACTTCGCCCTTGGCGAAGGATATCGACACGGCGTCCATGGCCAGCACGCTGGGAAAAGACTTGGATATACTTTTGAGCTCTAGAACTGGATGCATCGCGGCCTCCTCAAAACAATCAGCCGGGGGCGTTCGGGTGATAGAAACACGGGTGTCCCTATCACCCAAGCGTTTAGTCCATGATTTCGGCGATGTTGTCAGGTGTGTAGACTCCTACGCCGGTGTCCAGGTCGTCGATGGTTTCACCGTTCAGGAACTGAACCAGAAGGTTCACGGCCTCATAACCCTGACGTTCCGGTGCCTGATCAATCGTGGCCTGGATCACGCCGTCTGACACAAGCGCCACCGTTGCATCGAGAAGATCAAAGCCGACGATCTGCACCTCACCGGCGCGGCCATTGCGCGAGACCCATTCGCCGGCGGCGGGGGTGGAACAGCATTCCATCGACAAAATGCCTGTGATCGACGGATCCGCTAGCATGGCGTTCTCGATCGCCGCAAAAATCTCCTGAGGATCGGTGCCGGTGTTCAGTGTCCGCGTAATCTCGATCCCTTCAAACGCCGCCAAAGCCTCGCGGGCACCGCCTTCGCGGTCTAGCGACCATTGCGCCGCGGCATCTAGGGTTGTGATCATTACACGTCCTTCACCGCCAAGCACATCGGCCATCAACGCACCGGCTTCCCGGCCTGATTGGATCAGATCTTGGCCTGCAAAGACCAGACGCGCACTTTCGGGGTTGTCAGTGTTGTATGTGATCACCGGTATACCTTCGGCGACCAAACGGTCGATCAGCGGCGACAGGGCATCGGTGCTGACGGAAGAGATCGCCAGCGCGTGATACTGACCGATCAGCGTCTCGATTTCCGAGATCTGGGCGTCAGCATCGGCTCCAACAGGCCCTACGAAACGCGCATTGACGCCATCTGTGACATCGGCCCGTTCAACGCCTGCCCGAATGAAGGGCGCAAACTCATTAGAGACGTCATGATACGACACAAGTATGTCGAGGTCTTCGCCCGCCGCAATGTCGTCGGCGATCCGCTGTGCGAGATCGAACTCATTGAGCGATGCAGGTTCTGCGAAGGTCGCGGCCGGCATCAGAGTGCAGGCCATCAGTAAGGCAAACGTCCGTTTGATAAGCATAATAGTTCCTCCTCTAAAGTTGTATTGAGTGTCATAGTGTTAGGTCCGGCCTCGATGGCTGCTCCATTTATCAATTGCGACTGCGATGATGATTACGAGGCCGATCATAACTTCCTGCGTGAATGGAGAGACGCCGGACAGGATCAGCCCGTTTCGCAAAACACCGATTATCAGAACGCCAAACACCGTGCCCAAGACCGTCCCTGTCCCTCCCGACAAGGACGCCCCTCCGACGACGACGGCTGCGATGACATCCAACTCCAGTCCCACCCCAGTGCGCCCGGCCTGTCCGCTAGGCAGGAAAGCCATTGCCAGAATACCGGCGAATGCGGCCAGAAGGCCCATGATGATAAAGGCCCAGATTTTCGCTGTTTCCACGTGAATGCCTGATACCCGCGCTGCTTTGACACTGCCGCCAACGGCAAACAGCCGAAATCCGAATCCCGTGCGCGAAAGAACCATCCAACCCAGGATGGCGATCAACGCAAAGAAAACGAGCTGCATCGGAACGACGCCAAAGAGATAGCCTTGCCCCATTGCTGCGAACGCATCGAAAGTGGCTTGCTGTGCGCCATTGCGCACGTTGACCGTGACGGGTTGTCCATCGGTCATCAACAGGGCCGTGCCGCGAATAACCGACATCATCCCGAGCGTGGCAATCAGCGATGGTAGCCGCCCGTAAGTGGACAGCAGTCCATTTACCAGCCCTGCCGCCGCCCCAACAATTAGGCCGAGGGCAATCGCTGGCACCAAGGCCCAACCCATGACAATTAGGGCACCCGTAGAAAGACCGCTCAACGCATAGATGGACCCGATAGAAAGGTCGATTTCACCGGAAACCAGGACAAAGGTCATGCCCACAGCCATGATACCTAGCAGCGAGATCTGTCGCCCTATGTTTAGAATATTCGTTGTGGATAGGAAATATTCGTTGGTGACGGACAGGAACACGCACATGATAAGCAGCGCGAGGAATACCCCTGTCTCCTTTTTGGAAAGCGACTGACGCAGCATTGACGGCTTGCGTCTAGGTGTCCGGTTCTTCAGGCGCGGATCACTGTTTATGGATGCGTCCAGCTCGGTTTCGGTGTCCATCATGCAGCCATAAAACTGCCGGATGAAACGGGGACAAGCTCTTCAAAGTTTCCATATTCACGCATCCGCGCAAAGGGCGCATTGCGGACAGAATTGTAGGACACGATGTATCCCCAGCGATATGTGTCACTTTTGTTGGCGTCCGACCGATGCAGCAGATTGCAATGGAATACTAGCGCGTCGCCGGGCTCCATCTCCATATAGACATGTTCATACCGCTCGATTGCCGCTTCAAGATGCTCGGCCTGAACGTTGGTCTGGCCGTCTCGGCGCAGGTGATTGAGGCGTCCCAGATCATGGGAGCCTTTTAGGACTTGAAGACACCCGTTTTCCTGCGTCGCCTCATCGAGCGAGACGTAGATTGAAAGCATTTCGGGGGCGAGACATGCGTTCTCGTACCAATATCCGAAATCCTGATGCCATTCCCAAGCGCCTCCTTCTCGGGGCTGCTTCATCGTCATCTTGTGGCTATAAAGATAGATGTCCGATCCGATCAATACCTCGGAAAGGCGCACCATTCTCTCATCCCGCGCAAGCAGGCCGTATTGGTCGTCGCCGGCAGAGTTCCAGAGCTTTAGCAGGGTTGTATTCCCGGCCTTGTCGCCCTTGTGCATGACCTCCCCAGTAGCATTTTCTGCTTCAAGCTGCTGTCTGGCAGTATCGCGAAAGTTGGTCACTTCGTCCGAGTGCAAGAATCCCTTGCGGATGAAATATCCGTCGGCCGCATAGGCGTGCATTTCTTCCTTTGTTGGAGCAAGCATAAATTTTTCCCCTTTGGTTTGCCGGATCAGACACATTACGACCGCGCACATTCCCTATTTGTCACATCCCGGAAGGTAGTATGGCTGTTTCCTAAACAGCTCCGGCTTGAGTTTGTGCCAGTCTTTCATGGCCTGCAAGGGCGACTTGCTGCCCAAGGCTGATTGCGGGAGCTGCTGGTT
>Ga0163215_101733_pt1 | contig 10196 bp, 4 predicted proteins | sample SynspAceP_FD_185934 | JGI IMG/M metagenome (GOLD analysis project Ga0163215, IMG submission 185934) | Saline lake microbial communities from Ace Lake in Antarctica - Synechococcus sp. Ace-P (Hybrid Assembly) | ecosystem: Environmental > Aquatic > Non-marine Saline and Alkaline > Saline | place... | reverse complement strand
ACGCAGAGTATGGCTCCCTCACTGATAATGGCGATGGCACCTGGACCTTTGCACCAACAGCTGATCTCAATGCTGACGATGTACCGTTTGCCTTTACGGTCTCAGATGGCACGACATCAGATGATGCAACGGCAGTGCTGGATATCACTGAGGTGAATGACGGCCCGGTTGCCGATGATGTGGATCTGGGTGCTACCCAGGAAGACACGAGCTTTATCATTACCGAAGCAGCTTTGCTCGCAAACGCCTCTGACATTGATGGCGATGAGCTATCTGTCACGGATGTCAGCGTCGACGCTGAGTATGGCGCCCTCACCGATAATGGTGATGGAACATGGACCTTTGCGCCAACGGCTGATCTCAATGCTGACGATGTACCGTTTGCATTCACCGTTTCCGACGGAACCACTTCCGACGATGCGACTGCAGTGCTCGATATCACTGAGGTCAATGATGGTCCTGTTGCCGATGATGTGGATCTAGGCGCAACAGCTGAAGACACCAGCTTCATCATTACTGAAGAAGCACTGCTCGCCAATGCCTCTGACATTGATGGCGATGATCTGTCAGTCACAGATGTCAGTGTGGATGCAGAGTATGGCGCCCTGACTGATAATGGTGATGGAACATGGACCTTTGCACCAACAGCTGATCTCAATGCAGATGATGTGCCGTTTGCCTTTACGGTCTCAGACGGAACGACGACAGATGATGCAACAGCCGTGCTCGACATCACGGAAGTCAATGATGCGCCAACAGACATTCAATTCCTGACGACACAGACGATCACAACAGACAATTACGAAACTGTTTCCGGCGTTACCGTTACAGCGCGAAACGTGAACTCTGATGGAAGTCTGACTTCTGAATCCGAAGACAATGTTTCTTACACAAGCACCGGCTTTGGTGCCAATGGTGCTGCCGGTGAAACTAGAAATCAGATTGAATACAATACTGAGAATGAAGTATCAGAAGAATTGATTTTCGACTTCGACGCCGATCAGACTTCGGTAATGGTCGATATCGACCGCTTGTATGGTTCTGAAGGCAATGGCGGTGAAGAGGGAACCTGGACGGCCTATCGCGATGGTGTTGAAGTTGGAAGCGGCATTGTTGACAATGATTCAGGTGAATTGACTGCCACACTTGAAGTTACCGCCAATGATGGCGGCGGGTTCGACAGAATTGTCTTTGCTGCTTCGGAATTCCCGGGCGGACAGGAAGGCACCAACGGTTCGAGCGATTATTACGTAAATGCCGTCACTTTCCAAGGTGAGGAAACGCTGTCGATCAAGGAAAACAGCACATCCGGTACCGTCGCAACTCTGTCGGCAAGTGATGTCGACGGCACGGAATTTTCATATGAATTCGTGGATGGAGCAGGAAATGTCATCACGGATCCAAACTTCATAATTGTCGGCAACGAAATCCAGATTCGTGACGACGCGGATATCGATTATGAAGAAAATACGGTCTTCAACCTGAATGTCCGTGTGAGCGATGATGATGGCGGCACCCACACAGAAACCCTCACAGTTGATGTGGTTGATGTGTACGAAGCCGATATGCACTTCACAGGGAACCCTTCTCTATCTGCTGGCCTTTCAGATGGAGACGTAGTTGCCACGGCTGCATTTGACGCGCATCCCGGCAGTTCATCGCACAGCTTCTCGCTGGTTGATGACAGCGACGGCGCTTTCGACATCAATTCATCAACCGGTGAAATAACAGTAGATGGCGATGTTGATACCGGCTCATCGCACACTGTTACGGTGAAAGCGCAAGACAATAATGGCCGGACCTATGAGGAAGAGGTCACGATCTCATTCGGGTCGAATGGCTCAGAGACCATGTCGGGCAGCGAAGGTAACGATATTATCTACGGGTTCGACGGCAGCGACTCGATCAGCGCGGGCGATGGCAATGACACTATCTATATAGGCGATGCCGGAACGTCTGCCGGGTCCAGCACAATAGCCGACAATGATCCAACCGGTTATTGGCGTTTGGGTGAGACAAGTGGCAGCACTGCAAATGATGAAACTGGAACCAGCAATGGCAAATATAATGGTGGTGTTGATCTTGGCGAAGAAGGTGCAGTCAAAGGGGACACAGATACAGCGGCTGAATTTGATGGGAAAGACGAATTTATCCAGATAGGCAATGACAGCTCGTTTCAATCCAGTACCGGCTCTGTACAGCTCTGGTTCAATGCGGACAGCACTTCCGGCACCAACATGTTGCTCAACAAAGATGGTGGTAGAAGCGGTGAGCTGAAGCTTTATATCGAAGATGGTGTTCTGGTAGGCTCACTCGGCAGTGAGATATCTACTGGTAGCCGTGGTGGCGTAGACGTGGTTGAGGCAAAAGGAATCTCTGAGGGTGAGTGGAACCACGTAACACTGACATGGGATGGGGACGACCTTTCGCTTTACCTCAACGGTAAGCTTGTCGATGCGGATGACTCCATCAAGGGTCTAGACCGCAATTCGGGTGATATCTTCATCGGCGCGGATCATGATGGGAAAGACTTTTTCAACGGCACCATCGACGAAGTTGCCATATTTGATAAATCGCTGTCTGAATCTGACATCGAAGCCCTGTATGAAGGCGGCCCCGGCGAACGGGTAGACACAGAGAACAAAGTTGATGCCGGCTCCGGTGATGATCTGATTGTGGCTGGTTCCGGTGCCGACCACATAGATGGTGGGCTTGGAACCGATACGGTGAGTTATGCGGAGGCTGATGGCTCCGTTACTGTCGATCTTTCTGAAGACAAGAACAATGCCGGTGAAGCTGAAGGTGATACATTCAATTCCGTCGAAGACGTGGTTGGTTCTGACTATGGCGATGTTCTGATCGGCAATGATGAAGCCAATACGCTGACCGGTGGTCAAGGTGATGACAAGCTGGCTGGCGGTGAAGGGGATGACATATTCATCTATGCATCCGGGGATGGCAGTGACACAGTATCCGGTGGAACCGGCTGGACCGATGCCATTGAATTGAGTGGCTTTGACAGCGGCTCCTACGGAACCGACTGGACAGTTACAATCACCAGCGGCGAAATTGAGGGGCAGAATGGCGATAGTCTGGACCTGTCCGATGACGCAGCTGGAACAATCAACTTTGATGATGGCAGCCAGATCGACTTCGAACAGCTTGAACAGATCTACTGGTAAGAAAAAAGGCGTCCGACAGATCGGGCGCCTTTTCTGTCATTTATTTCTTATGAAATCAGACCGCCTGCATGGCCTGTGCGTGGGTGCGACCGCGCCTTGCCAGCAATTTGTTCAGCGCTGACACATATGCTTTGGCAGAGGCCACCATGGTGTCGGTCTCTGCTCCGCGTCCTGTTACCATGATCTCATCATTCTCCAGACGCACCGAAACTTCAGCCTGAGCATCGGTCCCTTCCGTCACTGCGCTTACCTGATAGAGCTGCAGCTTGGCTTCATGGGGCACGATCATGTGAATGGCGTTGAAGGTTGCATCCACTGGCCCGTCACCAGTGGCTTCCTTGGTGATGTGTTGACCAGCAACATCCAGCGTCAGGGTGGCCTTCTGAGGGCCACCTGTGCCTGCAATGACCGTCAGAGCGACGACGCGAATTTTCTCGCCGGCAATGGTGGCTTCATCACTGACCAGTGCTTCAATATCTTCGTCATAGACGTGTTTTTTCTTGTCAGCCAAAGTCTTGAAGCGGTTGAACGCATCCTGAAACGCGTTGTCGCCCAGATCAAAGCCCAGTTCCAACAGCTTTTCCTTGAACGCATGGCGACCGGAATGCTTGCCCATAACCAGCGAGGTTTCCTTCACGCCAACATCTTCGGGACGCATGATTTCATAGGTCTCGGCGTTTTTCAGCATCCCATCCTGATGGATACCGGATTCATGGGCAAAAGCATTTGCGCCCACAATCGCCTTGTTGAATTGAACCGAGAAACCGGAAACGGTGGACACCATTTTGGAGGTGCGCAGCAGGGCCGTCGTGTCTATGCCGGTGCGATAGGGCAGAACATCACCACGGGTGCGAATGGCCATGACAATTTCTTCCAAAGCCGCATTGCCAGCCCGCTCTCCCAGACCATTAATGGTGCATTCGACCTGACGGGCGCCTGCCCGCACACCGGCGATCGAGTTTGAGACCGCGCAACCCAAATCATCATGACAATGGGTGGAAAAGATCGCCTTGTCCGCATTGGGAACACGGTTCATCAGTACAGCGATCATGTTGTAATATTCATCGCCCACCATGTAGCCGACTGTATCTGGAATGTTGATGGTTGTGGCACCGGCGTTGATGGCTGTTTCGACCGTCTTGCACAGATAATCAATCGGCGTGCGGGTGGCATCCATTCCGGACCATTCCACATCTTCCACCAGATTACGGGCCTGTGTCACCGTTTTGGTGATGATTTCCAGAACCTCTTCCTGGGTTTTCTTCATCTGATTGGCCAAATGAATGGGCGAGGTTGAAACAAAGGTATGAATGCGGCCACGCCTGGCGTGTTTGACCGCCTCGCCTGCCCGTTCGATATCACCGGGAATAGCGCGCGCCAGACCGGCAATCACAGCATGTTCAGCGCGGCGGGCAATTTCCGATACCGCTTCAAAATCGCCATTGGAGGCAATCGGGAACCCGGCTTCGATAATGTCCACGCCCATATCATCCAGCTGTTTGGCAACCATCAGCTTTTCTTCATGGGTCATGGAGGCGCCCGGTGATTGTTCGCCATCGCGCAAGGTGGTGTCAAAAATCAGGACCTGATCCTTGTCGGATGAAGTATTTCCGGCTTTGGCAGTGCTCGCTCGTGCCGCAATCATCTTGTTCATTGTGTCTTCTCCTCAGCGTCAAACGCTGCAATCTGCGCCTATCAAAATCCTGGGATCTCTTATGCGCGTTATTTCTATGTTGTGGTGATTTAGCAAGTCCCCTGAGAGCGCGCCGGACAGACCGGACAGCCTACGCTCAGGGGTTGATAAGGAGGAGACCGGATAGCGCACGACCAAGTGTTTGCGCAGAAGATGTTGCATCATTCTGGGCAAATGGTCCGGCTGTCAAAGCTGATTTATGTAAATCCAGCAACGTCATGTCTCATTTATCGTATAAAAACTTATGCGAAACTCTCACAGGCTTTTCCTTTTTGCAAGCCCCAAAACTTAGGGTCTGAACCCAATTGGGAGATTAAATTGGCGTTGTATAGACAGCCCAAATGCTATGAACAGATTGTAGGTAAAGCTGGTTGCCATTTCAAAATCTTTGAAGCGGCAGTTGGGCTGTCTATACAACGTCCCTTCGGGATGCGTGTGGTTTTGGGCAGGATGTCGGCGCAAAGGCTTGAAAACCAGACGGTTTCCTGCGTCTTTGCTTCTAACCCTGACCAAAACCACACGCACAAATTCAACCTCCCAATTGAGTCCAGACCCTATGCTGGACGGATCAGTCTTAAATCCTAGATAACAAACAGAATCCACTCGCAGAAAGCTGCCAGATGCTTGAAGTCCGAAACCTGCAAAAGTCCTATGAAACACCTCAGGGTAAAATCCGAGTTCTCGACGGGATAAGTCTGGATCTGACAAACGGTCAGAGCCTTGCACTCATGGGCGAATCCGGCAGCGGTAAAAGCACCCTGCTGCATCTGATCGGTGGTCTGGATACACCCGATGAAGGACAAATCCTTTTGGATGGAACAGATGTCGGTACCTTGTCCGATGCCGGACGGGCAGAGCTGAGACGCGGCCAACTGGGCGTGGTGTTTCAACAATTCAATCTGGTTCCCAGCCTTAACGTGCAGGATAATCTGGCGTTTCAGGCGCGGATAGCGGGTCGGTTCGATGCTGCATGGCAGGCGCATTTGGCGGACACGCTTGGCCTTGATGAATTGCTGCAGCGCTACCCGGAGCAATTGTCCGGCGGTCAGCAGCAGCGTGTTGCCATTGGCCGGACGCTGGCTGCCAAGCCACAGCTTATGTTGGCGGATGAGCCAACGGGCAACCTGGACGAGGCCACGGGCGATGCCGTGTTGGACTTAACACTGTCGCTGGTGCGGGATTTGGGAAACAGCCTGTTGATGGTCACTCATAATCCGCGCCTTGCAGAGCGTCTGGACAAAACCATAACGCTCAGCGGCGGGCGCGTAAGCTCTTGAGCCATCTCCGCATCTTTTTCTGGACGCTGCGTGTGCTGCTGGGCTTCTGGCGCAAGAACCGTCTGTCGTTCATCACCCTGATTGTGGGCCTTGGTGTCGCGACAGCACTTTGGAGCGGTGTCCAGGCCATCAATGCCGAAGCGCGCGCCAGCTATGACCGAGCGGCGACCACACTTGGCGGTGACCAGTTCCGCTCACTCACGCCACTGGCGGGCGAAAGCGTCCCGCAATCGATCTTCGCCACTTTGCGCCGGGCCGGTTGGCGCGTGTCGCCGATTGTCGAGGGAACATTGCGTCTTGAAGGCACGCGGTTGCAGCTGATCGGGATTGATCCGGTTACCCTGCCTGACACTGAACTGTCGCAGAATGACTGGCTGATTGCCTTTGAAAACACCAATGATGACGTGCAGGCCTTTCTGACACCGCCCTTCCGATCCTTCGCGCATCCGGAGACAATTGCGCAGATCAATGCGCAAGACAGCGCAACCCTGCCGCCGCTATCTGCGCTGGAGGCTCTGCCGCCAGGAACGGTGCTGACCGATATTGGCGTTGCCCAACGCCTGTTGGGGCTGGAAGGCCGCATCAGTCGTCTTATCCTGCATGACCGGCAAAAGGTGGATGAGAGCACTTTAGAGCCTTTGATCGCCGGTCAGTTGCTGCTGGAGGAACCGGCTTCCAGTTCCGCGCTGGAAAGTCTGACCGACAGTTTTCATCTGAATCTCACCGCCTTTGGCTTTCTGTCCTTTGTGGTGGGCCTGTTCATCGTCAATTCGGCGGTGGGTCTGGCCTTTGAAAGCCGCCGTCACATGGTGCGCACATTGCGGGCCTGCGGCGTCTCGGCCCGGCTTCTGGCGCTGGTGCTGATGGTCGAACTGGCGTTGCTGTCGCTGACGGCCGGACTGCTGGGTGTTTTTGCCGGATATCTGATTGCCTCGGCTTTGCTGCCAGATGTCTCGGCCAGCCTGCGCGGGCTTTATGGCGCGCAGGTATCCGGCCAATTGACCCTGCAATGGCACTGGTGGCTGAGCGGATTGGCGATTGCCATGCTGGGTGCCTTTTTTGCCGCCGGGGCCAATCTGTTCAAACTTGTGCAAATGCCGATCCTTGCCAATGCGCATCCCTTTGCCTGGCGCCAGGCCAATGAGCGAAAACGCCGCTGGCAACTGGCTTTTGCCGCAGGCTTTGTCCTGATCGCGCTTGCAGCGTTGCTTCTTGGCGGTTCTCTGGTCGCCGGGTTTGTGCTGATGGGGTCTGTGTTGCTGGCAGCCGCGCTTCTGCTGCCTTCAGTGCTTGCCCGCGTTTTGACAGTGTTCGAAGCGCGGGCAAAACGTCCGTTGTGGCAATGGTTCTGGGCTGATGGCAATCAGCACATGTCCGGTCTCTCGCTTGCGCTTATGGCGCTGTTGCTGGCGCTGGCGATCAATATCGGTGTCGGCACCATGGTGCAGAGTTTCCGCACCACCTTTCTGGGCTGGCTGGATCAGCGTCTGGCACCGGAGATTTATCTGAATGCCGGTACGCCGGAGCAGACCGACGCCGTTCTTGCCTATCTGAAAGATGAGCCGGCGGTGACCGCCATTTTGCCGATCTGGAATGTGGATGGCCGATATCAGACCTTTCCGATTGAAATTTTCGGGTTTCAGGACCACCCAAGCTATCGGGACAATTGGCCCTTGCTCGATCAAACACCCACCATGTGGGACGATGTGGCAGCAGGCAAAGGGCTGCTGATCAGCGAGCAGATGGCGCGCCAGTTTGACCTTTCGATCAATGCGCAGTTTGACCTGTTCAGCGAGACCGGGCCGCTCACCACCAAAGTTCTGGGCATTTATTCCGACTATGGCAACCCGATCGGTCAAGTCCTTATGGCCGTAGATCAACTGACCACGCAGTGGCCGTCGGTACAAAAAACACGCTTTGGGTTGCGCGTTGCACCCCATGACAAAGCGCGTGTGCTGAACGATCTTGACCAGCGCTTCACCTTTGGCGAAGGCGGGCTGATTGATCAGGAGGCCCTTAAATCCCTCTCCCGATCTGTGTTTGAACGCACTTTTGCGGTCACGCTGGCCCTGAACGCCCTCACCCTGGCTGTTGCGGGCATTGCCATGCTGACCAGTCTTCTGGGCCTGTCACAGGCGCGCCTGCCCCAGTTGGCGCCCATTTGGGCCATGGGCATTACGCGGCGCAATCTGGCTGGTATTGAACTGGCCAAAACCGTCGCGCTCGCTTTGCTGACCTCTGTGCTGGCCATTCCGCTTGGCTTGCTGGTGGCGTGGATTCTGCTGTCGGTCATCAATGTGGAAGCGTTTGGTTGGCGCATACCCATGCTGCTGTTTCCGCTGGACTGGCTGCGCCTGCTGGCGCTGGCTCTTCTCACCGCCGGTCTGGCCTCCCTCTATCCGGCCATCAAGCTGAGGCGTATGCCGCCGGCAGACTTGCTAAAGGTGTTTGCCAATGAGCGTTAGATTTTTCACAAAAATGTGGCTGCTGCTCGCGCTTGTGCTCAACTGCGCCAGCGCCCATGCGCAAGGCTTTGCAGGCCTTGGCACCAACAGCGAGGGCTACGCACAGGTCACGCCCGGCAAGCTCTTCAGCTTTCCGCAGGACCACGGCCCCCACCCGGACTACCGCATTGAATGGTGGTATGTGACCGCCAATCTGACAGATGCAGAGGGCAATCCCCACGGCATACAATGGACGCTGTTCCGCCAGACCATGACGCCCGGCAGCGAACCAAGCGGCTGGAACAACGGGCAGGTCTGGCTCGGCCATGCGGCACTGTCCTCACAAGGCCGCCATCTCAGCGCCGAAACCGTCGCCCGTGGTAATACCGGACAGGCGGGCGTGACCACCGCCCCCTTCTCTGCCTGGCTGGATGACTGGTCCCTCACCTCCAGCGCACCAGCGGAAGCAGACGCATTTTCCGCGCTGCGCCTCACCGCCAATGATGAAGCTTTCCGCTATGATCTGACCCTCACCACACCCAAACCACTAGTGTTCCAGGGCGAGGCTGGTTTCAGTCAGAAGTCAGAGGCTGGCCAGGCCTCCTATTATTACAGCCAACCCTTTTTTGAAGTTGCTGGTGACATTGTGGTGGGCGATGAGACCCTCACCGTCACAGGCAACGCCTGGCTCGACCGGGAATGGAGCAGCCAACCCCTCACCGGCACCCAAACCGGCTGGGACTGGTTTTCACTGCATCTGGGCGGCGGTGAAAAGCTGATGCTTTTCAGGCTGCGCGATGAAACGGCGGGTGACTATTTTTCGGGAACATGGATTGGCGCAGATGGCACGGTCACACCACTGGGACCAAAAGGCATCCGCATGACACCGCTCACAACTGCTCAGGTTGCAGAGCGCGAAATGCCCATCGGCTGGCGATTGGAAGTGCCTGATAAAGGTCTGGACATTGAAACGCAAGCGCTGAACGCTGATAGCTGGATGCAGACCTCAATCCCCTATTGGGAAGGGCCGATCCGGTTTGAGGGCAGTCATGTGGGTGTGGGATATTTGGAGATGACTGGGTATTGAATCAGGCAGATAATTGAAGAACGAACATCCTGAATGAGACAAGTCATGGCCAGCTTTTTTGTGAGACCCGAACATCCACTGCCAACAAATGGATGTTGCTTGTTTAGACCGCAAGTCCGAATGATTTGAACAAAGCGGAATTACGTGGAAAGGACTGTTTCAAGCGAAATATTTGCTAAAATTTCCTTTAGTGATTGGCTACGATTAATGTGACGATACAATTATGTTAATCACCGAATGACTAAAAAGCGCTATCAAATTCTAGTTTAAACTGCATACTAATAAAGGTAATACCTGATCCAATTTGACGAGCGTTATTTTGACATTGATACCAAGACCTGAATTTTTGCCGGAAAAATTCTATGTGAAGCTAAGGCAAGACAACGGAATTATTGTCAAATCTGGTGTTTGAGGTTTGTCGGTCATGCGGCGATCTGGTCGGGGTTTGTGGCTTCAATTCCGTCTTTGAACGTGACGCCGGTGATGACTTTGGCCAGGTAATCAAAGCCGCGT
>Ga0163215_101729_pt1 | contig 10216 bp, 7 predicted proteins | sample SynspAceP_FD_185934 | JGI IMG/M metagenome (GOLD analysis project Ga0163215, IMG submission 185934) | Saline lake microbial communities from Ace Lake in Antarctica - Synechococcus sp. Ace-P (Hybrid Assembly) | ecosystem: Environmental > Aquatic > Non-marine Saline and Alkaline > Saline | place... | reverse complement strand
GTCAGCCCGGAAACCAGCGCCCGCTTGAGATACAATTCCGGCGCGATGCGCAGATACATGTCGAGCTTGAGCGTGTTGTGGTGGGTCTTGAACGGTTCGGCCGTGGCGCCGCCATAGACCGAATGCAGCATCGGAGTTTCGATTTCCATGAAACTCTCGTCTTCCATGAACCGGCGGATGCCGGAGACGATCTTCGAGCGCTGCTGGAAGCGAAGCTTGGAATCCTCATTGGTCATGATGTCGAGATGACGCTTGCGATAGCGCAGCTCGATGTCGGAAAGCCCGTGCCATTTTTCCGGCATCGGCAGCAATGCCTTGGTCAGCATGGTGATTTCATGGGCGTTGATGGTCAGTTCACCGCGCTTGGTGCGCCGTACTTCGCCGGTGACGCCGATGATGTCGCCAATGTCGACCAGAGGTAGAAGTGCACGGACTTCTTCCGGTGTGGTGTCCTTGTGGCTGAAGATCTGAACCTTGCCTGAGGCGTCATGGATGTCCATGAACATGCCGGAATTGCGCGAGGAATAAACCCGGCCGGCCACGGTGATGATGTCGCCGGTCAATGTGTCGGCTTCAATATCGGCGTATTTTTCTGCCAGTTCGGCATTGGTCATGGTCCGGTGGAAATGCGCCGGATAAACCTCTGCAACCGTTTCGCGCAGAATGGCGAGCTTTTGGGCCCGCACTTCGGTGACGTCGGAAGAAAGGCCGGATTCAGTCGTCTTGTCGGTCATTGAAATTATCCGTTGTTTGCTTTTGCTGCTTCCACACCTGCCTTGACGGCGGTTTCGGCCTGCTTGAGGCGCTGGCGGACGACAGAGCGACCGAGAATGGCCATGGAATCAAAAAGCGGCAATGATCGCGACGAACCGGACACGGCGATGAATAGCGGCGCCAGCATATTGCGCAGCTTGATTTCGCTGCGCTCGGAGATGGCGCGAAGTTCGGCCTCGATGGTTTCGGCGTTCCACTCGAAGATCTTTTCGAGATCGGGCTGAACCGTCTGCAGCGTCACCAGAACGTCTTCGAGCGTGACCTTCTTGATCCGGGAGAAATCATCCGCCCTCAGGCCCAGGTCGCCCTTGAGCAGAAAGCCGGTGAGATCGGGGAGATCGGACAGTTTGGTGATGCGCGATTGCGCCAGCTTCATGCCTTCGCGGAAACGGTCGTTTTCCTGGGCCCAGGCCATGACGCGGGTCATGAACTCTTCCTCGGAAACGCTTTCGCGCAGCCAGCGGCCATTGAGCCAATCGAGCTTCTGCAGGTCGAAAATCGCGCCGGCCTTGGACAGGTTCTCAGGATCAAAATGAGAAGCCAATAGATCCATGGTCAGTAATTCATCGCCTTCACCGATCTGGATGAAGAACAGACCGAGGAAGTTCATCAGTGCTTCAGGCAGATAGCCCAGCGCTCCGTAATAGGAAATCGATGTCGGGTTCTTGCGCTTGGACAGTTTTGATTTGTCGGCATTGCGCATCAGTGACAGGTGCATGAACACCGGCGGCTCAAGGCCGAGATATTGATAGAGCAGGATGTGCTTTGGCACTGAGGACAACCATTCCTCGCCACGTGCCACATGGGTGATTTTCATCAGGTGGTCATCGACCACATTGGCCATGTGATAGGTCGGCATGCCATCGGCCTTGAGCAGAACCTGCATGTCGACGGCGTCCCAGGGGATCTCGACTTCGCCATAGACACCGTCCACAAATTTGCAGGCGCCTTCGGTCGGGATCTTCATCCGCACCACGGAGGGTTCACCGGCAGCCATGCGCTCGGTGACTTCTTCTGCCTTGAGAGTCAGGCAGCGGCCGTCATACTTTGGCGGCTTGCCGGCAGCGCGCTGTTCGTCGCGCATTTCGGTGAGCCGCTCCGGCGTGCAGAAGCAGCGGAAGCCGTGGCCGTTTTCGACGATCTGCTCGACATAGGGAAGGTAGGTGTCCTTGCGCTCGCTCTGCCGGTAAGGGCCATAGGGGCCACCGACATCGGGGCCTTCCGACCAGGACAGGCCGCACCATTTCAGGGCGTCGAGGACTTTCTGTTCAAACTCCGGCGTGGAGCGCGCGGCATCGGTATCTTCGATGCGCAGAATGAACTCGCCGCCGTGTTTCTTGGCCAACAGGTAATTGAACAGGGCGATATAGGCGGTTCCGACATGCGGTTCGCCAGTCGGAGACGGTGCAATCCGCACCCGCATTGCAGTGTTGGCCATGTGTTTTCGTCCGCTTCCAGGTCCGATTGAATGGTGCGCGCGGCGGCTAATGCCGGCTGCGATCGTTCACCGGATACGCTGCGGCCAAGCGAGGCGCGGCGGAGACCGGCAAGCGCTGCCTTAGGCCATATTGCGCCGGTTGCGTCAAGTATCGGCAAGGGTGGCGCCGATCGGATTGGCAGGTTTGCTGCAGCGCGGGGTGACCAAGGGGTCTTCGAAATTTCTGATTTACGTACCTCAAAAATTGATCTAGAAGGCCGTCAGGAGGACAAATGCGACCAACGGTGCACGATATTGCGGCTGAAGCCGGGGTCAGTCTGGCGACCGTTGACCGTGTGCTCAATGGTCGTCCGGGTGTCCGGAAGCCGACCGTCAACAAGGTCGAGGCCGCTGTCAGCCGGCTTGGCTATGTGCGCGATGTCACGGCAGCCAATCTGGCCCGCAAGCGGGTCTATCCGCTGGTCTTCATTGTGCCCGGCGGACCCAACAGTTTCATGCAAAACCTCATTGCCGAAATCACCGCCGCCGCTCAACGCTCGTCAAGCGAGCGAACCTCGATCCGGATCGAGACCGTGCCGCCATTTGATCCGATAGCCATCGTAAGGGTGCTGGATGCGATTGATCCCAAGGCAGTCAGCGGCGTTGGCCTGGTCGCCAGTGACACCGCCGATGTCACAGACGCGGTCAATAGGCTTGTCGAGCAGGGCGTGCCGGTGGCAACACTTGTCTCCGACCTGCCCGGTTCGCAGCGCATCCATTATTGCGGCATCGACAATATTGCGGCTGGCAGGACCGCAGCGAGCCTGATCGGGCGGTTTTGCGCCGGACGGTCCGGCAAAGTGCTGGTGGTGGCCGGTTCGATGAAGTTATCCGACCATGCGGAGCGGGCGTCGGGGTTTGCTGCGGTGCTGGATGCTGAATTTCCGGAGCTCGACATGATCGGACCGGTGGAAACCAATGATGATGCGGACATCGTCCGGCAAAGTGTCGAGGCGGCGCTTGAGACCGGACCGGAGATTGTCGCCATCTACAATCTCGGCGCCGGCAATCGCGGGCTGATCGAGGCGCTGGCCCAACGCAGGCATAGCAAACTGTCTGTCGTCGCCCACGAAGTGACGCAGCATTCGCGCAAGGCGCTGGCCGATGGGGTGTTTGACGCCGTCATCAATCAAGATTGCGGTCACGAAGTGCGCAGCGCGATCCGCGTGCTCAAGGCGCGGGCGGACGGGCTGGACCCGCTCACCGCCCAGGAGCGTATCCGCATCGATGTTTTTCTCAGGGACAATTTGCCATGAGCCCTGACTTGACGACCACCTTGTTTCCCAATGAAAGGACGTTCCGCCATGTATCTCGGACTTGATCTCGGAACATCTTCGCTGAAAGCGCTGTTGATCGATGGCGATCAGCGCATCCTCGGATCGGCCAGTGCGCCGCTAACTGTCGAGAGACCGCATCCCGGTTGGTCGGAGCAGGATCCCGACAGCTGGATCACGGCGACGAAGGCAGCTCTGGCGGAACTTGCGAAAACCCATGCGGCAGAGCTTGCGAAGGTGCGGGGCATTGGCTTGTCGGGGCATATGCATGGCGCAACCACCATCGACAAACACGGCAAGGTCATCCGTCCCTGCATTTTGTGGAACGACACGCGCAGCTTCAAAGAAGCCGCGGCGCTAGATGCCGATCCGCAATTCCGCCGACTGACTGGCAATATCGTGTTCCCCGGCTTCACGGCGCCGAAGCTGAAATGGATGGCGGCGAACGAACCCGAAGCCTTTGCGCGCGTTGCCAAGGTGCTTTTGCCGAAGGACTATCTGCGGCTCTGGCTGAGCGGCGAAAGCATTTCCGAGATGTCGGATTCGGCGGGCACGTCCTGGCTTGATGTCGGCAAGCGCGCCTGGGACGATGGCTTACTTTCGGCCACCGGTCTTGATCGCAGCCAGATGCCGTCGCTGGTCGAAGGCACCGACCAGGCAGGGGCCTTGCGCGCCGAAGCGGCGTCGGAGCTTGGATTGCCGGCCGGCATTCCGATTGCGGGCGGCGCGGGCGACAATGCGGCCTCGGCCTGTGGCATGGGCACGGTGGCCGACGGCCAGGCTTTTGCCTCGTTAGGCACGTCCGGCGTGCTGTTTGCCGCCAACAACCGGTATCTGCCCAATCCAGACAGTGCCGTGCATGCGTTTTGCCACGCGCTGCCGGGGACCTGGCATCAGATGGGCGTGATCCTGTCGGCAACGGATTCGCTGACCTGGCTGTCGGGCATCACCTCCACCGACCCCTCGGCGCTCTCAGCCGAACTCGGCGATAGCCTTGTGGCGCCCGGATCGGTGCTATTCCTGCCCTATCTCTCCGGTGAACGGACGCCGCACAATGACGCCAGTATACGCGGGTGCTTTGCTGGTCTCGGCCATGAATCGGACCGCGCCGCCATGACCCGCGCCGTGGTCGAGGGCGTGGCCTATGCCTTCCGCGACAGTCTCGCCGCACTTGCCCAGGCAGGAACATCGCTGTCGCGGGTGACCGCAATTGGCGGCGGATCGCGGTCAAACTACTGGATCGAAGCGCTTGCCACCGTGTTGGGAATGCCGGTCGACATTCCCGAGGGCGGAGATTTCGGCGCGGCCTTCGGTGCCGCGCGCCTCGGTCTGATCGCTGCGGAAGAAGCCGATCCCTTCGCAATCTGCACGCCACCGGCGACAGCCAGAACCATTCAACCCAATCGCGATCTCTCAGCCGCCTTCGATGAGGCGTATTTGAAGTATCGCACCCTCTATCCCGCAATCAAAGGAGCCATGTCATGAGTACTGGATTTTTCGGCGACATCACGTCCATCCCGTTTGAAGGGCCGGACAGCACCAACCCGCTTGCCTTTCGGCACTACAATCCCGATGAAATCGTCATGGGCAAACGCATGGAAGACCATTTGCGCTTTGCGGTGGCCTATTGGCATTCCTTTACCTGGCCCGGCGGCGATCCGTTTGGTGGCCAGACCTTTGACCGGCCATGGTTCGGCGATTCGATGGATCAGGCGCGGCTGAAGGCCGACGTCGCCTTCGAGATGTTCTCGCTGCTCAAGAATCCCTATTTCTGTTTCCATGATCTCGATGTGCGGCCCGAGGGCGACACATTCGCCGAGAGCCGACGCAACCTCGAATCCATTGCCGATTATTTCGAAGGCAAGATGGCCGAGACCGGTACCAAGCTGTTGTGGGGCACCTCCAATCTGTTCTCGCACCGGCGCTTCATGTCGGGCGCTTCGACCAACCCCGACCCGGATGTGTTTGCCTATTCGGCAGCAACCGTGAAAGCCTGCATGGATGTGACCAAGCGCCTCAACGGCGAAAATTATGTGCTCTGGGGCGGCCGCGAAGGCTATGAGACGCTGCTCAACACCGATATGCGCCGCGAACTTGATCAGATGGGCCGGTTCCTCAATCTGGTGGTCGAATACAAGCACAAGATCGGCTTCACCGGCACAATCCTGATCGAGCCGAAGCCGCAGGAGCCGACCAAGCACCAGTATGATTATGACGTTGCCACGGTTTACGGCTTCCTCAAGCGCTATGGCCTGGAAAACGAAGTCCGGGTCAATATCGAGCAGGGTCATGCCATTCTGGCCGGACACTCGTTCGAGCATGAACTGGCCACCGCGCGGGCACTGGGCATTTTCGGCTCGATCGACATGAACCGCAATGACTACCAGTCTGGCTGGGACACCGACCAGTTCCCCAACAATGTGCCGGAAATGGCGCTGGCCTATTACGAAGTTCTACAGGCCGGCGGCTTCACCACTGGTGGCACCAATTTCGATGCCAAGCTGCGCCGCCAGTCGATTGATCCGGAAGATTTGCTGGCCGCCCATGTCGGCGGGATGGATTGTTGTGCCCGCGGTTTGAAGGCGGCAGCGAAGATGGTCGAGGACAAGGCGCTGTCGTCTTTTGTCGACGCCCGTTATGCCGGTTGGGATGGCGCACAGGCCAAGGCGATGCTGGATGGCTCGATGTCGCTTGATCAGATCGCGGTACGGGTGGAGGCGGAAAACATTGATCCGCAACCGAGATCCGGCAAGCAGGAATGGCTGGAAAATGTCGTCAATCGCTACGTCTGAATGATCGGGTAGCAGACTGCGGCGGTTCTGTTTCGAGGACCGCCGCAGCCCAATTTGCTTCCGGCAATTGCGCCGCGATGCACTCTGGCGTAAATCAACGGCTTCACCCTGATAAAGAATGCCCGAAGGAAGTCTCGCCATGCAATTTGCCCGCCTGAACGGTGTCGTCCTCCATCATCAGGTGATCGGCGCGGCACCAGATCGCCCGACCATCGTCTTTTCCAATTCTCTCGGCACGGATTACCGTATCTGGCGCGATGTGATTGTCCGCATGGTCGGCGATTACAGCATCATCGCCTATGACAAGCGCGGGCATGGCTTGTCGGAAGCGGGTGACGGCCCGATCACCATGGACAATCACATCGATGACCTGATCGCGCTGATCGAACATTTCGAAGCCAAGGATGTCATTTTGTGCGGCCTGTCGGTCGGCGGAATGATCGCGCAAGGGCTGGCTGCCAAGCGGCCGGATCTGGTCCGGGCGCTGATCCTGTGTGACACCGGTCACAAGATCGGCACGCCGGATATGTGGAACGCGCGGATTTCCGCAATCACCGAGCAAGGTATAGCCTCGATCTCCGATGCCATTCTCGAACGCTGGTTCACCACCGAGTATCGCAGCGCCGACAATGCGGAATTCAGCGGTTACCGGATGATGCTTGAACGCACGCCGGTGGAAGGCTATGCTGGCACCTGTGCGGCGATCCGCGACAGTGATTTCACTCAGTCGAGTTCCGAACTGAGCCTGCCGGTCATGTGCGTTGTTGGAACAGATGACGGTTCCACACCGCCTTCGCTGGTGGGTGAACTGGCCCGGCTCATTCCCGGCGCGATGTATCAGGAAATTCCGGGATCGGCGCATCTGCCGTGCATTGAAAAGCCGGTGGAACTGAGCGAGACCATCAAGGCCTTCATCGAGCGGCTTCCGGCAGCCTGACGTTTCTCTCTCGCGACACCAACCCTCATCGGACTTGCCATGACACGTGAATCTTTGCCTCAGGCTCTGGCCGGGCGGTTTTCCGCCGATTTTCTGTTCGGCGTGGCGACGGCGTCCTATCAGATCGAGGGCGCGGTTGAGGCCGATGGCCGCAAGCCGTCGATCTGGGACGCGTTTTCGCACATGCCGGGCCGGGTCAAGGGTGGCGACACCGGCGATGTTGCCTGCGATCACTACAACCGGCTTGAAGTTGATCTCGATCTGATGGCGGAGCTGGGTGCAAAGGCCTATCGCTTTTCGCTGGCCTGGCCGCGGCTGCTGCCCGATGGCGCCGGGGCGATCAATGAACCCGGTTTCGAGTTCTATGATCGCCTGCTTGATGGCCTCAAGTCCCGCGGCATCAAGGCATTCGCAACGCTGTATCACTGGGACTTGCCACTGGCGCTGATGGGCCGCGGCGGCTGGACAGACCGCGACACCGCCGAGGTTTTTGCGGATTATGCGCGAATCGTCACCCGGCGTCTGGGCGACCGGCTGGACACGATCACCACCTTCAACGAGCCGTGGTGTTCGGTCTATCTGGGGCATCTGATGGGCGTTCACGCCCCCGGCGAACGCGCGATGGAAGCGGCGATGGCGGCGCTTCATGTCACCAATCTCGCGCATGGTCTTGGCGTACAGGCGATCCGGGCCGAACGGGCAGAGCTTCCGGTCGGCATCGTGCTCAATGCGATGAGTGTCATGGCCGCAAGCGACAGCGAAGCCGATCAGAAGGCAGCGGAGCGGGCCAATGATTTCCACAATGGGGTGTTCTTCGGACCGCTGTTTGAAGGGGCTTATCCGCAATCGGTGCTTGATGGTTGCCCTGACCTGGTGCGCCACATCAAGGACGGCGATCTCGACACAATCCGGCAGCCGCTGGATTTCTGGGGGCTGAATTACTACACGCCGATGCGGGTGCGCGATGACGCCGCGGCAGAGTTTCCGCATGTGGCGGTTGCGCCGGCGGTGAGGCCCGAGAAAACCGACATCGGTTGGGAAATCGAGCCGCAGGGGCTCTCCCATGTCGTCAGCTATCTCTATGGCCGCTACACGCTGCCGGAGTTCTACATCACCGAGAACGGTGCCGCCGACAACACCGGGGTGGAAAATGGCGCGGTCAGGGACACGATGCGGCTCGACTATATTTCGACCCATCTTGCTGTCGTTGCCGATCTGATTGGCGAGGACTATCCGTTGAAAGGCTATTTCGGCTGGAGCCTGATGGACAACTTCGAATGGGCTGAAGGCTACTCGATGCGTTTTGGACTGGTGCATGTCGACTACTCAACGCAGACACGTACCATCAAGCAGTCTGGCTATTGGTACCGGGATCTGATCGCGACGCACAGCGGTAGCTGATGGAGTGATTTTACGGCTGATGGGGGCGGAACCAGCATCGCAGCACGGCGTTATCGGGCTGACATTCAGCCGGAGTCGTTGTCATGGATCAAGCCGTCATCCCCTTTGATTGGGCGCGCATGCTGTTGGGCGATGCGCCGCCGTCGTTTCTCTTCGAAATCCTGTTCCGTACCGTCGTCATTTACATCTACACCTTTGGCCTGATCCGATGGATCGGTGGCCGCAGCATTTCGCAATTGTCCCTGGTAGAGTTCCTGCTGGTGATTGCGCTCGGATCTGCTGTTGGAGACACGCTGTTTTATCCTGATGTGCCGCTCCTTCACGCGATGCTGGTCATCACCGTCATTGTGCTGATCAACAAGGGACTGGATTTCCTGATCCTGCGGTCCGACACCGCGCAGAAGGTGATTAACGGAAAGCCTGACTGGATTCTGCAGGACGGGCGGCTCAACACCGAGCAATCGTCAGACCGGGGCATGGGCAAGGCCGAGGTGCTGGCGATGCTCAGGCTTGAAGGTATCCGCAATCTCGGCGAGGTCGAAAACGCCTTTCTTGAAGCCAGTGGCAGCCTCAGCGTGTTCCGCGCCAGCAGGCCCGTTGCCGGGATGCCGATCGTGCCGCCGCATGAGATATGCCCTCTGCCACGCGTCGACCCGACGTCCCGGGACGGGGATTCCGGCAGCCTGTGCTGCATGGACTGCGCGTTGCTTCGAACCGGCAGTGAAATCTCCTGCCAGAACTGTGGCGGCGAGGATTGGACACCCGCAACAATAGCTGATGCCAAATCGTCGTGATGCTGGTGATGGTCAGCGCACCACAAAACCGTGGGCGAAGGGATCTTCCTCGTCGTCGATGGTGATGGTGTTGAGCCCGGTTTCCACCGCCCATCCGGCGACGGAGGGGATGATGGCGGGTGTGCCGGCAACATCGACTGCGGTCTCGACACGGCCGTGAAACAGCGAGCCGATGATGCTTTCATGGACGAAATCATCGCCTGGCTTGAGTTTGCCCTTGGCCGCCCATTGTGCCATCCGCGCCGAAGTGCCGGTGCCGCAAGGCGAACGATCGATGGCCTTGTCGCCATAGAAAACGGCGTTGCGGGCATGGGCTTCGGGTCGGGTTGGCGCGCCAGTCCAGAGAATGTGGCTCAGTCCGCGGATATCGGGATGTTCGGGATGGATGAACTCATTCTCATCATTGATGTTCTGCCTCAGTGCCGGGCTCATGCGGACCAGATCGGCGGCGGAGAAGTTGGCGATGTCGGAAAAATTCTCCTGGGCATCGACGATGGCGTAGAAATTGCCGCCATAGGCAACGTCCACGGTGATATCGCCCAAGCCTTCGCAGTAAGTCTTGATGCCGCTTGAATGCAGGAAGGCAGGAACATTGGTCAGACGCACTTCGGTGACTTTGCGGCCCTTCATCTGATAGCGGGCGACAATGCGGCCGGCCGGTGTGTCGATCGCCAACGTGCCGGGTTCGCGCGGGCTGACCAGGCCATTCTCGATTGCCATGGTCACCGTGCCGATGGTGCCATGTCCGCACATCGGCAAGCAGCCCG
>Ga0163215_101727_pt1 | contig 10247 bp, 12 predicted proteins | sample SynspAceP_FD_185934 | JGI IMG/M metagenome (GOLD analysis project Ga0163215, IMG submission 185934) | Saline lake microbial communities from Ace Lake in Antarctica - Synechococcus sp. Ace-P (Hybrid Assembly) | ecosystem: Environmental > Aquatic > Non-marine Saline and Alkaline > Saline | place... | reverse complement strand
AGAAGGTCGCTTGGGATCAGGACCGGTTGGCCGCCATGGCCGTCCGCATCGCCGCATCCGGCGACGATCCGACCGAATACCTCGAGATCGCTTACCGCGTGTCAGAGCGCCGGTTCGGGGCCTGGCCTGAGGCGATGCGCGAAGGCTTCGCCGCCGCCCGGACCGAGACCACCGGCAAACCCGTGTTCCGGCTCGAGACCCGAGACCGGTAACGCGCGGCGGCGGGACGCCCGAACGGCAACGCCGGGCAGGTTCCCCTTCGGCACCCGGTCACCCCCGCCGCCGCGCCCTTTTCAATTCATCGGAGAAACGCATGACTTTCCGCATCATCACCGCCGACGAACGCATTTCCTCGGCCGAAAACAAGACCTCGCTGGCGATCTTCGGGCCGCCCGGCGTTGGCAAGACCACGCTTCTGAAATCACTGCCCGCCGACGAGACCGTCTGCCTCGACCTCGAAGCCGGGATGAAGTCGGTGCAGGACTGGCGCGGTGCCTCGATCCCGGTGCGCAGCTTCACCGATTTCCGCGATCTGGTGGTGCTGATCGGCGGGGCGGACCCGGCACAACACCCGCAGTCCTGGTACGGCACCGAACGCCATGCGTGGTTGCAGGCCCAGCACCGCGATAGCGGCATCGAAGGGTTTCTCGCCAGCAAGCGCATTGTGTTTGTCGACTCGATCACCGACCTGACGCGGCAGGTCATGGCCTATGCCCGTCAGCAGCCCGAAGCGTTCTCGGATCGGACCGGCAAGCCCGACGTGCGCGGGGCCTACGGGCTTCTGGGGCGCGAGGTGATCCAGGCGCTGAAGCACCTGCAACATGCGCGCGGCAAGACCGTTATCTTCGTCGGCGTGCTGGAAAAGGTCACCGACGATTTCGGGACGTTCACCTGGCAGCCACAGATGGAAGGCGCGAAAGCAGGCCGGGAACTGCCCGGCATCGTCGATCAGGTGGTCTCGATGCAGCTGTTCGCCCGCGATGCCGAGGGTGGCTGGCTGCTGGATGAGACCGCCACCGGACGCCGCCTGGTCTGCAGGTCCGGCAATCCCTGGGGTCTGCCCGCCAAGGACCGCTCCGGTCGTCTCGACATGACCGAACCGCCTGATCTTGGCGCGCTGCTGTCCCGCATCGACGGCAGCAGCCCCGCACAACCCGCATTCTCTTCCTGATCCCTGAAAGGACACATGACATGAGCTACGATCTGAACGATGCCCAACCGCAGATGGCACCCATCGGCGAACTGATCCCCGATGGCACCTTCGCCAAGGTGCGGCTGACCATCCGTCCGGGTGGGGTGAATGGCGCAAGCCCGATGGATGCAGGCCTCTTGAAGGCGTCGCAGTCCAGCGATGCGCGGATGCTCGATTGCGAATTCACCGTGGTCGATGGCCCCCATGCCCGGCGCAAGTTCTGGCAGAGTTTCACGGTGGCGGGCGGTAAGCTGGACGAGAAAGGCCAGTCGATTGGTTGGAAGATCTCGAAATCCACCTTTCGTGCACTTGTGGACAGTGCCCTCGGTCTTGATCCCAAAGACGAAAGCCCCGCAACTAAGGCCAAACGGGTGCTTCCGGGGTTGCGCCATCTCGAAGGCATCACCTTTGCCGCACGCCTTATGGTCGAGCCCGCCTCCAACCCGCAATACCGTGACCAGAACAGGATCGCCAACGTCGTTCTGCCCGACGAGCCGCAACATGCCGCGATCATGCGGGGTGAAACCGTCACGCCGGATCCCGTCAACGCCCCGCCGCGCAAGGCCGCGAGCGTCCCGGCACCGGGCTGGCAAGCCCCGGCACCGGCTTGGGGTGCGGGGCAGCCAACGCCTGCAGCCCCGACCTGGGGCGCGGCCCCACAGCCGGCCGCCGCGCCCGCACCCGCCTGGGGCCCACAGGCTGCCCCTCCAGCACCACCAGCACCGCAGTCGCCCGCACCCGCCGCACCGGGGGCTCCCGCGATGCCTGCGTGGCTCAATGGCTGAAGTGCTGCGGACGCGGCGGTCCCGCAGGTCTGCGCGATCACCAACAGCCCAACATGATGGGGCTGGGCCGGGAGACCGGCCCATGACCCCGGACGAATGGCAGGCTTATGTGACGCGCGCCGCCGCGCTGGAGATCGGAAAATGGCTCGAAGCCCGAGGAAGACTGCACCAACCCATCGCAAGCCTTACCCTCGGCGACCTCGAGGCAATGGCGGTCAATGCAATCTCGCGCTGGATCGTGATGCAGTCGGAACGCCTGCACCGGCTGGACTGGCCGCAAGAGGACCCGATCGCGATGCTCTTGCTCGGGTGACGATCTGCGCGGTCTGCGCGCGCGAAGCCGGTGGCTTTGGTTACTGCCACCGCCTCCAGCACGACCGCTATCCCTATTACCGCTTCTGCTCGCTTCGCTGTCAGGACGTAGGCAGCGCAATTGCCCAAAGGAACAATGGCATGATCGACAAGACCGCCCGCGAAACCCGTGCGATCCGCGACGCGCGGACGCTGTTCGCCGAAGCGCTGACCGACCTCGGGCTCATGCAGCCCTTCTTCAACCGCACCGCCGCCGACATTGATCGCCTGATCGAGGCGGCGGTTACCGGCTACGTCGACAGCATGCTGTCACAGGGTGCGATCAAGGAGCGCACCGGCACCACGTACGACGATCCGATTCCGTTTTGAGAGGGTGTGCCATGATTGATCTGAACGACGATACGACGACCTGCAGCTGGATGGGGCTTCTGGCCAACGCCACCGAAAATGCGGCGACCGATTTCGAGATCGAATTCTGTGACAGCCTCCGCCAGAAGCTCGAACGGTTCGGCGCGCGCGCCCAGTTGACCGAGGCCCAGTTCCACAAGTTGACCTGCATCGCACAAGCCGGTGGGTTCTGGGAGCGCGACCAATGATCGACCTTAATCATGCATCGGGCTACCTCTATGATCAGGCGAACCCGCCAGCAACCGTTGCCTCGGCGGTGTCAGCCGCCATCGACGCTGCCCTTGTCGCCCGCAACCGCAGTGAACGGCCCCGGACTTATGTCAGTTCTTCGGGCCTTGGCCGTGATTGCTTGCGCCAGATCCAGTACGACTTTCTGGCCGTGCCCAAGGACGAAGGTCAGGAATTCGCGCCCAAGACCCTGCGCATCTTCGAGGCGGGGCATCGGGGCGAAGACATCGTCGCAAACTGGCTGCGCATCGCTGGCTTCGATCTGCGCACCGAACGCGCCGACGGCCGCCAGTTCGGGTTCGCCGCACTTGGGGGCCGTTTCAAGGGACACATCGACGGCTGCCTCGTGTCCGGCCCCGTCCCAATGGACTACCCCGCCCTTTGGGAAACCAAGGCCCTGGGGGCGTCAAGTTGGAAGGACGTCATCAAGCGCGGCGTCAGCATCGCGCGTCCGGTCTACGCTGCCCAACTGGCGCTCTATCAGGCCTATCTCGACCTGCCGAAGCCTGCGCTCTTTACCGCCCTGAACCGCGACACGATGGAATTGCACGCCGAACTGGTGCCCTTCGATGCGCGGCTGGCACAGGAAATGTCCGACCGCGCCGTCACTGTGGTGCAGGCATCCGAGGCGGGCGAATGGCTACCACGCGCGGCAGCTGACCCCACGGCGGTTCTGTGCCGGGGCGGTATGACCGCTGGCAAATGGCATGCGCCCTGCGCGTGGGCCGGCACGTGCTGGAGGGCACTGAAATGATCCGTCAAGGCTTCCAGTCAGATTGGCGGGTCAAGTCCGGGTCAGGAATATCCACAATCCTATTTCATCAGCGTTGCAACGTAATGCGGGTCAACCCCGCAAGTCACAACGATCCTACCATTGGAAAAGGATCGATTGGTGGCCAAATGATCTGCGCCCAAAAATCGTTTCGCGGCAGATGCTTGAATGATCTCCTCGGCAGTCAAATGACGGCATGCCAAACGACGCAGCATTTCCTCGACTTGACGATCACCAAAATAGCTGGTGGGTTTTGCGTCGTCAAATATTCTATTCAGGCCGTCGAAGCCCTCGATGCGCCAGCATTGCTTTGCGTTCACTTGGCCTGCCTCCGTCCACGAACGGCCCAACCTATTAGCGCCGCGATCATGCCTGCGACTACAGCCATGATCCAACTGGTCGCCCCAACACCAGTTGTGCGAACGCTTGCCAAAACGATGGTTCCTACGACACCCGCTGACGCGCCACCGACCATGGCGAAAGGTAAGGAGCGGATGAACAACCCCGACAAGAGGCCACCGAGGCCTGGTATGCCTATTAGCTTGGCCAACAACACCGCGAAAAACACTTCCATCTGTTCCTCCATGCCCTGCGGCGCATTGTTTCACCTTCTGTTGTTTGTTCCGCAAGTCAATGCTGAGAGGGTAGAATGACCACCTTCATCCCTTCGGCCGCACAGGCCGCCGCCATCGCCGAAGTTCGCAACTGGTTCGAAAACCGCACCGACCAACAGCAGGTGTTCCGCCTCTTTGGCTATGCCGGGTCGGGCAAGAGCACCGTCCTGAAGTTTGCGCTGGACGACCTCGGGATTTCACCACACCGCAGCGACAAGGACGGGTCCTGCATCCCCGGCGTCGTCACCGCCACCTTTACCGGCAAGGCGGCACTGGTACTGAGCCGCAAGGGCACGCCCGCGCGCACCATCCACAGCCTTATCTATTCGGTGATCGACGCGACTGAAGAGGAAATCGAGGCTGCCGTGAAGAAGGTGCTGGAGGCGGAAACCGTCGCCCGCAAACTGACCGGCTTCGACCGAACCGCTGCAGAGGCCGGGATCGAGGCCATGCGACAGGCGCTTTCTGCCATGAAGCATCCGCGCTTTGCGCTGAATCCGCAAAGCGATGCCGTTGATGCCAAATTGATCGTGCTGGACGAGGTGTCGATGGTGGGTGAGGAGATGGCGCGCGATCTGATGAGTTTCGGCAAGCCGATCCTCGTCCTTGGTGATCCCGGGCAATTACCGCCGATCAAAGGCGAAGGAGCCTTTACCAGCGACGTGCCCGACATGATGCTGACCGAGATCCACCGCCAGGCGGCTGAAAGTGCAATCATCCGGCTGGCCACCATGGCGCGGATGGGTGAGCCCATCGGCTTTGGCACTTATGACGCCCATGTCGCCAAGCTGCGTAAGGGCGACATCTCCCCCGACCAGGCGTTGCGCGGAGGGCAATTGATCTGTGGGTTGAACGCGACGCGCCTGCAACTGAACAATGCGATGCGCGCGGCCGCGGGATTTGGCGGAACGTTTCTGCCCACCGGTGCTTCCGAGAAGATCATCTGCCTGAAGAACCAGAATGCCCACGGGCTGATCAACGGGATGTTCCTGACGCTCGAGAACATCGTCGACGAGGGCACGATGTATTTTTCGGCCGTGGTGACGGATGAGGATGGGCGGCGTGTTGGCCCCCTCGACCGTGAGGGCCGCCCGGGCCGCATGCGCATCTACAAGGGGCATTTCGAGGATCACGTCGCTTATGACGCCAAGCGCCACGATCGCGACTGGAAGGAAAAGCGTCCCCTGACCGAGGCCACCTTCGGCTGGGCGATCACGGCACATAAAGCGCAGGGGTCGCAATGGGAGAACGTGATCGTCTGGGACGACGGAATGGGCCGCACCGATCTCGACCGCCGCCGCTGGCTTTATACGGCGATCACCCGCGCCGAGCGCGGCCTCGTGCTGCTGGCCTGAAGGGGGCGCGATGATTGACCTGAACGACGTCGGCACTTCCAGTCCCCGCCATGACCTTGCGGCGGTACGCGACCGGCTGGCCATCACTGCCGCAGATTGGTTGCCGCGGCTGTTTCCGGAGGCGCAGTTGGCCCATGACCGGCGTGCGTTGCGCTGCGCCGATCTTTCAGGCCGGGCACCGCGCAAGGACGGCTCCTGCACCATCCACCTCGACGGGCCCTATGCCGGCTGGGCTTTCGACTACGCCACCGGCGAGCGGGCGGGACCCATTGATCTTATCTCACAGGCAACGGGTCTCTGTGATGGCGCGCTGTTCGACGAGGCGGCGCGGATTGCGGGCATGGATCATCCGGCCACCCGGTCCGCCCCTCGGCCAAAGCCCGATCACTCCGCCGAGATCGCGAGGCTTGTTGCGGGTGCTGTCCCGCTGGCGGGCACCTTGGGCGAAGCATACCTGCAGGCGCGCGTGCTTTTAAATCCTGCATCACCGGATTTGATGTTTCACCCCGACCTGCCTGATTTCGAGACCAAGCGTGGCTGGCCCGGGCTGATCGCTTTGGCGCGTTTCGCAAATGGCGACCGCGCACCCGGTGTCCATCGGACCTTCCTTTTGGACGATGGCAGCACCAAGGCTCCTGTGGGCAAAAAGATGCTGGGTTCGGTCGCGGACGCCGCTGTGCGTCTGTTCGCCATGCCGGACGACAGCCATCTTGGCGTGGCCGAAGGCATCGAGACGGCGCTGGCGGCCCATGCGCTGTTCAGCACGCCGGTGTGGGCAGCCCTTTCAGCGGATGGGCTGGCGCGCTTTCGCTGGCCCGAGGGCACAACGCGCATCACCATCTACGCTGATGCAGGCGATGCCGGACGTCAGGCAGCCGCAACCCTGTCAGACCGGCTGAACCGAGCCGACATTCCGAACGAAATCATCCTGCCGCTCCACGGCGATGATTTCAACGACGATCTCATGCGCGGAGCCTGCGCTGATAATTATCGCGCCGGGCAGGAAGTCTCAGCGACTAGTGAAGCTGCCGGGGCAGAATCTCTCCCCGCCGCCGACGACGACATTGCAGGTCTTGTCATGGCCGCCGAGGCTCTAACCAACCCGCCCGACATTTCTTCCCTCGGCCAACTGCTCGGCCGCATTGCGCTGGCGCGGCTGGACCCGCTGCCTGCGCGCCAGATCCTCGCGCGGATCAAAGTTGCCACCGGCATTCCGATGGCGATCCTGGAAAAGCAGCTTACGGAACTCGGTCGCCGCGTGAACGCCACGGGCGATCCGAACGCGCGCATCGCCAAACCAGCATGGTTCAACCGCCTGCGTCAGGACATGGCGGGAACACCCGAACGCAACGAGGCCAATGTCATCATTGCGCTGACCTCGGATGCCGCCTTCGCAGGCGTGTTGGCCTTCGACGATTTCGCCCAAAGTATCGTCGTGCGGCAACCGCTGCCATGGGAGAGCGCGACCGGCTCATTTCCCCGCCCTTGGGAGGATGCAGACGAGGTTCGCACTGCCGAATGGCTGCAACTGCGCGGCGTCAACGTCGCCCCCATGGTGGTCGGCCGCGCCATTGGTGCCGTTGCCCGCGACCATCGCATCCACCCAGTGCGTGACTGGCTGGAACACGTGCGCTGGGACGGGACGCCCCGGATCGAGACCTGGACCAGCACTTATCTCGGGGCCGAACCGACTGCTTTCCATCACACCGTCGGCGCGCTGTGGCTGATTTCTGCCGTCGCCCGCATCTTCCGGCCCGGCGCCAAAGCGGATCACATGCTGATCCTTGAGGGCCCGCAGGGCGCGCGCAAGTCGACTGCGCTCAAGGTGTTGGCAGGCGAGGAATGGTTCACCGACGAACTGCCTGAGTTGGGGTCCAAGGATGCGGCAATCCACATGCAGGGCATCTGGATCGTGGAAATCGCTGAACTCGATGCCATCGGCCGCGCCGAGGTTTCGCGTATCAAGGCGTTTCTGACCCGCACCACTGACCGCTTTCGCCCGCCCTATGGCCGCTACACCGTCGAGGTGCCGCGACAATGCGTCTTTGCCGGCACAGTCAACCCAGACACCTATCTGCGTGACGAAACCGGCAACCGCCGCTTCTGGCCCCTGCGCTGCGGAGCCATCGACATTGCAGCGCTCGCCCGCGATCGCGACCAACTCTGGGCCGAAGCCGTCCACCGCTTCCGCGAAGGCGCAATCTGGTGGATCGATGACGCCATGATCCTTGCCGAGGCTGCGGCCGCGCAGGAAGCGCGCTACCAGGCCGATGCCTGGGATGCCCGTATCGACCGCTGGCTTACCCATGACACCCGCAGCGTCAATCGCGGTCACGCGGGGTATGAGGACTGGCAGGACGAGGAGTTTGAGCGCGCTGAGCCGATCCGCGATGTGTCGGTGGGCGAGATTCTTGAAGGGGCGCTTGGGATCGAGCCCGCGAAATGGACCAAGGGCGATCAGATGCGCGTGGGTGCCTGGCTGAAATCACGGCATTGGGAGCGATATCGCAGCCGCATTGGTGCGGCCCGCGAATGGCGCTGTCGCAAGCCGGACGTTGGTGGTTGAACGCAGCGATCAGCATTATCTTGCCAGGGGGCATCCTAATGGGTGCCCCGTTTTGTTTTCGGCTTGGTCCCACTTTGGGTCAGGTCCCACCTGTGCGCCAAGGTAGGGACAGAAAAAACGATTTAATATCAATCTTGTCCCCACTGGTCCCACTTGGATCACCATCTTCTTTCCTTCCCATATAAAGCGTATAGGTACCGACCGGGTCCATTCCTCCCCATACGGCGTAGGAAAAGAAGTGGGACCAAGTGGGACCAGTGGGGACAACCTTGTTTTCAAACATAAAAATGCGGTCCCACTTCGATTTCAAGGTGGGACCTAAATGCAGCAGGTAGGACCAGCGTATTGTCGAGCGCATTTTCCTTGATCGACCGCCCATGACGTGATTCCCTATTGTGACCAAAGCCGAAGGCCCACGAACCATGTGAGCCTGCACGATGAACACACCGATCCCCTCACAGGACCTCCGCCCCGAACAGGGCGCAATCTCCCGGTCCTGTATCCTCGCCCTCGATCTCGGAACAACGACCGGCTGGGCGCTGCGTGGTCATGACAGTCTGATCACCAGTGGCACCGCCTCCTTCCGCCCCGGCCGTTTCGATGGCGGCGGTATGCGCTACCTTCGCTTCTCGAATTGGCTGACCGAAATCGACCGCCTCTCAGGCCCGATCTCAGCCATCTGGTTTGAAGAGGTGCGGCGGCACGCAGGCACCGACGCGGCCCACATTTATGGCGGGCTGATGGCCACGCTGACGGCTTGGGCAGAACTGCGCGGCGTGCCCTATCAGGGTGTCCCGGTCGGAACCATCAAGCGCCATGCCACGGGCAAGGGCAATGCGTCCAAGGAGGCAATGATCGCGGCGGCCAAAGCCAAAGGGTTTTCACCCGCCGACGACAACGAAGCCGATGCCCTTGCGATCCTCCATTGGGCAATCGAGACCAACGGGGGTGTGTCATGAGATGGCATCCTCGAGGCTATGGCGGCGAACGCCGGGATTCTGAACGGGTCAAGCAGGATGGCTGGCAGGACCAAGGTCTGCTGGCGGTGTCGGTCGATGATCACCGGCTGACCTGGCCAGAGAGAGAACTGGTCCGCCAACTTGGCGACAAGCTCTATGGCCCGAGCGCCAATCACCGGGAGGCGGCCAATGGATGACTGGACGCCAACCATGGTCGAGGACCGGCTGGAGAGTGCAGCCGACGTGTTCCGTTCGCTGCCTGAGGTGAATCCGAAGGGATACTTCAACGCATGGCCCGAGTATTTGCACAGCTTCGCCGACAAGGTCGGTCAGGAGCCCCGGATGCGTCGCCCGCGTCCTGGTCCACGCCAGATCACCCAAGCCGAGGAAACGCTGCTCTGGCTGCGCTGGCTCGACCCCGGTGACGCCCGGCTTCTCTGGTTGCGTGCCAACCGAACGCAATGGAAGCCGATCTGCTGGGAACTCGGTATCAGCCGGGCTACCGCCAATCGGCGCTGGCAGTACGGCATCGCGGTCATCGTCTGGCGATTGAACGGAAGGCGGGTGCCCCAAAAGCGCTCAATCAGCTTCGTGGTGGACGGTGCCGAGCGAAATACAGCATCTTGAGGGAAGGCGCAGCAAACTGTATCTATGCATGGAGATGGCCAACAACTTGACTGCCGAAAAAGCCCTGATCTTCAGGATCACGCACACCAACAATGTGCCGTGGATCCTCAGGAGTGGGCTACGTTGCAAGAGTTCCGACGCGCAAGATCCCAATTTTGTCCGCATCGGGAACCTTGAATTGATCCAGCGTCGAACAGCACGGAATGTACCAGTGCCACCGGGCGGAACGCTGTCGGACTACATCCCGTTCTATTTCACGCCTTTTTCGATGATGATGTACAATATCAAGACTGGCTACGGAGGGATACGCCAGTTTCCAAATGCGGAGATCGTGATCTTGGTCTCCTCGCTTCGGGGGCTCACGGATAGCGGCGAGGCAACCGTGTTCTCGGAGCGGCACGCCTATCTGCAGACTGCGCACTTCTTCAC
>Ga0163215_101726_pt1 | contig 10268 bp, 7 predicted proteins | sample SynspAceP_FD_185934 | JGI IMG/M metagenome (GOLD analysis project Ga0163215, IMG submission 185934) | Saline lake microbial communities from Ace Lake in Antarctica - Synechococcus sp. Ace-P (Hybrid Assembly) | ecosystem: Environmental > Aquatic > Non-marine Saline and Alkaline > Saline | place... | reverse complement strand
GGTTCCAAGCTCAAGGCGTGATACCGAGTCGTGTATTTTCAATGTTCCAGCACCTTTTTTTGCATTCAATTAAATTTTATGAAAGACGATTGTGATGTTGTTTATCGTCTGCTCGTTCTACTCAAGTCAAACTCCAGATTAGGCTAGCCTTATTATGCTTTTGCACTGTTATGGCCCTTTCGCCCTCTTGTGGTGCGCCAAAAGCTTGATCCCAATTCACTTTTTGACCGGTTGGTCGGTATTTTCAATGGTTTTTACTTTAGGTTACGAATGTTTTAATCAATATCCATGCCAGAAGTGTTTTTAAAATAGTGGATTAGAATACGGAAATTTAATGTACTTGTCTTTAAACATTGTTTTTTATGCTGATAGCATTAAGTGGTTTCAATCTTTGTAGTAAAGCGGCTTTCATTGTTTGAATTAATAGGAAAAAAGGATCGTTTTCTGTAGAATGTGCAGGTAAATTCTCGCTTTATAGTAGTTTATGTAGTGGCGAATATAGCGATTCAAGCTTGATTACTTTTAATACAGACAATAAGTGCGGAATACTGTGTTTTTTTCAATAAAAAAAATGACAAAAAAACTCCTAAACCTCGGTTTTATCGATGAGTTTGGTAATGACCTTAATCAGAAGCATGTGGTGAATTTTTCTTACCTTATGTTCTGCGCTAGCTGTTTGTTCATGGTTGTTATGTTTTTTTATCGCCAAATGCCTTCTATCGCTATTTTTTCCTTTCTTGGTCTGGTGGTTGGTCTAGTGGGTTTGCGCTACAACTATATGGGGCTTTTTTCTCGAGCTCAACTCTTGATGCCGATTGCTAAAATTGGGCAAATAACCATTCTTAGCCTATTTTACTTTGGTTCCGCTAGCGGATTTCATTGGCTTTTTGTCAATGTTATTGCCTATTCCTTTATCGTGTTTAGAGCCGATCAGCGATTCATTAAATATTGGGTTGTAGTGGGTTCCGTGGTGTTGTTTTTAGTATGCGAATTTTTGAATGCTAAAGGATTGTATCTATCACCACCAGATCGAAATATTGTTTTGATCGCGGTGTTCCTTTGCGTATGTTTTTACTTTGCTGTTGTTATTAATCTTGTGATGAGTCGGTTGAAAGCGGTAAACAGCCATTTGCGTACTTTGGCCGAAAAAGATGAGTTAACAGGGCTATCGAATCGACGAAAAGTGTTAGCAGACGCTGTTAATATTTTTGCGGATTCTGTTATTAATCAAGAATCTTGTGTTTACTCCATTGTCGATTTAGATCACTTTAAAAAAATTAATGACACCTTTGGTCACGAAGCTGGCGACTTGGTGTTGGCGCAAGTTGCGGCGATGATGGCGTCGGTCATTCGACCCCAAGATGAGATTGGTCGCTATGGTGGTGAAGAGTTCATTGTTATTATGCGCAATACTAATTTAAAGCAAGCTGAAGTTGTTATGGAGCGTTTACGCTACTCTGTCGAGAATATGTTGATAGAAACCGACCAAGGTATTGTTATTCCCGTTACTATTAGCGCAGGTTTGGCGTCTATTGGGCCAAACGTCTCTCGTTATGAAGAAATATTGGCTCAAGCTGATAAGAGTTTATATGTCGCGAAGCGAAATGGGCGCAATCGAATTTCTTTACAACTTAATTATCAGAATTAGAATATATTTACTTCTTTATATTGACATATGAGTTGTCCACTTTCTCTGTGGATAAACTTGTTGGCTAATCTATTTTTCCTTTATTTATTCGTGGTGAGGCAAGTTTCTGCAAATATTATTTCGTACTGATGACTATTGGGTTATTGATAAGCCTGCTGGGATGAGTTTCCACGCAGAGTCAGAAGGGCTCGGCGTCATGCAGTCTTTGGCGGCGGCTTATCCTGATCAGACTTTTTTCCCTGTACATCGTCTGGATAAAATTACGTCTGGATTATTGATTGTTGCTTGTCATGCTAAGGCGGCTTCTGTATTTGGCAAAATGTTTGAAAAGCATGAAGTGGAAAAGCGTTACTTGGCGTTGTCTGCACGTAAGCCAAAAAAGAAACAAGGGACGGTTTCTGGTGGAATGCAGCCAAGTAGGAGAGGGCAATGGAAGCTTTCTCAAGAGAATGAAAATTTAGCAATCACGCAGTTTTTTTCGACTTCTTTTCAAGGTAATCGGCTGTTTATCGTCAGGCCTTTGACGGGTAAGACGCATCAAATTCGTGTCGCATTGAAGAGTTTAGGATCGCCTATTTTAGGGGATGTTAGGTATGGTGGAGAGGAGGCAGATAGAGGTTATTTACACGCTTACGCCTTGCAGTTTGATTGGCAGGGTGACATTAAGCGTTATGTTTGTCTTCCTAAGTTTGGAGAGCGCTTTTCGTCTGAGTTATCTGATTTTGTTGTAACTCAATTTGATGAATCTTTATTGAAGTGGCCCTCTAGAAAGTAATTAATATGACTCAGCAGAGGTTTAATCTGATTGAGAAGGAATTTTAATGAAAAATGTTTTGGTTTACTGTCGTCAAGGTTTTGAAAAAGACTGTGCGGCAGAGCTGTCGGAAGTTGCTAGTAGTAAAGGTTTTTATGGTTACGCTAAAGTGGTGCAGGATGCGGGCTACATTGTGTATAACTTTGATCAGGCGGATGCGGGTGAGGCGCTGATTCAGCAATTAGATTTTAATCGTCTTATTTTTGCACGCCAAATCATTGCGGTTAATGATGTGATTGATTTGGAGCAAGGAGAGCGAGTTGAATCTTTGTTGGAAGCTGCTCGTCAGTTGCCACTCGCTGAAGAAATTTGGATTGAAACAGCCGATACTAATGAGGCGAAAGCGCTGTCTAGTTTGATTAAAAAATTGGACAAGCCTTTGCGAGAAGGTTGGAAAAAATCTGGTGTGTTACGTAATAAAGCAGTGGGTGTTCGGCATCATGTCTTTATGCTGGATGGTGAAGCCGCTTATTTAGGTGTGTCTTATGCGGCCTGTCGAAGCGAGTTTCCAATGGGAATTCGTCGGTTGCGTTTTCCCGCTGCAGGGCCAAGTCGTTCGACCTTGAAATTAGAAGAGGCGTTCCTGCAATTCATCCCAGAGCGGACGCTTGAAGAGGATCTGATCGAAGGTATGACGGCGGTTGATTTAGGCGCGGCGCCTGGTGGCTGGACCTACCAGTTTGTTAAAAAAGGCATTCATGTTATTGCCATTGATAATGGCCCAATGCAAAAAGAACTCATGTCTACCGGATTAGTTGAACACGAGAAGGCGGATGGTTTTAAGTATAAGCCGCCTTATACGGTTGATTGGTTGGTTTGCGATATGGTTGAGCGCCCAATAAAGGTCGCGGAGTTAATGGCCAAATGGCTAGCCAATGGGTGGACAAGAAGGGCTATTTTTAACTTGAAATTGCCGATGAAAAAGCGTTATCAAGAAGTGACTCTGTGTATGCAAACCATAGAGGAGATGCTTAAGAAAGCGGGTGTCCGTTATAAGTATCAAGTAAAGCATCTGTACCATGACCGTGAAGAAGTAACCGTTTGTATTATGGTTAAGTAGTCTTCAGTTTACGGTTTTTAGGGGCGTTATTTCCAATAAAAAACCTATAAACGTTTGATTCGTTTATAGGTTTTTTTGTGTGTTTTGATTAGAGAAAAGCGTATTAAATTGAATCTCTAGCGCTGAACGCGGCGTACCCCATGGCTTCTTCCATAAGAGCATCCCTTTCATAGATGTCATTGCGGAATTCCAGCATTCCGTTGGCGTTAGGGACAACTGTAAAATACACAAGGTAAACTGGGATGTAAGTCGGTAGTGAAATAACCGTGTTACTTTCGTTTTTCAGTGCTTTGGTCATTTCATTAAATTGCTTACTACCTTTGGTGATCTCTCTTGCAAATTCCGCTGGGCTTTCTAGGCGAACACAACCTGAGCTGAAGGCTCTATCTTCTTCGCGGAATAAGTGTTTCGACGGTGTATCATGAAGATATATTTCGTTCTTATTCGGGAACATGAATTTATATTGGCCTAACGCGTTGCCTTCATCTGGTTCTTGTTCAAAACGAAAGGCTAACTTTTCCTCGCTGATGGCTTTCCAGTCTATTTTGGTTGAATCCAGTTCTTTCGCGCCAATGCTCCAGCTTGAATAGACTTTGTAGCCATGCTTCACGAGATAGTTTGGGTCAGTCTGTAATTTGGGTAATAGGTTTTCTCGGGCGATACGATGCGGCACACGCCATGTTGGATTGGTCACCATGTATGTCATCAGGCCTTTGAAAACAGGCGTTTTTCTGTCAGGTTTTCCTATAACCGCTTTCATTGAAGTGAGTTCACCGTTTAGGTGCATGTCCACGGTGTAATTGGTTAAGTCTACCCAAATGCGATTGGCTTCTAGTTCACTTGGTAGCCAGCGCCATCTTTCTAAGTTGTAGGCAATTTGTTTTGCTCTTGTTTTCAGTGGTGTGTTTAGCATCTCAATGGTTTTTGAGCCTGCTGCGCCATCCGCCATGATGTGATGACGACGTTGAAAACGAATAAGCGCTTCTTTCAAACGTAAATCAAATTGCTCTTCATTTACTTTTCGAGTGGAAAAGCGGATATCGCCAAGCTGAACCAGTCGAGCTCGTAGTTGTGCGACACGAGGCCCTTCGTCACCTGCAGATAAAGGAACACCAGCATTAACAAAAATATCTTTTTCTTTTGCGGCTAAGTCTTGGTAATACACTAGCCACTTTTGCAGAACTTGATATTGCGGGCTTCGAGGTGCCAGTAAAGGAAGTGAATTGACCATGTCTGTTGCAGAATCGAAGTACAGCAGATCTTTCCAGTTGTTATTGGGCGCATCCAGTTGCCAATTAGGGTCAATCAACTGAGGTTCGTAACGACCATTACTTAGGTCATGAGCGTAGCTGGTCAATGCAATGGTGGTAATGACATCCATCTCAGCCAATTGTTGAGGTGTTGGTTGCTTTAGTTCTAAGTATTCTTTAATGATCGCTGTGTGGTAATGGATAGGGTTAAGGCCATGGGTGTAAGACTGCTCAAGTATGTCGACTAATTTGTATATCGACATGTTGATTTTTTTGTCTTGTATCCATATAGGGTCATAACCTCGTGCCTTGTAGGCCTCAAGTACGCTGTGGTTGGGAAGTGCTTGTCCTGCCACTGGCGTAAATGCGTTTAATGTTAATGACACTTGGTCTTTTACACTGCTTTCTATCTGTGACTCACTTGGCGGTATAACAATAAACTGCTTGTTCGAATTAGAGGTGGAGCAGGCGCTAAGTAATAAACTGACACAAAGTAAAGGGAGTAGTTTTTTTGCTGGTGTCATTGGTCTTTCCTTTTTAATAAGCTAGTGTGTATTGGGCTTGTATCGACTTCCATAAGCGTCAAAATAGTAATGGCTTCGTCTCTATTGTTACCGCAGGCGTATTTTTCGGCGGTAAAATCTGTGCAAACCTTAGGTCTTGATGCGTCTCCAAAAATAGCGCAACGGTAGTCATCTAAAAGTTGTATGCAAGGCTCTCCTGCCATTTTCCCATTGGGCATTCCTGGGATTGGGGAGGTAATGGAGGGTGCTGTGCAGCAAGCACCACAGCCAAATCGACATTGCATATTAAACGACCTTAATCAGGAGGCGTTAGTGTAAATAAAATCCAGAAAAAATGTACTGTTCATTTACAAAATGATACGGGTGATACAATTTTAGAGTATCGGGATGGCAGGTCATAGAGGATAATGAAAAAATATACTCCAAAAAGCGCCGATGCAGCTTTTCAATACGGAATTGTGCGAATGATAGTAGAGCGAAAAATATTAGTGGTTGAAGACAGTCCTGTGGTGTTGAAGGTGCTCCACCATTTGCTGTCTCGAAATCCTATTTTCACACCGGTTTTGTGTGCTTGTTATAAAGAAGCTCAAGATAAGTTAAGTAATACTGAGGAAGCGTATTTTGCCGCAATCGTAGATCTTAATTTACCTGATGCTGAAAACGGTGAAATCGTAGACCTTATACTTTCTCATAAAATACCTTGTGTGGTTTTGACAGGTAACTTTGATGATAAATTGCGCCTGAGTCTTTTGAATAAAGGTGTTTTGGATTACATTACCAAAGACAGTCGCTACTCGTTTAATCATGTTATTAAAGTCATTGAGCGCTTGAGTAAAAACCAAGGAATTAAGGTTTTGGTTGCTGAAGATTCTTCTACGAGTCGACTTTTTATTCGGATTCTCCTTGAGCAGTACCGCTTCAATGTTATTGAGGCGGAAAATGGTCAAGAAGCATTGGCTCAGCTAGAAAAAGACCCCGATATTAGGATGTTGATAACCGATTATAATATGCCATTGGTGAATGGCTATGAATTGGTTCGTATGCTTAGGCATAACGCTCGGTTTCAAGATTTAGTGATTATTGGGCTTTCTGCCGAAGGGGACAGCGCTTTATCTGCTAAATTCATAAAAGCGGGCGCTAACGATTTTCTAAAAAAACCTTTTTATCATGAAGAATTTCACTGTCGTGTTGTTCACAGTCTTGAAACGCAAGAAATGTTAGAGACAATACGTGATTTGGCAAATATTGATCCACTTACCAAGTTAAAAAATAGACTTTTTTTGTTTGATGAAGGGGAGCAGCTCTTCAGTAATGACTCGTCTGAGATGTCTGTGGCAATGCTGGATCTTGATCACTTTAAACGTATCAATGATACCTATGGTCATGTTATTGGTGATGAATTGCTTGAAGCGGTAGGGCAAGAGATTCGTAACGCCTTTCCAGGTGTTTTGGCTTGTCGTTTTGGTGGCGAAGAATTTTGTGTTGTGGCTAATGCTGGTGGTTTGCATTTACACAATATGTTGGAAGGTTTTTTGGATGGTCTGCGTTCAAAGGAATTTACAGACGCAAAAATTGTACTGACCTGCAGTGTGGGGATGTGTTGTCAGCCTAAAGATTCATTCGAAGAGCTAATTCGAGTGGCCGAGAATAATTTGTGCGAGGCTAAACGCTTAGGGCGAGATCGAATTGTGTCGGATTATTAGTTTGTAAGTGTGTTTATTAATAATAAAAAAATACCGCGCCATATGGATGGCGCGGTATTTTTTTGACTAGATTTTCTGATGAAAATTAGCCTTTGAGCATTTTTGCGAGAATGGGATTAACAAGACCTGGGTTGGCTTTGCCTTGCGATGCTTTCATGACTTGTCCAACAAAGAAACCGATCATTTTCTTTTGTTTGTCTTCGTCTGCCGCACGATACTGTTCAACTTGAGCGGTATTTGCATCCAAAATGGTTTGGATCATGGTTTCGATTGCGCCAGTATCCGTGACTTGTTTTAGCCCTTTTGCTTCGATGATAGTGTCGGCTGAACCTTCACCTTCCCACATGGCTTGGAATACTTCTTTGGCTGTTTTACCGTTGATTGTATTGTCTTTGATACGCAACAGTAACTCGCCAAAGCTGTGAGCGCTGACAGGGGAGTTTACTATGTCCAATTGTGCTTGATTGAGTAGTTTGCTTAGTTCACCCATGACCCAGTTTGCGGTCAATTTAGCATCTTGCACAACGGCATTTGCATTTTCAAAGTAATCGGCCATAGCGCGTGAAGACGAAAGGACGTGGGCGTCGTATTCGCTCAACTTATGTTCGCTTTGGAATCGGGCCGCTTTTTGGCTTGGCAATTCAGGTAGGCTTGCTCTTATTTCATCCACATAATTTTGCGTCAATACTATGGGCAATAAATCTGGGCATGGAAAGTAGCGATAGTCGTTAGCGTCTTCTTTAGATCTCATGCTACGAGTTTCGTTTTTCTCTGGGTCGTACAGGCGAGTTTCCTGAATAATTCGACCACCATCTTCTAAAATGTCTGCTTGACGCTCGACCTCAGTGTGAATGGCTTTTTCAATAAAACGGAACGAGTTGACGTTTTTGATTTCGGTGCGTGTACCGTACTCAGTCTGACCTTTGGGTCGAAGTGAAATGTTGACATCGCAACGCATTGAACCTTCCGCCATGTTGCCATCACAAATACCAAGATAAGTCACAATAGAGTGAATCATTTTAACGTAGGCGACGGCTTCCTTGGCGGATCGAATATCGGGCTCGGAGACAATTTCAAGTAAAGGGGTACTGGATCGATTTAAGTCGATTCCTGTCATGCCTTGAAAGTCTTCATGAAGGGATTTTCCGGCATCTTCTTCAAGGTGAGCTCGCGTAATACCGATACGAGAAGTGGTTCCGTCTTCCAATATGACATCAAGATGGCCAATGCCAACGATAGGGTGATCCATCTGACTGGTTTGATAGCCTTTTGGAAGGTCTGGGTAAAAGTAGTTTTTACGCGCGAAAACCGATGTCATGCCTATCTCAGCATTAACGGCATGGCCGAACATAACGGCCATACGCAAAGCTTCTTTATTTAGAATAGGCAGGGCACCAGGCATGCCTAGGTCAACCAGTGTTGTTTGCGTGTTTGGTTCAGCGCCAAAACCTACAGCGGCGCCAGAGAATAATTTTGATTTCGTGGTGAGCTGAGTATGAATCTCAAGGCCAATAACAACTTCCCAATTCATGCTTATGCTCCTTTTGCCATGGTCGGTGTTTGAAGGTGCCAGTCAGTATTTTGCTGATACTGATGCGCTACGTTAAGTAGCTTAGCTTCGGTGAAGTAGTTACCCATTACTTGAAGTCCGACTGGCATACCATTTACAAAGCCTGCTGGTATAGACATAGCGGGAATCCCAGCAAGGTTAACGGACAGTGTGTAAATATCTTCTAGGTACATAGCGACAGGGTCGTTGGTTTTGCTGCCAAGTCCGAATGCGGTTGTTGGTGCAACAGGCCCCATGATGACATCGACTTCGTTAAGTGCTTTTACAAAATCTTCTTTGATGAGGCGGCGTATTTTTTGCGCTTTCAAATAGTAGGCGTCGTAGTAACCTTCAGACAAAGCGTAAGTGCCGACCATGATGCGCTTTTGGACTTCAGTACCAAAGCCTTCTGCCCGCGAGCGAGTGTACATATCCAACAGGTCTTTCGGATCGTCACAGCGGTGACCAAATCGAACGCCATCAAAACGAGATAGGTTTGATGAGGCTTCAGAGGGCGCGATCACATAATAAGAGGGTATGCTGAGTTGTAAGTTTGGCAATGAAATTTCTTTTACTGTCGCACCCAGTTTTTCGAATTCTTTTACGGCCGCCATAATAATATCAGCCACTTGAGAATCTAGGCCTTCACCGAAATACTCTTTTGGTAAGCCTATTTTTAAGCCAGTTAGTGGTGCGTTTAGATTGGTTAAATAGTCACCAGTTGGTTCTTCTGCTGAGGTTGAATCTTTTTCATCAAATCCAGCCATAGCTTGCATTAAATGGGCGCAGTCTTCGGCGCTCTTAGCCATTGGGCCGGCTTGGTCAAGGCTGGATGCGTAAGCGATCATCCCGAAACGAGAAACACGACCATACGTTGGCTTGAGTCCTGTGATGCCGCAGAATGACGCTGGCTGACGAATAGAGCCGCCGGTGTCTGTTCCTGTAGCAGCAACAGCAAGGCCTGCAGCGACAGCTGCGGCAGAGCCACCAGAAGAGCCGCCAGGAACCATCTCTAAGTTCCAAGGGTTTTTGACCGCACCGTAAAAGCTGTTTTCGTTAGAAGAGCCCATGGCAAACTCGTCCATGTTGGTTTTACCCAACATAACGGCGCCAGCCTGTTGGATGCGGCTGGTCACGGTTGACTCATAAGGCGGAATGAAATTATGCAGCATTTTAGAACCACATGTAGTGAGTGTACCTTCTGTGCAGAATAGATCTTTGTGTGCGACAGGAATGCCGGTCAAGCTGGTGCCTTTTCCGCTTTGTAGAAGAGCATCAGCCGCGGCGGCTTGTTCTAGTGCTCGCTGCTCGCTTACGGTAATGAAGCTGTTTAGTTGTGGGTCAAGTTTGGCTATGCGCGCTAGAAAGTGGCGAGTGAGCTCGACGCTTGAAATATCTTTGTTGCGTAATTTTTGCGCTAATGTCGAAATGCTTTGTTCAAACATGCTTGGTTCTCTTAATCGATCACTTTCGGTACTAGGAAAAGACCTGCTTCGGTCTGAGGTGCGTTCGCTAGGAATGCGTCACGGCGATTTTCTTCTGTGACTTTGTCTTCTCTCAGTCTTTGAGTCATTTCAAGCGGATTCGAAAGTGGTTCAATGCCATCGGTATTAACAGATTGCATTTGTTCAACAAGCGATAATACGCTGGATAGCGAATGTTGATATTGATCGGCGTCTTCCTCTGTGAGGGCGAGGCGAGCCAAGTGTGCAATTTTTTG
>Ga0163215_101723_pt1 | contig 10285 bp, 7 predicted proteins | sample SynspAceP_FD_185934 | JGI IMG/M metagenome (GOLD analysis project Ga0163215, IMG submission 185934) | Saline lake microbial communities from Ace Lake in Antarctica - Synechococcus sp. Ace-P (Hybrid Assembly) | ecosystem: Environmental > Aquatic > Non-marine Saline and Alkaline > Saline | place... | reverse complement strand
CAGCAGCACTGAACGCGCTTCTACATCATTGATAGTTGCAGAAACTTTATACATGCCATAAGTAGGCGGCGTAATAATAACATTATCTATGCCAGGCCGGCAGAAAACCCTAAAGACTAAATCTATGGCTTCATCGCTTCCCACCCCTAAAAAAATTTGATCTGGCCTAACACCTTTCATGGGCGCTAGTTTTGCTTTTAAGGAAATATGATGTGGATCTGGATATCTATTTAGCTCTGCCTCTGAACCTGCTGGATTCTGAAATGGGTTTTCATTTGCATCAAGTAAAACACCTTCCTTAAAATCACCTCTTGCACTACGGTAAGGTATTAATTTGCGAATATTCGGACGAACCAAGTCGTCTGCATTAAAAGGAGTTTGATTAGCCATGAAGTGGTAAAAAGCCGAAATTAATTTTTAAGTGCATTTAGTCGCAGCGTTACAGCTAAAGCATGTGCATCTAAGCCTTCTGTAATTGCCAAGGTTTCAACAGCTGGGCCAATATTTTTAATACCTTCTTCGCTTAGTTGCTGCATGGTTATAAACTTTTGATAAGCCGATAAATTTACGCCGCTATACATTCTAGCATACCCATAAGTGGGAAGGGTATGGTTGGTGCCTGAGGCGTAGTCGCCTACACTTTCGGGGGTCCATGAGCCAATAAAAACCGAGCCAGCATTAATTACTTGCTCGGCTAAAAATTCGGCTTCGTCGGTTTGAATAATCAGATGTTCTGGGGCGTATTCGTTAGAAAAAGCCATAGCTTCATTTGTCGTATTCACGATAAGCTTATAGCTATTTTTCAGTGCTTCTTTGGCAATTTCTGCACGATTAAGAAAGCTAAGTTGATGCGCTAAGGCGGTTTCTAGCTGATCTAAATCAAAGCCTTTGACAGCCACTAATACCACTTGAGAATCTTTACCATGCTCTGCTTGGGAGAGTAAATCTGCTGCTACAAACTCAATATTTGCTGTTTCGTCGGCAATAACCAACACTTCAGAAGGCCCAGCTGGCATATCAATAGCTATCATTGCCTCACTATTTTGCAGCATCATTTTTGCAGCCGTGACATATTGGTTTCCAGGGCCAAAAATCTTGTCAACTTTGGGAATGCTAGCAGTGCCATAAGCCATTGCCGCAACAGCCTGAGCACCACCAGCTAATAATAGGTGTGTGACACCCGTTTTTTTTGCCACATAAGCTACTTCTGGCGCAATACTACCATCACTTCGGGGCGGAGTAGCCATCACGATGGTTTTACAGCCGGCTATTTGTGCAGGAATTCCCAACATAAGCGCACTTGAGGGTAAAATGGCCGTTCCACCTGGTACGTAAAGTCCCACACGTTCAATAGCTCTGGTCACTCGCTTGCAAATTACGCCTGGCATGGTTTCAACAATAAGCGGTTTTACTTGTTGCGCTTGGTGGAAGGCATAAATATTGTTGTAAGCTAAATCTATTGCCGCTTTTACTTTCACGGGTAAAACTACATTTAGCTCATTAAGTGCGTAAAGTGGACTTTTAAGTTCTACATGGTCGAACTGTTTTGTGTAGTCTAAAACGGCTTTATCGCCATTAATTCTAACATTTTCTACAATAGGCTCAACAATTTTGCCAATAGAGGCTAGATCTAACTTTGGACGTTGCATGAGTTTGTTTTTTGCAACGTCGGTTAAATCTTGCAGGTTATAGGTCTTTAAAAAATCCATTTTTGGCAAGGTATTTTATGTGCTTAGAGAATCATGCTTTCAATTGGTAGCACCACAATATCATGTGCACCAGCGTCTTTTAGTTTTTCCATGATTACCCAAAATTGATCGTAAGGAATAACAGTATGGATGGCAATATTCTCATCGTCGCCTGCAAGGTTCACAACAGTAGGGCTTTGCATAGCTGGCACAATTCCTTGAATAGTACTAAGCGCTGTTCTTGGTGCGTTCATCATGATATAACGTGATTTTTGCGCCGTTTTGTGGCTATCAATTCTAAGTAACAATTTATCGATTAAAGATGCTTTAGCTTCATCTAAAGGTCGGTTTGTTTGAATTAGTTCCGTTTCTGACTCAAAAATGGTAAACAATTCTTTGAGCCCATTGGCTTTCAGTGTTCCACCCGTTGAAACCAAATCGGCTACAGCGTCTGCTACACCCAATCTAGGCGTAATTTCAACAGCACCAGATATTTCTACCATCTTGGCTTGAACGCCATGCTCAGCTAAATAATTTTTTGTTAAAACTGGATAAGAGGTTGCAACACGCTTTCCCTCAAGATCTTTAACCGTTTTTATGGAACCATTTACAGGCGCTGCTACGGCTAAACGGCAGATACCATAGTCTAGTTTTCTTAGCACTTTAATATCGGCTTCTTTTTCAGCACGCTCATTTGCACCAACAAATCCTAGGTCGCAAACACCATCTTGAACATATTCAGGAATATCATCATCTCTTAGTAGCAGCAATTCTACATCAAAATTACGGGCTTTAACAATCAAGTTTCTTTTGTAATCGTCAAAGCGGAAACCAATTCCTTTAAGTAGATCTAACGTTTTGTCGGTCAGCCGGCCACTTTTTTGAATAGCAATGCGTAGACTGGTGTGCTCTGTAGAGGCAATCATTTTTGTGATATTATGTCTGAATGTTCGAAGAGGAGTGATTAAAACAGCTTAATCAATAATTAAGTGCTTAAAGATAAAGCTATAATAGCTTGAAGTGATTATTTATTAACAGTTGAACAAGAGTTTGAGTACTTGTATGCTCAACTTTGACAAATTGCGCTGCTAAGGTACTAAATTTTCATCTTGCCTTTACTAATTTGATAATCCTTTTAAAAAGAATGAATTACAAAAGAGTGTCTGTTGTTTTGTATTTTATTAAGCTATCTCAAAATCACTTTGGTTTGCTTTATATCTCACAACCACTTTAGGCTGCTTCTATTTAATACATGAAGAATATTCGCAACTTTTGCATTATTGCTCACATAGACCACGGCAAATCTACGCTTGCTGACCGCATTTTAGAAATTACCGGATCAATCTCCGCTCGTGAAATGCAAGATCAATTACTTGATAGTATGGATCTTGAACGTGAACGCGGAATTACCATTAAGAGTCATGCCGTTAAAATGGACTATAAACGACCAAACGGCGACAAGTTTATTTTCAATTTAATAGATACCCCAGGTCACGTAGATTTTGCATACGAAGTATCTAGAGCTCTCAAAGCCTGTGAAGGGGCTATTTTAGTTGTAGATGCTGCTCAAGGTGTAGAGGCGCAAACTATTTCTAATCTTTATCAGGCAATAGATCAAGACTTGGAGATTATTCCTGTATTAAACAAAATTGATCTACCCGGAGCTGAGCCAGAAGCTGTTGGACAACAAATAGTTGATTTAATAGGCTGTGATTATGAAGATATACTACATGTTTCTGGTAAATCTGGTCTAGGTGTAGATGCCTTATTAGAAGCAATTTGTGAGCGTGTACCAGCGCCAAAGCAAGAAAGCGAGAAACCCCTAAAAGCGCTAATCTTCGATTCAGTATTCAATACCTACAGAGGCTCTGTCGCTTACGTGCGTGTTATGGAAGGCAAGCTAAGTAAAGGTGAGCGGTTTAAATTCATGGCAACGGGTCTAGAATATATTGCTGAAGAAGTGGGCTATTTACGCATTAAAAATGACCCGTCAGCTTATATTGAAGCAGGAGAAGTTGGCTATGTCATTGGTTCAGTTAAGAGTTTGCAAGATGTTAAAGTGGGCGATACCATAACCACTGTTAAAAATGCAGCCACTGAAAGCATCACAGGCTATAAAGAAGTTAAACCCATGGTATTCTCTGGTATTTATCCTACCAATGCAGAAGATTTTGAAGATTTGCGCTCTGCTTTAGAGAAACTACAGCTGAACGATGCTTCCTTGAGCTATGAACCAGAAACCTCGAAAGCGCTAGGCTTTGGTTTTAGAGCGGGCTTTTTGGGAATGCTGCACATGGAAATTATCCAAGAACGCCTTGATAGAGAGTTCAATATGGATATCATTACCACAGTGCCAAACGTAGAATATCGCGTGCTATTAACAAACGGCACTGAAACAAAAGTAGATAACCCATCTACTATGCCAGATAGAGGCGTAATTGAGACTTTATTTGAGCCTTACATTAAAGCCAGTATTATTACCCCAGCTGAGTTTATCGGCAATATCATGAAGCTCTGCCAAGAGCGTCGAGGAATCTACATCAATCAATCTTTTATGCAGAATAACCGCGTAGAGATTATCTATGAGATACCTATGGCAGAAGTAGTTTTTGATTTCTACGACAAGCTCAAAAGTGGAACCAAAGGCTATGCATCACTTGACTACGAACTGTTAGACTACCGTAAAGGCGATCTAGTTAAGTTAGACATTATGCTTAACGGAGATCCTGTTGATGCACTTTCTTGTATTGTTCACAGAGATAAATCCTACTATATGGGCCGTGCTCTCTGCGGGAAGTTGAAGGAACTTATTCCCCGACAAATGTTTGAAGTAGCCGTTCAGGCAGCTATAGGAAGTAAAATTATTGCTAGAGATTCAATTCGTGCAATGAGAAAAGATGTAACTGCTAAATGCTATGGTGGCGATATATCCCGAAAGCGTAAACTTCTTGAAAAGCAAAAAGAAGGAAAAAAACGCATGAAACAAGTGGGAAGTGTGGAAATTCCACAAGAGGCTTTCTTAGCTGTTCTTTCCATGGATACCGACAAAAAATAGTCTTACATCACTATCAACCACATCAATTTAATTCCCAAGAAAATGAGAAAGTATCTACCCATTTATATCGCTCTTATCTTCTGTATCGGTTTTGTAAATACGGTGCAAGCGCAAGGATTATTCGAAAAAAGCACTTTTAAAAAGGTAGAAAACATCGATGCTTCTACTTTTGATAGACGCTTTGATGGTATGATTTGGACAGGTCAGGGTTTTAATAGACAAGTATCTGTGATAGACAATTTACCTACAACCGAGCTAAGAGCTAGGCTGCAGCAGGTTTTTGGGGCGCCAACAAAAACAGTAAAAGACCTAATTGAAGAAAAAAAATTCGGTCGCTCAGAAGGCGCAACCATCCAATTTGAATACCGCTTTGTAGTGAATGACAGTATTCCGGTGATGTTATTAGATATAAACGGACCTTTTGGTCAAGGCTTGGTTTGGGTAGGTGGAAACCGTTGGGTTGATAGACTTGCGCAAATCAAGCGCGACATGACAGAGCAGTTAATGGGAACAAAAACTTTAGCCCCATTCAAAGATTATTTTTACTCTCCAGAACAAGAGCAGTGGTTTGTTGTACAGCTAGCGGACGGGCAATTTAAGACAGAAAAATTGACTAAATCGCCGTTTTAAGAGTGTTATTACGGACAGCGAACTGCGTTAACAGTTTGTGTAATCTGGAATCTAAATTCGGCAGTTTATCATTGTTTCAAAAACTTTCAGTACGTATGCAAATTTCTCCACATCGGCGGATTGGATAATGATGGATTCACAGAAATTGCGTTAGATTTGGTAAGAATGAATGACGAGAATTACGGTGTCAAAGCCATAATTATTTTTTAAAAAAAGGTTTTAACTTACCTATAAATATTTCAAAAATTCCGCTGTCCGCTGTCCGCTGTCCGCTGTCCGCTGTCCGCTGTAAACTTCCCAATTTCACAAAATAATCAATCACTAAATGCTACAAAAACCACTATCCATCGTCCTAAGCCTATTTCTTTTATCAATTATTTCTGTTGCTTGTACATCAACCAATACTGAGAATAATGCTACCGCTAATGTTGTACCTCTGGTTTATCCGCCCAATTATGTAGCGCCAACCCAGACCGATACTATGACTTTATTAAGCTGGAATGTAGAGCATTTTGTGGACGGGCACGATGATCCTTACGTCAATAATCGTCGGGAAAATGAAGTGGATACAGTTGAGATGGAGAAGAAATATGCGGCTTTTATTGAGGTGTTAAAAAAGGCCGATGCTGATGTAGTGGTGCTACAAGAGTTTGAAAGTGCGTCTTTCTTGCAACATCTAGCGAATACGCGTTTCCCAGAGTTAGGGTACATTACTTTCCAAGGGCATGAAAGTACAAATTGGTATATGAACGTGGTTGTCATGAGCCGATATCCGTTAGGGACTTTTTACAGCTACTCTCCATGGTACACAGCAATTGAAGGGCAGACCGAAGAGGATGGAAGCGCCTCTGTTCAGAATTTAGTGAATAACAGAATGTGGTCTGTGGAAGTTTTGCCGCATAAAGACTATCAATTTATGCTTACAGGCTTGCATTTAAAGGCGGGAAGGGGTGAGCGTAACGAAGCGTGGAGATTAGGGCAAATAAAAGCTTTGCGGGCTCAGTTTAGCCGTTTCCTACAGCTAGATGAGAAACAAAACTTATTAATTGTGGGCGATTTTAATTGTACCCCAGAAAGTCCTGAGTTTAACTATTTATTAGCTGGTGATGAAAACCCCACTATGTCCATAGACCTAAGAATAAAGCCGAGTTTTATTGACCCGCTTGCGGGAACAGGTATTTTTTCTCATCCTGCAGATTCTGCTTTTTGGCGAATAGATCACATCTTACCTGACCGCAATATGTTAGCTGAAATGGTTGGTGGAAGCGTTAAACCTTATACCATTTTATCGCCCCAAGAAATGAAAGCTATTGCCGATCATTTACCAATGATATCAAAATTCGTGCTTAGTGATCAGGAATAATATAATCTAGCTAAATTATAATTTCCCGCAGATAGCGCTGATATTCGCAAAAAAAATATCAGCGGAATCTGCGGGAGATTTATTAAGCATGAATTAAAACTTTCCATATATCAATGATGGCCTAAAAGGACTACATTTATGGTCTATGGATACTCCTTCTTTACAACCATTTTCGGTACAGCATTATTTAGACTTTGCCGAAGTCTATGAACCTTGCATAAGTCCTGATGGGCAATGGGTTGCATACATCGTACATTTGCATAATACTGATGCTGATGAGCAACAAAACCAAGTATTTGTGCAATCTACATCCGACCAAAATACACTCTTTGTCATAAGTGAAGCCGGTGCGCTTGTTCAACATCCAAAATGGAGTGCTGATTCACAATCGGTTTACTTCCTTGCGAAGGCTGAATCAAAAAAGGATGAACGTCTACAAGTTTGGAAATACAATCTAAGCGAAGCGAAGAGGGCAACGCAGTTCACACAAATTGAGCAAGGCGTCGTAGGCTTTGCTTGTTCTCCAACTGATATTGATGCGCTTCTATTAATCATCAAAGACCAAGATGAATCGGTAGACTACGCCATTGCTGCCAAAGATCGCAAACCAAAGCCCATAGTTGTGGATAGATTACAGTTTAAGCGAGATTTTGAGGGGTATTTAAGTCGTTTACGTCAACATCTATATATTTATAAGCCAAGTTTAAAGCAATTGACACCATGTACTTTTGGTGATTATGACGACTATGAACCAGCTTTTAGCCCTGATGGGCGTACAGTAGTTTTTGCTAGCAATCGGAGTCAAAATCCTGACGGGAATTTCTTTAGCTCACTTTGGACTATTAATATAGACGTTATTGATCCAACAGATTTTCAATTAACGCAATGCACCGATGACCATAGGGAGAATAGCTCGCCAATTTGGAGCCCATGCGGTAACGAAATTGCGTATATAACTACCGACAAAGAAAAAGCTATTTGGTATGCAACTAAACACATTGCTACAGTCAATATTGCTACAAAGCAAACAGAAATACACACTTTAGCATTAGACAGAAATGCAAGTCATCTACATTACTCTAGTGATGGCAGATATCTTTATTTTATTGCAGAACATGGACTTAGGAAGAACCTATATAGTATTAATAAGGAAGCTAAGTCTATTGAAATAATCCTAAAAGGTGATTATTCCGTAATAGATTTTATTGTTGGACGAGATTTTCTTTTCCCAATAGTAACAACTTTTAATGAACCCGCGGAACTTTTCAAATTATCCGGTGATTTGCTCACAAAATGGAGTGCATGCAATAATAAACTACTGGCTAATTTAGAGCGAACGGTTGTTGAAGAGCTTCATTATACTGCCGAAGACGGCACACCATTAGAAGGATTTATTTTAAAGCCTAATAATTTCGACTCCACGCTTAAATATCCAGCAATTCTATGGATTCATGGCGGACCTGTTTTACACTTTTTCTATGGTTACGAAAGTTCACATACCGTAGAACCTACTTTTTTTGCAGCAAATGGGTATGTGGTACTAATTATAAACCCTAGAGGTTCATCGGGTTACGGACAAGCATTTTCAGAAGCTATTTTTGCTGATTGGGGTAATGTAGACTATCAAGATTTACTAAGCGGTTTAGATCATGTAATTGATTTGGGATACATTGATGAAGATAGGCTAGGCGTAGGTGGATGGTCGTATGGCGGCATTCAAACCAATTTTATGATCACTAAAAATACTCGATTTAAAGCAGCAATTTCTGGTGCTAGTTCGGCATTAAGTAGGAGCAATTATGGGCATGATCAGTACCAACTTTTATGGGAAAAGGAGCTAGGTTTACCGTGGGAAAATCCAAAAAACTATAAAAATGTATCTTCTTTTTATGATGTAGCCAATATTCAAACGCCAACTTTATGGATTGGCTGTTCTGAGGATTGGAATGTGCCCATCATTAATACTGAACAAATGTATCAAGCAATGAAGCGTTTAGGCAAAGAAACACAGATGGTTGTTTATCCTGGCGAGCATCATATCATTCAGCGGCCTTCATTTAAGAAAGACCGCATAGAACGATATTTAGCTTGGTTTAACCGCTTTTTAAAGGGGAATTAGAAACCGCCTTTCAATCTAATATTTTGTAAACATAGATATTGGTATAATCCATAACCTCATCATCTCTTATTATATTTTTTTCAAACTTTGAAATGATATATATCATATCGTCATGTCTTGCGATAGTAGCGGGTGTATAATCAAGATTATAGCTATTGGTAAACACTTTTTGTTTTAAGTCGTATTCATATAATAAATTTTTATAATAACTCATATTTGACGTACTTCCTTCAGCATTTATATACACTTTAGCGTCATTATTTGGGTGAACAAACATTTCATTTAACTCAACATAAACTTGACTTGGTGGGTATATAGTTTTTGTTTTACCATCTTCACTCATAAATTCAAACTCTTGGTAATCATCATAACTAAGAACCGACTTATTTTTAGTAGTATCTAACGGGAAAATATCGAAAATAGAATGATGTCTTCTACCATGTACAATGTGATAGTCATTAATATCAGATACCCCTTGTAAAAACGAGAAGGCTTCGTATATAACTTCGATATCATTATTTATTACAGGAAATAATGGATTGAAACTCACTATGTCATTTTCAATAGATGTTATTTGATGGTAATAAGATCCAAGTTGTGTCTCGGTGTCTGTAGAAACATAAATTTCATTATTATGATTTAATAATCTTAATAAAAAAATTTTATAAGTATGATAAATATCTTTGCTATATTTTCCATCTATATCGACAGTAATAATTTTTCTCTCGTTACCATTAAGTAGATAAATAATATTATTTTCATCTATTTTAACATCAAATATATCACGAAATTTATTCCCTCCTAATCCAGTATTTTCTTCAATAACATTGAGATTATTACTTTTTAACGAATATGTATGAAGTTTTCTAGTAGTGTAATCACGGAATACAAGAAAATCATTATTTGCATCTAAATCGAATATGTAATTTGTTTTATTTATGGGAATATTAAAAGTATCTACAGGCACTATAAAACGATTTTGAGCAGAAATTGAAGCCGTTATTAGCCAGAGTAAATGCAACAGGATAATAAATGATCTCATAGTGTAATTGATAAAATCTTTGAAATATATTTATTTAATTTTTTAGTCTGAGATACATATCAAAACTCAATTTTGAAATTTGTTTATCTACGATTGAAGCTTCCATAACTATCAAATTTAAAAATAAAGACTCATTTTCTAACTCAATAGTAAATGGAGAACTATCATTATCATCCATTGCTAGCCTTCTAATCAAATTATCTTCAAAACTAGGAAGGAATTCTTGGCTTAGTACTATTTCACTATTAATGGTTGATACTATAGAAATAGTTGAAAGAGTGGAATCAAATTTTACGTCATAGTTTGGAGCATTTATTCCCGAAACAGTAAAGCTGTATTCTTGCTCTCTGCCTGACTGCTTAGACAATTGAACGTATGACAGCTTATA
>Ga0163215_101722_pt1 | contig 10286 bp, 9 predicted proteins | sample SynspAceP_FD_185934 | JGI IMG/M metagenome (GOLD analysis project Ga0163215, IMG submission 185934) | Saline lake microbial communities from Ace Lake in Antarctica - Synechococcus sp. Ace-P (Hybrid Assembly) | ecosystem: Environmental > Aquatic > Non-marine Saline and Alkaline > Saline | place... | reverse complement strand
TGATGTGTGGTAACAACAACTTCCCATAAAAAGCGGGATTTACCAAATCGGTGGTTCCGCTTTTCCTATTTTGCACTATTCTGAGAATCCTGAATTTAACAGATGGGATTTTACTCGGATGCCACTAGTTGTTTTTTATATTTAAGCCCAACTTATTTATGCACCTTTTTGATCTCTTACAAGCCCATTAGGTTAATTATTCCCCCGTTTTAGCCCGCTATTTCCGAACCACAAGAAAGCCCCTTTAACCTCCCCCCACAATACCCAGTACAGGGTATTTTTCTTGAAATATTTAGTAATCATCTCACCCCTTTCCCCACCATCCCCTTCCCGCCCACGATCGGAAGAGTCAGTACCGTTCCATCCAGATAGACGGTCAGTTTTGTGCCTGGCTTAGGTAGAAGTGTGTGCTCCGCGTCTGAGGAGAAGATCATCAGGCCGATCTGCTGCCCTGCTGCGATGATCTGATCGTCTGGCTGCAAGTCGAAGGTGACTTCGTAGAATTGTCCCGGCACTAGAGGTTCTCCGGTGCGGATGGAGGAATGGTTTTGGGGATCTGCCCAGCCTCGGGAAGCAGTTTTTGCATCTTGCCAATCTGCACACAAAGGGGGTAGTCGGTTCTTCCACTTCCTTTTTTCCTTTGGACTAGTAGGCTCTACGGGTGCAGGTATTTCGCATTTTAACCATTTGATATCATCGTAACCTTTCATCCTAAGAACAGGGTCAATTAAATGATATCTTGTTTCTTGTTCATTCATTCCCATGGTTATTCTTATTAGCTGTTAAAAGTTCAACCGTTTTAAACCAATAAAAGAAAGAAGATTTATCAGGCTGTTTTTTCAGGCGCACCAGGAAGTTCCAATCTTGATCTTCGATAATAAAATCTTTAATGTCCTGGTCTTTATAATAGGTGATCGGTGAAAGATCATTCACCATGATTTTTGCGGCCAGATAAGCAATTCGGGCAGATGCAGGTACCGCATCATCAATCCTGAAATTCCCGGCCATTAAAAAACCGGTGCCAAAAGCGATAATCCCTTTTTGCAATTCTTTGAGTTTGGCTTTTTCGTTATCATTGCCCCGATCACGCTTAGCCAAAATGATACAGGTATCAATCGTGTCTTGTAGTACATTTTCCGGAGTAAGTTCTGTTTCCGTATTTCCATTTTTCCGGTAAGCTATTTCATGTTTAGCAAATACATGAAAACTGGCTGCCATCACCTCCATGTTATGAATCTTCTCGAAGAGTTGGCTCAGATCGAAAAGTTGTTTACAAATCTCCATGGAGAACGGCTGGTTGTCTTTGCCCTTGAAGTAAGGGATGCCAATAGTATTCGGAGCAAATGCAGTGAGTTTATCTCCAGTAATTGAATCAATGCTTGGCATGGAGACCATGGTCTCCATATCAGTTTGAATCCATTTAGTTATTACAGGCTTTTCAATCAATTCTGGATAGATCGAATCCTCGATGAGAATATCTAATAGAATGGTACCGGAACCTTGCTTGTTAGAATCAAATTTGAACTTATAATGTGCTTTGGGTACTCCGGTCATATAGCTGCGATGTTCGTCCAGTTCAACAGCAGTGAAATTGGAAGAGTCAACAACCTCTTGCAAAATGCGTTCGAGTTCTTTTCGATCAGTTTTACTGATAATGTCGATATCAATGGAGAATCGATTTCCTGTTTCCAATAAAAGGACCAAACTGGTCCCCCCTTTGAAAACAAAATCAAGTCCATTGCTTTTCAACCGCTCAAGCAAATGCAACGCGTAAATCATCTTTTCTAAAATGATTTTGTCAATTCTCTTGTGGTTTTTTTGTCTCTTAAAAGCTTCTAACCATTCATCTGTAAAGCAATGTTTCTTTATCATTCAATAATGTCTTTAACCAGGTGGTACATGTGGTTCGCCATGAACTGCTTGATGTCTTGCTCTTTTTCCCTTCGTTTTGCGTAGCTGAAGAGTTTGGTGAAATTGATGGCATAGTTGCTGATGGCATTTTCGTATATGTGCATCAATTCAGAGCCTTGCAGGTAATAGAAAAGTTTCTCTTCAGCATAGATGTCGACTAGAATCTTCTCTAGTAACGGAGTATAAAACTTTACTCTTTTCTCTGTTCTTCTCGCAATAGGGGAGCGTGTGATTAATTTCTTTATAATCACGGGATAGTCGCTTTCAGCTATATAAAAATTGATGGCTTTATCATCTGGATTCAGGTAAAGCTCGTTTCTCGATGAGTCCTTCAGTTCGTAATACAAGGATTCTACGAAATCCTTTTCTATTTCAATCAGGATAATTCTTCTGCTAGCTTGGTGTTGTGAAAATTCATTGAGCCATTCGGTTTCCCAAATGCAGTGTTTGGCGTCCTCAAATTTATCTGTGATTCGCTTTGCGAGCTTAATAAGGTCTGGTGATATTTCCGGTTTGTACTTTGGCTTATATGAAATTACATAGAGGCCTCTCTTGAGCGGTCTAATAATGTTTTTGTCCTTGAGGTCATAGATTCTCCATCCGAAAGTTCCCGCTTTAAGATCAGGTTCAAAATAGCGATAGAATTCAAAGAGATCTTCCCGAGTAAAATGCTCTCTGTCTTTAAATTCTTCAATCAACCTATTCTCTATGATCTTTGGCATATCAAATCTAATTTATACCAAAACTACGAAATTCTGGCGAATATTAGAAATCAAAAAAATGCCAGTAAATTAAAATACTGGCAAATATTGGGATTATCGCGATTGAGGAGATTTGGCTCTTTTGCAAAGATTTGTTTTTGGTTTAGTTAGGCTTTGTAAAGTGCCAAATGAGCATGGGGTTTCTTTTTCGTTTGGCATACAATGTCGGAGCTTCTGCACCTGCCTTCGTAGGGCATCCAAATAAGTGTGCTTAACGAAAATACTTTAGGATATTCCCAAACCACAAGAACCCAAATTCCCCTTTCCCCCGCAATACCCAGTACAGGATATTTTTTATAGCAGTAAGGTCAGCTTAAACCTGACTATTACGATATAAAACATAATTATTTTCTGTGTTTCTAGTACTACCTCAAAGCCTTCTCCACCGCCTCTTTCCCCCCCACGATCGGAAGGGTCAAGACTGTTCCATCCAGATCGACGGTCAGTTCTGTGCCTGGCTTGGGTAAGAGCGTGTACTCTGCGTCTGAGGAGAATATCATCAGGCCGATCTGCTGACCTGCTGGGATGATCTGATCGTCGGGCTGCAAGTCGAAACTTACCTCGTAGAATTTACCAGGCACTAAGGGTTCTCCCTTGCGGATGGAGGCGTGGTTTTGTGGATCTGCCCAACCTCTGGTAATGATATTGTCGGTGATTTTTGCATTTCTTCCTCCTTCTGTCCAAGGCAGGGAAATCAACCAAACCGAAAGGTTGGCCGCGGGTTTATTGGATGCTAGTTTCACGGTAATCTTCGGAATGCCAGAAATATGAATTGCTTCGGTCAGCACTGGACTGAGATAGATCAACCGATGCTCAGTATAATCTGCCTGCGCTAAAGCTGATCCTGGAAAGGAATAGTTATCTACCAAAGTTTCCTGGTGCCCGGAACTTGTTTTCTCAAGTCCCATCGTACCTGTTGCGGGAGCTCCACCGGTCAGGTAATATCTCACATCGGAAGCTTGAGGATTTGGGAAATCTGCATACGCAGTCGGATTGCTTTGTTCGTCTCGCTCTCGGACGATATATGCTTTTGGCTCTTGCTCCACGCCATTTTCCACCCCATGCAGGTAGCGGGTAAACCAACGATTCATCATCGAAAATGGAGGCGGCCCGCCATGACCGTTTTGATGGTAATAGATTTTGGCAGGAATCCCTTTGGCGCGAGCCGCATCATAAATCCGATAGCTGTGCTCGGGCATCACGTTCCAGTCATTGAAGCCATGCGACATCAACAATGCAGCTTTCATTGGGCCCATGTCATTGATGTAGTCACGACTAGCCCAGAAGTCATTATAGTCCCCGGTGGCTCGATCCATGCCTTGCGCCATTTCGGTATCACGGACCGTTTTGTTGTTGTAGGCTCTTTTGGATTCATCGCCGCTATGGATGAAATCATACAACACATCGATGTCTTCACCCAGATATCCTCCAGGTGATCTGACAAGTCCATTGGATCGGTAATAGTGATAATAGGAAGTATTGGGAGCGATGGGAATAATGGCTTCAAGGCCCTTTAGGCCGGTAGTTGCCGCCGCCAGTGGGAGCGTACCGTTGTAGGAAGTTCCGGTCATACCGACTTTTCCCGTAGACCAAAATGCCATTACTTTTTCGTTTCCATCAGGCGTGGTGTAGCCATTGTCTTTGCCCGTCAGCCATTCGATGACAGCCTTTGGTGCCAAAGACTCATTGTCTCCACCGACGGTGGGCGAACCCTGCGAAAGTCCGGTGCCCGGAGAGGAGGAGTGCACCACGATGTAGCCACGAGGAACCCAATTCATAATTTCAGTATTGGAGATGATCGGCCGTTTGCCAGTTCGTACGACTTCGAATGTATTTCTTGGAGGAGCTGCAGCGCCTAGTTCATGCTTTACTTCCCAAAAGAGGGGCGCATTTCCGGCAGTGCCTGCATAATAGGGACTGCTGGCATAGACCACAGGAAGCTTGAGACCTTCCGTTTCGGTTTGTTGCGGACGCGTCACATCCACATGCATGCGGTCCATTTTGCCATCTCCATCGGTATCAAACTCCGTCTCCACCCAAAGATCAGTACGGATCCACTTGGAGGAATCGGTTAGTTCTGGAATGATTTGGGCTTCCCCATTTTCAAAAATAGGTTTGACTTGGGCGAAGAGATTGGCTGATGTGATCAGCAGGAAAAAGAGAAAAAGTAGGGGGAGTTTGAAGGATTTCATAAAACGGGATTTGATGACGAGTCAAGATAGTTGATTATGGGAATAGGTGCAATTGGTTTTTTAGGGAAAGGCGGGAGAAAGGAGATTGGAGATTGGAGACCTGAGATAGGGCGGAGGAGGTGATTTTGGATTTGAAGAATCTGTTGCTGTAAGGTGAATACCGATCGTGCCGTTGGCACTCTTGAAAAAGGTAATACTAACCTTACCCCGAATTTCGCTGCGCTGCATTCGGGGCTGATACGGGTTTTGCCTTTGGCAAAATGTCTTTCCATAAGAACATCCCTAGAATCTGATTTGCTTCTCTTTTGGAATAGACAGAGTTAAAAGTGACTTTACTTGAGAGTTTATTCTAGAAAAATTGAACTTGCTTTGATTGCTGACCCCTTGCCAACGGCAAGGCCAGTAAAAGCCCAGAATACAATTCTGGGTTTAAATTATAAGTGATGTTTTTTAGAGTGCCAAAGGCACGATCGGTGCTAAATAGTCTCGCTTGATCTGTGGTGCTGAATTTACCCCGAATTTTGCTGCGCTGCATTCGGGGCTGATACGGGTTTTGCCTTTGGCAAAATGTCTTTCCATAAGAACATCCCTAGAATCTGATTTGCTTCTCTTTTGGAATAGACAGAGTTAAAAGTGACTTTACTTGAGAGTTTATTCTAGAAAAATTGAACTTGCTTTGATTGCTGACCCCTTGCCAACGGCAAGGCCAGTAAAAGCCCAGAATACAATTCTGGGTTTAAATTATAAGTGATGTTTTTTAGAGTGCCAAAGGCACGATCGGTGCTAAATAGTCTCGCTTGATCTGTGGTGCTGAATTTACCCCGAATTTTGCTGCGCTGCATTCGGGGCTGATACGGGTTTTGCCTTTGGCAAAATGTCTTTCCATAAGAACATCCCTAGAATCTGATTTGCTTCTCTTTTGGAATAGACAGAGTTAAAAGTGACTTTACTTGAGAGTTTATTCTAGAAAAATTGAACTTGCTTTGATTGCTGACCCCTTGCCAACGGCAAGGCCAGTAATAGCCCAGAATGCAATTCTGGGTTTGAATAGAATATGATATATTTATAGAGTGCCAACGGCACGACCGGTGTTAAAAACTTCAACTTATTGGACTATGCCACAATCCCTTGCAAAAGTTTATCTCCATGTTATTTTTTCCACAAAGGACAGAAAACCATTTATTTCTCCAGAAAATAAACAAATTCTGCAGGCTTACATTGTTGCTTCAGCTTCCGAACTTGGGATATACACGCTTGAAATTTTCGCTAATCCAGATCATATACATTGGCTTTGTACCCTTCCAAGAACACTGAGCATCGCAGACATGATCCAGAAGATTAAAATCCCCAGTTCAAATAAAATGGCTAGAATTGGACCTAAGGAATTCCATTGGCAAAAAGGATATGGCGCATATTCAGTAAGTCAATCAAAACTTGAAACAGTTAAAAAATACATTCAAAATCAAGAAGAGCATCATCGTAAAATAACGTTTCAGGAAGAGTACATTCAATTTTTAGAGGAGCACGAAATTGAATATGATTTGAGATATGTCTGGGATTGAATTATCAGTAGAAGGTAAATACCGATCGTGCCTTTGGCACTCTTGTAAAAAATGGTAATGAATTTACCCCGAATTTCGCTGCGCTGCATTCGGGGCTGAAACCGGTTTTGCCGTTGGCAAAAGAGCTGTCCCGTCATTGCGAGGGTTTAAATAGAATCTTACGATGACCTGTCAAATCCAAACCCGAAGCCCGCCTCCCGGAGGGCAGGCAATCTGTTTCAGAAAGCATCTGCTTTGTAGTAATAAAATAAAACTTCTTTTGGTTGCCGAACCCTTGCCAACGGCAAGGCCAGTAAAAGCCCAGAATTCAATTCTGGGTTTAAGAGCATTGTGTTGTTTTTTAGAGTGCCAAAGGCACGATCGGTGCTAAATAGTCTCGCGTGATCTGTGGTGCTGAATTTACCCCGAATTTCGCAGCGCTGTATTCGGGGCTGATACCGGTTTTGCCTTTGGCAAAATGGCCACCTAATTATTAACGAATCCTTGCCAACGGCAAGGTCAGTAAAAGCCCAGAATTCAATTCTGGGTTTGAGTTATATGTGATGTTTTTTTTGAGTGCCAACGGCACGATCGGTATTTAACTAAACTCGCCTGGTCTTCGGGACTGATTATACTCCCTCGTACCTCAGGCGCTAAGTCATTTTTTTAACGGTGTGCAAAGCAGTCCAAAACCGAAAATCCCGCAAGGCTCACCCATACGGATACTATCCTGATGAAATTCTTATCATCAAATGACAAGTTGACAATTCCATTAAATTCGTGGTAGTACCATATTATGAAAGCTTAGTTGCTCCCGTATAGTTATCGGGACTACGCTTAGTCGACCATTCTATAACCCAACTCCAATTTCAATTCGCCGCTCACTCAATTGAGATTCCGATACTCCATTGGAGTCTGTTCCGTCTTTTGCTTGAAAAGTTTGTTGAAGTATTGCGGGTACTCAAAACCTAGGTTGTAGGCGATTTCACTGACTGTTTTTTCGCTATTAATGAGGTTGTTTTTGGCTTCTTCGATCAGGTAAAAATGGATGTGTTCTTGCGCATTTTTGCCGGTTTCCTTTTTGAGCAAATCACTCAGATAGCTTGGAGATAAATTGACTTGCTCCGCTAGGTATTTCACGGTCGGGATACCCTTTTCTTTGATCAGATCCACCGAAAAATACTGCTTTAACGCGGCTTCGATTTGGGAGATGATCTTCTTATTGGATTGGCTTCGGGTGATGAGTTGCCGACCATAAAACCGCGAACAGTAATTCAACAACAGTTCGATCGTAGACACCATAATGAATTGGCTGTGCACATCAATGTTCTCTTTGAGTTCGGATTCTATTTTTTGCACACATTCATAGAGGATGTTTTTTTCTTTATCCGAGAGGTGGAGGGCCTCAGTGATCTCGTAGGAGAAAAAGCCATAGTCCTTGATCTTCTCATTGAGCGAAGTCGCCCGAATCAAATCCGGATGAAAAAACAGCCCCCAACCGAGCATGTTTTCTCGTTGTTCTACTTCATTATCGATTTCTATGGCTTGGTTGGGAGCGATGCAGATCAGATTGCCATCCTGAAAGTCAATGGTTTTACGACCGTATTTGAAATTATTTTTGCAGTAATTCTTAAACATGATCGAGTACAGGTCGGTGGAGATCATCGCATCGGCTTTTACCTGCTCGCTCACCTTGCTAAAATCCATCACGGCCACTAGTGGATGCTGACTGGGCCCCAATCCAAAGAGTTTGTATAAGTCAGAAATGGTGTGAATATGGATGATCGGTTTCATAGTTTGTCCACTAGTTCTTGTAAATGATTGATGTAGAAATGCGCTCTTTTCTCCGCAAAGAAATCTAAGGAAAGTAAGACTGCGCATTGAATAAATAGACCCAATCCAACTCCCTTCCAAAATCCATAACCCGAGAGGGAATACATCAGGACGATTCCTACCAAGATGAGTGCGATCTCAAAGTATCGGTAATAAACGAAATTTTGGACGACGACTTCCATTCTTGGGATTTCTTCCGTTTGGATTTTTTCAGGCTCCAGCTTGATCAGATTTTCTACCAAGAGGCTGTCCTTAGGACTTCGGATATAGATCGTCGTGCCGATGACGAGTTGCACGAGTGAGAAAACGATTAGCGGAATGGCGAGCCCTTTCCAGAAATTGTCCTTCAGGAAAAAGATCAGGTAGATCGAGAGGAGGATAGCCACTATGCCAAAGCCAATGAATAGGAGGCTTTCTGCTTTCTCGGCATTGAAATATTTAACAATGAGATTCATGGTCGGTGAGTTAAAGTCCAAATTGTGATTTAATACCTCCGATGAATGTTGCGTCATCGTATTGCTTGCGATTTGCCATCAGTACTTGAGCATCTTCTCCTGCGGTATAGCGCATTTGGCTTTTGCCATCGGTCGCTGCTTCGAAAATCACATCGGCCACGACACTTGCTGGGGAAGCATTTTGAGCCATAGTTGGTAATGCACTCATGAATGCTCCGACGATCGGCTGATATTCCTCCATGGATTCGTCATTGCTGAAGTCAAAAGATCTACCTGCAAATTCTGTCGCAATCATTCCCGGTTCTACTAGTTTCACTTGTCCGCCAAATTGCTCGACCTCGAAGCTCAAAGATTCTGAAATACCTTCAACCGCAAACTTGGTTCCGTGATACAGGGCGCCTAGCGGAAAGGTCATCTGTCCGCCAATAGAGGAAATATTGATGATGATACCTGATTTGTTTTGGCGGAAATGCGGAAGAATAGCCTTAGTCACATCCAACAGTCCTATCACATTGGTATTAAACTGACGTACTATCTTCTCTCTTGAAAATGACTCCAACGTGCCATAAGCGCCATAACCTGCATTATTCAAGAGTACGTCTATTTTGCCAAATTTTGAAATCCCTTCTTGCACTGCGTTTTGAATGGATTCTATGTCCAAGACATCAAGTTTCGTCACGAGCACATTTTCCAATGCGGCTAGCTCCGTTTCATTTTCTGGATTTCGCATGGTGGCGATTACATTCCAATCCTTGTCCTGGAATAATTTGGCAGTTGCTCTTCCTATTCCACTGCTTGAGCCTGTAATTAAAATTGTCTTCTTCATTTTTGTTTCAGTTAGATTAGAAGACAAAGTTGAGGCTAAACCTAAGTTGGCGGATAAGACAAATTCGGGTTGTTTGTATTCTTTTTGCGGATTGTGTCCTAAGGGTATTCTTTAAGAGGGGGGATTTCAAATTCCTGAATACTATGAAAGCGTAGTTTAAACTACGCTTAGCCGAGGGCATATTCAGTAAGTCAATCAAAATTGGAAATTGTCAAAAAATATATTCAAAATCAGGAGGAGCATCATTTTAAAGTCACGTTTCAAGAGGAGTATATTCAATTTTTAGAAGAATACGAAATTGAATATGATTTGAGATACGGCTGGGATTGAATTATCGAAAGTCAGTAAATACCGATCGTGCCGTTGGCACTCTTGTGACCCTTCGTGTCCATGTTACCCCGAATTTCGCTGCGCTGCATTCGGGGCTGATACAGGTTTTGCCTTTGGCAAAAGAGCTATCGAATTATTGATGAATCCTTGCCAAAGGCAAGGCCAGTAAAAGCCCAGAATTCAATTCTGGGTTTGGAACGTATTTGAAATTTTTATAGAGTGCCAAAGGCACGATCGGTGATAATCAATCTCGTGTGATCTATTTGGTCACCTTACCCCGAATTTCGCTGCGCTGCATTCGGGGCTGATACAGGTTTTGCCTTTGGCAAAATAGCTGTCGAATTATTGCCGAACCCTTGCCAAAGGCAAGGCCAGTAAAAGCCCAGAATTCAATTCTGGGTTTGGAACGTATTTGAAATTTTTATAGAGTGCCAAAG
>Ga0163215_101719_pt1 | contig 10351 bp, 12 predicted proteins | sample SynspAceP_FD_185934 | JGI IMG/M metagenome (GOLD analysis project Ga0163215, IMG submission 185934) | Saline lake microbial communities from Ace Lake in Antarctica - Synechococcus sp. Ace-P (Hybrid Assembly) | ecosystem: Environmental > Aquatic > Non-marine Saline and Alkaline > Saline | place... | reverse complement strand
TGCTCGACAAATCAGGCTCTGACCGCTCCAACACCAAGTCGCGATAACACGCCAGTGACCGCACCGCCTGCCAACGCTGCCATGCCGGAGCACCCGACTCCAACAACATGCGAGAAAATTGCAGCGTAGTATCGCGATTCACAGCTAGATCGTTCACCGTGCCTCTGGGGAACATCATCGCGTAACGTCGCAGCCACTTCGGGAACCAAACCCGATCACTCTCCCTCACACCATCGGCTGACGCCACAGCGACCTCAAATTTCAAAAGTGTCGTCAGAATGATTCTTTAGGTTGGTAGGGTTGCTTTTGTTTGTCGGAAAGACTAGAAAAGCTACGACCTTAGCGGTCTGCGAGGTATTGGTCAAACTACACTACTCACTTAGGTCGTATTGGCCAAATTCCCGAATACGACCCTACTCAGTAGGGTTGAAGCTATTGTTACCGGACTGAAATCCAAGTGCATGTTGGTTGAGCATGAAAGCAAATCCATACGAAACCCCAACAGATGCGACGTACATTGAGCATAACGCGCCAGTGCGTTTCGCGATGTCCGCGTTTGCTATCGTTCTCATTGCGTCTATCGCGTTTGCTTCAATTGCTCCTGCGGTTGCAACGTTTGCCGGAGCACCGCACGAGTTCACTGCTTCCGTCTTCCGTATTTCAATGCTCGCTTGCGTGCCCATGGGTTGTGCAGTTGCGATCGCGTCATACCTGACTATGCGGTGTCGCTGGCGAACGTCGCAATTGGCTTGGTTCTTCCTTTCGTTGGTGATCGTGGTTCCGATTGCGATGCACCCGCGGTACACTGGACCGCTTATCGGCTATACTGGCTTCGCGATCGTCGCAACGATTTCAACCGCGATTTTTGCTGTTTGGCTTATTCGACGACTCGGACCGCAACCGCTACGCATGACTCCACACGGCCGGTAACAAAGCCATGCAACGGAGCCGTGTCGAGACCGGAATTGCCAAAATAGGTTTCACCACGGCCCGCTGATGGCCACCGTTCTGCCATTGAAGGTATCAGTATTTGACCGATCGCCAGACCAAAGCGGAACGCAAGATCGCGACATCCAATGAACTGGCCCGTCGCGAATCTGATGCACCCTGGATGACTTGGCGTGATGTTCCACTCTTGGTTCTGTTTTCTCCGCTCGCTTTGCTCTTCGGCATGCACGTTGCGGGGCTCGCCATGCTGATCCGCAAATATTTGCGTGTGCCGTATTTTGTGACACTTACACTCCTCTATGCATCGCTCTTGATTCCGGCGTGGATCTGGTACGACACAAACGTATGGATTTTGCTCATCGGAACATCGCTCGTGTTGCTGTCATCGCTAATCCCTGTACTGATTGACGGTCGTGAGGAGGCAATGAACGGATCGAACTTTGAACACTCGGCACCGGCGCATATCGTCTTGATTTTGGTATACTTGTTCGTTCCAGCATTCAATGCCGCTGCGGAGGCTCGCTCTAGGCTGCAAGAAAGGCAGAACAATCCGATGCAACCGAGCGGCGAAGTTGGGCGTTTTGAAGTGGATGATCAACCGTCGCCGCCGGCTGATCGGTATCGTTCTGCCATTTGAGATTTGACTCTTCATGCAATTGCCCACCGTTTACGACGATGACATTCTCAACGTAGACGGTGGCGTAGACCCAGATGGCACGCCAACCAAGACTGTTGTCCATTCGATCGTTTACCCTCCTGTCGGGTTCTTCCCGTTTGCCGGAACCGGAAACGGTGATTACCACGGGTTCTATTGGCCGATCGGACGCGAGGACTCGCCGCCCATGGTCGCCTACAGCAGTCACGATGCATACGCAGTTATACCGGAACATGGCAATTTGACCGCGGCCGGTCTCTGTCAACTCGCACGCGACGAAGACCGAAAACTCACTTATGAATTTGAGGCGGCTTTTGCCGCAATGAAACTGGCCCGTCCTTCAATTGCTCTTTCCGACGTTGTAGCTGTAGACGACCACCAGCAACTCCTCACCCATGACCCTGATTCACCGTTCCGGAACTGTGCTGTAGCTGATCAATTGGTCGCCAAGAACGAACTTGAGCCTGCTGAATCACACTACCGTCGCGCAATCGAATTGCTCCCCGAATATGGTGCTGCACAATTTGGTTTGGGATATCTGTTGCGTCGGACTCGGCGTCCATCAGATGCGTCGATTCACTTCCGTAAATCATTGATTTGCCCGCTAGCCTTCTGGGGCGGGTGTTTCTGGTCCGATCACATTCTGCCGGGCTCATTCAGAAACGACTGGGCACGTAGAGCACTTTTGTGGCTTAAGCAAACCAAAGAGCCAGACAAATCCCTTCGTGACGATCCATTCATGCAGAATGTTGGAGAACTGACTCTCGACACGGGTGTCGCGGAGAGCCACGACATCGAACTATCTATCGCGATGGTTGACGACTATCGCAAACGAGGGCAATTCCTCGATGCAGTTTATGTGTGGATTACCGTCGGCGATCGCGCTGCGCTTGAGACGACGTCGTTTCGGGAACGATATGGACTCACGGCACGTTCATTCGCCACTCGTTTGTCTGATTTATTTCGGGATGCGGGCATTGATCAGCGCGCTAATCTTGTCGACAATATGATCTCGGCAATGGAGAAACCGGAAGGGCTCTACCTGTAACCGTACGAAGGCAGAACCATCGGTTGCAACGGAGGCCGCGATCCGGCGGATTTGAAGTGGTTGATCATTCGCGCGGCCCCGCTGAACCGTACCGTTCGTAGGCGGAAGTGACCGCACTGGATTGCACGCCACAACGTCCAGCGCCTGAATCCAGCGCCCGTGATCTCCGACGCCTGAAGTCCAGCGTCCGAAATTGCTTGCGTCCGGACTGGCGACTCGATACGATCGGGATACGCCAACGGTGTGTAGCGTGTCGCTACGCGCGTGATCCAGGGCACGCTGCGAACAACGGCGGTGCACCGGAGTAACGCGTCATCCGGTGACCTCTACGTTCGATTGAAATTACGCATTTGCGAACTTGGAACGAATGACCGAATCCGAAACCCTAAGAATGAACTGCGATGGTTGCAACAGCACGATTCGCTATCCCGCAACTAAGGCTGGCAAGGCGGTTAAGTGTCCGAAGTGCGAGCAACTATTGAAGTTGCGCGGGCCATCGCCGCCCGCACTTCCAGCGCAGCCGCCGACTGGCAAATCCATCGCTGCTACCGTCGAAGCCGTGCCAGCCGCAGCAAGCGAATCATTTGTAAACTCGAAGCTTACTTGCAAATGCGGCGTAAAGTTTCAGGCCAGCCCATCCGACGCAGGAAAGTTCATTGCTTGCCCCGCTTGTGGAAATGTTGTTATGGCACCCAAGCCACCAAAGTGGTTTGCAATTGGGTGTGTCGGATTTCTTTTTCTTATGTGCAGCGGTGTGCTTGGATCTTTGTTCGACGATAACGAAAAGATTGCGGCAACGGCTGTCGCTACTGACAACGCTCCGGTGGTAAATCCGCCGGTCGTCGTTCAATCGCCGGACCTAGAACCTAGGGTAGTCGCCCCGCCGCCTGAGCGAAAATGGTACGAAGGCGGTACGCTGACGAATGCGACAGCGTTAGAGTGGCAACAAGCGTCCGCTGCAAACAAGTTGGCAACCTGTTCTGACTTTATCGCTGGCCTATGGCAGAAGGAAATGCTTGCACCCAGAGTTCAAACATCGATTTTAACGGTCGATGACATGAAGCCATTTGCGTTTAAGCTAACTATTGAACTAAACGCCGCGTTTGAACCCGAAGCTGATCCAGACCTAAATCGAAGAGCTTACGCGAATCAAACGGTCGCGGGAACGGCAGCAATATTGATGAAAATGACCGGCATGGTAAACTGATCGCAGGGACGCATGGAGCCGATAACTGCAACGATGCACTGGATTTCGTGTGCTCGCCGCTATTGCAGTTTGCCTTCGCCATTTTACCGCCTCCACTACGGTGCCGTGTTACGCGGTGGCCGCCAACGTTACGCACTTCAGTTAACTAACATGCCAGAAGTCAGCCGATTCCTAGGGATCGTCATTCGGATGTATTATCGTGATCATCCTCCGCCACATTTTCACGCAGAGTATGGGGAGCACGAAATCACGATCGAGATCAATAGCGGTATCGTCCAGGGAAGGTTTCCGAGGCGAGCGTTGGCGGCCGTGCTCGAATGGTACAGTCTCCATCAAGATGAACTGGCGCAAAACTGGGAACAAGCCCGTGCGCGGAAGCCCCTGAACCCTATTGACCCGTTGGAGTAAACCAATGTTCTTACACGTTACAGACGCCCATTATATCGCGGACCATCGCGTTCATGTCTGGTTCAACGACGGAACCGCTGCCGAGATCGAACTGTCTGGCTCGTTGGATGGCCCCATCTTTGAGCCTCTTCGGGACGTCGAATACTTCAAGTCATTCTCAATTGTTGGAAATACACTAGCGTGGCAGAATGGTGCTGACTTTGCACCAGAGTATTTACAGTCGCTCGCCGCGACACCTGCTACTACGTAACAATCCCACGAGCCAGACCGATGAAGTCGGGAGAAATTGAACTTGAAAATGAATCGTCGCCGCCCAGTTATGGCGGGGGTTCGTAGACGCAGGTGACCCCCATGGGCGACTTGGCGGTATCGTTAGCTCTCTGTACCGACTTCCGGTGTCGGATTTGTGTGCGATTATTGCGGATTGGTGTTCCCAAAACCGACGTGTCGCTACGCGATTGATCCAGGGTACGCTACGAACAAAAAGGTGCACCCGAGAATGCTGCTCTCGCGACAATTTACCCTTATTTGAGTCACTCACTTTGATCGCAATTTCAACTTTTTCGATTTGGTTCGCATTCCAGGTGACCTCAGGCGTTCGTAGGCGCTGGTGACCGCACTGGAATTCACGTCGCGAGAACCAACGCCCGCGATTTCCGACGCCTGAATCCAATGCCCGTGATTTCCGACGCCTGAATTCAATGCCCGTGATTTCCAACGCCTGAATTCAATGCTCGTGATTTCCAACGCCTGAATCTAACGCCCGTGATTTCCGACGCCTGTAGTCCAACGCGTGGAATTGCTTGCGTGCCGTTTGGCAATTCGATATCATACGGCCATCGCCAAGCGGTTTTGCGTGCTGCTACGCGCGTGCTCCAGGGTACGCTACGAACAAACCGTTGCACCGAAGTAACACGTCACCTCCGCTACGGCGGTTGGCTTCGCCATTTTACCGCCTTCGCTACGGTGCCGTGTTACTCGGTGAACGTCGGCGTTATGCCACTGACAGACCGCAACCACATACTCCAACTCAAGCGGTGACTCCTTGAACGCCTTGCACCTCGATGGATGGCAACGACATGACTGGAACCTCGGCAACCGAAGTGTGACGGTGTCGCAATGTGAACCGTTCCGGTGGTCATGGTTGGCAACGAAGCTCGTCACGTACGTGTTTGTTGTCCAGGACGCTCCTGATTCATACGCCTCTCTATTAGACGACTATGATGCCCTCCGTGGATTCGCTCGCGACCACAAAAAAACACGAATCCCATTCTCGCTACAAGCTGGTTTTGCGTTGCTGCCGATTTACGTGGGAGATAATTTCGATTTGGAGTTGGTTTCACAAATCGAGTCAACCTACAAGAAACGCTGGTGTGTGATGCATATCCCATCCATCTTCGACACACAAACTAACACATGTCACACACTCGGCGTCAATTTTTTCTGGGGCTGTGTTTACCGCGACTTCGTTTCCGACACGATCCGTCGCGTTGCGCAGCAGTTGCAACCGCCGCGCAAAGTGGCATAACCAAACGGTGCACCGGAGAATGCTGGTCATGCGGCAGTTTAACCTTTTTCGATTCGTCGTCGTTAATCGCGATTCCAACTCTTACGATTTGGTCCGCATTCCCGGTGACCGTCAACGTTCCCCGACTTGAATGCGCTCGCTCTGGGCAATCCGTGAACGAACCGTCCGCTCCTGTGCCGAGGCAATTCGTGGACACCGACACTACCGAAACGCCCAGATCATACTTCCGTACTCTTATCGGCGTTGTCATCCTTTGCGCTCTGCTGGCGGTCGTTGGATGTGCGACCACGTACGACTATATTCGGGAACCGCTCGGAAACTCTAGTCGCTACCAGCTGATGGTGCTGCCCATTCTCGCAGCGACCCTATCGCTTCCATTTTCGCTTATCGGTGTCTTATGTCTTTGGCGATGCAGACGAAAATTGAACAATACTGTCATCGTTGGAATCGTCCTGTCATTGATTACGCCATGGATTCCAATAGTTGCGGTGGTCATTCACGACGGTCTATAATGAAAACGACGGGGAACCATCGGTTGCACCACAGCACGGGTGGTGAGAAAATAGGCCATCACAACGTCGTTCGCCCGTGCGAGGTGAACCGCACCGTTCGTCGAATAGAAACATGATGCCAAATCGAGCCGTGATTGTTGGAATCCATAAAGTCGATACGGATGAGAGCGTCCATTTGATTGAGCTTGAGGTCGAGGGTGATGTTGACGCTTTCGATTTTGGTGAGGTTACGCAAGAGATGCCAGGTGAAGATCAAGACAACTGGCAGGTTGCTTACGACGAACGAGAGATAGAATCGTCAAACAAGAATCGACGGTTTGTCTTTTTCTTCCATGACATTGATCTTGCTTTGCCTCTGTCAACTTCGTTCGGAAACGTTAACATCCCAAACGTGACAAAAACACCAAACAGACTGTCAGACATCGAGTATGATGTGCCTTAAACGAATGATTCGTCAGAACTCGATCAAACAACTGCCCGCTATCATTGATAGAATGGCCGCAGTTCAAAGCAAAATCGACGAACAAAGAAATGCACGGGAGTTGCGGGTCGCGCGTTTCTTTTTGGTCAGGTTTCTGGCCGCAACCCCGTGATTTCAGTCGTTCGTAGACGCTGGTGACCGAACTGAACCGCAAGCTGCATCGTCCAACGCCCGAGATTTCCGGCGTCTGATTCCAGCGTCCGCAATTCCCGACGCCCGCATCCAATGCTGCTGATTTCCAACGCCTGAAATCCGACGCCCGAAATTGCTTGCTTCTGGACTGGAGACTCGATACGATTGCGGTATCGTCGTCCGTATGTGGCGTGTTGCTACGCGCTTGATCCAGGGTACGCTACGAACAACGGCGGTGCACCGGAGAATGCTGCTCTCGCGACAATTCAAACTTGCCCGGGTCATTAACGTCAAACGCGCATTCAACTCTTTCGATTTGATCCGCATTCCCGGTGACCTCTGTGTTCGTAGGCGCTGGTGACCGAACTGAACCGCAAGCTGCATCGTCCAACGCCCGAGATTTCCGGCGTCTGATTCCAGTGCCCGCGATTCCCGACGCCCGCATCCAATGCTGCTGATTTCCAACGCCTGAAATCCCACGCCTGAAATTGCTTGCGTCCGGACTGGAGACTCGATACGATTACGGTATCGTCGGTCGTATGTCGCGTGTTGCTACGCGCTTGATTCAGGGTACGCTACGAACAAGCCGGATGCACCGGAGCGGCGAGTCAAGGTTTATCGACATGGTGAATCGCTCGTCGCCGCCCAGTGATCCTTGACGTTCTGTCGCTGATGTAACCTGGTGTCGAGTTGAAATGGTGGAACCCGAAGAACATGCCAGTCCCGATGGCTTGCTCATGCTCGCCGTTGAAACGCTCAAGGGTGACGACGTCGCTATCGGGTTTCGTGGGTATCCATGGCACACTCACGCAGACATCCTTGCCTCGATCAACTCAACGAATGAAAGTAGTGCTGTCCGAGAATTCATCGACGACGTTCTGAATGACCGGTCGTTGATTGCCGTTCAAATTATTGACGGGCATATGCAGGATATTTGGATTACGAACGACCCAACGAACGATTGCAAATACAAACAAGCAAATAAAGAGATCCGATTCCGTTACTGGTCGGGGCGTGAGCACTCGCCTGATGGCAACGATCCCAACAAGTAACTCTCTCGCAATTTGACGCGACAGAACAAAAAAATGCACCCGAGTTGCCGATCGGGCGTTTCCTCTAGTCAAAGTCTCTTGGCGGCAACCGGGTGATTTTGGTCGTTCGTCGACACTATGTACCAAGGCCTTGGTCAAACTTACATCAACGTTTTCCTTTGGCTCACAGCTTCTAGCTTCGTGGCTTCTGGCGGCATGGTGCTGATCGTTCGCATCTTCATGCGGATCCGCACGGCGTGGTGCGTGCTCGCCACTATTCTGCTCGGGATGATTCTCGCCTACTCTGCCAATACTGCGTTCCATCATGAAATTTTCGCCCGCCAGCATCAGAAACACAATACGCTCGTTCCCAAAACGGGTTGCGAACGCTACGAACCTTCGTTCGGTCATTTGTTCGCTACTTACAGAATGTCACCTGCAGAGTTTGATGTTTGGGTTTCCGAGCACCCTTGGAAGCTCATTCCATACGATCAAGCGTTTGTTGAGCATGATGGCAAAAGACTCGGATTTACTGAACCAGAACTGGCATATGCGACGGAGATGGCATCCAATGGTGGGCAACTTCGGGCGTACTTCAATGACGGAATGATGTATCTATCGTACAATGTGATGTGATCAACTATCAAAGCAACGAACCAGGCGTTGAACGCGAGCGGGCGATCACGCCGGTCTTGAAATCATAGTCAAACGCGCCCGCCGCGTTAACGCAAACGTTCGTCGACAAGAATGAAACATCTCTGGACCTTTCTGAACTGCCCCATTGTCGTTGTACTGGTTGTTGTCATCCTGACGGTTGCAGCGGTTCGATACACGTTCAACAACGCCTTCGACTCCCTCTCCGAGGTGACCGAGAACAACAGGAATCTCGAAGCACTCGGTCGACTTGAATTGAGTTCGCTCACCGAGGCCCAGGGTAATCCGTCCAAGTACGTTGGGGAATTGAAGAACCACAGCGAGCATGCAATCGAATCGATCCAAGGAACGCTTTGTTTTTGGGATTCCGAGGGTACGCTAATTGATGCGTACACCAGTTATCTGGAAGGGATCGGGGATCTCCCGGCGGGCGAGTCGAGAAGCTTCTCGATCCAAAGAAAAACGGGTGATGGCGGAGACATAGAAGGCATCGATGATGCCGAGACCCACGAGTCGACGCACGAATTTGCACGGGTTACATTGGCGTTCATTGAGGTCGAGACGTTATTAACAGAATAGGGCAAGCCGTCGCCGATCATGCGATGACACCTCGGTCTGCCATTGCAACGCCATTGGGACGCGACGAACCATGACATGCACGGGAGGACGGCTTGCGAGGTTTTTTAAGTGGAGCATCTTTCGTCCGTCCCCCGTGATGTCTACCGTTCCCCGACTGAAATCAAGTCACGCTTCACCCACGATCGCAACATCTCCCTGTAACCAGACGCGAAAACCACATGGCTACCAACATGCAAACCGATACATTGCTTCCTCGATTCAAGCTTTGCCTGATCGCCAACTTCGCATCCATCTTGCTTATGTTTGCGTCCGCCGTGGTCACCGGTTACGTTGCGCGACTCTATGGTCCACAACCAATCGTGGCCGAGACAATTGACGCTGGCTGGCTGCTTTCGTCTTACGCGATTGCCACGAGGCTTTCGTTCTTTCTTGGATTGCCTGCTTTCGCGATTGCATTTTTCGGTCTCCTGAAGACCAAGCTTTGGGGACGGCGGTTGTTTACCGCATTGATGATTGCCTGGGGGCCTCAGGCTATCGCGTTTGGCATCTTCAATCTCTCCATGACGTGGGGGCTATCCGCACTATTTGCAAACCTCGCACTGCTATCTGCCGGCGCGGTACTGGCGCTGTCGTACTTCACGCCATTGGCCGGCCGATTTGAATCGAGCAGGCTTTCCATTGAATCGCACTCTCGAGCTGGCCTCTCGCCAGCGTAGCCCAAAAAGGCGGGGAACAAACCGATGCACGGGAGCGGCGAAGTCACGGCTTTTAAAAATGGAACATCTCTCGTCGCCGCCCCGTGATCGCTAGCGTTATCCGACTGAAATCCCCAACCTCGTGGAACACTCACAATGATACAACGCCTCACGATCTCGCTTGTTCTCTTCGCCATGGCCATTGACGTCGCAATCGCCGACGAGCCTCGCGTTTCCGCTGATGGGTACTGTCTCGTCTCGACCGTCGACTCCGGCGTTTGGATCAAAGGCGAGTCAACAATCAAATCGGACTATTGCGGTCGCCGATTCTACTTCCTGAGTGGTGACGAAAAGATGAAGTTCGACCACTCTCCCGCGCGATACGCACCCATGCTTGACGGCAATGACCCCGTCCTGGCATGTGATTCTGATCGGTTGGTTGCTGGCAAGCGAGAGCTTGGGATGCGGCATGA
>Ga0163215_101717_pt1 | contig 10367 bp, 12 predicted proteins | sample SynspAceP_FD_185934 | JGI IMG/M metagenome (GOLD analysis project Ga0163215, IMG submission 185934) | Saline lake microbial communities from Ace Lake in Antarctica - Synechococcus sp. Ace-P (Hybrid Assembly) | ecosystem: Environmental > Aquatic > Non-marine Saline and Alkaline > Saline | place... | reverse complement strand
GTGAAGGCGCCCTTCTCATTCCCGAACAGTTCCGATTCAATCAAATCACGCGGGATCGCGGCCATGTTGATGGCGACAAACGGGCCGTTGCGCCGTTTGCCATAGTCGTGCAGCGCAAGGGCCACCAGTTCCTTGCCGGTTCCGGACTCGCCGGTAATCATCAATGTCAGGTCGGTTTGCATCAACCGAGCCAGAACCCGGTAGATTTCTTGCATCGCAGTTGAGCGTCCAACCAGCGGCATGCCTTCGGTGGTTTCCTCGGGCTGAACCACCAGCTTGCGTGGCTCCGAAAGTGCCCGACCGATGATGCGGACCATCTCGGTCAAATCGAAGGGTTTGGGCAGATAATCATAGGCGCCACCTTCCGACGCCTTGATCGCCGTCATGAAAGTGTTCTGCGCACTCATCACCAGCACCGGCAAATCCGGGCGTGCTCTGCGGATTCGGGGCAACATGTCGAAGGCATTTTCGTCCGGCATGATTACATCGGTGATGACCAGATCGCCATCGCCGGCCGAAACCCAGCGCCACAAGGTGGCTGCATTGGAGGTGATCCGCACTTCATAGCCTGCCCGGGTCAGGGCCTGATTAAGCACGGTGCGGATCGCCGCGTCATCGTCAGCGACAAGAATGGTGGCTTTGCCCATCGGTTTAGTCCTTTTGTTCCGGCGCCCTGCCCTTGGATGACGGCAGCGGCTTTATTGGCCGGCCGTCGGGCGAGACCGGCATCAGAATACGGAAAGAGGTTTTGCGGCTCTGGCTGTCACATTCAACGATTCCGCCGTGGCCGCCGACAATCTTGGCGACCAGCGCCAGGCCGAGGCCCGAGCCATTGGTCTTGGTGGTGATGAAGGGATCGAACAGATGCGAAACCAGATCGGCGGGAACGCCGGGACCATTGTCCTGCACACAAAATTCGAGCGGCAGTGAAATTTTCTCCCGGGTTCCGGCAACGGACAGCTTGATTCCCGGGCGATAGGCCGTGGTCAGGACAATTTCGCCATTGGGGTCGTCACCGATGGATTCCGCGGCATTCTTCACCAGATTGAGGAAGATCTGAACCAACTGGTCGCGATTGGCGTAAACAAACGGCAGCGATGGATCATAAAGCTCAGTAAACTTGATCTTTCGCGCGAACCCGGCTTTTGCCACCGCTTTGACGTGATCAAGCACGGAGTGGATGTTGACGGGTGTCCGGTCAACCGGCCGTTCATCCGAGAAGATTTCCATCCGGTCGACCAGCGAGACGATGCGGTCGGTCTCGTCACGGATCAGTCGCGCCAGAGCGCGATCCTCGTCGCCCACCGATGCTTCAAGCAGTTGCGCCGCGCCGCGGATGCCCGACAACGGGTTCTTGATTTCATGAGCCAGCATCGACGCCAGCCCGGTTACCGAGCGCGCCGCGGCGCGATGGGTGAGCTGACGATCGATCTTGTCGGCCATCGAGCGCTCCTGGAACACCACCACGACATTGCCGGGCAGGCCCGCAACAGGCGCTACATAGAGATCGACGAGCTTGTCACTGCCAAGCCGGGGCGAGCTGAGATCGACCCGGTACTCATTGACTGCGGCGCGGCGCTCACGCACCTGTTCAATGAGTTCGAGAAGCGGGCTTCCGAACGGAATGAAAGCGTCGATCTTGTGCCGGCCAAGATGCGCCGCACTTGAGGCAAAGAAAGACTCCGCCTCCCAATTGGCAAAACACACGACGCTGTTCTCATCGACCATGATCACCGGGTGTTGAATGGCGTTTAGAACCATGCCGGCGGTATCCGCATCAGCGGCAGCAATTTCTTCTGCAAATTTGTCGGTCACGCCGCACTCTCCATCATCGAAGGCGAGCCGGCAGCTGCCTCAAGCACTTGCGAGAATATGCTCAAAACTTCATCGGTCCGGTTGGATGTCATCATTTTGGTCTTTTGTGCCGCCGGTGTCCCCGGCGCCAGCGTCTCGAGATACCAGCCAATATGTTTGCGGGCATGGCGAACGCCGACATCATCGCCATAATGAGCGATCATCAACTGGTAATGCTCGAGCGCGATAGCATTGCGGGCAATTTGGTTGACTGGAATATCGTCAGATCCGGCGAGTTCGCCGCAAATCCAGGGCTGGCCCTGTGCGGCGCGCCCAATCATGACTGCATCCGCACCCGACCGGCGCAGACACTCGGCGATATCGGCGCGCGAAGACACATCGCCATTGGCGATCAGCGGGATGGTGACGGCGTCGCGAACCCGCGCAATCGCGTCCCAGTCAGCGTTGCCCGTGTAGAACTGCATGCGGGTGCGGCCATGAATGGTGATCATTTGCACGCCCGCGGCTTGCGCGCGCGCTGCAATCAATGGCGCGTTGAGCGTGTCATGGTCCCAGCCGAGACGCATTTTCAAGGTCACCGGCACCGAGACCGCCTTGACCGTCGCCTCGATCAGTTCAAGCGCATGATCAGGATCGCGCATTAACGCTGATCCGGAATAGCCGCCGGTGACCTTCTTGGCCGGACAGCCCATATTGATGTCGATCATCGCAGCACCGGCGTCCTCGGCGATCTTTGCCGCTTCACCCATCCAACGGGCTTCGCGCCCGGCCAGCTGGACCACATGCGGATCAATTCCGTCGCCACGCAACCGCGCATGCGATTCGGGATGGTCGATCACCAGCTCGCGGCTCGCGACCATCTCGGTGAACACCAGCCCTGCCCCATGCCGCCAGGCCAATTGCCGGAACGGCAGGTCGGAAATGCCCGATAACGGCGCAAGAAACACACGGTTTCGCGCAGTGACCGGTCCGATCAGAAGCGGCTGGCTGAGAATGGCTTCGATTTCATGCATGCGTATCGTGCAACTTTCTTTGCTGCCGCTTTTTTAGACATATATGCCGGAATTGCCAAGGCGTATTTGCTCGCCTGTCGAGAAAAATGCAAAAGAGCTTTTTTCCGGTTAACGCAAGCCCTAAACACGGTCCCAGTCTCGTTCGCTTATAGCCAAAATCAACCTCCGGAGAACACAGCCATGGTCAATGAGAACCCTCCCGTACAGCAGCTGCCCGATGTCCGCACCGGCAATGGCTATGATGTACACCGGCTGGTTCCGGGCAGCTTTGTCACGTTGTGCGGAGTGGAAATACCGCATGATCAGCGGCTCGACGGTCATTCCGACGCCGATGTCGGTCTGCATGCGCTGACTGACGCGTTGCTGGCGACCTGTGCGGCTGGCGATATCGGCGATCACTTCCCGCCATCCGACCCGCAATGGCGCGGCATGGCATCGCATATCTTTCTGACCCATGCGACAAATCTGGTGCGCGAGGCAGGTGGCGTTATCATGAACGTGGATGTCACGCTGATTGCGGAAGAACCGAAGATCGGTCCGCACCGGCTGGAGATGCGCCAGTCCCTCGCCCGCATTCTCGACATTTCGCTCGACCGCTGCTCGGTCAAGGCAACCACCAATGAGACCATTGGTTTTATCGGCCGCCGTGAGGGCATAGCCTCCATCGCAACAGCCACCGTTGTGTTCGGAGACCGTTCATGAATGAAACATCCGCACTTGACGAGATCCGTTCGGACTGCCGCCGTCTCGCGCAGGAAATCGTCGCCAGCTTCCCCGGTCTCGGCGCGATGGTGGCAACCGCGGAATCCTGCACCGGCGGGCTGATCGCAGGTGCGATCACCGATATTGCCGGCTCGTCTTCGGTGTTCGACCAGGGGTTCGTGACCTACTCGAACGAGGCCAAGCAGGACATGCTCGGCGTTCGCGAAACAACACTCAAAGCGTTCGGTGCAGTCTCGGCGCAGGTGGCGACCGAAATGGTGCTTGGTGCGCGGCGACGCTCACGGGCGAATTTCGCGGTATCGGTCACCGGTGTTGCCGGACCGGGCGGTGGCACTCCAACGAAGCCGGTCGGGCTGGTCTGGATGGGGCTGTCCGGCCCCGGAGACCTGACCAGCGCTGTAGAACTGCGCTGGGATCCATCCTGGAGCCGCGATATGATCCGCGCAGCCACAGTGCGGGCGGCACTTGAAGCACTTGTTGTGAGGCGTGACCTGCAGTCAGGCTGATGTCCGGCTCTGATCAATTGTGAAATTCCAGACGATGATCAAGTTCAGGACAACAGCGCCAACACACGAATAGAGCAGCTGCATTGGCTCCAGCACCAAGCTGGCGATCAGAAACACGCAGACATCAAAACATAACTGAAACCAGCCGGTCTTAAAGCCTGTTTTCTGCTCTATGATGAGCGCCAAGATGCCTAGGCCACCCGCCGAAGCGTTGTGCCGAAACAGCGCAACCAGCCCAACTCCGCTGCAGGCACCGGCCAGTATGGCGGCAAGCAGGGGCGGAATACTCTCAAAGACAATATGGGCAGCAAGCAAAGGCACTGCAAAAGAGATACTCGCCACCACGCACATCGTCCTGATGGTGAAATCTGGTCCGCGCTTGATCCAGGAGAGGATCAAGAAGGGGATGCTGACCGCAAAGAACACAGGCCCGAAACCAAAGGGCAACACATAGGACAACAGCAGTGCCAGCCCTGCGGTTTGACCTGTCACCAGACCAACCGCTTTCAAGAACACAACGCCAAGGCTGGTCATCAAGACGCCAAAGGCAAGCCCCTGCAGATCGTGGAACGAAATCAACTTTTTCATGGGCTGGCGACTTTGCATCAGAGCATCAGGTATCGGCTAAAACAGGGGGCATGACCCCAAAAGCCATGAAATCAATCAGAGTGCCACATGGCTGCATCACGAAACGTCTGCATTCCCATGGATCTCAACGGCGCGCTTTTCAAAAGCCTCGGCAAACATCCGGAAGGCGCGGTCAAACATGCCGCCCATCAGCGCACCCAGAACCATGCTCTTGAATTCATAATCGATGAAAAACCGGACCTCGCAGCCGCTATCGGCGCGTGGCTCGAAAGTCCACTTGTTGTCGAGATACTTGAACGGGCCATCAAGGTATTTGACATCGATGGCCAGCTCATCCGGTTTGAGCAGCACCTGGCTGGTAAACGTCTCGCGGATCGCCTTGTAACCCACCGTCATGTCGGCAATCAGCAATGTCTTGCCGTCGCGTTCCTTGCGCGATCGCACGCTCAGTGCCTCGCACAATGGCAGGAACTCAGGATAGCGCTCGACGTCAGCGACCAGATTGAACATCTGGCGCGGCGAATGCGGAACGGGGCGTGTGGTCTGATAGGTTGGCATCGTATCAGCTAGCAGCCACTGCGCCCGCCACCTTGGCATCCCGGTTGGCCTTGAGCCGGGCGAAATCATCGCCGGCGTGGTGTGAAGAGCGGGTCAGCGGGCTTGAGGAGACCATCAGGAAGCCCTTGGTGTAGGCGATCTTCTCATAGCTCTTGAACTCGTCAGGGGTGACGAAATCCATCACCTCGTGATGTTTGCGGGTCGGCTGCAGGTATTGACCGATGGTCATGAAATCGACGTCGGCCGCGCGCAAATCATCCATCAACTGCAGCACTTCGTTGCGCTCTTCGCCCAGGCCCACCATGATGCCGGATTTGGTGAAAATGGTCGGGTCGAGTTCCTTGATCCGCTGCAGCAGTCGCAACGAATGGAAATAGCGCGCACCGGGGCGAACGGTCAGATAGTTGCCGGGCACGGTTTCGAGGTTGTGGTTGAAGACGTCGGGCTTGGCCGCGACAACACGCTCCAGAGCACCGGGCTTGCGCAGGAAATCCGGCGTCAGGATCTCGATTGTCGTCTCAGGCGACGCGGCACGGATGGCCCAGATGACCTTCTCGAAATGTTCGGCGCCGCCATCATCGAGATCGTCGCGATCGACCGAGGTAATGACAACGTGCATCAGCCCCATCTGCTTGACCGCCTTGGCGACGTTCTCTGGCTCGTTCATATCCAGCGCATTGGGCTTGCCGGTGATGACGTTGCAGAAGGCGCAGGCGCGAGTGCAGATCTCGCCCATGATCATGAAGGTAGCGTGCTTCTTGTCCCAGCACTCGCCGATATTGGGACAGCCGGCTTCCTCGCAAACCGTGACGAGATTGTTCTCCTTCACGATCGAACGGGTTTCCTGATAGCCCTTGGAATTGGGCGCCTTGACCCGGATCCATTCCGGCTTGCGCTTGACCTCGGTATCAGGACGCTTCTGCTTTTCCGGGTGCCGCACGCGCCTTGCTTCAGGATGGGCGGCTTCAGGATTGGTGACGTCGAGGATCGTGACCATTGAGCGGTCCTTTATTCACGTTGTGGTTCAGCTGCTCTTGGAACGGCCGAAGAGCCAGAGGATCAGCACCGCGCCAACAATGGCGACGACCAGATTTCCGGCAAATCCGTAGTAGTTGATGTTGAGCACACCTGCCAGCGCGCTGCCGACGAAGGAACCGGCGATGCCGACCAGCATATTGGTCAAAAGCCCGTGGTTGCGTTTCATGGCGCGTTCGGCGACATAGCCGGCGATCAGGCCCACCAGCAGCAGACCGAAGAAGCCGAGGCCCGGCATTGCCAGAAACCCCATCTGATATTCCATCATCATCATCTGCCTCCGTTTGCTGCGGCATGAAGCGCACGCATGATCAACCAGAATGTAAGGCCGAGCAGCAGCCCCATCAATGCCAGGATGGCGGATACCGAGACGATTCCTGCCATTCCTTCAAGCCGAACCGATCCGAACTCGACTGCACCACGGCCACGAATGGCGGCCAGACCAGCCAAGGCGCCAAGAGCAGCGCCGCCGATCACCGGCAGCACTACAACTCGGGGCAAGCGGGGAATTCCGCTCACGCGTTGAGCGCCCGTCCGTAGGCGTCGAGAACGCTTTCCTTCAGCGTTTCCGAGATTGTTGGATGCGGGAAGATGGTATGCATCAGGTCTTCCTCGGTGGTCTCAAGGTTCATCGCCACGACAAAACCCTGTACCAGTTCTGTCACTTCGGCACCGACCAGATGGGCGCCGAGCAATTCGCCGGTCTTCTTGTCAAAGATGGTCTTGACCATGCCCTGATCTTCACCGAGCGCGATGGCCTTGCCGTTGGCGACAAACGGGAAGCGGCCGACACGGATGTCGCGGCCCAGTTCCTTGGCTTTGGCTTCGGTCAGGCCGACGGAGGCGACCTGCGGGTTGCAATAGGTGCAGCCGGGGATCTTCAGCTTGTCCATCGGATGAACGTTTGGCAGGCCAGCGAGTTTTTCGACGCAGATGACCGCCTCATGCTCGGCCTTGTGGGCCAGCATCGGCGGGCCGGCGACATCGCCGATGGCGTAGAGGCCGGGCACGTTGGTCTTGCCGTAGCCGTCGATGACAATGCAGCCGCGATCGGTTTTGACGCCGAGCGCTTCAAGGCCGATATTCTCGATATTGCCTTGTACGCCGACAGCCGAGATCATCCGGTCAGCGGTGATCTTCTCGATCTTGCCGTCCTTGAGTTCAATATGGGCGGTGATCGAGTCGGCGCCCTTGTCGACCTTGATGACCTTGGCTTCGAGCAAGATCTTCATGCCCTGCTTGTCGAACTGCTTCTTGGCGAAAGCCGAAATCTCGGCATCTTCGACCGGCATCACGGTTTTCATGACTTCGACCACGGTCACGTCAACGCCCATGGTGCGGTAGAACGAGGCGAACTCGATGCCGATAGCGCCGGAGCCCATCACCAGCAGCGATTTCGGCATTTTCGCAGGCTTCATCGCATCGAAATAGGTCCAGATCAGCTTGCCATCCGGCTCGATACCCGGCAGCGCACGCGGCCGCGCGCCGGTGGCGACGATGATGTGTTTGGCGGTGTAGGTGCCCTCGCCCAGCGTGTTCTTGGGGATCGGGCCCTGCGGCTCGACGATCTTCTTGGTGGTCTTGGCAACCACGATCTCGCACGGCTTACCCCCGGCAGAAGCCTTGGTGAGCTTTGCCTCGCCCCAGATCACGTCGACCTTGTTCTTCTTCATCAGGAAGCCGACGCCGCCGTTCATCCGCTCGGCAATGCCGCGCGAACGCTTGACGATTGCCTCGATATCCGGCGTGACCGTGCCTTCGAGCTTGAGGCCGTAATTCTTGGCGTGTTCGGCAAGATGCAGCACTTCGGCCGAGCGCAGCAGCGCCTTGGTCGGGATGCAACCCCAGTTGGAGCAGATGCCGGCCAGATGCTCGCGCTCAACCACTGCTGTCTTCAGACCGAGCTGGGCGGCACGGATGGCCGCAATGTAGCCGCCGGGGCCGGAACCGATAATGATCACGTCGTAATTATTGGCCATGGAACAATCTCCTCATTGGGCGGAAGTCTGCGCGCCGTGCAGTTTCGCTGCAGGGCGCGCCAGAAGCACCCATTGCGTGGCGGTGTGTTTATCGGAAAAGGCAACGAATTGCTCGCGCGCCTGCTCTTCAAAGCCAAGGCTTTGGTACAGCGCGAGGGCGGGGGCGTTGGCGTCATCGGTGATGATCGACGAGGGTCCGGTTGCGCGGGCCAGTTCGGCCTGAACCAGCGCCCGGCCAATGCCCTTGCCGCGAAAGCGGGTGTAGACAGCCACGCTGTCGATCATCCGGGTTCCGACAGCTCGCACCTTGAGCGCCTCAAGCGGTTCGAGCACCGGATCGTTCAGCCCCTTATCGCCGGGACCGCCGGTGAGTTCAAACGACAGAGACATGCCGGCAACGCCGTCATCAGTATCGGCGATCAGCACGTTTTTCCAGGAGAAGGGCCCGTCGATAAAGGCGTAGCCGTCGCGGCCAAATTCCAATGGCCGGTCGTAGGATCCGTCGCGTACGCCTGCGTCGAGCACATGCGTTGCCAGCCCAGATGACGCGATATCATCAAGAATGATGATGTCGGCGCTGTCAGCGCGTGTGGCTGGACGGATATGCAAGGCCTGCTCCTGTCATGTCCGGCATTGAAGCCGGTGTGGCGGGAGCAGGCCGGAAGCGGTTTATCCCGCCAGCATCCCGTAGATTTCGTCCTTGAGCTTCAGGCGCTCCTTGCGCATTGATTCCATATTGAAATCGTCTGTCGGCTCAATATCGGTTTCGGCGCGGTGGATGGCCCGGTTGACGTCGTGATACGCATCAAAGAGTTTGGCGAAATGGCCGTCCGCCTGTTTCATCTCATGCATTTTCTCAACGTGCTCGGGAAATTCCTCCGCCAGTTCGTGGGGTGTATGTGCCATCAATCATCTCCTCGTTGGTTTGGTGATGACTGCAGTCTATTACCCCTATGTCCTTGTTCTCCTTGACCTCGGTCAATTGCTTGAAATTAGTGACCCAGCAGCAACCGTGCCACGGGCGCAAGCCCGCGACCAATGGCGCGGGTGTTTCTGGCATCCAGATGCACCCCATCAATGGAGGAGCACTTGGCCACAGAGCCCGCATCAAAGAAGCCGGCACCGGTTTCATCGGCCAGATCGGCATAAAACGAAGCGAGCATCGCCGATTGTTGCACACCGCCCTCAAACATCGCGGCGAAATCCGGGTCGGCGGTTTGAACCAGCGGCGGCGGTGAGACCACCAGGATTTGCTGCAGGTCCTGCTCGACCGGCCATGCGTGCAGGCGAACCAGATCCAGCAAACGGCGCACACCCTTGGATGCCGCATGGGCGGTGCCGTGGATGACCGGCTTCATGTCATTCGAGCCCAGCATGATGATGACCAGATCGAGCGGCGCGTGGGCATGAAGTGTCGTCGGCAGCGTGCGCGTACCGTTGCGGTCGCAATCGCCAGTGTAATCGTCAAACGCCGTGGTGCGGCCGTTGAGCCCGTCGGCCACAACATGCACGCCCTCACCCAAAGAAGCCGCCAATACCGACGACCATCTGTCTTCAAGCGCATGGCGGGCCCGGCTTTCGGGATCATATCCCCAGGTCAGACTGTCGCCATAGCAGAGCACGGTTTTCATGATCTACCTTTCCTTGGAAAGCCAGCTTCTCATTGATGTCCCAGCTTGCGAAGTCCAAGTGCCACAAAGAGGAACAGCACGCCGTTCGAGACCAGTTCGATGCCGAGAAGAAGGCCGAGAATCGTTGCCGCCGAGGTAGGAAGACCGGCAAGGATCATGACGCCGAGCGCAGCTGAGACCAAGCCTGAAACCAGCACCCAGACCCAGCCACTGGCGGGTTTGAGCGAGAGCGCGAACATGATCTTGGCGACGCCTGTCAAAAGAAACAGCACCGCCACCAGCAGGGTGAGCGAGACGCTGCCTGCCAGCGGATCGGCGACCAGCACAATACCAACGATAAGCGACAGCACACCGAGGCCGAGCGACCACATGAAGCCCGGCCAGTCGCGGACGCGAAAGGCATGAACGACCTGGATGGCGCCTTGCATCAGAAAGATCCAGCCAGCCAGAACCACCGCGAGAATGGTGGCGCCAAACGGATTGAGCAGCGCCATAAAGCCACCGACGATGCAAAGCACC
>Ga0163215_101716_pt1 | contig 10373 bp, 10 predicted proteins | sample SynspAceP_FD_185934 | JGI IMG/M metagenome (GOLD analysis project Ga0163215, IMG submission 185934) | Saline lake microbial communities from Ace Lake in Antarctica - Synechococcus sp. Ace-P (Hybrid Assembly) | ecosystem: Environmental > Aquatic > Non-marine Saline and Alkaline > Saline | place... | reverse complement strand
GTGAACGCCAGGGTGGCCAGAATGACCGTGGACAGCGCGTTCGTTGCAGCGGTGACGCCGACGAACCAGCTCATCAGCAGCAAGCCGATAAACTGAGCAGCCATGGCGGCAAATGGCATTTCGCTTGCCGTGCCCATTTCAACGCCGACGCCCTTGGCCCATTTGGGTCCGAACAGCATCGGGGAATACCACAGCCAGCCGGCCAGGAACGAGACCAATGCGCCAATGATAACGGCGAGCCAGCTAACGCCGGTTGTGAGTTCAGACATGTGATTGCACTCCTTTGTTTGCAGACCGCCTTACATCTCTATGACCGGGGCAATTTCGACGGTGCCGCCATTCAGGATCGGGCAGCCCTTGGCCATCTCGGCTGCTGCTTCCATGCTGTCGGCCCTGACAACGGTGAAACCTGAAAGCGGATTGGCGCCACCATCATGGTTGATGCCACTGCCGCTGACGGTCCACGATTGGCCGACAGCATTGCCCGGATTGACAACGGCGTCGCCCATCTGTGCGAACCAGGCACCCCATTTCTCCATTTCCTTCTGACCTTCTTCGGCAGTTTCCGGTTTCTTGCTGCCGTGATAGGCAAAAACATAATCAGGCATGTGTCTTCCTCCTCTGGTGTGGTGTCCCGGCTGTGTCAGGTTGCACCAGCCAATCGTTCGAGTTTTCCAAGCATTGAAGTCCAGCCGCGACTGTGATTGGTGGCGCTGGTCTCGTCGACGAGACCAGAATGGATCAGCCGGAATCGGCTGCCGCTCTCACCGTCAGGCTCGATTTCGAACCTGACCCGGCTTTCATGGCCGCGAACATCCTCTGCGTCATGCCATCCCCAGGTGAATTCTACCGAGTGCGGCGGATCGATCTCGACAACTTCGCCGCTCATCTTGTGCAGTCCGCCCTCGGCGTTGATCAGTGTAGAGGACCAGGGTCCGGGCTGAGACAGATCGAGCTGATGCGCCCGCAGCCCCATTCCCTCCGGTCCCCACCATTCCAGAAGATGCTCTGTGCGGGTGACGAAGGCAAAAACCGTCTCCGGTGTCTGCCGAAAGCTTCGTTCGAGTTTCAGACCGCTCATTTCCGGTCACTTTCGCGTTGCAGGGCAAGTTCCAGCCTGTCGAGACTGGTCTGCCAAAATTCCCGATGGCTCATGGTCCAGGCTCCGATAGACTGCACCGCTTCCGGCCGCACCGAATAGAGCCGGCGCTGCCGGTCAATCCGTTGCTCGATAATGCCCGCCTGCCGCAACACCTTGAGATGGCGCGAGATTGCCGGCGCCGAAATCGGACCCGTGTCCTGTAGCGCACCGGCAGGCTGTTCGCCGTCCTTGAGCAGTCGCTCGACAATGGCAAAACGCGTCGGATCGCCAAGTGCGGCAAAGAGCGTGGACAGGCCGGTCATATAGTATCTTTCAGTGTTTCGTTAATTAACCTAATCACGAAATGAAACGCTGTCAACAACGTAAACGGAGGCTTTTCCAGCGGCATGTCCTGCATTTCACGGCGAGTTGCTGTCGTGCCTGAGCTTGACACCGGCGCTGCGAATGTGAATTGAAGCGGCAACGGGACACACAGGATTGGAGCCGCGACATGGCCATAGCATTCACTTTTCCGGGGCAGGGCAGTCAGGCAGTCGGCATGGGCAAGGACCTCGCTGCCGCTTATCCCGAGGCCAAGGCGGTTTTTGACGAGGTCGATGCGGCGCTCGGCGAAAAGCTTTCGGCGGTGATTTTTGACGGACCCGAGGACGCTCTGACGCTGACCGCCAATGCCCAGCCAGCGCTGATGGCAGTGTCGATGGCGCTGGTTCGGGTGCTCGAATCGCGTGGCCTCAATCTGGCAAGCACCGCAAGCTATGTCGCAGGCCATTCGCTTGGTGAGTATTCGGCGCTGTGCGCCGCAGGCATGTTCTCGATTTCCGATACGGCGCGGCTCCTGCGTATACGCGGCAACGCCATGCAGGCAGCGGTTCCGGCAGGCGAGGGCGCCATGGCTGCCATCATCGGGCTGGAAGCCGAGGAAGTTGAAGCGGCCTGTGCCGAAGCCCGGTCGCTCGGCGCGGTGCAGATTGCCAATGACAATGGTGGTGGCCAATTGGTCATCTCTGGCCTGAAGCCCGCCGTTGAGGCAGCTGCCGCCAACGCCACAGCAAAGGGCGCCAAGCGGGCTTTGATGCTGTCAGTGTCCGCGCCATTCCATTCGAGCCTGATGCAGCCAGCTGCCGATGCCATGCGTGAAGCGCTGGCTGGCGTTGCCAAATCCGCACCGGTGGTGCCGGTCATCTCCAATGTCCGTGCAGCGCCTGTTTCCGATCCCGACGAAATTGTGCAATTGCTGGTCGAGCAGGTCACCGGCCAGGTGCGCTGGCGCGAGACGGTGGCGTGGTTTGCGGCAAACGGCGTCGGCACACTGGCAGAAATCGGCGCCGGCAAGGTGCTGACTGGGCTGGCCCGCCGGATTGATCGTTCGATCACCGGACTGAACTTATCCGCGCCGGACGACATTGACCCGTTTCTGGCCGCAATTGATGAGCAAAAAGCCTGAACAACAGACCTGATGACAGCCTGTTCGCGGGCACAAACTGAAAAATCCCGAAAGGACGACCCATGTTCGATCTGACCGGCCGCAAGGCCCTGGTGACCGGTGCCTCCGGTGGAATCGGTGAAGCCATTGCCCGCCAGCTTCATGGCCGCGGCGCCACCGTCGGCATTCACGGAACCCGCGTCGAGCGGCTTGAGGCACTTGCTGCCGATCTTGGCGAACGGGTGATGATGTTTCCCGCCGATTTGTCCGACCGTGACGCCGTTACCGCTCTTGGCAAGGCTGCCGAGGAGCAGCTCGAAGGTGTCGATATTCTGGTCAACAATGCCGGAATCACCAAAGACGGATTGTTCGTGCGTATGACCGACGATGCCTGGGATCAGGTTCTGGAGGTCGATCTGACCGCGGTTTTCCGTCTGACCCGGGAATTGACCCACCCTATGATGAAGCGCCGCCATGGCCGCATCATCAACATCACCTCGGTTGTCGGCGTCGCCGGAAATCCCGGCCAGGCCAATTATTGTGCGGCCAAGGCCGGCATGATCGGCTTTTCCAAAAGCCTTGCCCAGGAAATTGCCCCGCGCAACATCACGGTCAACTGCGTGGCTCCAGGCTTTATTGAAAGCGCCATGACCGATAAGCTCAATGACAAGCAGAAAGAAGCAATCATGGGCGCCATTCCGATGCGGCGCATGGGCTCCGGCGCTGAAATCGCGTCCGCCGTCACATGGCTTGCCTCCAATGAAGCGTCCTATGTCACTGGGCAAACCATTCATGTGAACGGCGGCATGTTGATGGTCTGATCCATCTAGAGACGAATGAGACCAACCAGTTGCTTCATTATGCGGCGGGAATCGCCCAGCCAGTGCACTTTCCGGCTTTGCCCGCATGCCAAACCATGGTACTTCGCCTTCGCTGTGAGTGTGGACGAGAGCAAATTTCGAGACCGAAATCTGCCGTAATCCACAGCTCGGGCTTTGACGGAACCAAGTCTGGCGCATAAAGATGTGCAACAAGCTTGATTACCCATGCTTGCGCAGGTAACGAGGCGCAAGAACAATGTGAAACAGGTCGAGGAAATCCGACATGAGCGACATCGCAGACCGCGTAAAGAAAATTGTCATCGAACATCTGGGCGTTGACGCTGAAAAGGTGAACGAAGGCGCAAGCTTCATTGATGATCTCGGTGCGGATTCGCTCGATACGGTCGAATTGGTGATGGCATTCGAAGAAGAATTCGGTGTGGAAATCCCTGATGACGCCGCCGACACGATCCTGACCGTCGGTGACGCAGTCAAGTTCATCACCAAGGCTCAGGCCTGAGTGGACATGAACAGGCGGGCGCCTCAACTGCCCGCTTTCAAGACCGGCGCAACACCTGCGCCGGTTTATCTTTCTTTTCTGGCATGACTGGGACTTGAGACGATGCGAAGAGTCGTCATCACCGGCACTGGTGTGGTTTCTCCGCTTGGCTGCGGCACGGAGATTACGTGGTCTCGCTTGATCGACAGCCAGAATGGCGCGTCGCGGGTCACTGCTTTCGATGTCAGTGACATCGCTGCCCAGATCGCCTGCTCCGTCCCCACCGATCCATCGGTGGAGGGGGCCTTCAATCCTGACGACTGGATGGAGCCCAAGGAACAGCGCAAGATCGACAAATTCATCCTGTTTGGCGTCGCTGCTGCCGAAATGGCACTCAACGATGCAGACTGGCATCCCAAGAGCCGTGAAGACCAGATCGCCACCGGCGTGATGATCGGTTCCGGCATTGGCGGCCTCGAAGGCATTGTCGAGGCGGGCTACACCCTGCGTGACAAGGGCCCCCGACGGATTTCCCCTTTCTTCATTCCCGGTCGTCTGATCAATCTTGTGTCCGGCCAGGTCTCCATCCGCCACGGGCTTCGCGGCCCCAACCATGCGGTTGTGACGGCTTGCTCGACCGGCGCACACGCCATTGGCGATGCGGCAAGGCTGATTGCGCTTGGTGACGCTGACGTCATGGTCGCCGGTGGCGCAGAAGCTGCCATATGCCGAATCGGGCTGGCCGGCTTTGCTGCCTGCAAAGCGCTGTCGACCTCATACAATGATGCTCCGGAAAAAGCCTCCCGGCCTTATGACCGTGACCGCGACGGCTTTGTCATGGGCGAGGGCGCTGCAACTGTGGTTCTCGAAGAACTCGAGCATGCCCTGGCGCGCGGCGCCAACATCCTTGCTGAAGTGGTCGGCTACGGAATGTCCGGCGATGCCTTTCATATCACGGCTCCTGCCGATGATGGCGATGGCGCTTACCGCTGCATGCAGATGGCGCTCAAGCGCGCCGGCCTGACAGCCGCCGATGTCGACTACATCAATGCGCACGGCACCTCGACCATGGCTGATACCAGCGAACGTGCGGCAGTCGAGCGGCTGGTCGGTGATGCGGCGCCTCAGAGTTCGATGTCCTCGACCAAATCCGCCATTGGCCATTTGCTTGGCGCAGCCGGTGCAATGGAAGCAGTGTTCTCGGCTCTGGCCATTCGCGACAACATTGCTCCCCCGACGCTCAATCTCGACAATCCGGAAGTCGAGACCAAGATCGACCTGGTTCCCAAGGTGGCGCGCAAGCGCCAGATCGATGTGGCCCTGTCCAACTCTTTCGGCTTCGGCGGCACCAACGCATCGCTTGTTTTGAGGCGCTTTCAGGGGTGATGCTGGAGGTCGCCGGTTGGCGACTGCTGCATTAACCGGTATTTCGCCACATTGCGCGGCAAGAACACAGCATCGGGTTTTGGCCCTTTCCAATTCCTGTGGAGATTGACACGTGAATGAACGCAACGATCAGAACAAGCGCATTTTTGGCCGTGCCGCAGGTGACAAGGCTGCGTCCGGTCCGATCGTGCCGGTCTCGCCTTCCCAGGCGCTGAAGCCGGAACAAGCCCCGCAGCCGCCCAAGCGCTCGCGCCGGGCCCGCAATCAGGTCGTGGTCTTCCTCAATTTCGTCCTGTCGCTGGTGATTTTCATTACCATCATCGGTATTGGCCTATTCTGGTATGGCAAGACCGAGTTTGAAGGCAAAGGGCCGCTAGACCGGACCACCGACTACATGGTGCGCGAAGGCGCTGGCCTTAACGAGATCGCGGGCGGACTGGAACGTCAGGGAATCATTGCCAACCAGCGTATTTTCTCGCTTGGTGCCAAGGGCATGCTTGGTGACGACACGCTCAAGGCCGGCGAGTATGAGATCAAGGCGTTCGCGTCGATGCGTGACATCGTCGACTTGATGCAGTCGGGCAAGTCCATCCTGCATTCCTTCACCGTACCCGAGGGGCAGACCGTCGTGCAGGTGTTTGACCGGTTGAGAAATGCGGAATTGCTGGAAGGTGATCTGCCTGAGGAAATGCCGGCAGAGGGCGCGCTTTTGCCCGAGACCTATAAATTCTCCCGCGGCACCACACGGGCCGAAATTGTCGAGCAGATGACCAAAGCCCAGACCAGGGCGCTCGAACAGGTGTGGGCGCTCCGCGCTCCCGATCTGCCGCTGGAAAGCCCCGAAGAACTGGTGATTCTCGCGTCCATTGTCGAGAAGGAAACCGCCAAGGCGGACGAACGGCCGCGGGTCGCCGGCGTGTTCATCAACCGTCTCAACAAGGGCATCCGCCTGCAGTCGGATCCAACCATCATTTATGGCTTGTTCGGCGGCGCCGGAAAACCGTCTGACCGTCCGATCTACAAATCCGACATCGAAAAGCCGACCGCCTATAATACCTACGTCATCGACCGTCTTCCGCCGACGCCGATCGCCAATCCGGGTCGCGAAGCGATGGAGGCCGTGGCCAATCCGTCGCGCACCAAGGATCTCTACTTCGTTGCTGATGGCACCGGTGGACATGCCTTCGCCGAAACACTGGCCGACCACAATTCCAATGTTGCAAGGTGGCGCAGGTTGGAATCCGAGCAGGAAAAAGCGATTGCAGCCGAAAAAGCGGCTGCCGCTGAAGCTGCCGCAGCAAAAGCTGCCGAAAGTGAACCGAAGCCGGAAGGCAACTGATCCGGCCACGCCGGTCATGAGCTGAATGAAATCCGGGTACAAAAGGGGTGGGGACATGGCGATCCAGTCGATGACGGGATTTGCGCGCCAGGAAGGCGAAGCCGAAGGATGCCGCTTCGTCTGGGAACTCCGCTCGGTCAACGGCAAGGGCCTGGACGTACGGCTGCGGCTGCCTCAAGGGTTCGAAGCGCTCGAACAACCGGTGCGCAAGGCCGCAGCTGCTGCGCTGACACGCGGCAATCTGCAGGTCAGCCTTTCGATAAACGCCAAGGGCGCTGCGGTCGAGGCCGTGGTCAACGAGGCGGCGCTTGAAGCCGTGATCGGTCTTGTCGACAAATTGGCAAGCCGCATTGACGCCCGCAAGCCGGCGCTCGACGGTATCCTCAACATCAAGGGCGTACTCGAATTCCGCGATCCGGAACTCTCCGATGAGACCCGTTCTGCGCGCGATAAGGCGGTCCTTGCCGGTTTCATGCTGGCGCTTGAAGCGCTCAAGGCGATGCGGCTGTCCGAAGGCTCCGCTCTTGGCAAGATCCTCGGTCAACAGGTCGATGGCATCGAGGCGCTGACCCTTGCCGTCGAGGCCGACCCATCGCGATCGCCCGAGGCAATCCGCGCCCGGCTTGCAGAGCAGGTGGCAGCTTTGATGGATTCAGGCGCGGGACTAGATCGCGACCGGCTTTATATGGAGGCGGCATTGCTCGCTACCAAGTCGGATTTGCGTGAAGAAATTGACCGGCTCAAGGCCCATGTCGAAGCGGCCCGCGCGTTGCTTTCGGGTGACGGTGCTGCCGGGCGTCGGCTCGATTTCCTTGCCCAGGAGTTCAATCGCGAAACCAACACGGTCTGTTCCAAGTCGAATGCGGCGCCTGTCACCGCCATCGGACTTGATTTGAAGGTGCTGATAGATCAGTTTCGCGAACAGGTACAGAATCTGGAGTAGAGATGAATCAGCCGCCAGAAAATCTCCCGTCTGCCCGAATCAAACGGCGCGGCCTCATGCTGGTTATTTCGTCGCCATCAGGCGCCGGAAAGTCGACCATAGCCCGCAATCTCCTCGAACATGATTCCGGCCTCAGCCTCTCGGTAAGCGTCACCACGCGCCCACGCCGTGGCAGCGAGATCGAGGGCGTGCATTACCATTTCAAATCACGCCGGGATTTCGAGCGTATGCGCGATTCCGAAGCGCTCCTGGAATGGGCGGAAGTGCACGGCAATTGCTATGGCACACCACGTGAAGCGGCCGAGATAGCGATGGCCGAAGGCCGCGACATGCTGTTTGACATCGACTGGCAGGGCGCCCAGCAATTGCAGGAAAAAATGAATGCCGATGTGGTGTCGATCTTCATCCTTCCCCCATCAATGGACGAACTCAGGGCCCGGCTGCATCGCCGCGCCGAAGACGCCGACGAAGTGATCGAACAACGACTGGCCAATGCCAGGTCCGAAATTGAGCACTGGCGGGAGTATGATTATGTCGTCGTCAATGACGATCTCGACCGGGCCTATTCCGCCGTGCGTGCCATTGTCCAGGCCGAACGCCTGCGCCGTGATCGCCGCCCCGGCCTGTTCGATTTCGTCACGAACCTGCTGGAAGGCTGATTGGTTTCGAGCCGATTGCCGCGAACTCAGCGCTTAATTATATTCGGCATGCCCCGGTTTCCATCCGTCAATCCAATTGCCGTTTGCACTATCGACTCGGCATTGATGCCGAAATGGGCATAGAGATCGCCGATGGTGCCGGTCTGGCCGAAATGCTCGACGCCCAGAGGGATGGTCTGGTGCCCCTGCACCGAGCCGATCCAGCCTAGCGTCGCCGGGTGACCGTCGATCACGGTAACGATCTTGCAGTGCCGGGGCAGGGCGGATGTCAGTGTTTCGATATGGCTTTCGGCATTGCCGTTGCCGCGTGACCGGGCACGTTGCGCGGCGGTCCAGCCGGCATTGAGCCGGTCGGCGGAGGTGACCGCCAGCACGCCGACATCGCGGCGCGTTTCGGCGATACGGCCGGCCGCCCGGATCGCTTCCGGTGCCACAGCACCCTGATAGGCGATGACGACCTCGCAATTCGGCCCAGGCTTGCGCAGCCAATAGGCGCCATCAATCGCGCCCTGGCGGAAATCCTCGTCGGCCCGCTTGCCGGGCTGTTCGACCGGATTGGTAGTGAGCCGGAGATAGACCGAGCCACCGGTTTCGTCGCGCAGCCAGGTGCGTTCGTCTGGGTCGCCCTCTCCGTCCTTCTGCATGTAGTCAAACGCCCACTTCATGATCACTGCCAGCTCATCGGCAAAGGCCGGCTCGAACGCAGCTAGTCCGTCCTGGCTCATTCCGATCAAGGGAGATCCGATCGACTGGTGGGCGCCGCCTTCCGGCGCCAGCGTCACACCCGAGGGCGTGCCGACGATCATGAATCGCGAATCCTGATAGCAGGCATAATTGAGCGCATCGAGACCGCGGGCAACGAATGGATCATAGACGGTGCCGATCGGGATCAGCCGCTTGCCGAACAGCGAATGCGACAGGCCCGCAGCACCAAGCAGCAGGAACAGGTTCATTTCGGCAATGCCGAGTTCGATATGCTGGCCGTCAGGCGTGAATTCCCATTTCGCCGTCGACGGAATATTGTGTGTCTTGAAGGTGTCTTCGCGACCGGTTCGGGCAAACAGCTTGCGCCGGTTGACCCACGGCCCGAGGTTTGTCGTACCGGTCACGTCTGGTGACGTGGTGACAATCCGGGCAGCCAATTCGCTGTCGGTCTTCGACAGGTCATCAAGAATCTTGCCGAAGGCCATCTGGGTCGAAATCTCGCGCTCGCTGGATATCTCGATGGCGGGCGTGGCGATCACATCGTCAGAATAACGCCGCCGACCCTTGGCGAAGAACGGCGTTTGGTCCAAAAATGCCTGCAGGCTGGTCTGATCCTCGACGGTGGCGAATTTCTCCCATTCCTCACCCTCAGCAACGCCCATATGGCGCTGCCAGTCTGCCATTTGGGTCTTGTTCATCAGTCCGCCGTGATTGTCCTTGTGCCCGGCGATGGGTGTACCCCAGCCCTTGATCGTATAGGCGAGGAAGCAGACCGGCCGGTCATGGTCGATCGCCGTGAACACGTCGGCCATCGTGGTCACGCAGTTGCCGCCGAGATTTTCCATTAGCTCGGCCAGTTCCTGGTCGGTCCGTGCCTCAATCAGTGCGGTGACGTCGCCCTGGTCGCCGAGATCGTCCATCAGGTGCTTGCGCCACACCGCACCGCCCATGAAGGTCAGCGCCGCATAGAGCTGGTTGGGGCAGTCGTCGATCCATTGCCGGAGCTTGTCTCCGCCGCTCTCGGCAAAGGCCGCACGCTGCAGATGGCCGTATTTGACCCGCACCACATCCCAGCCAAAGGCTTCGAAAATCTTCTCGACGCGGCGGAACAGGCCCTCATGAACGATGCCGTCGAGCGACTGGCGATTGTAGTCGATGATCCACCAGGTGTTGCGCAGATCGTTCTTCCAGCCCTCCTGCAGGCATTCATAGATGTTGCCCTCGTCAAGTTCGGCATCGCCAACCAGCGCCACCATGCGGCCAAGCGGCAGATCGTGGCCCCACTCCTTGGCGGCGATATAGTCCTGCACGATCGAGGCAAAAGAGGTGATCGCCACGCCGAGACCGACCGAGCCGGTCGAAAAATCGACATCGTCGATGTCCTTGGTCCGTGACGGATAGGATTGCACCCCGCCGAGCCCGCGGAAATTCTCCATCCTTTCCCGCGTCTGATTGCCCATCAGGTATTGGATGGCATGAAAGATCGGAGAGGCATG
>Ga0163215_101713_pt1 | contig 10408 bp, 7 predicted proteins | sample SynspAceP_FD_185934 | JGI IMG/M metagenome (GOLD analysis project Ga0163215, IMG submission 185934) | Saline lake microbial communities from Ace Lake in Antarctica - Synechococcus sp. Ace-P (Hybrid Assembly) | ecosystem: Environmental > Aquatic > Non-marine Saline and Alkaline > Saline | place... | reverse complement strand
TCAAAGATATCTCATTTGATGCACGGCTCGCAGGCAAGGCATTCGACGCGGATTGGTTGTTGCAAGACCTCAATGCGCGAGGTGCCAAGGCTGTCATTCCTCCCAAGGCAAATCGCACGGTGCAGCGCGCCTACGATACCGAGGTCTACAAGTGGAGGCACCTGGTGGAAAATTACTTCGCAAAGATCAAGGAATTCAGAGGTATAGCAACCAGATATGATAAAACAGAAAGTAGCTATACCGTGTCTTGGCACCTTGCCGCCGCGCTCATTGCTTCAAGATGAATGTCCACGGACCCTAGAAGTATCACTCAAAGAAGTTTCGATTGGTATTATTGATGGCGATGGGCAGGTTGTGACGCAGGGCACTGCGCCAGCCGCTCCCGAAGGGGTCGCTGGTTGGTTCAAGAACGGATCCTTTACCTGAACTGAATTCTCGCCAGACGGGCGGGAAGCGAAGCCCTCCTCTCGGCAGCATCCATCGTGCTGAAAGCACGCCTGTGGCGTGACGGATGCGCCTGCCGCGCAGTGAACGGGACCGCAGGTTGATCGATCTCGTAAAAACGGTTGGGACGCGGCAACTGCCACGTAATCCCCAAACGACATTAGAGACGGTCCACCACCGAAAACCATCATGAGGCGCAATACGCGACCTCGCAGTGGACCATGACCCCGGACAGACAGATCGCTAACCCGTTTGACAAGGTCGCAAACAGAGAGCCGTTTCTGGAAAGGTTAAAATAGCGGTCCATCAGATGCGCATTTCACGAAAGCAGTCATCGGTCCTGCCAAAGTCAAAGCTCGCTTTGTTTGCACAGCTGATACCGGACAACCGCTGTCAAAACCCTCCTTTTCATAAAACCTTAAACCATCCGGATTTACGGTGCCGAAGCCAGTTCAAAAACTGACCGGTTGTCGAAGGATTATTGCTCTTTGGCGGATAGCTGACACCGTCTGCCCCCTCGATGGTCGGCCTAAGCTTATGCGCAGCAAGTGGATGCTCCCTTTTTTTTGCGATGGGCGATGTGATCGGGCGCTCCCTATTGGACGCGCGCGCCAAACATGCCGATCTGCTTGACAATAGCGCGCTGCGGGGGCCTTTTGACGCAACATATTTCAGGAGAGCCCCCATGATGAGAACCCGTGCCGCCGTTGCTGTCGAAGCAGGAAAACCGCTTGAGATTATGGAGGTAAACCTTGAGGGGCCAAAGCGCGGCGAGGTTCTGGTAGAGATCAAGGCGACGGGCCTGTGCCATACGGATGAATTCACCCGCTCGGGCGATGATCCGGAGGGGATATTTCCTTGCATTCTGGGCCATGAGGGTGCGGGCATTGTGATGGAGATCGGCGAGGGTGTGACCACGCTGGAAGTGGGCGATCATGTGATCCCGCTTTACACGCCCGAATGCCGCGAATGCGAGTATTGCCTGTCGGGCAAAACCAACTTGTGTCAGGCAATCCGCATCACCCAAGGACGCGGGCAACTGCCCGATGGCACCACGCGCTTCTCGATGCTGGATGGGACGCCGATCCATCATTATATGGGGTGTTCCACTTTCGCCAATCACACGGTTGTCCCCGAAATTGCGCTGGCCAAGGTCCGCAAGGACGCGCCGTTTGCGTCAATCTGCTACATCGGCTGCGGTGTCACCACGGGCATCGGTGCGGTGATCAACACGGCCAAGGTGGAAATCGGCGCGCGCTGCGTTGTCTTTGGCCTCGGCGGGATTGGTCTGAATGTCATTCAGGGCCTGCGCATGGCGGGGGCGGACCAGATTGTCGGCGTCGATCTGAACGACGACAAGGAAGAGACGGGCCGCTATTTCGGCATGACCGATTTCGTGAACCCTACCAAGATCGACGGCGATATTGTCGCCCATCTGGTCGAGCTGACCAAAGGCGGCGCGGATTACACATTTGACGCCACAGGCAACACCAAGGTCATGCGTCAGGCGCTTGAGGCCGCACACAAGGGCTGGGGCGAGAGCATCATCATCGGTGTGGCCCCTGCGGGTGCCGAGATTTCCACGCGGCCTTTCCAGCTGGTCACGGGCCGTGTCTGGCGCGGTACGGCCTTTGGTGGGGCCAAGGGGCGCACGGATGTGCCGAAAATCGTCGACTGGTACATGAACGGCAAGATCGAGATCGACCCGATGATTACCCACAAACTGACGCTGGACCAGATCAACGAAGGGTTCGAGCTGATGCATCAGGGCAAATCCATCCGCGCGGTTGTCGAGTTCTAGGATGATGCCAAGCCTGCGGCACGTCTCCACCGGACTGGTGGTGGCGATTGTCGGGTTTTTCGGGACCTTCCCCATCGTTGTGCAGGGTCTGCTGGCAGTGGGGGCAAGCCCAGCGCAGGCTTCTGCGGGGCTCATGGCGTCCGCTATGGCGATGGGGCTGGCGGCGATTGCGCTGAGCCTGTTTTACCGCATGCCGGTCAGCATCGCGTGGTCGACACCGGGGGCGGCACTGCTGGCCGTGAGTGTGGCGCCGCAGGGTGGTTTTTCGACCGCCATCGGTGCGTTTATCGTGGCCGGTGCACTGACGCTGGCGGCAGGTCTCGTGCGCCCCCTTGGACGGGCAGCGGCGGCGATCCCCGCCAATCTGGCGCAGGCAATGCTGGCGGGTGTGCTGCTGCCGATCTGTCTGGTGCCCTTCGCAGCACTGCCCGACCTGCCGTGGTTCATCGGCCCGATTATCGGCGCATGGATCGCGGGGGCGCTGGTGCACCGTCTTGCGGCGGTGCCTGTGGCCCTGCTGATGACGGGCGCGCTGACGTTTATGATGGGCGATACCTCCGCGCTGGAAGGGGTCGCACTGGTGACGCTGCCGGAATGGACGATGCCTGCCTTTTCGCTGACGGCTTCCATCAGCATTGGGCTGCCGCTGTTCATTGTCACGATGGCCACGCAGAATGTGCCGGGCATCGCGATCCTGCGCAGCTATGGCTATATGCCACCACCAGCTGCCTTGCTGTCGACCGTGGGGGCAGGCAGCATGCTGGCAGCCCCTTTCGGCGTGTTTTCAATCTGCGTCGCGGCGATCACCTCTGCCATGTGCGCAAACGAGGACAGTGATCCCGATTCCGCGCGCCGCTACTTGTCTGCGGTGATGGGCGGCGTGTTCTATTGCCTGTTCGGCATGTGCGCAGGGCTGCTGACTGCTTTTGCCGCCGCTGTGCCGGATCTGGTGTTTGCCGCCCTTGCGGGGCTTGCCGTGCTCAACGTGATGGCAGGGGCCTTGCGCGCGGCACTCACCGCCGATCACGGGCGCGAAGCTGCGGTGCTGACCATTGCCGTCACCGCGTCCGGGATGAGCTTTGCAGGTATTGGCGCTGCGGTTTGGGGGCTGCTGGCGGGGCTGTTTTTCTACGCGCTACTGACTTTGCGCGCGCGGCTGGTCTGAGCGTATCTGCACCTGCCGCAACGTAACCGCCCGTTGACACACCGCCTGCGCTGCGTATCTGGTGCAGGGATCCTTACAAGTCCGGAGACCAAAAGCCATGCCCAACACTGCTCTGATCACGGGTGCTTCTTCCGGCATTGGTGCCGAATTCGCGCGATATCACGCTGCACAGGGCGGCAATGTCGTGCTGACCGCCCGTTCTGAAGCACCCCTGCAAACGCTGGCCGCCGAGTTGGAAGCCGCTCATGGCATCAAAGCGGATGTTTTTGCTGCTGATCTGGGAACCGGCGAGGGGGTCTTTACGTTAATAGAGTATGTTGAACAGATGGGCATCCGGATTGATATATTGATCAACAATGCAGGGTTTGGCGGGCAGGGGCACCACATTGGCCGTGATCTTGATGATGAACTTGGCATGATTGACCTCAATACCAAAGCGTTGGTGGCGCTCAGCCATCATTTCGGGGGTGCCATGGCCGCGCGCGGTCAGGGGCGTATTCTGAACGTAGGGTCCAGCGCAGGCTTTATGCCGGGGCCGTTGCAGGCTGTCTATTTTGCGACCAAAGCTTTTGTAAAAAGCTATTCCCAAGCGTTGGACCACGAAGTGCGCCCGCACGGTGTGACAGTAACCGTATTGGCGCCGGGCTATGTCGGGACCGGCTTTGCCGAGCGCGCGGGCTTGGAGGGCACCAATCTGGTAAAGGGTGGCGGCAAAACGCCTGCCTCCGTCGCCAAACATGGCTATGACGCGATGATGCAGGGCAAGCTGGTCACCGTGAACGAAGCCCCGCTGGGGTTTTTGGTGAACTGGGTGATCCCGTTGCTGCCGCGCCGGACAGTGTTGAAAATGATCGAGCGGATGCAGAGCAAGTAAGAATTTCTCCGGAAGGAACAGGCGATGAAACTGAACGTAAACGGAAGATCCCACGAGGTTGATGTCGAGGATGACATGCCGCTGTTGTGGGTGCTGCGCGACGAGTTGGGTATTACGGGTGTGAAATACGGCTGTGGTATCGCGCAATGCGGTGCTTGTACCGTGCATATTGACGGGGTTGCCGTGCGCAGTTGCCAGCTGGCGGCAGGCGATGCGAGCGGCGAGATCACCACAATCGAAGGGCTGGGCACGCCGGAGGCATTGCACGCTGTACAGTCCGCATGGATCGCACATCAGGTTGCGCAATGCGGCTACTGCCAGTCGGGCCAGATCATGCAGGCAGCAAGTTTGCTGGACACCAATACTGCCCCCACCGATGCGCAGATCGACGAGGCCATGAGCGGCAATTTGTGCCGCTGCGGCACCTATCCCCGCATTCGCGCCGCTGTGAAAACCGCCGCCATCAAACTGCAAGGAGCCTGAGCCATGGGCCGTCTGAAAACCATCGCCCGCCGGTCCTTTCTGATCGGTTCTGCTGCCATTGTGGGGGGGGTCGCTTTTGGCGCCTATATGGTCAAACGGGACCCTGCCAATCCGCTGTCTGCTGACGCTGCTGCGGGGGATGCGGTGTTTAATCCGTGGGTCAAGATCAACGCAGACGGCATCACGCTGATCACGCCACATTCTGATTTGGGGCAGGGGGCGGCCTCAATGCAGGCGATGCTGATCGCCGAGGAGCTGGACGTGGATCTGGACCAGATCATCACCAGCTACGGGCGCCCTGCGGCGGCCTATTACAACACCGCACTGGCCGCCGAAGCCGTGCCGTTCCGCTCCAACGACACAGGCTTTGCAGCGGAAACGATGCGCAGCACAATGGGCGCTGTGATGAAAGTGCTGGGCGCGCAGGTGACTGGCGGTTCCACTTCGGTGCCCGACAGCTTTGACAAATTGCGTCAGGCGGGTGCGGTCGCGCGTGAAACGCTGAAGGCTGCCGCCGCCGCAGAGACGGGGCTGGACGTGGGCCAGTTGACCACCGAACGCGCCGCCGTGGTGCTGCCCGACGGCACGCGCATGGACTATACCGATCTGGCCGCGCGTGCGGCAACGATGGAGCCTGTGACGGATGTGAACCTGCGCGACCCCGCACAGTGGCGACTGATCGGCAAGCCGGTACAGCGCATGGACATCGTTGCGAAATCCACAGGCACCGAAATCTACGGCATTGATCTGAAGGTCGATGGCATGGTGCATGCCTCCGTGCGGATGAACCCGCGCAAAGGGGCACCAATGCTGGGCTTTGACGCCAGTGCCGCCGAGGGTATGCGCGGTGTGGCGCAGATCATCGGGCTGCCCTACGGCGTGGCAGTGATTGCCGATAACACATGGCGGGCCTTTCGCGCGCTGGAGCAGATCGAGATCGACTGGGATGTGGCCCCCTATCCGGCAGAGCAGGACCAGCATTGGGCCGCTGTCGCAGCCTCTTTCCTGCCCTCGCGGCTGGACAAGGAATGGCGGCACGACGGCGATGTAGATGCCGCCTTGGAGGGGGTGCAAGCCGTCGAGGCCGAGTACCGCGCGCCCTATGTCGCCCACCAGCCGCTGGAGCCGCTGAGTGCGATCGTCAAGGTCACAGCCGACCGCGTGGACATCTGGGCCAGCCACCAGTTGCCGCGTTTTGTGCAGCAGCGTGTGGCGAAAAAGCTGGACATGGAAACGGACCAGATCCACCTGCACAACCAGCACGCGGGCGGCAGCTTTGGCCATCGTCTGGAATTCGACAACATCGACGTGACAGTGGATGTGGCGCGCGCGCTACCGGATACGCCTGTAAAACTCACTTTCAGCCGCGAAGAAGATTTTGCGCAAGACTACAACCGCCAGATCGGTATGGCGCGCGGACGCGGCACGCACGCGGGCGGTCAAATCACGACGCTGGATCTGGAGATTGCAACAGTCTCTGCCTCGCGCTCGCAATCGGGGCGTCTTGGTGCGCCTGTGCCCGGGCCCGATACGCAGATTGCGGCGGGGGCGTGGAACATGCGCTACGGCGTGCCGAACCTGCGCGTGCGCGCCTATGCCGTGCCTGAATTGGCCCCGACATCGTCGTGGCGCTCGGTCGGGGCGTCCACTGCGGGCTTCTTTGCCGAGAGCTTTCTGGATGAGCTTATTCATGCCGCAGGGGCTGACCCGATGGTGGAACGCTTGCGTTTGGTCAATGATCCGGATGCGCGCGCCGTGCTGGAAGCGGTGGCAGAGATGTCGAACTGGGGTGCACCGCTGCCTGCGCGCACTGGGCGCGGTGTGGCGCTTGTTACGTCCTTCGGTGTGCCTGTGGCGGAAGTGGTCGAGGTGACGGACACCGATCAAGGCATCCGGATCGACCGTGTTTGGGTGGCGGCCGAAGTGGGCCGTGTGGTAGATCCCGTCAGCTTTGAAAATCAGGTTATGGGTGGGGTAATCTGGGGGCTGGGCCATGCCATGAACTCGGAGATTACCTATGCGGACGGGCGCGCCGAGCAGGACAATTACCATATGGCGACAGGCATGCGCCTGCATCAATGCCCCGTGATCGAGGTCCGCGCGCTGGAGAACAACCCCGCAATTCGCGGCATCGGAGAGCCGCCTGTGCCGCCCGCTGCCCCCGCGCTTGCCAATGCGATCTTTGCTGCGACGGGAACCCGCCTGCGCGAAATGCCGTTCTTCAAAACGGTTGATTTTGTGTAGGGCCGCTGACTACAGGCAGCACGAAAGCTCTTGACGGGGGCAGGGCATCCGCCTCTCCTCCGTCTATGGAAATTTTGCACATCACCCGTCCCGTACCGCTGACCGGTCTGGAGGGCATCCCCTATCCCTCTGTCGATGCACCCCGCGCGCAGGCGCTGGTGGCGCGCTGCCCGGTTGCCGCACAAACGCCGTTGCATAGTGCAGTGGCCCTCGCCACGCATGCAGGTGTGCAGGATGTCTGGATCAAGGACGAGCGCGGGCGCATGGGCCTTGGCAGTTTCAAGGCGCTGGGGGCGGCCTATGTCATTGCTTGCGATGCGCAGGAGGGGTGCGTGCGTGACCGCACCTATGTGACGGCAAGTGCGGGCAATCACGGCCTGTCGGTTGCCGCCGGTGCCAGCGCCTTCGGAGCGGCCAGCGTGGTCTATATCGCGCAAAGCGTGCCCGACAGTTTTGCTGCGCGGTTGGCGGAGCATGGCGCGCGGGTGATCCGCGAGGGTGAAACCTACGAGGACAGCCTTGCCGCTGCTGCGGGTGCTGCGCAGGACAACGGCTGGGATCTGCTGTCGGACGGATCATGGCATGGCTATATCGACCGCCCGCACCGCCTGATGGAGGGCTATACCGTGCTGATGGCCGAAGCGATCGCGCAAATCCCTGATGCGCCCACGCATATTTTCTTGCAGGCCGGTGTGGGCGGACTGGCCTGTGCCTGTGCTGCGCTGGCGCGGCAGGTTTGGGGTGATGGCCCCTGTATTATTGTGGTGGAACCGGATGCAGCGCCTGCGCTTCACGGCTCGATCATTGCGGGCATGGCAGTGGAATGCAGCGGGCCTGTCTCCGAGATGGGGCGGCTGGATTGCAAGATGCCGTCCTTGATTGCCCTCAAAGGTCTGGTGCGGGATGCGGATGCCTTTGCGCTGATAACGGAGGGCGAAGGGCAGGCGGGTGCAGGGCTTTCGATGGTGGCGGGTTTTCCTTCCACACCTTCCGGGGCGGCGGGGATTGCGGCGTTGGCGGCACTGGATGCAGACCAGCGTGCGGCCCTTGGCATCACCGTGCAGTCGCGGGTGCTGTGCGTGTTGAGCGAGGGGCCCGTTTGAAAAAAACCGCCCCGCTCCTGCGCGCAACAGCGTTTCCCTATCTTGACGCCCCAAGCGGTATGCCATACCCAAGCCTTAGTTGCGGGCGTTGTGTAATGGTTAAGACCTCAGTTTTCCAAACTGAAGATGAGGGTTCGATTCCCTCCGCCCGCTCCATTTTCGTTTCCTTGAATTGACAGATGTGACACCGCAGCGCTTGACCCCGCCGTGTCGGCGCGCCACTAAGCGCTGCATGATTTGATAAAGGAAAGCGCATGGCGGACAGTCCCACGCCCCCTCCCTCCGCCAACGAAGAGCGCGCGCGGTCCCGCCGGATAGGCGCGCTTGGCGCTTTGTTGCCATTCCTGCGGCCCTACCGCTTGCTGATGGTGGCCGCTCTGACAGCACTTGTGGCCACGGCGATGATCTCGCTTGCGCTGCCGCTGGCCGTGCGCCGTGTGGTGGATACGTTCAACACCGACGAGGCGGCGCTGCTGGACCAGTATTTTCTGGCGGCCCTCGGCATTGCGGCCTTGCTGGCTGTCGGATCGGCGTTGCGCTATGCGCTGGTGACGCGTCTGGGCGAGCGTGTGGTGGCCGATATCCGCAAGGCGGCCTTTGACCGCGTTATCTCGATGAGCCCGGTGTTCTACGAGCGGATCATGACCGGCGAGGTCCTGAGCCGTATCACCACCGACACGACCCTGATCCTCAGCGTGATCGGTTCCTCCATTTCCATCGCGCTGCGCAATGCGCTGACGTTCATCGGCGGGTTGATCCTGATGCTGTTGACCTCGGCCAAACTAGCGGGGCTGATGCTGCTGCTGGTGCCTGCTGTGGTGTTCCCGATCTTGCTGCTGGGCCGCCGCCTGCGCGTGATCAGCCGCGAGAATCAGGACTGGATTGCGGCTTCTTCCGGCAATGCATCCGAGAGTTTGAGTGCGGTACAGACCGTGCAGGCCTTTACCCATGAGGGTGCCAGCCGCGCGCAATTTGCGCAGATGACCGAAAATTCCTATCTGGCCGCGCGCCGCCGCATCCGCACGCGGGCGTACCTGACGACTATTGTGATCTTTCTGGTCTTCTCCGGTGTGGTGGGCGTGCTCTGGATTGGCGCGCGCGATGTGCGCGAAGAAGTTATGACCGTCGGCGCGCTGGTGCAGTTCCTGATTTATGCGGTGCTGGTGGCCGGTGCGGTTGCCGCCCTGTCCGAGATATGGTCAGAATTGCAGCGCGCCGCCGGTGCGACCGAGCGTCTGGTTGAGTTGCTGGAGACGGTGGACCCTGTGAACGATCCAGCGACCGCCCGAACACTGGCCGAGCCTGTGCAGGGGCATATCCGCTTCGAAGATGTGAGTTTCCGCTATCCTGCGCGGCCGGAAACGGCGGCACTCGACGGGATCATGCTAGAGATTAAACCGGGCGAGACAGTCGCTTTTGTAGGCCCGTCTGGTGCGGGCAAGACTACAATCATCCAGATGATTCTGCGGTTTTACGATCCGCAGTCGGGTCGCATTACATTCGACGGCATTGATCTGCGCGAGTTGCAGCGCGATGCCTTTCGCCGCCAGATCGCACTGGTCCCGCAAGATCCCGTGATCTTTGCCGCCTCCGCGCGTGAAAACATCCGCTTTGGCCGCCCTGATGCGACCGACGCCGAGATCGAGAGTGCCGCGCGCGCTGCTGCGGCTCATGACTTCATCGCGGCCCTGCCCGAAGGCTACGACAGCTATCTGGGCGAACGTGGTGTGATGCTGTCCGGTGGGCAAAAACAACGCATCGCCATTGCGCGCGCTATTTTGCGCGCAGCCCCCGTGCTGCTGCTGGATGAAGCCACCAGCGCGCTGGACGCCGAGAGCGAGCGCGCCGTGCAGGCGGCGGTCGAGGAGCTGAGCGCGGGACGGACCACCCTGATTGTGGCGCACCGTCTGGCGACCGTCAAAAAGGCTGACCGTATTGTTGTGCTTGAGGATGGCCGAATCGTTGATACGGGCACCCATGATGCGCTGGTTGCAAAGGGGGGGCTGTATGCCCGTCTGGCGCGGCTCCAGTTTACGGATGGTATTGCGGCGGAATAATTCCCTCTTGTGCCTACAGGGGGCTTTGTTGCACAAATCAGTTTGTGGGTGGAGTTCCCCTTACCCCAGACGGACTCAGCCTACAGGCCCCGTTATAGGTAGGCCAATAGCGGTGTAGCGGTTGAGGGCGGCGATGCGGATTTGGATTTCTGCGACCTGCCTTTCGAAGTCCCTCGCCATGAACGATTGGCCCAGTAATTTCATACAATGCATTTTCGTCTCAACGCGGCTTCGGCG
>Ga0163215_101712_pt1 | contig 10415 bp, 10 predicted proteins | sample SynspAceP_FD_185934 | JGI IMG/M metagenome (GOLD analysis project Ga0163215, IMG submission 185934) | Saline lake microbial communities from Ace Lake in Antarctica - Synechococcus sp. Ace-P (Hybrid Assembly) | ecosystem: Environmental > Aquatic > Non-marine Saline and Alkaline > Saline | place... | reverse complement strand
CGAACTGTCGGGCGGACAACGCCAGCGAGTCGGCATTGCGCGCGCCCTGGCGCTCGAGCCGCGCCTGATCATCTGCGACGAGCCGGTCTCGGCGCTCGATGTCTCGGTGCAGGCGCAGATCATCAACCTGCTCGAGGATTTGCAGCGCGAATTCGGCCTCGCCTATGTTTTCATCGCCCACGATCTGGCGGTGGTCCGTCATATCTCGCATCGTGTGATTGTGATGTATCTCGGCAAGATCATGGAAGTTGGGCAGGGTGACGCGCTGTATGCTAATCCGCAGCATCCCTATACCAAGGCGCTGCTCGATGCCGTGCCGGTGCCGGATCCGGCCCTCGAGCGCAACCGGCAACGGATCATCCTCGAAGGCGATCTGCCATCGCCGCTGAGCCCGCCGTCAGGTTGCGTCTTCTCGACGCGTTGTCCGATGGCAATCGACGAATGCCGCGCCGCGGTTCCAGAATTGCACCTGATGGCGAACGGCCACGGTGTGTCCTGTATCCGCGTCGGGGACTAACCTGTCATGTTGCGATATGTCGTGCACCGCCTGTTGCTGATGATCCCGACGCTGGTTGGCGTCGCGGTCTTGGTCTTTCTAGTGATTCGGGTGGTGCCGGGGGATATTGTCTTGGCCAAGATGACCGCTGATGGCGGTGTCTTCACCGAAGAGCAAATCCAGCAGGAGCGTGAGCGGCTGGGCCTCGCTGACCCCTTGCCAATCCAGTTCACCCGCTACATGACTGGCCTGGTGCAGGGCGATCTAGGTATTTCGCTGTGGACTGAACGGCCGGTCGCTCTGGAAATCTCGTCCCGCATCGGCGTGTCGTTCGAACTGGCGATCGTATCGACAATCCTCGCGATCATTATTGCCTTTCCACTTGGTACCTTGTCGGCGCTCTATCGTAGCACCTGGTTCGACTATGCCATACGGCTGATCACGATTGGTGGTCTCGCCGTGCCATCCTTCTGGCTCGGCATGTTGATTGTCATGGGACTATTGCTGACTGTCGGCAGGCTGCCGCCGCTTGGTGCGGTCAGTTTTTTTGCCGATCCCCTGGCCAATCTTAGCCAAGTGTTCTGGCCGGCGCTCTCTGTCGGTTATCGCTACTCGGCGGTGGTTACGCGCATGTTGCGATCGTCGATTCTGGAGGTTCTGTCGGAGGACTATATCCGCACGGCGCGCGCCAAGGGCCTGCTCGAAAGAGTCGTTATCATCAAGCACGCCATGCGCAACGCGCTGCTACCAACGGTGACAGTAATAGGCCTCGAATTTGCCTTCCTGCTGGGCGGTCTCGTCGTTACCGAGCAGGTGTTCAATATCAACGGTATTGGCAAGATGTTCGTCGATGCGGTGGTTCTTAACGATCTGACGATGCTGCAGGGGCTGGTGCTGATCGTTGCAACCGGGTTCGTGATTGTGAATCTGCTGGTGGATCTGCTCTACGCCGCCCTCGATCCGCGCATTCGCTACCAGTCGTGATCCTCGAAGCGAAACGATAACCGGGAACAACACCATGAGCATTCAGGTAACTGCCCGATTTCCGGCAGCGGTAGATCAGGACGCCGACGATGCCGCCGTTGGTGGAGCTAAGCCGCACCGTCGTACGGCCCTCGATTTTGTACGTCAGCAGCCGCTCGGCACGGTCGGATTTTTTATCATTGCCGTCATGTTCCTCGCCGCCATTTTTGCACCGCAAGTCGCGCCGCACGACCCGGAGTATGTTGATTTTATGGCCTCACCGGCGCTCGGCGCTGGCCATATGTCGGCGGAGCATCTGCTTGGCGCCGATGCTTTTGGACGCGATATTCTCTCGCGACTGATATTCGGTGCGCGGACGGCGCTGTCGGTCGGCTTCATCTCGGCCTTCTTTGGCTGTTCGATCGGCGCCGTCATCGGCACGATATCAGCCTTCGCCGGCGGCAAGGTCGACATGGCTATACAGCGTTTCATCGATATTATGCTGTCCTTTCCGATCGTCGTGTTGGCGATTATTGTCTTAGCCGTCATCCCGAAGAACGTCTTTCTCGGTATAGACATTAATGTTGTTGTTGCGGTTTCGATTCCGTTCATCCCAAAAGTGGCTCGGGTGATACGCGCGGCAGCGCTGAGTATCGTTACGCTGCCCTATATCGACGCGGCGCGGGCGGCGGGCTATACGTCGCGGCGAATTGTTTTCCGCCATATCCTGCCCAACGTCGCCGCGCCCTATCTGATCATGCTGACGGCGTATGTTGGCCAAGCGATCCTACTAGAGGCGAGTCTGTCGTTCCTCGGCCTTGGCGTCGTCGAGCCGACGCCGTCCTGGGGTCTGATGCTGTCGGGTGTCAATGCTGACTACTATCTCACCGCGCCGTGGATAATCATATTCCCCGGGCTCGCGGTTACTCTGGGGGTGGTTTCCTTCAACCTGCTTGGCGATAGCCTGCGCGACTGGCTCGATCCCAAACTGAAGCTGTGACCGCCCTATTGGACATAGTCAGATTAATTGGGGGCGAGCTGGCAGAGTCAAACGGCATTGACACGTTAAGTCGTTGGCCGGAGCGGGCAGGGGCTATTACGGTCTTGGTATGACCCCAATATCGTTCAGGCGTCATCGCTTTCCGCCCGAGATCATCCAACATGCCGTTTGGCTTTACGCCCGATTCACTCTGTCGTTCCGTGACGTCGAGGACCTGCTCGCTGAACGTGGCATCGATGTTTCGAGCGAGACAGTACGGTTCTGGTGGAACAGGTTTGCCCGATGTCGCCACGTATGACGGGAGTTTTTAAAACTGGGCAAATCAAGGTGTAAACAACGTCGGTTTCTGGATCCCTGGTGACCGTTTGCGCCCAATATTTATACGTGCCTTGGGTGCTGTCAGACAAATGCGAACCAATCTCCAAAATCGCCGGCGACGCCGTCTTCATGCGGCCAATTGACGCCACTCGGCCAGGGCCGCTGATCGGTTTTGCTTGTACGTTTCGCGCGGGTTGAGGTGACGGTCGTTGTTGAGGTGGTTAAAGATCGAGGCGTGAGCGGAAGCAAATTTCTGCAGGGTTTTGATGTCCCTGAACCGGGCCATCGCCCCTTCCCGTCGTCGGAACGGTTGGTGTGAGTTTTCCGCCCGGTTGTTGATTGCCAACCGAAGCAATATTGAGAGTCATGAGGGACGGTACGCGGGTAACGATGGTGAGGCTACACGTCTATTGTAGAGCAGTGTGTTTGGGCTGCTTTTCGAACATTGTAAAAAATACGAACCCAAATTCATTCAACCGCCCGTTCTCGGATTCAAATTCTGCAATCGCCTCTGCCTTGGTTTGCTCGCCTTCAGTATATGTAATTGATGCGATTTTGAAGTTGCTGGCAGACGCATTTTCAAGCCGCTCAATTCTGTTCCGTAATGCCATAGCCTAGCTTCTCCCTTTCGGGCGTGGATTATCCGATGGGGACACGGGCCGATAAATTATGAACATCGGTTCTTGGTTGTCTAAAGAGCCGTTTACAGCCTCCCATTCGGCAACTGCTTCTGCTTCAGTCTTCTCACCCTCAATGTAGGAGATTACGAGCGGCTGAACATATCCGCCTACTTTCTCCAGCTTCATCAATCGTCCTTCCAGCCTGCTCATTTTGATGCCTCTAAAAGCGAGATCCTTTTCTCAAGCTCAACGGTCTCGATAGACTTGCGCTTGGCCTCCAGAACGCTCGCGATGGTGCTGGCCTCATCCGGCGTAATGGAGCCATCTGAGACAGCCGCCAGGACGGCCTCATAGCCCTGCACAACGTCCTGAGCCTTCTTGATGGGTGGAAGTGACATCTGGATGCTCCGGCCCTTCTGGGGCGGGTACAAGCGGTCAAAGCAGAGACGCAATGCCATCATGTCGCCAGACAACGCCTTATCAATGGCGGTACGTGTGAGAGCCTCTGCCTCGCCCTCCAGCAACGCCTCCATTGCCAGGGTGGCCTTGTTACGGCTGCCCTGAGACCGTCCAGAAGGATTGCCAGATTGGCCTGGTTGAAAACCAGGTTTACGCTGTTGTTTTGCTGTTTTAGCAGCGACCATTTTTTGGCCGTCGGATTTTGCTTGTCTTGGGGGGCTTCCGCCGGGGTTCACTGTGCGATCTTTGATGTTCATGCGGTGCTATTATACAGGTAATGTTATAGTATAACAATATTGATATGATTGGTGGTTTTGTGGAATTAAAAATCCCTACGCCTCAGGCGTTAAAAATAGTGGGGTGGCTAGGGCGTCGTTTCGGCGGCAGTTGCCAGCCCTTCAGTGCCGGGTAGCAGGGTGGGCATGTGGATAGCCAAGTCGGATGTCGGTCGCGGTGCGGGGGAAGGTCTCCGGGACGACCACTGGGGTGATCTGCGGCTCGGCCAGAAGGGTTATCACGGCCTCGGGGCCGAAGAGCGCGGACAGGTCGGCCCGCGCCGAATATCGGAGGGGAACGGCGTATCTGCCCAGTTTAACCTTCGCTTTGCCGTATTCCGGGCCGGGGAGCGGTTCGGATCTCTCACGGGGGACAACGCTTATAGAGGTATACTTATAAGCAATGTCCCCCGTGAGAGATCGGAGTTGTTCTTTCTTGAACCGTTCTTTGAGGCGGCCCGGGTCTTCGCCGAGAACCGCCCCGACCACGCCCCAGAACCCGCGCGCCGTCGTCGGGGCGTCCATGATCACGCCCCGGGCCTTCATAATGTCGTAGGGGCTGGCCTGCACCTCCGCCCAGGTAACGAACTCATCTACCTCCAAGGGCAGAGGCGTGTCGCACAAGATCGTCACGGCGAGAGGGTTCGCCGCCGTCCGGCGTATCTCGCGGCCCCGACCGTAGACTTGGATCAGCACGCCCTCGACCATTGTCCAACGAACAGCCTCTGCAATCGGGTCATTGTGAAACGTCCGCGTCAGCCCTGGTCCGCCGGCCTCGCCCCTACGCCGTCCGCCGACTTTTTCTACCGCGAACCAATTCCCATATGCGTGATCCAAAGCCTCAAGCGGTACGCCCTTTATCAACTCAGCAAGACACTCCACGTCATCGACGCCAACCATAGCCGATCCGGCCACGATCAAGCCGCGCACGCCTTTCCAGCGATCTATTCCGGTAATGTTGCCGAAGTGGGCAACCTCGACGTTATTCGGTAGCGCGCCCGCTTCCAGGAGTTCGCGGGTCGCCTTGTAGGTGGCGACCAAAACATCGATGCGCTTCCCGTTGATCTTCCCTCCCTGACCACGTAACCGGGCCGCTTCGACCTCGATAACCGCCCGGAGCTTTTCGATATTGTTAAAAGCCGTCTTCGTCTGCTTGGCCTCTTTGTAGCCCGGCAGGAGTTTGTTCCTCGAGGCGTTCCAGTCGGTGACTTGCCGGACGTGCATGTATGGCGCTGCCACATCGACAATCGTGATCCGATCATCTGCAATCGTGGGGAACATGGCCTTGTAGATTTCGGGACGGCCAGTAGCGTCCATATACATGGTCGGCACATCGAAGCCGGATCCGACGCCGATTAACCAACTCATAATCAGACCCTGCTCTGTCTTTTTCAGTCCGACAGTTGTCTCGCCTTCGGCGGCTTTCACTATTTCCAGTAACTGGAAGACGCGCCGGATCGCACTGTTGAAGGGACCCTTCAGTGCGATCTCGGCCTCCAACTCCCGACGAGGCGTCGCCGGACCAACGTCGAGCTCCAGTGCGAGTTTCCAGATCATCCGCGCTGATTCCACGGCGGGCAGATCAGCGGTTTCTACTTTGCCGTCGTCCATATTTTCCAGGGATGTTCGCAGCGCCTCCAGGCGCAACCGCTCGGCATGAGCGTCCGCCGCACTGTTGTAATAGCCGTCCAACGTGAATCTGTTTTCGAGCTTCTTCAGCCCATCTGCGATGTCGCGCATCTCGCCGAAGGTCAGGACAACCGGCGCGCCGCCCACGCCGCCCATGAATACATCCCTAGGGTTTTCGTCCACGAAGACGGCAGCAAGTTCGCCGATGCAACTAGGTTTTGTCTTCGCCAGGACGTTGTGGGCAAACAACCAAACGTCGGCTCGTTTCTTTTTCTGTTTCAGATGGCCGCAGGTGCTGAAGTGTGGACAGCCGGGGTTTTTTGCATCCCCCTTTTTGCAGAGCGCGTCAGCAGCCCCTCCCGCACCAACGACAGCACCGACCGTTTCGCTGATCCTGCACATGCGGAGACGCTTGGCGCCGGGGTCTTCGTTTTCAAAGGGGGCTGTCGGGTCTTCGGCGTTCATGCCGCGATAAACCTCGACGGTTCGACCACCATCCAACCGCCGCCTCAAGTCGGCGGCGTGTTCATCGTTCAGCGCGTGACGCGGAGAGCCGATCCCCACGCATTTGCCTGGGTGGTCATCGAGCATTGGCACGATGATCTGACGGGCCAGTGTCGATTTTCCGGAGCCGGTCGGCGTGATCAACAGGCTGTCGATTGGTGTCACGTGGATCAGCGGCGCTTGCGGCGGGAACCCAGCCGCTAGTTCAGCGAGTTCAGCGAGTTCAACCGTTTGGCGTTCCTGATCTGCGAGCGTGTCCTGAGCAAAGGTCTGAGCGTCATACCGGAAACGGGTCATAGCGGCCCTGATCTTGATCTCAGCTTCAGCTGTTGTGCCTTTTGGTACGGGGTAATAGGCGGTTCGGTCGGCCCATTCCTCCGCAATCTGAGCTTCGGCTTTTTCAACCGCACCTTTGATCGAGGCGTCTAAGGTTTCGTCGGAGCAATAGCGCTCGATGTCGCTGTTCGGTCTGCCGGGGCTCCTCTGAGCCGCGAGGGTTGCTTCCCGCACTCTGGCCTTCAGGGCTTCAGCATCGACGCTCTGGCCATTGCGAATGGCATCGCCGACAGCCGCCATTATCGCGTCTCGGATGGGCTGATGGAAACCAGACAACCCGCTGCCGTCGCCAATCAACTCCAGCTTGGCCTCGAACCCGTGAGCATCGTCGAGCAAGGCGTTGCCACGCCCTAGAGACTTCGCTGTTGCAACTAGCTCCTGTTCTTTTCGCTCCGGCAACGCCACAGCGTCGTGTTCGCGCTCCAACATGCCAGAGCGATTACGTATCGGGTCAGGACAATTCGTGAAGAGCGGATCGACCGCGTAATGCGGCTGTACGTCACTCCTAAAGACGACCGGATCGGCGGGGACGTCATCTGCAACGAACCACTTAGCAATCCAACCGCCTTTAACCGGACGGTTCCACCAGAACCATAGATGCGCGCGGAGGTCCGGCTTGATCCCGGCACTGGATGACAGTTGCCAGAAACACGTCACATCATGGAAGCAAGGTGGCAGATATTCGTAGATCGCCCACTCGATTGCGTCTGCGCCTTCGGTTGTGAGGTCAAAATGGTCGGGCAACTCCAAGCCATCCAGGTCGATCATGCCCCACTGGCGCACGGTAGCGCCGACACTTTGTTTGACCCCATTCACGCGCGGGAAGAGCGTGTCCCCATTACGGCTGATTAGTTTCCGGGGGAGCCCGTGCGGCCCCAGCGGTTCCTGCACATGGCCAGCGACGATGAATTCATTGTGTGCGAGGTTGCGCACGACCTCCGCCACGTCCGCCACGCTGGTTATATCAGCGGTATGCCAGGCAAAGGTGCTGCCGACAGCGTAATCCTTAGAGGAGAATGTACCGTCTTCAGCGCGCGTGAATGTCTTAGCCGCATTACCGCCGTTCACCGCACCAAGGATCGTGATCACGCCCATTGGTAAGCTGTCGTTTAACGCTGTTACCGACTAGCTATTCTTTTGCCGTTGTCGCTCGATGAAAGCTGCGAGATCGTCGGCGGCATTGCGACGCGTTTAAGGCGTGTATGATTTCAGAGGCGGACATTAGGCTGCCGCCTGTTTGAGGCTGGCCACAAAGCGTTGGGCTTCGATAGTGGTCACCAAAGTCTTGGAGCCGCATTTAACCGTCTTGATTTCGCCAGCTGAGACGAGTTGATAAAATTTGCTTCGGCCAATTCCAACGTCAGAACAGAACTGACGAACGGAATAAGCCAGCCTTGTCGGGCTATGCTCAACACTCATGCTGAGGCTTCCTTTCCATACGAGCGCTTGCTTGATTGCGAGCGTGCTTCTTTGTATGGAATCAAAGTCGTTGCCGATAATGGGGGTAACCGGCCCTATTTTCTTGTGAGATTCCCCAAGCAATTTCGCACCACGTCGGCAATACCCGTTGTGTCCCCAAGGGGCGACAAAGCGGCAGTTACGAAATCAAGGAAAGGGCCGTAAGGCACCCCTGGCTTAACCTTTGTGTTTTCAGTGCCAGTTCTTCTTGTTGGAGGCTTGCCAGTAGCGCTTTCCCAAATGTACGCAAGGTGGCCGACAAATATTTCTCTGGGTACCGTAGTGCGCGGCTTCCCTCGACCCTCCCACGCTTCATTCACTGCCACAAAATCTTCTTTTAAGGCCGCAAGTTGCGTTACAACAAAATTTATATTATCTGCGCCAAGACTGGGGCGGCCTATCTCCCTTCGTTCATTTTGAAGGCGGCCATAGCAATCCATCGCTTCATTTAGTGTTTTTACCGCTTTTGCGGCTTCTTTCTTAACAACAGAAGGCAGTTTTCTTCTGCTGTGTGCATCTCTCGCTTGTGAAAAAGTCGTTGCAGCTTCACGGATGTGGGGTAGCCATTTTCGAGCCTCATCTGGTGTTTTTAATGCCGCCAGTATTTTTAGTTCGTCGGCTTCGGAATAGAGAGGTTCGCCTGCGTTCGGGGGAGTGTCGCCCAAAAAGAAACGGGTGGTAATATCCTTGCGTTCGCGGGGCATGCTCATTTCCTCGTTTGTGGCGTAGCGCGGGCCTTAGATTTGCGGTCTAGATTCGGATTGGCGTTACGTTCCCGCGCGGGCTTGCATCGATGGCACAAAGGCAATGTTCTGGGTCATAATGGTAATCTCTTGATGTTGCTGGGCTCGACAACACCCATAGTCCCGAAAGTCGCACGGACCGTATCGGCGATATAATTCGCGCTCATGTGCCCGTAATGCTTCTCAACCATCCGTGTGTCGGAATGGCCCAGCTGTGCGGCGACCACCGGTAATGGTGCGCCGTTCATCACGAGGCGGCTGGCGTATGTGTGGCGGAGTTCGTGGAACGTCATGTCGCCAATCTTTGCGTTTTTGCAGGCGGCTTTGAAGGGACGCTGCTGGTGCGACTTTGCCCATGGCTCTCCGTCCTTGCGTGTGAGAATCAGTTCGCCCGATTTTTTTGCTGCCGTCGCTGTGTCAAAGAATATGCGCCCTTCATCCGTGAGCACGACGTGGCGTGGTTTGCCCGATTTGCTGATGCGGATATGCAGCGTTCCGGCGTCCGGATTGTAGTCGGTGACAACGAGCGCGCAGAGTTCACCATACCGGCACCCGGTCAGAAGCGCGGCCTGAACGAGTGGACACAAGACTGTGTCGGAAGCATTTACGAGCCGCCGCGATTCATCGTCGTTCAGATAGCGTATCCGCACAGCATCGACTTCCCGATAAGCTTTTACCGGACGCCATGCTTCATCGCTCGCGACCTTGCGGCTATCGTAGGCGTGGTTCAATGCCGCTTTCAATGCAGTCAAAACCCGGTTGGAACTGGATTTACGCTGGCGCTCTCCCTTTATTCCGGAAGGCATTTCACGCCGTTTCTGTGGTTCGCCCGGTCGCGTCCGCACCATCGGCGGAGCCTTTGACAGTTCATTTTGCCATTGCTCAATGCGCCTGCGGGTCAGCTTGGCGACGGGTATATCGCCCAGCGCTGGGATGATATGCGCGTTGATGACCGATTGGACTGTGTAGAGGGATTTGCCGCCTCGTCGTTGGTAATCAGCGATGTAATCGGCCATCGCGTCTTTGACAAGATAAGGGCCGGAGCGAGGGGATTCGTCCTCAAAGCCACTTGCTGCGACCTTGAACCACCCGTCTGCAGTGCGCTGCGCTTCTGCATAAGTCAGACAGACAGTTCCATCTGAGTCCATCGCATCGTCGGCCGCGCCCAGGGCGTTATAATGCTGTTTGCCTATGTCATCTCGGTAGCGGGAAATCCAGGTGCCGCCCTTTGTGCCCTTGCGATACCCAAGTCCGCAGCCTTTCGAAATCACTACCCAATAAGGCTCGCGGCGAGCCGGAAGCTTGCTTCGAGCGGAACGGCTATCAAGCTTTGCGTTGCGGACAGTGCGCGCCATTTTGACCCTCTATACAAACGTACGGAAATTATACGGAATATATGTGGGTGGACGCCAGTGAATATCAATAGACAGAAAACGTTGGTAAATAGATGGTTCCGCCGTCCGTAGCTATCTGTAGATGTGCGTAAAAGAGGTATTTATAGCCCTCTCACGGCGGAAACAGGGGTTCGACTCCCCTACGGGATACCAGCTTTTCTGCGGTTTATCGCAGGCGCACTGCGTTTTTCTCTACTATATCTCTACTAAATGCCCTGTG
>Ga0163215_101711_pt1 | contig 10419 bp, 12 predicted proteins | sample SynspAceP_FD_185934 | JGI IMG/M metagenome (GOLD analysis project Ga0163215, IMG submission 185934) | Saline lake microbial communities from Ace Lake in Antarctica - Synechococcus sp. Ace-P (Hybrid Assembly) | ecosystem: Environmental > Aquatic > Non-marine Saline and Alkaline > Saline | place... | reverse complement strand
CACGCCGATAAACCGGCCAGCCGCATCGGTGATGGCGGCAATCATCGCCGGCGCCTGACCCACCTTGACGAAGCGCTGCTGCTCTTTCGACCAGGTCCAATATGGATGCGCTCCGATCTCGCGCAGTGTCGGGACGGCAGCCGGATTGGCCAAGAGCCCGCGCAAGCCAAAATAGCCGCGCAGCAAATCACCTGGCCGGCCCGCAGATCGCCAGATGCCATGTGCTGCCCGCCGCGCCTTCTCGCGATAGTCAGCGTCCTCGCGTTTGGCGCTGGCAGCTGCCGCAGGGCTGCGCGCCGGCGCCGGTTTGACCCCGGTCAGGATTTCGATCGCTTCAGCAAAGCCGCAGCCCAGAATATGGCGAACCAGCCTGATGGCATCACCGCCCTCGCCCGAAGCACGGCAGGAAAACACATTCTTGCTTCGGCTCACGGCAAAGCGATCCGTGCCGCCGCAGCCCGGGCATGGAATGCCGGCCTCGGGATTGGCCTTGAATGCGGCGCCCAGGCTTTCGGCCACGCCAATCACATCGGCATTGCGCGCCCGGTCAATGGCCTCTTGCGGAATACGGGGCTCACGCATCGCAATCATCCAGCAGGTTTTCGAGCAACACCGGCTCGGCGGTGACAATGGCGAGGATCCGGTCAGTCAGCGCGACGGGCGAAAGACCATGCGCAGCGGCCGCGGTTGAAACGGCCGCGAAATTATCAGCCCGGATATTGACCAGCCGCCGCGCCACATGGCCGCCGCTCTGATTGATGATGTTGCTGACAAAGCCAGCCGAGCGGCCCATGCGCTGCGCAATTTCACCGACGGTCATGCCCTGGCTGGCAAAATGCAGCACGGCGGCAGTTTGGCTTGGGAAATTTTCAAACGGCTTGGCCATCACCGGTCTCCCGCCGCAACTGTGGAGAGCGTCATGCGCACACCCTCCCGCTGATTGCATTGTCGTTGCCGGCTGCTAACGTCGAGACAGGAGGCCAGCCATGAAACCAAACGACAATGACGCCGACAGAGTTGGCGACTGGGTCAACATCTCCAAGGAGCAATGGCTGCTTTATGCCGTACTCAGTGGCATGTTGTTCGTACTGATGGGGTTGCTCGGTACTGTCTGGATATTGGGCATCGCCGACTTTGGATTGGCCATAGATGACCTTGGTGTCCGCGCGCGTGCTGCGGGCCCGATTGGCGCATTTCTGCTCGCGATCGTCACGTTTTTCACCATCGGTTGGCGCGGCAAGGTGCAGGAAGATCAAGCGATAGAACAGCGTCGGGCAAACGAATCCACTGACGAGAACAATCTTGCCAATCTGCTGCAAAAAGGCGCCGAGCTGCTCGGTGACAAAGATGAAAGCAAGGTGGCGGCAGGAATCGCTTGCTTGGAGGCTGTGGTCACCGCGAAGAACCGTCGCTTTGGAACGCAAGCGATGAATCTTCTCGCAAAGTATATCGAACTGCACCACCCCATCAACCACAGACAGCATCTTTGTGCGGTGGCTATCGCGGCAATCGAAGAAGGATATAGAAACTCTTGAAAGGGAACATCTCCAATTTCTTTCAACGGAAAAATATTGGAAAAGCCGTACTGGAAAGTAATTCTCGGGGGGCAATCCGTAACTTATAACGGGGGGTACTTTTATAGTGTCGCCCAAAATTGTGATAAAATATCTGAATGGCACAAATTTGGTGGAACAATATTCAAAAACGTCCAAATACAAAAATTGGCAAATAACTTCGCTAATTGTAATTTCACAAATTGCGAATTCCAACAGTGCGACGTATACGCCCTTTCGCAGAATTATTTTGGAAAATGCGATTTCAGCGGAACAATTTTTGGCGGCTTCATGCTTAAATACACAAAAAGCAACATAAAGGATTTTGTCAGCAAGTCTTATTACTTTACAGACAACCCTCCAACCTGCGAAAATGAAAATCTTCTGAGGTTTCTGCTGCAATCGATGGAAGCCAAAGACCCATCCCAAAGATTGCCCATCTAGAACGAGACCGGCCCCTTCCGCTAATCCTTCCCCATACCAAAGCGCACTACCCACCCCCATCACATCACCCCTGCAATGCGCGCATCGAGCTGAGCCAGTTCGCGGATGGCTTCGGCGATTTGCTGGCGGCAGGCCCTGCCCTCGGCAGCATCAATGCGGCCGTCAGCCAGCGCTTCGATCACCACATTGAAGACATCGAGGCATTCCCGCGCCACGCGTGAAGCGTCGGCCAACGTTGCCGCCGTGGTGTCGCGCCGGTCGCCCTGCCCGAGCTGATAGCCCAGCAGCCGCGCCATCTCGCCCAGCACCACCGGCGCACCGGCCTCGCGGTCGAGCTCCAGCGCCACATCAATGCGCGCCTGCCGATCCTCCGAGGCCGAGGCATATTTCGACAGCTCCGGGCATTTGACCGCGGTGACATGGGAAAACCGCTCCGGCCCACCGGCCAGCTTCAGAGCCAGCCGAACCGCAGATTTCAGCGCTATACGTTCCTGTTCAGTCGATGCGCGCATCGAAAAATCCTTTGTTCCCGGGAAAGATTTGCCCGGTTTCCTTCCGTGACCGGGCAGCTCAGGCCCGTCACACTGGGTTCAAACAAGCTCGGCAGGACCTCGTCCTTAACGGTTTTGGACCCGCCGCCCCTGCCGCCAGATCCGGGAGGTTGAGGACCCGGCGAAAGGGAGGTTCCATGCAAGACACATCAGCCATCCGGCGGAGGATCCGGCTCGAGCTCCGCCGCCCGTTTCGCCAGTGCGGAGAAACAGGCAACGGTTATCGGATCGGGATCGCTTGTGACCTCAGGCTTGCACCCGTCGCCGGCCAGTCCGCCGGAGGGATCGGTCGGCCCATCAAATTTGTTCGGCCGGTTTGCGATCAACTCGAACGGCGGAACCGCAGGAAAAAACTCGGCTGGGGAGAGATCGATCTGGTTCTCGATCGCGTAAGCCAGCAACGCGGGCATGTCGGACTGAGGAATCAGTCCGCCGGTGCCACCGCGGGACTTCGGATACATCCAACGATAAACGCGAGAGACGTGCTTGCCAGTGACGGCGGCGACCCTGTGGGTGCCGATCTTTCCAATGACAGTACGCGCCGGTTCGAGATAGTCTGTGTTCATGTGGCACATATTTGCGATTTTCGCGATTTATGTCAATCCATATTTGCGAAGTTCGCGATATGAATATTCGCGTAGATCGCAATTATGTCGCCATGAGCGACCCACAGCACACAATCCGCCTATGGCTGAACGAAAACCTCGAGGCTCTTGGTCACGGCGCCAAAGGACGCCTGGCAACGCATCTGGGTGTCCGCCCGGATGCGATCACGCGGATGGCCAATCTCGATTCCAAGAAAGAAATGCGCGAGATCAAAGCCCATGAGCTCGAAAGTATGAAGGAGTTCTTCGCAGCCTACGGCGCACGCCATGAGACCGGAGATGAAATGCCTGTTCCCCTCATGGGATATGTCGGCGCCGGCGCGCAGATCGAACCCGATTTCGAACAGACGCCCCCCGAAGGCCTCGACCAGATCAAACTCGCAATCCCTGTCCCCGACGACATGATTGCTTTCCAGGTGCGCGGCACATCGATGCTGCCCCGGTACGACGAAGGCGACGTCATCATTGTGTGGCGGTCACAGAAGCGCGCAACCGACTCGTTTTTGGGAGAAGAAGCAGCGGTGCGCACCGGGGATGGCCGGCGGTTCCTCAAAACGATCCGCCGCGGAACCCGCGGCTACACGCTCGAGTCATGGAATGACCACCCGATTGAAAATCAAGAGCTTGATTGGGTCGGCGAGATATATGTAACCATCCGCGCTAATCAGCTGCGGCGCATAGGTAAGCAACGCACGAAAAGCGAAAATGGGGGCGTCAAAACCTAGGCTTCGGTCGAGTGGGTGACAAACTATCTCAGTCTACTCAACGCGCCGCACGCCGACCCGCCGCCAAGGCCTCCGCCTCATAACAGAAACGACGCTCGCCCTTTTCGGGGCTAACCTTCGTTTTAGATCCAATAGAATTTCGGCCCTAACCGGACATCCGGCCGATTGCCATTGAACGGCTGCTCCGCGCCCCCGTTTCGGTCGTTCGCGATCTTGAACCCAGCGTCCATAAGCAGCCATTCGCTGCGCTTCGCACTAAGGTCCTGACAGGGCGGGAAGCGGTCATTCACTGCGGATTGCACCAACAGCAGCTATGCGGAGAAAGGCACTACAGAGGGATGTCGTCGGTATTCGAATTGCGACATCCCTCTCACAGACAAAACGTGCCAAGATCGGTCATTCAAAGATACTGAGAAACGGCCATTACAGCGCAGGCGGAGCGAACTTTATTCGACCATCACCATAAACGCCTAGCCAATTCATCAATGATTATTTGGTTTTCTTTTAATTGCGGGGCATTAACCTGTACTCGTTGTGATGCCACGCTAAGCGTGCCTGCCGACATTGTTGAGAAAGGTGTGCCGCGAGCGAAAGCCACCACTCCCGCCGTCTGGAAGTCCTTTACCTCGATCAAGCCGTCTTTGGGATCGGCGAAAGTGAAGTAGTCGGGGCGATCTTTGTGAATCGCGCTCAGATCACTATCGATTCCATCGAGTACCGCCGCATAACCCTTTGCCACGCGAACGTATTGAGTCAGCCGATTTTTTACGATCATATGGATTTTGGGCAACGGGATTTTTGCTTCGGACATCCGGGTATGGAAGTTGTGTTGGGCATATATTTCCGACGGCAGCTTCATGCCGAAAATAAGACTTATCGCATTTTGAATTCCCCGGCGCGATGAATCATCAGCTGTCACTGGCAAAACCAAACGTTGACATGCCGCGATCGCAATTTGCGTATACATCGAAAAGCTCGGGTTCATGTCGATGAAACAATAGTCGAAGTCATTGTCGCAGGCGGTTATGAAGTCTCTCACCCAGCTTGCAACTGCAGCCCAACTGTTCGTTCCGGGAATTTGAGTGTTAGCAAGAGTGGATATGGCGTTCGATTGTAATTCAAGTAGAGGATCGCCAGCGACTAAGCGAATGTTCCCTGGTATTTTCGAGTTGAAGTAACTTGGCGTCGAGATGTAGTTTGTTGGTGAAATTCCAGTGCTGTCGAAGGGCTTAGGTAAACGATCCTGGAAATATCCCCCGAGTGAGCGTCTAATTATCTCACCGTGCAACGTTAGAAGGTGCTTGCCTCCATCGTTTTCTTGACCACCAAGAAATAGCTCGCTGAGGTTTGCTTGAGGGCATACGTCAAACACCAAGATTCTCGACTGCGGGTTTTGAGTCGCAAACGAACATATTGACTGAAATGACAGGCTGGTTTTACCTGTCCCACCTTTGTTATTCCAAAATCCAAGAGTCTTCATTGGGTCTTCCTTTGTAGGTTTTTGACATAGCAATGTTGATTTTCTACTTAACTGTGTCGACAGTGTCAACACTCGAACGCAAAAAGCCCCGAGTAAAAACGCTCGGCCCAGATAAGCGTGTCCATTTGCTCGATTGCAGGAAAGTTGCCCGCGCCGCATCGCCAAGCGACTGACTCACCGTTTGCGTTACCGGTCACGATACTTGAGAATTCCTTGGCACCTGCACTCATGAAAAAGTGACGGCACTGGGCCAATTTGGCGTGTCACGTATCCACCAAACTATCCAGTTGGCGGCGTGATCAATTTGGTAGAAAAGGACTCAGGCCAGCCGTTCGCAGAGTCTTTGATCAATGGCAGCTTCGGGCCGAAGATGACGCCGCGCCTGTCAACGCGGAACGTCTGCTTTCCCGAGTTCGTTCCAACAAGCTGCCTGACAGGTTACGGCCCCTGAGCGACCATCCTGTCATCCACAGCAAATGGCTGGTCTGCGGCAAAATCAATCGTGCCCTTGAGATTTGCAACAAGGTTTTGCGACAGCGAAGCAATTGTCTTCATTGACCCACAAAAACCGTTGCAAAATGGATGGATAGCTTGCTGAGAGCTGCGAAGCAGCTCCGTTTTTTACGAACAACGATGTTTGTTCCAATAACGGTCCCATTTCAACGCCCAACCGCCGCGTATGATTGCGCAGTTAATATCCCCACTCTTTGGCGACACACACCATGCCGCCGTTCGGGTGCCTCCAGCAGAACCATCCGAGTGGCAACGCATAGTAGGTCCAACGACAAGGATATGGCCATGCCGACTTACTCCTGTAGGATTTCCCACCAGCGCAACCAACGCATCCCGAGCAGCTTCAGCGCTCGCTCGGGGACAGGGTTGATTGCGATTGCAAGTTCCATCCATTTCGCGCGCTGCAACGCCCGCAAGCCGCACGTGAGGGCCTTCTTGGCACCAAATGGGGCCATCCCCATCCCAAACATGGGTGGGGGTGCACATGAAAGACTGCCCAGAAGGTACGATAGGTACAGAGGCGAAGGCGATTGAAGCGAGAGAAAAAAAGAGCGTCGATATGCCAATGGCAAAGTATGGATGGCAGTTTTTCATAAGAGCCTCATTCACTCTGCAAGTTGTAACCAGCCGTTGCAAAAAGGAAGATTTTTGCAACGATTTTTTTTGTCTGTGGTTTCAATGGGTTAGATGTCGCAAATGTCAGTCGCAAAAAGATTGGTGAAATTCGTGTTATTGAATCGCCAAATTCTTACTTTTAGAATTCTATTTCAGCTCGAAATGTAGACCGTGCGATTTCATTGCCGTGGCTTTTTACCAGATTTATCGCTTCTTCAATTGTTAGCCGTTTTCCATCAAATTCCTGTTCCAAGTGAGTACTCCTTTCATCACCAGCTGATGATAGCGAACAGTGTGAGAGCTGGCTCGGTTCGTCTGAACTACAAACCACCGGCACCTGAAGCCAACGTTTGGCCTCGCGAAAACGGGCCGACTTCAACTCTGGCGGTAGCGGTCAGGCCGAGCATGCACTAACATTGAAACCGGATCACCCCTTGGGGGCAGGCCATCATCCTCACTGCTATCAGCCCGATTCTTTTTGACGAAATTGTCAAATTTGACCCAGATAATTCCCCCCAGAAGAAACCAAAGGAAACCTATCTGTGGAATGGGGAGCAGAATCATGAGCGCGAAGCCAATTCCGAATACAAACAAAACGCCAATTGCAAACATACAGTTCCCCATGCTTTACGCTAAGCATATAGGAATTTGTTGGCTATGCGACAAGAATGAGATTGAATTTCAAACTGAGACACTACCAACGAATGACCGCTCTCACCTAAACAAACGATAGTACGTAGAGTTCGCTACGCCATTTCTTTTTTTGCGAATATCGCGATATTAGGATTGACATAAATTGCGATTATCGCAAATATTGGTTTTCTGATGGCAAGGAAACCAATATGCACCAGTCAACGGCAAACAACGCCGCACCGTCAGCCGGCAGCCTTCTTAAGATGCCGGACGGGAATGCTACCAATTCCTGTCGCCGCCGGTCGGCTGAAAACCACCAATCGTCCGGCTTCGCCCCACCAGCGCGCGAGCCAAGCCCCGGCGCCCTGCCCGCTCTGCTGGCTCTGGCCCTGGGCTTTGCCATCGCGCTGGCGCTCTATGCGGCATTCGATGCCTCCACCCGCACGGGCGCTCACCTTCCGTCAGGCCCGGAGCTTTCGAAATGAACGCGCGCCAGGCCGGGAAAAACACCATCCCCACCATCTCCGGCAAGACCCTGCTGCTGAGTGCAGGCGGACTGAGCGGCGAAATCGACCTGCATGGCGATGTAGCCGAAGCGCTGGCGCGGCTCTGCCGCTTTGCCGGCCATGTGCCGGGCGGCGTTTACAGCGTGGCGCAGCACTCGGTGCTGATGTGCGACGCAGCCCAGCAGGAAACCGGCGATGCGCATCTTGCGGCCATCTGCCTGCTGCACGATGGCCGTGAATATGTGATTGGCGACACCACAACGCCGGCGCAGCGGTTTCTGGCCGATATCGCCGCTTGCGCCGGGCATGACCCCGAAGCCATCCGCTTTGCCTTCAGCGAGGCCGGAATGCTGCTCGACCGGCTGATATTCAAAGCCGCCCGCATTCCGTTTCCCTCGCGCCAGATCCTCGCCCGCGTGAAAGACTATGACGTCCGCATGTTGGCCACCGAACGGGCGCATCTGCTGGTCCCCTCGCAGCTCTCCTGGGGCGCGGCCGTCGAAACCGCGCGGCCAATCAGAACCCGCGGCCGCATTAAAATCTGGCCCATCGCCAGAGCAGCCGATGAATTCCGCGACCGGCTGTCGACCTACTGCCCCACCGCGATGCGCTATTGAGGAGGTGGAGACGATGAAACTCGCAGACATCGAAACAGCGCGAGCACAAGCGGACCGGCTGAAACAGGCCAATGCCATGCTGGCGCTGATTGATGAAGGGCCTATGCGGCTGATGGTCGGCACCGGCGGCAACCAGGCCGAGATCATCCTCACCCCGCATGGCGAGAAACTGCTCAAGCGGCTGGCCAGTGAGACCGTCGAGGCCATGCGCAAGGACGCCGGCGAACAGCTTGGCGCTCTTGGCGTGGAGATTGAGATGCAGCAAGACCCGGTGCCTCCGAAATGACCCCGCTCTTGACACCGGCGGACGCCGCGGCCTTTCTTTCAATATCGGTCGACACGCTGAGCGCGATCGTCGCGCGCGGGCATCTCATCTATGTCGAGGTGGGCGCCGGCGACAAGCGGCCGCGCCGGCGGTTCGATCCGGCCGACCTTGAGGCCTATGTGGGAGCGCGCAAATGTCGATCTGGAAACGGCCGGGACAAGACACATGGTCCTATGACTTCACTCTCCGGGGTCACCGATATTCAGGAAATACTGGCGCAACGTCGAAACGCGAAGCGGAACGCGCTGAAACCCGGCTCAAGGAAGCAGCAAGGACGCAAGCCCGCGAGCAAGCAGGCCAGCCAAGCCAGGGACTGAGCGTCGGTGCTGCGGTCTCGCGCTACTGGACCGAAGTCGGCCAGCACCACGCCAATGCTGACAGCACCTTGACCGATCTCGCCTGGCTCGAGCGCCACTTCGGCAAGACGCGGCTCATCGCATCGATCACAAATCAGGAAGTGGCCGCCATGGTGGCCAAACGCCGGGGCGAAGGCGTGGCGCCGGCCACTGTCAACCGCACGGCGACAGCGCGGCTGCGCGCCGTGCTCACCCGCGCCCGCGATGTGTGGGAGCAAACCACCCCGCGCATCGCCTGGAAAAACCACATGCTGCGCGAGCCGCAGGAGGTGGTGCGCGAACTCTCGACCGACGAGGAGGCGGCGCTGTTTGCGCAGCTGACGCCAGGCTATCGCGAGCTTGCCCGCTTTTCGCTGCTGTCGGGCTGCCGCATGGCCGAGTGCCTGGATCTCGAATGGCGGCATATCGACTGGCACGGCGAATACATCGTCATCACCGGCAAGGGCGACAAGACCCGGCATGTGCCGCTGTCCGATGCGCTGCGCGCACTTTTATGGCCGATGCCTCGCGCGCACGCGCGAGCCTTTACCCATGTCATCCGGCGCGGATCCATTCATCATGCCCGCGGCGACATCGCCCCGGTGGAAGCCGAGGCGCTGAAAAGCCATTTCGAACGGACATGCAAAAAAGCTGGCGTGGTGAGCTTCCGTTTTCACGATCTGCGCCACACCTTCGCCACGCGCTTCCTGCGCGCCACCGGCGACATGCGGGCACTGCAGATCATCCTCGGGCACTCAAGTGTGGAAACCACGATGCGCTACGCCCACGTGACCGCCGCTGACGCCAAGCGCCGGATGGATGCCGCCTCAGCCGCAAACATCCCCACGCAAATCCCCACCACCGCAACAGCAATCACGCATAAGACTATGAAATAATGAAATTAATCGGATCAGGGGACCCCGCCCCCCAGACAAGTGCGCTACCGGGCTGCGCTACGCTCCGACTGGAGACAGGGATTAGATCATCAGTGTTTTGCGGGCAAGAGCAAAATGTCCTGACCACGGGAAAAACAGGGATAGGCCGAAATAGTGGGCCCTCGTAGCAAGGAGCCCTGCCAAAATCCCCACCACATGTTCGGTTGCTGCGCCCACATCAAAGGCTGACCTCCATCAAAGGTACGACGACGCGGCAGTTCACGCTCCTGGTGCTTGTTTAAGCCCTCAGTCCTCAAACCCCAAAAACCGTGTCACGTTCTCCACCGGGCGGCGGCGTGAGACGACCGAGTTTGCGACGAAGTCCTCGTCGGGCCATCCGAGCGCAACGCATGTCAGGATGACCTGATCCTGAGGAATATTGGCCACTTCGCGGACCACCGGGCTTTGCATGATGCCCTGGCCGTTGATCACGGCGCCGAGGCGTTTGCCCCATGGGGCGAGAACCAGACCGTAGGTCATGGCGCCGGTATCGAAATGGGCGATTGTGTTCCCCAACAGATCCCGGTCAAAACACACGACCACGGACACCGGCGCGTCGAACTGGCGAAAACCGCGCATCAC